>Ga0194129_10003516_pt1 | contig 21713 bp, 22 predicted proteins | sample TA2KigCa35mmetaG_FD_150862 | JGI IMG/M metagenome (GOLD analysis project Ga0194129, IMG submission 150862) | Freshwater microbial communities from Lake Tanganyika, Tanzania - TA2015038 Kigoma Deep Cast 35m | ecosystem: Environmental > Aquatic > Freshwater > Lake | place: Tanzania: Lake...
GCGGCGAATTCATCAACGCTGGTCAGATCGACGCCCTCGCGGCGATGGTCGCCGACAGCAACAAGCGGATGGATGCCGTCAACCGCATCACCTCCAACGCCTCCAAGATCGTCACCAACGCGGCCCGCGATCTGTTCGAGGCCCAGCCTTCCCTGATCGCCCCCGGCGGCAACGCCTCCACCCATCGCCGCATGGCTGCCTGCCTGCGCGACATGGACATCATCCTCCGCTACGTCACCTACGCCGTCTTCACCGGCGAAGCGTCCGTGCTGGAAGATCGTTGCCTCAACTGCCTGCGCGAGACCTACCTGGCCCTGGGCGTCCCCGGTGCTTCCGTGGCTGAAGGCGTGCGCAAGATGAAGGATGCTGCCATCGCCATCGCCAACGATCGCAACGGCATCACCCCCGGCGACTGCTCCGCTCTGATCAGCGAGATCGGCACCTACTTCGACCGCGCTGCCGCCGCTGTCGGCTGATCCCCTTCCCTTTTCTCGGTTCTTAACCCACCTTTCGTCCTTCCCAATGAAGACTCCCCTCACCGAGGCCGTTGCAGCCGCCGACTCCCAGGGTCGCTTCCTCAGCAACACCGAGCTCAATGCTGCCTTCGGTCGTTTTGAGCGTGCCAAAAACGCCCTCGAAGCTGCCCGCGCTCTCACCGCCAACGCCGACAATCTGGTGAACGGTGCCGCCCAAGCCGTCTACAACAAGTACCCCTACACCACCCAGCAGCAAGGCGCTAACTTCGCCGCCGACGCTCGGGGCAAGGCCAAGTGTGCCCGTGACATCGGTTACTACCTCCGTCACATCACCTACTCCCTCGTGGCCGGTGGTACCGGACCCCTTGATGAGTATCTGATCGCCGGTCTCGATGAAATCAACCGTGCCTTCGAGCTATCCCCCTCCTGGTACGTCGAAGCCCTCACCTATATCAAGAACAACCACGGCATCTCCGGTGATCCCGGTGTGATCGCCAACAACTACATCGACTACGCCATCAACGCTCTCGTCTGAGCCTCGCTGGCAACGCCTCCTCACACGCCCCCCGCTTCGGGGGGCTTTTTTGTTACCCCAAGTCCTTCCGATGTGCCGAAGAGTGTCTGCCGTCGACACCTAAGGTCGGCGGATGGCAACATCGAGGTCGCCCATCGTGCTGGTCCCGCTGACCATGACTGGCTTCCCCGAAAGCCCCACCCCCCTCACGGCTGCGGGAGACCCCATCAGTGAGGAGGAGGCGCTCAGGCGCCTTCGCCAGGATCAAGATCATTCCCTGCAGTATTACGCGGCCTGGTGGCTGGGGAAGATGCGCAGCCAGCATCCCGACACCATTCCCCTGCTGCTTTCTGCCCTGCGCCAACGACAGCCGCGAGAGAAGGGCGCCGGTGTGGAACACAATGCGGTCGCCCGCAATGCGGCGCAAGCCCTGGGCAAGGTGGGGGATGGCCGCGCTGTGCCCGAGTTGCTGGCGGCCCTGGCCGACGAGGACGAGGGCTTGCGGGAGGCGGCGGCGCGCGCGCTGGGGGAGCTCGGCACCACGGACGCCGTGCGTCCCCTCTGCGAGCGCCTGGCCAGCGGGTTGGCCGGGGCCGGGGCCTGCCGGCCCAACAGTCCCAAACTTCAGGAACCGTGCGAAGCCCTGTTGGAGGCGCTAGGGGAGATCGGGGAGGCCGATTCCATGGTGCTCGACACCATTGTTCCTTTCCTCGATCACGAACGTCCCCTCATTCGCAGCGCTGCGGCACGTGCGCTGCTGCAACTCACCGGAGAACCCACGTGGGCTGAACCTCTGCTGGCCCTGCTGGACCATCCCCAGCTCCAGGTGCGCCGGGCCGCCTTGATGGATCTTGGCGCCGTGGGCTGGCGACCGGCTCTCGACCCCATTTGCCGCACCCAGGCCGAGAACAGCCTCAAGCTGATCGCCCTGCGCGGGCTGCTGGAGCATGGCATCGGCGAACCTTCCGCTGAAACCCTTCTGGAGGCCATGGATGACCTGCTTTGAACGCTCTCCGCTCCTCCCCCGGGACACGATCCAGGCTCGCTTTGCGGCATTGATCGATGCGGTGGAGCGCGCGGATTCGGCCAGCCAGTTGCTCCAAGCCACCCGCACCCTCGCCCAAACCCTCTCCGACCTCCGCCAGGATTCGCCAGCGGAGCCACCACCGGTGGACGCCCTCGCCTGCCTGGTGCGCATCCTCGGCTTCAACAACCCTGGCGCGGCCGTGGCCGCAGTCGAGGGCTTGATCGCCTGTGGTCCCGACGCCGTGGCCGTGTTGCTGGGAGGACTCGACGACAGAAACTATGGGGCGAAAGCCTGGGCGGTGCGGGCGCTGGCGGGGATTGGTGATGTGCGGGGCTTGGCGATCCTGGAGCAGGCCCTGGCCGATGACGTCGGACCCAGTGTGCGCCGGGCGGCGGCGATCGGCATGGGCACCTTGCGGGTGAGCCACCTGGCTCCTGAGCACCGCCAGACGGTGCGACAACGATCCCTGTCGGCGCTCCAAGGGGCCAGCAAGGACAGCGAATGGGTGGTGCGCTACGCGGTGGCCGCCGCCCTGGAAAAGCTCTGCATGGAGCTGCAAGCCCGGGAGCGGATCTGCGACGAAGCCCTCTCTACCCTCAACATCCTGGCGGATATCGAACGCGAAGACGTGCCGGTGGTGCGCCTGCGCGCCAGGCTGGCGCTGAACCGTCTGCTCTCTCCCCGCGCATGACTCCTGCCGCCGCCGACCCCAACCAGGGGAGCACCACCGTGTTGTTTGTCTGCCTGGGCAACATCTGTCGCTCCCCCGCTGCGGAAGGTTGTTTTTTGCATCTGCTGGCCCAAGAGGGCCTTGAGGAGGCGTTCCAGGTGGATTCGGCGGGCACGGGGCACTGGCATGTGGGCAAACCGGCTGATCCACGCATGCGGGAGGCCGCTGCGCGGCGGGGTCTGGTGTTGCCCAGCCGAGCGCGGCAGATCGACGCCACCGACTTGACCCGCTTTGCGCACATCCTCACCATGGACAACGACAATCTGGCGGGGGTGCGTCAGCTGGCTCAGGGCCGTTCCCCTCTCGCCAAGATCGAGCCGATCAGCCGCTATTGCCGTCACCACTCCCTGGAGGAGGTGCCGGATCCCTATTACGGGGGGCCAGAAGGATTCGAGCGGGTGCTCGACCTTCTTCAGGACGCCTGCGCGGGATTTCTGGACAGCCTCAGGCCCCCGCGCCACTGAGGCCAGGCCAAGCCTCTTCCGGCACCCGCGCCCGAAAGGCATCCACCAGGGCCTCAAGCACCGCCTCGATGCCCATGCCGTCGGTCACGAGCACCACGGCATCGGCGGCTTGGCGCAAGGGCGCCACAGAGCGGGTGGAATCGCGTCGATCGCGCTCCGCGATCTGGCGCTCCAGCTCCGCCAGCTCCGACACGGCAAATCCCTGCCGCCGCAGATCCAGAGCCCGCCGCCGCGCCCGCTCCGCCACGGTGGCGGTGAGGAAGATCTTGCACTCGGCGTCGGGAAACACGGCGGTGCCCGTGTCCCTCCCCTCGGCCACCAGGCCCCCCCGTTCGCCCAGGCGACGCTGCTGGGCGGTGAGCGTGTTCCGCACGCAGGGGTGAGCGGCCACGGCGGACACCACGGCGGTGACCTCGGGGGCGCGAATGGCCGTGCTGATGTCTTGGCCGTTGAGCCGGAGCCGCAAGAGACCCTCTTGGTCCTGGCTGAGCTCCAGAGCCAGATCGGCCAGCAGGGGTTCGACAGCCGTCGGATCCTCCGGGTTGACGCCTTGACGCAACACCCACCAGGCCAGAGCCCGGTACATCGCTCCCGTGTCCAGGTAGGTGAGGTTCAGACGCCGGGCCAAGGCTCGGGTGACCGTGCTTTTGCCCGCACCGGCAGGACCATCGATGGCGACAATCGGCGCTCGCGACATCAGGAAGAGGTGATCGATCAGACGGGTGGATCCGCAGTGGACGGCGGCGGCCAGCAGGGTCAGACCTTGCGGCCGCTCCACCGGCTGCAGCGTGTGCCCATCCACCAGAGCCACATACTCTGGCAGCAGGCCGTGATGGTCCAGGCTGGTTCGCAAGGTCGCCAGGAGGAACTCCACCGGAAGCCCCTGCCTGGCGGACGTGGCCGCCTGGTTCAGCGCGGCGGGGAGGGCGGTGGCCCGTCGCAACTCCTCCGGCTGGAGATACGCCAACCTGGAGCTCAGCGCCAGGCCATCGGGCCGGCGCACCGAAGCCATCGCCTCACTGACGACAGGCAGCCCGAGATCCCGCACGACCTGGCGCAGCACCACCAGCTGCTGCCAATCCTTCTCGCCGAGAAACAGCCGCCGGGGACGCGCCATCGCCAACAGCCGGGCCACCACGGTGGCGACGCCCTCAAAGTGACCTGGGCGGCCGAGACCGCAGAGGGTGGTCTGCAGGGAGGCCGGTGGCACGACGTGGGTGATCCCGGCGACGCCGCGGGGGTAGATGTCGGAGACCGCGGGAGCAAACAGCGCCTGCGCACCGGCTGCCGCGGCCAACGACGCGTCCTCCTCCAGCCGCCGCGGATAACGATCAAAGTCCTCATGGACCCCAAACTGCAGGGGATTCACGAACACGCTCACCAGCACCCGGGGTTCCCCCCACCAACGATCCGCCGCGGCCCGCTGGATGAGTTGGAGATGACCAGCGTGCAAAGCCCCCATGGTCGGCACGAAATGCAGGATGTCGGGGGGGAGAGACGCCCGCCAGTCCGCCAAGTCCCGTTCCGTGCGCAGGACGTCCAAAGGAAAGCCCAAAAAAAGAATCCTCCCAGCCCGAAGGCCAGGAGGTCAGGGGCGGGACTCAACGAAGGGGAGGGGATCAGTCGATCACCTCGAGCTTCACATCCGCGATGCCGCTGGCCGTGAGGCCCAACACCTGGGCGGCTCGATGGGCCAGATCAATGATACGCCCGCCGGTGAAGGGACCACGATCGTTGATGCGCACCACAGTGGAACGGCCGTTGTCCAGGTTGGTGACGCGCACTTTGGTGCCGAAGGCGAGATGGCGGTGGGCCGCCGTCAGGGTGCCAGGGCGGAGGATTTCCCCGCTTGCCGTGCGTCCGCCGAAAAAGCCTGGCCCGTACCAGCTGGCTTGACCGATTTGTACAACCCGCGCTGAGGCGAGAAGAGGACTCTGGGCTGGAGCCACAGGTGGTCTCATCCGCAAGAACTTGTCCTCCCAAAGAGGGGCGGTCTGTTCGCGAGGGGAGAAGGGTGCGATGTCGGGTGCGGTGAGGGAGGCGGCCTGAACAGGGGTCAAAGCGGCTCCCGCCAGGAGGACAGCGGCAGATCCGAGCAGTTGAAGAGTACGCATGACACTCGGAATTCAAGTGGAGAATGCGAAGGGAGAGTGAACTCCCTGGGCGAGTCACATCTGGCTTGAGCTATGGCTTGGCGAACAAGCGACTCAAGCTTGTGATGCGTGTCCGGGGTGAATTCCTGACCTAGGAAAAACAACTCGATCAAGTTACCGGGGTTTCCATGGCCGAACAGCCTCCAAAAAGACCACTGAGACTGATCAGAATTTTTCATGCTTAAGCATTTGACCTGTTTTCGCCGGGCTTCCCGGCACCTGCCACCCTGCCGAAACATGAGGAAATCTGATGCAAAAGATAAGCTGTCTTGATGGACGGGTGTGGCAATTGGAGCGGCGTCCATGCCGAACAGGGGTTGTCGCGGGTGTCCCGGGGCCCCTGTTTCATGGCGTCGGAGGATCAGGTCACTCGACCAATGGCCATGGATTACAGGAGCGCGGGCGTGGATGTGCTGGCGGGGCGAGCCTTCATCGACCGGATTCGCAACAGTGTGAACTCCACCCACCGTCCCGAGGTTCTGGGCGGTGTCGGAGGGTTCGCTGGACTGTGCCGTCTTCCCCGCGGGCTGCGCCACCCCTTGCTGGTGGCAGGCACCGATGGGGTGGGCACCAAACTGGAGCTGGCCCAACGCCTCGCCAGCCACCAGAGCGTCGGCATCGACCTGGTGGCCATGTGCGTCAACGACGTCATCACCTGCGGAGCGGAGCCTCTGCTCTTTCTCGATTACATCGCCACCGGACGCCTCACCCCGGAACACCTGGCCGAGGTTGTGGAAGGAATCGCCGAGGGCTGTCGGCAAAGTGGCTGCGCCCTCCTCGGTGGCGAAACGGCGGAAATGCCAGGGTTTTACAGCCCTGGTCAATATGACCTGGCGGGCTTCTGCCTGGGGGTGGTGGAGGAAGGAGAGCGCATCGACGGGAGTCAGGTGCGGGCGGGGGATCGGGTGGTGGGCGTCGCCAGCAGCGGAGTGCACAGCAATGGCTTCAGCCTTGTGCGGCGCATCCTCGAGCAGGCTGGTGTGACGCTGGAAACGCGACGCACCCCGGAGGCTCCCCCCCTGCTGCGGGAGCTGCTGACCCCGACCCTGCTGTACAGCGCCCTCGTGAAAGCCCTCCTGGAGCATGAGCTCACCCCCCGCAGCATGGCCCACATCACCGGGGGGGGGTTGCCGGAAAACCTGCCGCGCTGCTTGCCGGAGGGCTGCCATGCCGTGGTGGATCCCCTGTCCTGGCAGCGTCCCGCCGTGTTTCGTTGGCTTCAGGATGCGGGGCAGGTGCCCGAGTCCGACCTCTGGCAGACCTTCAACCTCGGAGTGGGCTTCTGCCTCGTGGTGAGTCCCGAGTTGGTGGGCCCTGTGGTGGAGGTGTGTCAGAGCTGTGGGCACACGGCCTGGGAGATGGGTCGCATTGAGCCCGGGGACGCTCCGGAGCCAGGCCTTGCGGGCTTGCCCCACTAGGCACCCGCGGACCCAATCCCACTACAGTCAATTCTTGCTGCGGCTCCTGAAGACCGCAGGCTGTGGCTCCAGACAACCAAATGCCAATACCAGCGATGTTGAATACCTCATCACGCGTCACGCGACGTCGCAGCTCCGCGGGTCCAACCCCTCCACAACGGCCGCAGCCGGTTCGCCCTCGGGTGCGCGAGGCGACGCGGGAGCCATCCCCGACGGGAGGTCAGCGGCCCACTTTTCTCTCGTTGCGCGACCACGGCAAGGTGTACGTCGTGGATCTACCTCGTTTGTCCGACGGACAACTCACCCAAATCTTCAATGAAGCCCAGGGGGTTCTGGAAAGCCTCAACCGTCGCCTGTCGGAACTCGACGCACAAATCTTCCTCAACCCGGCCGACCAGGACACACGCATCCGCGCCACCACAAAACGGGACGTCACCGAGCGGTTTCTGAATGCGATCACCCAGGAACAGGATCTCCGAAGGAGCAACCCCGCCCTGCGGGCCGCCGCTGGTGAATCACTGGCCCGCGCCTTCCTGGAGTTGGCCCGTCATCGGCTGCCGGGCTCCACGTTTGACTCCCTGCTGCAAGAGGCCCTGACGGCCTGTGGCCCCTCCTCCGCCCAGTCTTTGGACGGAGGCCACGGGGAAGCGGACATGCTGCGATTCCTCCACGCGGAAGGGGAGGACAGCGACGACGAGGAAGCGGTCCCCAGCCTGCCGGTGGTGCTCACTCCCGAACCCGAAGGCTGACGCCCGGGCATCAGTCGCTCTGAAAGGGGTTGGCCGGCATGCGCGCCCGGTTGGCGAACGCCAGGCCGTCCAGATGATCCCGCTCCTCAGGCGTCAGGCTCCAGGAGAGGGCCCGCGCCACCGCGTCCACCTGGTTCGGATGCCGCATCCCAGCGATGGGGGTGGCTCCATGGGCTCGACACCAATTGAGGGCCACCGCCACCGGGGGCGCCTCGCGGTCCGCCGCGACCCGAAGCACCCCCTCCCGCAAGGGCGCCGCCCCGGTTTCGAGCCGCCGGAACAGCCAGCCACGGGGACCGGAGGGCTGTGGCCCGGCCTGCCCGGGCGAACGGGCCAACCACCCCAATGCCAAGGGGCTGTAGGCGAGCAGCTGCACCCCCAGCTCGCGGCACACCTCCGCCACACCCCCCGGGCCAGCCGCCTCCGGTGCCAGGAGCGACATCTGCACCTGAAGGCTGGAGAGACGCACCCCGCGCTCAGCAAGATGCCCATGGAGGCGCCGCAAGCGTCGCGGTCCGACGTTGGAGAGCCCCAGCTCCGCCACTGCGCCCGCCACGACCTGATCCGCCAGGCCATCCAGGAGGGGACCCTCCTGCCAGGGCGCGTAGCGAGCCGTGCTCCAGTGCAACTGCACGCGATCCAACTTGCCCTGGAGCCGTTCCCGCGAGGCGGCCAAGGCGCGATCGAATCCCCGCCGGCCCAGCCTCCAGGGGAAAGGCGCCAACTTTGTGGCCACGGTGAGCGTCTCTCTCCGAGAGGGCGTCAGCTCCGCGCACCAGCGCCCCAGGAGCGCCTCACTGCGTCCGTTCCAGCGGCCGGTGCCATAGGAGTCCGCCGTGTCAAAAAACCGCAGGCCCAGATCCACCGCACGGGTGAAGGCCGCTTGGATCTCCGCGTCCTGTCCGGGGTCATATCCCCAAAGGAGCTGATTTCCCCAGGCCCAGGTGCCGACGCCGATGGAGGGGGAAAGGGAGGGGGGGGATGCCATCTGTCGCCACAACGCCGCAGCGGCCATGATGCAACTCGCGAGCCACCCCTCACTTGACCCCGGCCTCCCCTCCATCGTCCTCCGGTCGATCAGCCGCGATCTCCCCCAGCGCGTGCGACGTCGCGCCGGCGGATGCCGCCACCGAAGCGGACAGCCTCGACCCGGTGCTGTGCACCCACTGCGGACGCACAGCCCGCAACGGCCTCACCTGCCAGGGAATCTGCGTGGCCGACTCGGGCTACTGACGTCGGCGCCTCCAAACCCGACGGACCCTGTCGCACCTTGTTGCGGGATGTGCAGTTTTTTGGCCTTTCCCCCCAAAGACCGACAATCCTTAAGATTCGTTTTAGGGTTCAGCTCCAACGAGCCGTCGTGACATGACCCATCCAAGCTCTCTTTTGATTGCCATGGCCCTGTTCGGGCTGATGGTGGTGGAGATCGCCACCCACCTGCACGCAACCGCCTGAAACCTCACGCCCAGCCCAGCGCCAAGGCGGGCAAAACGAGCAACCGAAGACCCGATTGACGGCTTCCCCCATCCAATCGCCTTGGTTTCGTCCTACAAAGGAACGGTGCTGCTTGCAGACTTGGTGAAAGTCATCCACCACAACGATGAGCACCTCCTGTGCCTTTCCTCAGAAGAGGCCGCTCTTTTGTTGGATCTTTGCCATGCGGGTGTGATTTCCGACCATCTGTCGCCTGCCAGAGGCAGACGCAAACGCCTGGAGCGGTTGGTGGGCGATCTGCAGAGTGCCCTGCATGCTGCGGCCCAAGCCGTCTGGCGACGGCAGAACCGCGGGCCCCTCCCCGAAGCCGCCCGCTGAGCCCGCTCCGGCCTCCATCCCTGGAGCCGCCACCCACCTGGACTTCCCCTCTGGCGCTCGCGGGCCAGCCCCGGAAGCCAGGCCAGCGAAGCCCGCGACAGGACCTGTGCGCCCCTCCGAATCCCAGGGTCAGCGGAAGGGTCATCACGGAGGAACCGCTGCCCGCTTGTCTTCAAAAGAGGCGGCACCCAGATTCGAACTGGGGATAAAGGATTTGCAATCCTCTGCCTTACCACTTGGCCATGCCGCCACGAGGGAGCAAACTCCCACATGTGGATCGTATCAGCCATGGCATGCCCCCCCGCTTGCTGGTCTTGAGCAACGGGCACGGGGAGGACCTCATCGCTCTCCGTGTGATCGAGGCGCTGCGCCAGCTCCAACCCAAGCTCGCGATCGCCACCCTGGCCCTGGTGGGAGAGGGGAGCGCCTTCAACGCCGCTCGGGAAACGCTGTCCCTGGACTGCCTGGGGCCCTGTCGATCCCTGCCCAGCGGGGGGTTCAGCAACCAGAGTCTCAGCGCGCTCCTGCGGGATCTGGCCGCGGGGCTGCCCCGCACCACCTGGCGCCAAGTTCAGCTCGTGCGGCGCTGGGGCGCCACCGGCCAGCCCGTGCTGGCGGTGGGGGATCTGCTGCCCCTGGCCATGGCCTGGCTGGGAGGCGGTCCCTATGGCTTCATCGGCACGCCGAAAAGCGACTTCACCTGGAGAACCCCCTCCCCTCCAGGGTGGGGATCCACGACGCTGGCCGACTCTTATCACCTCGGCAAGGGCAGTGAATGGGACCCCTGGGAATGGGCGCTGATGGCGCGTCCCCGCTGCCGGCTGGTGGCGGTGCGCGACCGACTCACCGCCAGGGGCCTGAAGGCCCGCGGGGTGGCCGCCGTCGCTCCCGGCAACCCGATGATGGATGGCATTCCTTCGCGACCGCTCCCCCCCTTGGGGGGGGCTCGACGCCTGCTTCTCCTTCCCGGGAGCCGCCTCCCGGAAGCCCTCGGCAACCTGGAACGCCTGCTGGCGTGCTTGCCGGATCCAGACACCTGCGACCTCCTCGGCGGGGTCATCGCTCTGATGCCGGTGGCAACGGGACTGGCCACCTCCCCCGACCTGGCCACCATCTTCAGCGCGGCCGGTTTGCGGGCCCAGACCCCGCCCCCGGCGGATGGGGCCCCCACGAGTCGTCGCTGGGGGCGCCATGGACTGGACCTGTGGATCGACACGGGCGTCTTCGACGCCTGGGCGCCCTGGGGGGAGGTGGGTCTGGCCACAGCCGGCACGGCCACCGAGCAGCTCGTGGGTCTCGGCGTGCCAGCCCTCTCGCTTCCAGGGCCAGGCCCTCAGTTCACACGGGGGTTTGCCCGGCGTCAATGCCGCCTGTTGGGGGGGGCTGTCCTCCCCTGTGGCGGCCCGGAGGAGGCGCGGGCCCGACTGCTGGCGCTGCTGAGCGACCGCCAGGCCCGCGAACGCCTGGGGCGGCGCGGACGACTGCGCATGGGGCCATCGGGGGGGAGTGCCCGGCTGGCGCGACTGATCAGCGAGCGCCTCTGGCCCGCGGCGCTCCCCCTCCCGCCGATGGGGAGGGATGATGCGAGTCGATCTTCACGTCCTGGCGATGTCCGCGATTCCTGATCGGCACTACAACGCGGCTTGCGGCCGCCTGGCGAGCTGGTTGGGAATCAGCATCGCCTCCGCCCGGCGACGTGTCGACATCCGCGCCGCCCGGGAAGGACTCACCGACACCGCGGAGCGCATCGCTCTGGCGGAGCGCATGCTGGCGGAGGCGGAAGCCTCTGGCGTCGACACGCACGCCCTGCTCGGCGCCCAGCTGGGCGCCTTGAGCAGCGAGGAAAACTTCATGACAGAAGACTGACCCGCCCCGCCGCTTGGCGGCAGTCGGTCAATGCTCAAACACCGAGCCGAAGCGCTGCCGGTCCAAGGCGCCGAACACCGGGATGCAGGTGAAACACTCCTGGGCCAGCGTCCAGCGCTCCTCGCGGCGCAGCATCGCCTCCAAGCGGTCTCGGGCCGGGAGCAACCACCGCACATCGCCACAGGCGTAGGTGAGCTGCGCCTCGGTGAGATCCTCCACCCGTCCCCAATCCGAACTTTGGGCCTGCTTGTCGAGCTCCACGCCCACCAGCTCGTTGACCACCTCCTTCAGACCATGGCGCGGGGCGTACGTGCGCGCCAGGCGACTGGCGATCTTGGTGCAGAAGATGGGTTGCACGTTGATCCCCAGGTTTTCCGCCAGAGCGGCCACATCGAAGCGGGCGAAGTGAAACACCTTTTCCACCGCCGGATCCTCAAACAGCTGTCGCAGGCGGGGGGCCTCCTTCTGGCCCCTGGCCAGGCGGACACAGCACACCTGATCCTCCCCATCGCAGATCTGAACCAGGCAAAGGCGATCCCGGCCATGCATCAGTCCCATGGCCTCGGTGTCCACCGCCAGGGAGGACGCCTTCCGGTAGGTGTCGAGCCACACCGCATCGAGATCCCCTTCAAAGACCGCGAACCGCGCCGGTGGCGGCAGGGTTCGGGCGGTTGTGGCCGCGGTCGGGCCGGGGGAGGTGGGCTCGGGCATGGCCGCTGGACGATGTCCCGCCCATGCTGCGCCATCGACCGCCCAGCGCCGAACAACGCCAGCATCGGCGCCATTCAGGTCACAATGGTGCTGATCGCGGCATTTGGATGGCTTCCTTCGGATCGACCCTGGTCCTGACCCTGTTGTTGGCGATTGGCCTGGTCTTCTTCCTGCGGGCCGCCAGCAAGGACCGCACCACCGTGGTGGACGTGCATTCCCCCCGACACCCTGTGGATGTGCTGGAAGGGCTGGTGGCCTGGCTCCAGGCGAGAGGATGGAAGCCCACGGCCAAGGATCCGCAACGGCAGGTGCTGCGCTTCACGGGGGAAGTGCGGGCGAGCCTGCCGCTCTCCATCCTTTTGTCCCTCCTGGCCAGCCTTGGCGCCGGCAGCCTGGCCCTGGTGCTGCACCAGCTCCTGCCGCAACTGGGCCTGTTGGTGTGGGCCCTCCCCCTGCTGGGTCCCCTGGCGGGCTGGCTCTACTGGCGACGAGCCAGCCGCAGCGAAATCCTGGAACTGCGCCTGCTGCAAGACCCGGACAACGGCGGCAGCGCGCTCCGCCTGCGGGCCCATCGCGATGAACTCATCGCCATGGAGACGGAGCTGGGGCCCGCTCTTGGACTGGCCAGTGACGGCCGGCTGCTCAGCTCTCCCATCTGATCCCCCATGCGTCCCACTGATCGGGCCCACGCACGAGCCCCCTTTGCACCGCTGAGCATGGTCGCTCGCGCCGGCCTGCTGACCGCCGTCCTGATGGCGGCACTGACTCCGGGCGTCGCCAACGCGCAACAACGCCCCGTGTCCCTTGTTCTGACCCCTCGCCAAACCGCGGATCCCACCCTCCTGGCCACCGAGGCTCGGGTGCCCGGCGCCATCGACCCCCTCACGGGGGTGCGCAGCCCCATGCGCAAGGACTGGATCGGCCTGCGCACCGTCTCTCCGAACACCCCCATCCTTGTGATGGCCGGTCACGCGGATTCCCAGGGCATCGCCGGGTCGGGCACCAGTGGAGAAGCCGTGGGTCTGCTGGGGGCTGCGCCCATGATGCGGGGCATCACCGACGAGCACTACTGGAATCTCGTGCTGGCTCACGCGGTGGCCACCCTGGGCCGGCAGCGGGGGCTGCGGATCGATTTTTACAAGCCACCGGTGCGCACCATCCTGGATCCAGATCATCCCGGCACCAACTGGAGCGTCGGCCGCGAACACGCGCGAGCCGATGGCTATGCCTTCGAGATCCATTTCGACGCCTACGGCCCCTCCGGCGTGGGCTCCGGCCTGATTCCACCGTTGCATCGGCCCTTCAGCCGCATCGACGAAAGCCTGGCTCAGGAGTTCGGCGCCTACCCGATGAATTTCCGCGATCGGCTGGGCGCCCCCAAGCGCGGAGTGGCGATCCTGGAGCTGGGCAAATTGGAAGGCCGTCTGGAGGCATCCCTGCGGGATCCAGCCACGCGCCAGCGCACCATTGACCTGCTCGCGGACCGGGTGGTGACCGCCCTGGAGATCGGCCTCGGTCGCCGCACGAGCGGCCCCACCTCCGAGCAGGTCAGTTCACAGCCTGACGCTGGGCGCATCGCTCCTCCAGCGACGCGTCGTCCAGCCAGTTCTGAGGGCGAGTGAACACCTCGGTGAGCAGGGCTTCCCTCGACCCCGCTTCGGGGCTGTAGGCATACTCCCAGCGCACAAGAGGTGGCAACGACATCAGGATCGATTCGGTGCGGCCGTTCGTCTGCAGGCCAAAGATTGTCCCCCGGTCGAAAACAAGATTAAACTCCACATACCGCCCGCGACGATAGAGCTGAAATTGCCGTTCTTTCTCTCCCCAGGGAAGCGACGCGCGCCGCTCCACAATCGGCACATAACTGGGCAGGAAGGCTTCGCCGCAAGATTGGGCCAAGGCGAATAATTTCTCCCAATCCTGCGCGATGGGGCTCACCCCCTGAGAGGCTTCGGCGGCGGCGCCATGCGGATCAGACCCCTTGTAAAGAATCCCGCCAACATCTTGATAGTCGTAGAAGATGCCACCAACCCCTCGGGTTTCGCCACGATGCTTGAGGAAGAAGTATTCATCACACCAGGGTTTGAAAACGGTGTAATAGAGCGGATCCACGGCGTCGCAGGCCCCCTTGAGGGTGCGATGAAAGTGGAGGGCATCCTCTAAAAAAGGGTAGTAGGGAGTCAGATCCGCGCCGCCTCCAAACCACCACACCGGTCCGGCCTCGAAATAGCGGTAGTTGAGGTGCACGGTCGGCACCCAGGGACTGCGGGGATGCAACACCATGGAGGTACCCACCGCAAACCAGGGATGACCCTTGGCCTCCGGGCGTTGGTTGAGGATCGAGGGAGGAAGCTCCTCGCCCTGGACCTCCGAGAAATTCACCCCTCCCTGCTCAAAAATCCGGCCGGCTTTCATCACGCGCGAGCGCCCGCCCCCCCCTTCAGGCCGCTCCCAGGTTTCCTCCAGAAAACGACCCTCCCGATCGAGCGCTTCCAACCCGGCGCAGATCGACTCCTGCAGGCCCATGAGCAGATCCCTGGCCCGACTTCTGGAGCCGTCCGGGGGAATCGCGTCGGGGAGGGTGGAAGCCATGCCGTGGACAGGGGCGGGAGTCCTCCCAACCTTCCCAGCCAGGCGGGGGTCTCCACAAGCGATCGAGAGGCTCTGTCACCCCGGATGGTTTCTAGGATCCGCCCCAACCAGCGGCGAAGGTTGCTTTCCCCATGTCCACCTCCAGCAGGGATTCCGGGCCTGGCGTCAGCCCGGGCGATCAAGACCCGCGGCTGATCGAGGCCTTGCGCCCCATCTGTGATTCCGGCACCGGAAAAGCCTTGCTGGACCTGGGTTGGGTCACTGATGTGCGGCGGCAGGGAGCGCGCGCTCTCTTTCGCCTGGCCCTGCCGAACTTCGCCGCCAGCCAACGCGATCGCCTGGCCAGCGAGTCCAGGGAGGCCCTGCTGCGGCTGGAGGGCATCGAAGATGTGCAGATCGAGTTGGCCAGTCCCCCGTCCAGCGGTCCCATCGGTGGCGCGGGCCACGGATCGGCCCCCGGCGGTGGACTTCCCGCCCGCCAGGCCATTCCCGGCGTGCGCCGCGTCATCGCCGTCAGCAGCGGCAAAGGGGGCGTGGGGAAGAGCACGGTGGCCGTGAATCTGGCCTGCGCCCTCGCCGGCCGCGGCCTGCGGGTGGGCTTGCTGGACGCGGACATCTACGGACCCAACGCTCCCACCATGCTGGGTGTGGCCGGCGAGGTGCCGGAGGTGCGCGGGAGCGGCGCTGAACAGGTGCTGCAACCGCTCGAGACCTGTGGCCTGGCCATGGTGTCCATGGGGCTGCTGATCGGGGATGATCAGCCCGTGATCTGGCGGGGTCCGATGCTCAACGGCATCATTCGCCAGTTTCTCTATCAAGTGGCCTGGGGGGAAAGAGACGTGCTGGTCGTCGACCTCCCGCCCGGCACCGGTGATGCCCAACTGAGCCTCGCCCAGGCCGTGCCGATCGACGGTGGCCTCGTCGTCACCACGCCGCAGCGGGTGTCCCTTCAGGACGCCCGACGAGGCCTGGCGATGTTCGTGCAGATGGGGGTGCCCGTGCTGGGGGTGGTGGAAAACATGAGTTGGTTCCTGCCTCCGGATCGGCCCGAGCAGCGCTACGCCATCTTCGGCAGCGGCGGCGGAGCCCTGCTGGCTGGAGAAGCCGATGTGCCGCTCCTCGCCCAGCTCCCGCTCGAACTTCTGGTCCGGGAAGGGGGCGACCAGGGACATCCGGTCGTTCTGGCCCACCCCGACTCCGCCACCGCCGTGGCCTTCCGCGACCTGGCCGCGACCTTGGCTGAACGCCTCTCCCTCACCGGGGCGGCGGTATGAGGCGCCGGTGACCGCGGCGGCTCAGCGACGGACACGCGGCCGCACCCCCCGGCGCGCGCTCCGTCAACACCTGGAGACCGTGGATTGGATCCTCTGGGGCGTCCCCCTGGGGATCACGTTTCTGGCGGGGATTCTGATCGCGAGCACCCAACGCCAGGCCGACTACGCCGACTGGTATCAGCACTGGATCACGGCGGCGGTGGGGATGGCCCTGGCCCTGGTCAGCGCCCGTCTGCCCGTGGAGCACCTGCGACGGATCCAGTGGCCGCTCTATGGCTTCACCATCATCAGCCTTCTGGCCGTCCGATTTGTGGGGATCTCCGCCCTGGGAGCCCAACGCTGGATCAACATCGCGGGCTTCCATGTGCAGCCCTCGGAATTCGCCAAGCTGACGGCCATTGTTCTGCTGGCGGGCCTGCTGTGCCGCTATCCGGTGGAGCGGCCCGTGGATCTGCTCCGGCCGGTGGGCCTGATCAGCCTCCCCTGGGCTCTTGTGTTCATCCAGCCGGATCTGGGCACCTCGCTGGTGTTCGGGGCCATCCTGCTGGTGATGCTCTTCTGGGCGGGCCTGCCCGGGAGCTGGCTGCTTCTTCTGATCTCACCGCTCCTCACGGCCATCCTCACCGGGGTCGCCCCCTGGGCCCTGGCCCTGTGGATTCCTCTCCTCGCCAGCTTGGCCTGGCAATCCTTGCCCTGGAGACGGCTGGGCCTCGCTGCGGTGACGGGCGTTCAGCTGCTGTTCGCGGCGATCACGCCCCAGCTCTGGCTGCATGGGCTGAAGGACTACCAGCGGGAACGCCTGGTGCTCTTTCTCGATCCCGCCAAGGATGCGCTGGGGGGCGGCTATCACCTGCTGCAAAGCAAGGTTGGCATCGGTTCGGGAGGCCTCTGGGGAACGGGCCTGATGCACGGCTTGCTCACCAAGCTGCGGTTCATTCCGGAGCAGCACACCGACTTCATCTTCAGTGCGGTGGGAGAGGAGATCGGCTTTGTGGGCTCCACCTTGCTCGTTGGCGCCTATGTGCTGCTGTGCTGGCGCCTTCTCACCATCGCCACGCGGGCCCGAACCGATGGGGAATCCCTCGTTGTGGTGGGGATCGCTGCCATGCTGATGTTTCAGGTGGTGGTGAACATCTTCATGACGATTGGCCTGGGCCCGGTCACCGGCATCCCGCTCCCCTGGTTGAGTTACGGACGTTCCGCGATGCTCGTGAATTTCGTGTCTCTCGGGTTGTGTGCCGCGGTCGGACGTCGTGGTCGCCGTGCCCCTCAGCGCCGGAGGTGAACTTCCCGTCCCTGAGAGAGCAGCTCAGCATCGGGGTACCACCGGGACGTCGCGACGAGGATTGCGTGCGACGCCTCTGGTGGGCCTCCCTGGCCACGCTCCAGGAGGATCTGTTGCTGAGGGAGGCCGGGCCCAGGCAGGGCGTTTGGCTGGCCTCCCCCTTGCCAGCGCTCTATGAGCCCACCCTGCTGAGCGAGCTGAGTGGGTTTGTCTGGACCCCCGCCGGCCTGGCGGAGGTGCTGCCACCGGTTCAGCCCTTACTCCCCGTGGTCCAGGGGCGGGGACCGGCGCCCCCGCCCCATGGGGGATTCCAACGGCTGCCCCTGCGGCCGGAGGATGGCAACGACCCCTTGCTGGTGCTTGTCACGCCGCGCCTGCAGGTGGTCCTGCTTCTCGATGGTCCTCCTGCGGAGCGCCGGCTGGTGGTGCGCTTTGAGGCCGCCATGGTCAGCCAGGCCCTGGAGGGCTTCTCCCAACGCTTGCGGGAGGACGATCCCGAGGCGGCCAGCAGGCTGCGACAGCGGCTGCAGGCCCTCGGCCCGCTGCACAACGACCCCGCCCTGGGCCTGCGGTTCTGGCCCCTGCTCGCCGAGCGGCTGGCCGCCATGGCGCCAAGCGTCACGCTGCAGCCGGTGGAGCCGCCAGCGCGCGCCGCCGCGGCGGCGGGCGCCTCGGAGGAGGTGGCGGCGGAACTGGCTCTGCTGGAGGCGCTCACCCATGAGGTGCGCACGCCGCTGGCGACGATCCGGACTCTGATTCGCTCGCTGTTGCGACGGACCGATCTCCCCTCCGTGGCGCGTCAACGGCTGGAACAGATCGATGGCGAATGCAGCGAGCAGATCGACCGCTTCGGATTGATCTTCCTGGCGGCTGAATTGCAGCGTCATCCGGGGCGCGGCCAGCCGCTGGCGGAGAGCCAACTGGCTCGCACGGATCTGAGCGAGCTGCTGCGCCATCTGGAGGGGATCTGGGAGCGGCAGCTGCGACGCCGGGATCTGAGGCTGACCCTCTCCATCGCCGACGACCTTCCCCCGGTGTTGAGCGACCCCATGCGCCTGGAGACGATGCTGGGGGGACTGATCGATCGCTTCAGCCGTTCCCTGCCTGCGGGCAGTCACGTGAAACTGCGGCTGCGGCCGGCTGGACAACGGCTCAAGCTGCGGATCAGCAGCGATGACCCCACCCGCCGCAGCGGGAGCAGCCGCGCGGAGGAAGCCGAGGACAACGCCTGGGTTGGCCCGGTCCTGAGCTGGAATCCCACCACAGGCAGCCTGAACCTCAGCCGCCAGGCCACCCAGCTGCTCTTTCATCGCCTGGGGGGACGGTTCACAGAGCGGGGAGGGTCGAGCCTCACCGTCTTCTTCCCCCTGGCGGAACGGAGCGAAGAGGTCCGGTTTGTTGACGGGGTGTGAAGAGTTGAGGGCACGGTCCCGAACGGCGCAAAAGCTCGGTGCTAGCTTCCGCATGAAACGGTCTGCAGAGCCATGCCCGCAACGGCCCTCAACGGTCAACTTCCGAAGTACATCGGCAGCACAGGTGGCCTGCTGAATGCCGCTGAAACCGAAGAGAAATACGCCATCACCTGGTCCAGCCCCAGCGCCCAGGTTTTCGAGCTGCCAACGGGCGGCGCGGCGGAAATGAATGCCGGCGAAAACATCATGTATTTCGCTCGCAAGGAGCAGTGCCTGGCCCTCGGCACCCAACTCCGCACAAAATTCAAGCCCAAAATCGAAGATTACAAAGTTTATCGCATCTATCCCGGCGGCGATGTGGAGTTTCTCCACCCCAAAGATGGTGTGTTTCCCGAGAAAGTCAACGAAGGTCGGCCGATGGTTGGCCACAATCCCCGCCGCATCGGTGAAAATCCTGATCCTTCCAGCTTGAAGTTCACCGGCAAGGCCACCTACGACGCCTGATCGCCACGGCCATCAGCGACTTGCGGCGGGGATCGACACCCGCCTTTTTTTTGCTTGTTCCCTTGATGCCGCCCCCCATGCCAGCCCTTGATCGGATCGCGGATCACGCCACCTATCGCACCCGGGCCGAGCAGGGTTGCACCTTCATCCCCCTCTGGAAATGCTGGCCCGCTGATCTGGAAACGCCCCTCACCACCTGGCTCAAGGTGGGCGCGGGGGGTCCACGCGGGGTGTTGCTGGAATCGGTGGAGGGAGGGGAGCGGCTGGGGCGCTGGAGCTTTGTGGTCAGCGATCCCCTGTGGACCCTCACCTGCCGCGGGGACAAGGCGGAGCGCCAGTGGCGAGACGGCCGCCGCGATGAACTCGCCGGCAACCCCTTTCTGCTGCTGCGCCAGTGCCTGGCGTCGATTCACCCGGCCCCGGTCCCCCACTTGCCGCCGGTCGGCCAGCTGTTTGGCTGCTGGGGCTATGAGTTGATCCACTGGATCGAACCGACGGTGCCGGTCCATCCCCCCCATCCGGGAGGACCGCCCGATGGCTGCTGGATGCTTGCCGACAGCTTGCTGGTGTTTGACCAGGTGAAGCGCCAGATCACCGCCGTGGCTTATGCCGATCTGAGTGAAGGAGCCGATCCCGAACGGGCGTGGGCCCACGCGGCCGGAAGGATCGCGCGGCTGGAGGCCCGGATGCATGAGCCCCTGCCTCCCGATGTGGCCCCCCTGGACTGGCGGGAGGTGACCGGTCAGGATCCCAGTCTGGGGCTGACGATCCGCAGCAACTGGCAACAGGCCGATTTTGAACGCGTGGTGCAACGCGGCAAGGAACACATTGCCGCTGGCGATGTGTTTCAGCTTGTGCTCAGCCAGCGGCTGGAAACCACGGTGCAGCGCGATCCGTTTGATCTCTACCGCAGCTTGCGGATGGTGAATCCCTCCCCCTACATGGCCTTCTTCAACTTCGGCGACTGGCATCTCATTGGATCCAGCCCTGAGGTGATGGTGAAGGCCGAGCCCCTGACCGCTGGTGGCATCCGCGCCTCCGTGCGCCCGATCGCCGGCACCCGGCCGCGGGGGGGAGACGCGCACGAAGATGGGGCCCTGGAAGCGGAGCTCCTGGCCGATCCCAAGGAACGGGCGGAACACGTGATGCTGGTGGATCTGGGTCGCAATGATCTGGGCCGGGTGTGTCGACCGGGTTCCGTGAAGGTCAGTGAACTGATGGTGATCGAGCGCTACAGCCACGTGATGCACATCGTCAGCGAGGTGGAAGGCGAGCTGTCGCCGACCCACGATGTCTGGGATCTGCTGATGGCCTGCTTCCCCGCCGGGACGGTGAGCGGAGCACCCAAGATCCGAGCCATGCAGCTCATCCACGACCTGGAGCCCGACGCCCGTGGTCCCTATGCGGGCGTCTATGGTGCCGTTGATCTCAACGGCGCCCTGAACACGGCGATCACCATTCGCACCATGGTTGTGCTTCCCGATCCTGAAGGAGGCTCCCGAGTGCTGGTGCAGGCAGGAGCCGGAATTGTGGCGGATTCTCAGCCCGACCTGGAATTCGAGGAAACCCTCAACAAAGCCCGTGGCATGCTCAAGGCCTTGGCCTGCCTGCAGCGCCCCCATCCCTTCCTGGATCCATGAGCGGCCCGTTGCTGACCAAAGGCTTTGAGGTGGAGATGTTCACCGGACGCCGCGATGGCACGGTGGTGGGCTGCGCGGCGGAGGTGTCGCGCACGCTGGAGGGGTTTGTCACCGAACCGGACAACCGCAACCTGGAGTACATCACCCCCCCGGACGCGGATTACCAGCGGCAGTTGCGCTTTCTTCTCGCTCCCCGACAACAGCTGAGGAGCTGGCTGGCGGAGCGGGATCTCACCCTGCTTCCCGGGAGCACTTTGAGCCTGGGGGACAGCGACCGCTTCGAGCGGTCGAACCCCGCCAGCGACTACCACGGAGCCATCGAACGGCTCTACGGAACCCGTGTCGTCACGGCCAGCGTGCACATCAATCTCGGTTTGCGGGCCCTGGAACCGCTCTTCGCCGGCCTGCGGCTGTTGCGCTGTGAAGGGGCGCTCCTGCTGGCTCTGAGCACGAGTTCACCCTTTTTGGACGGTCAGGTCACCGGAGCCCAATCCCAGCGCTGGCTGCAGTTTCCGCTCACCCCCCCGCAGGTGCCCCTGTTCCTGAGCCACGCCCACTACGTGACCTGGATGCACGAGCAACTGGCCCTGGGGAGCATGCTCAATGTTCGCCATCTCTGGACATCCGTGCGGCCCAATGGGGAGCGTCGCCCGGAGTCCTTGAACCGTCTGGAGATCCGGATCTGTGATCTGATCGCCGACCCTCGGGTCTTGCTCGCCGTAACGGCCTGGGCCGAGCTGCGGCTGCTGCGGCTGCTGGGAGACCCGGCCCGCTTCGATCCCCTTCAGGCCAGCTCCCTGACCCCGGAGGAACTCGCCCGGCTCGCCGACCAGAACGACAAAGCCGTGGCCAAAGACGGGTTGGAGGCCACGGTGCACCATTGGCGCACAGGAGATCCACTGCTGGCCCGGGCCTGGTTGGAAGAGGAGCTGGAGGCGATGGCCTCCCTGGCCGAGCGACTGGGGCTGCGGACCATTTTGGAGCCGCTCACTGCCGTGCTGGCGAAGGGAAGTGAGTCGATCCGCTGGCTGAAGCGCCAACGCGCCGGGGAGCCCATCAGCCGCATCCTGGCGACCGAGGCCATGG
>Ga0194129_10003520_pt1 | contig 21704 bp, 14 predicted proteins | sample TA2KigCa35mmetaG_FD_150862 | JGI IMG/M metagenome (GOLD analysis project Ga0194129, IMG submission 150862) | Freshwater microbial communities from Lake Tanganyika, Tanzania - TA2015038 Kigoma Deep Cast 35m | ecosystem: Environmental > Aquatic > Freshwater > Lake | place: Tanzania: Lake...
GGCCATTCTGGAGAGTGCTTTTCGGGGCCGGGAGACGAAAACACGAAACACGCGGCTCACGAGCCGCTCATCAGCCGGGGAGCCCCTTGCGGACGTCCCATTGGCCGGGCAATCCATCATATCCATCGGCGATCAACTCGCGGTCGCTGCGTCGAGGATACGGAAAAGGCACCATGGCTGCACTCGCTGCACGATGTCGACGATGACTCAAGTCTACCATCGTCGATCGCGGTCGTCCGCTACCCGCACCGCGGCAGCGCGCGGGCGATCCTCGCGAGGGACTGCTCGCGGCCGAGGATCGCCAGGCAGTCGTAGAGGCCGGGGCCGACCGTCTTGCCCGTCACCGCCACGCGGACGGCATGCACGAGGTCGCCCACCTTCACGCCCGCCGCCTCCACCACTCCCTTGAGCGCCGCCTCGAGCGCGGCCGGCTCGAAGGGCTCGGCCGTCTCGAGCGCGCGTGCATACGCCCGCAGCAGGTCGCCGGCGCCGGGCTTCGCCAGCCGCTGCTTCACCGCCCCCTCGTCGAGCACCGGCTCCTCCACGAGGAAGAAGTCGGCGTAGGCGAGGATGTCGCCCGCCACCTTCAGCCGGTCGCCCGAGGCCTCGATCACCTTCCGCACCGTCGCCACCGCGGCGGCCGGCGGCGGATCGGCCACGAGCTTCGCCTTCACGAGGAAGGGCAGCATCAGGGCGAGCTTTTCGTCGGTGGAGAGCGCCGTCATGGAGTGGTCCTGCACGGCCCAGAGCTTCTTGGGATCGAAGCTCGCCGGCGAGGAGTTGATCCGCTCGAGCGTGAAGTGCCTCACGAGCTCGTCGCGGCTGAAAAACTCCGTCTTGTCGTCGTACGACCAGCCGAGCAGCGCCATGTAGTTGTCGATCGCCCACGGCAGGTAGCCGACCTCGCGGTAGAAGTCGACGATCACAGGATTGAAGGTGTCGGCGTCGGCGGTCACCCCCACCCGCTCGGCGATCCGCTGGCCGTGCTCCATGATCTGCTTGAAGTCGGCGTTCTTGAGGTACTGCGCGAGCTTCCGCTTGGAGAGCTTCGTGCGGCTGCCAGGCTCGGCCACCAGCGGCAGGTGGGCGTAGGTGGGAAGCTCGTAGCCGAGCGAGAGGGCGATGAACGCCTGCCGCGGCGTGTTGGAGAGGTGCTCCTCGGCCCGGATCACGTGCGTGATCGCGAGGTCGTGGTCGTCGACGACGCTGGCGAGGTGGTAGAGACAGGAGCCGTCGGCCCGCTGGATCACGTGGTCCTGCTCCCGCTCCCAGGCGAACTCCACCCGGCCGCGGACCTTGTCGTCGATCACGAGCGACCCCTCGCGGGGCATCTTCAGGCGGACCACGCTCTGCCGCCCCTCGGCCTCGAACCGCCGCGCGGTCTCGTCGTCGAAGGCCGCGAACCGGCGGCTGTAGAGAAACGGCTTGCCCGCCGCCTGGGCCGCCTTCCGCTCCTCGTCGAGCTCCTCCGGCCGGGCGAAATCGCGGTAGGCATGCCCCGAGGCGAGCAGCGTGGCGGCAGCTGCCTTGTGCCCCGCCGCCCGCTGCGACTGGTGGTAGGGGGCGTGCGGGCCGCCCACGCCCGGCCCCTCGTCCCAGTCGATGCCGAGCCACGTCAGGCCGTCGAGGATCGGCTGCAGCGCGCTGTCGATGTTCCGCTCGGCGTCGGTGTCGTCGATCCGGAGGATGAACTGCCCGCCGTGCTGCCGGGCAAAGAGCCAGTTGAACAGCGCCGTGCGGACGCCGCCGATGTGGAGGTAGCCCGTGGGGCTGGGCGCGAAGCGGGTGCGGACGGTCATCGAGTCGGCTCCGGGGGCGTGGCAGACGCCGATAGCCTACTCACGCCGCGGCGCCGTTCATCCGGGCGAGCTTCCGGAGCCGCTTCCGCTCGGCCTTGGAGAGATGGCGGTGCTCCTGCTCGGAGCCGTCGGTGTATTCGGTTTCCGAATCGTCGCCCGAAGCCCGACCCGTCAAGGGCTGGAAGTCGGGCGCGTCGGCCTCGTCCTCGTCCGTCGCCTGGAGAGTCGGCTTCGCGACGTCGGCCTTCACGGGCTTGGCGGGCTTCTCTGCCTTCGGCTTCCTCACGCCGCATTGCCCCCGCACCTCGCGGATCACCGACCGCGCCGCGGCGAGCATCGCCACCAGCGCGAAGCCCGCCGCCAGCGACCAGGCCGCCGCCCCCGCCACCACGACCCGCTCGCGGCCGTCGGCAAGCCACGTCGCGGCCGCCGACGTGCCCCAGCCGCCGAGGGCCAGCCCGAGCAAGAAGGCCGTCGCCAGCCGCTCGTGGAGCGGCAGCACGGCCCACAGCGCCACGGCCAGCACGACGGCCGACGAGATCACGATCCACCAGCCGATGCCCCCCGGCCCGAGCACGACGCCGGTCGAGTCGGCGAGCACCGCGGCCACGAGCCGGCCCACGGGCACCGCTCCCGCCAGCGCCACGGCCGCGAGCACCGCCGCCATCCAGCCCCACGCGCGGAAGCGGCCCTTGAAGTCGTCGCGGCGGTGCCGCCGCATCAGCCGCACGATCAGGGCGACGCCGGCGGCGAGCAGCAGGTAGGCCTGCGCCAGCCACGACTGCAGGGCGTTGACGCCCCGGGCGTCGAAGAGCGCGCCGGCCGCGGCGACGGTGCGGGCGAACCTCCCGCCCCCGGTGAACGGACCGTGGCCGAGAAACTGCTCCGCGGTCGACGCGGCGATCGCGCCGGCCAGCGGCAGCAGGATCGCCGCCACCGCCAGCGACAGCCCGCCGAGCCCGGTGGGCAAGAGGACGGCCGGGCCGCGCTGCTTCTCCGGATGGGCTCCCGGTTCGTAGGCCGCCATCACGCGGGGCGACTCCACCGCGGCCGCGGCGGCACCGTCGGCCGACCGCTTCCATGAAACCACCAGGCGGCGACGCTGGTCGCGGCGCTGGTTCGACGACAGCGACATGGCTCCTGCTCGAGTCCGTTCGAGTTCGGGGGCGACGCGGCACTCCTTGCCGGTCGGGCCGCGGGCGGCCTGGCGCGGAACGCCGGCGCCGGGGGCGGCGACACGACGGTCCACATGCGAAAGATTCGACCGGACCGGCAGGCGTCGTGCACCCGTGGCGGCCACGACGAGAGAGAAGGCACGCCGGGCAGGTTCGGCATTGTCATCGTCCCAGGCACCGCCGGTGCAATCGCGACGAACGGCACGGTCCCGCGCCGGTCATTGCCGCCCCCTGCCGGGTCGGCTACGATCCAGCCGCACGCGCCATATTCCGCCGTTTCACCCGTTCCGGAGCCCCATCATGGCCTACACGCTGCCCCCCCTGCCCTACGCCTTCGACGCCCTCGAGCCCTCCATCGACGCCCGGACGATGGAGATCCACCACGACAAGCACCACGCCGCCTACGTGACCAACGTCAACAAGGCGCTCGAGGGGCATGCCGACCTCGCCGCCCTGCCGGTCGAGAAGCTGATCGCCGACCTCGAGAAGGTGCCCGAGTCGATCCGCACGGTCGTCCGCAACAACGGCGGCGGCCACGCCAACCACTCGCTGTTCTGGGAGTCGCTCGGCAAGGGCAAGGGGGGCGAGCCGTCGGGGGCGCTGGCCGAGGCGGTCCGCTCCGTGTTCGGTGACTTCGCCAAGTTCAAGGAGGAGTTCACGAAGGCCGCCATGGGGCGGTTCGGCAGCGGCTGGGCCTGGCTCTCCGCCGACAAGTCGGGCAAGCTCCTGATCGAGAGCACCGCCAACCAGGACAGCCCGATCATGCACGGTAACACGCCGCTCCTGGGCATCGACGTCTGGGAGCACGCGTATTACCTGCTCTACCAGAACCGCCGGGCCGACTACGTCGGCGCCTTTTACAACGTGATCGACTGGGACGCCGTCGGCAAGCGCTTCGCCGCGGCCAAGAAGTAGCCCGGCCGGGATTGACTCGCCTCCGGCCGGGATCCTATTTCCCCCGCTGCCAGGGTGAGAAAGATCCCGTCCGGAGGAAGATTCATGATCTCGGCGTCGTGGCAGCGATTCCCGTCCGCGCGGTGCGTCGCGGCAGCGGTGGCACTGGCCGTGGCGTGCGCCTCCCCCGGATGCAAGTCGGGCAGTTCGTGGGCCGCAAAGCCGTCGTGGTGGACCTTCGGCAGCGACGACCCGGCGAAACTCGCCGACGCCCCGCCGGCGGCCACCGACGTGGCGAAGCCCTCGACCACCGCCAAGCCCTATCCCACGACCACCACGCCGGAGGGCTACGTCCTCGAAAACGCCCAGCGTGCCGGCGCGACCCAGCAGGTGGCCGCTGCGGCCAGCCCACCCGCGACCCCGCCGGCCGTCGTGACCTACGGCTCGCAGCCCACCACGCTACCGGCGCCCGCGACGGGATTCGCCGCCGCGCCCCCCACCCAGCCGACGCAGCCGTCCGGCCTGTCGCCGATCACGCCGCAGGTAGGGCGGTATGGCAGCCAGCCGGCAGCCACAAACACCGTGCCCGAGCAGTCGCTGCCGACCGCTCCGGCCGCATTCGCCGCCGCACCGGCGACGCCGGCAGCAGGATCGTCGTTCCCCGCCGAGAGCACCCGCGTGGCCGACGCCCGCGGCGCCGACGCGTGGTCGCAGCCCGCTGAAGCGCCTCCCGCATCCGGAGGCGACCGCTACGCCTCGGGAACCGTGAGCCGCTTCTCGGCCGGGTCGTTCCCACCACCCCCTGCTGCGGAAGCGGCCGCCGCCCTGCCGGCGGCCATCGACATGGCGCCGGCCGCCGCCACTCCCGCACTGCCGGCCACACCGGCGCTGCCTGCCATGCCTGCCATGCCTGCCATGCCCGCCATGCCCGCCATGCCCGCCATGCCCGCCATGCCCGCCATGCCCGCCATGCCCGCGCTGCCGGACGCTCCGCCCACCGCCGCGCCGCCGGTGCCCACGCGGCGGCCCGAAGCCGGCTACTACCGGCCCGGCGGCACGTCGAACTACAAGCCGGCGAGCGCCATCATGGCCGGAGCGGACGAGGCAAATCCGTCGGGAGTCACGCCGGTGTCGTTCGAATCGCCGGCCGGGCCGTGACGAGTCGTCACCAGCCCATGACCATGTTCGACTCGATCACCTTGCGGGCCCGGTCGAGATCGTCGCCCGTCTCGTGCATGTAGAGCCGAATCGCGTGTACCTTGTCGCCCGCCGCCTTCGCCAGGCACTCGCGGGCCGTGCTGCAGGGGTTCGACCGCGAGTCGGTCAGCCCGAGCGCCGACTTCGAGATCACCCAGCTATCCCGCGGACGGCGGGTGAGCCGGACGATCTTCTCTCCCGGATACGCCTCCTTGACCACGGCGGCGGCCGCCTCGTCGTCGGCGGCCCAGGAGATGATGATGTGGGCGTCGGTTTCGATTTCGAACAGCGGCATGGGCGGCGCTCCGGCGTGTGTATCGGCGAAGGTACGCCGCCCGCAGCCGACCGTCAAACCCGCGGTCGGCGGGCCGGACCGACTCCGCCGCCCGCGGGGCGGATACAATCCAGGGCGGACACGGCGCCGTCCGCTTGCTGACGCCCTCCTGCTCGACCGCCGTGATGGTGGCATGGCGACGATGAACTACGACCGGCTCGGCTTCCCGATCCCGCCTGAGTTTTCACCGCCGACGGAATCCGCTCCGCGGGCGTCCGTGGGGGCCCGGTCGCCAGCCTCTCCCGCCACGCCGCGAACGGCCGGCCGCGGCAAGCGGCTCGTGCTCCTGGGATTGCTCGCCGCCGTCGTGGTGCCCGGCCTCGCCGCGCCGGGCGTCGTGCCCGCCGTGGCCGACGCCGTGGTGACCTGGTCGCTCGAGCAGGCCATCGTCGACGAGGGGCGGGGCGACGTGGCGGCCGCGATCGGCAACCTCGGCCGCGCCGTCCGCTGGTGCCCCGACGACGCCGACCGCAAGAGTCGCCTGCTCTGCTGGCGGGCCATGCTCCGCATCGAGAACCGCGATCCGCGCGGCGCCATCGCCGATGCCGACGAGGCGATCTCGCTGTCCCCGACGCTCTCGCAGCCCCGCCGCGTGCGGGCCCTGGCACACGTGATCCTGCGGGAGCCCGATGCGGCGCTCGACGACGCCGAGTCGGCGGTGGCACTGGCGGGGCGGAGCGATCCCGAGGCGCTCAACCACCGGGCCTACATTCGGGCCCTCGTGGGCCGCGACCTCGAGGCGGCCCTCGCCGACATCGACGCGGCGCTGCCCGCGAACGGGGACGGCGCGGCCGAGCTTCTCGACACCAAGGGATTCCTGCTCCACCTCCTCGGACGGCACCACGAGGCCGTGGATCATCTCAACCTCGCCATCGACGGCACCCAGAAGGTCCGCCGGCAGGTCGAGGCGCTGGCCGGGCACGGCGATCCCGACGAACTCGCCTACCGGATGCGGTCGATCGACCACGGCCTGGCGGTGATGCACCAGCACCGGGCCCTGGCCTGCCAGGCCCTCGGCCTCGCCGGGCAGGCCGCGCAGGATTTCGAAACCGCCGAGCGCAAGGGCTACGCACCGGACCGGGGCATTTTCTGACCGCGTGATGCGGTCGTCTGGCCGCGTCCCGCAGCGTCGCTATACTGCGGGCTCGATGCGGTGGACTCCTGCTGCAGGAACCGGCCGGAGCAAGGCTCCCCACGCCGGGCTCCTCACGGGGGTGTAGCTCAGTTGGTTAGAGCGCCAGCCTGTCACGTTGGAGGCCGCGGGTTCGAGTCCCGTCACCCTCGCTCGTCCACCCGTCGGCCGCCCGCATGCATCCCGGAACGGCCCTCGTCACCGGTGCCGCCAGCGGCCTCGGCAGAGCCATCGTCGAGCGGCTTCTCGCCGCCGGCTGGGATGTGGCCTGCGTCGACCTGCCGGAAGCCCTGGCCCGCTGGGAGGCTGAATCCCCGCCGGGCGCCCGCGAGCGGCGGATCCCCATGGACGTCCGCGACGCTGCGGCCTGGACGTCGCTGCTCGAGCAACTCCGCGGTGCCTGGGCCGACCTCGACCTGCTCGTCAACGCGGCCGGCGTCGGGGCGACCGGGCCGGTCGGCACGCTGCCGGAAGCCCAGTGGCGACGCGTGATCGACACCAATCTCCTCGGCACGGCGCTCGGCTGCGAGACCTTCGTGCCCTGGCTGCGGGCCAACCGCCGCCGGCCCCACCTGGTGAACGTGGCCTCGATCGCCGCGATCCTCGCGCCGGCCTCCATGGCCGCCTACGCGGCGAGCAAGGCGGGAGTCGTGGCCCTCTCGGAAGCCATCGCGGCGGAGTGCCCGCGGCGACGGCCCGGCGTGACGATCGTCTGCCCGGGCTTCTTCCGCTCCGGCCTGCTCGACAGCTGGCACTTCACCGCGGCCGTCGAGCGGCGCGAGGCCGAGCGGCGCATGGCGATCTCCTGGTGGACGAGCGACCGCGTGGCCCGCCGCGTGCTCCGCGCGGTCCGCCGCAACCGTCGCTATGTGGTGGTGGGGTTGCAGGCCCGGTGGCTGTGGCGGCTCAAGCGGCTCGCGCCGCGGGCGACGACGGCCCTCGTGCGGGCTGTCTACCGCCGGCTGCGATAACGTTCGTCCCGCCGGAGCGCGTCGCGATCGGGGCTCCCGGATCGCAGTGTGACCGAAGCTCGTCCGGAAGCGTCTCCGCGTAAGCGGTACGGCCGAACCACGCTGGATTCCGCCTCGGCCCCCATCGCACGCGATCGAGGCTCCCGGATCGCAGTGTGACCGAGGCTCGTCCGGAAGCGTCACTCGAGCTCTTCGAGCCAGGCGCGGATCTCGTTCTCGTACTCGCTCGCCAGCCCGCCCACGATCAACTGGCGGTGGAAGCTCGCCGCGCCCCCCTTCTTCATGTCGGCGTCCTCGGCGCTCGGAAACCGCTTGGCGGGGTCGGGCGCAATCAGGCCGCGGCAGAAGTCCATCAGGAGTTCGTTGCAGGTCACCTCGGTGGGCAGGAGGTGCGGCAGCCGATGCGGGAGCGACCGCTTGGCCTCCAGCAGGTCGCCAAACGAGCGCAGGCCCGCGAACGGGGGCTGCCCCGCGAGCATCTCCACGAGCACGTAGCCGAGGCTCGCGAGATCCGACCGGGGCGTGTTTTCCTTGCCCTCGAGCACCTCGGGGGCGGCGTAGGCGGGCGTGCACGTCTTCGTGGGCGGCGGCTCGCCGACGGGATGGGCCGAGCCGATGTCGATGATCTTCGCGTTGCCCGTCCGCTTGACCATAATGTTGGCCGTCTTCACGTCGGCGTGGACGATGCCCTCGCGGTGGAGCGCGGCCAGCGCCGTGAGGCATTCGCGGACGATCGCGATCGCCACGCCGGGCTTGAGCCGCGACTGCTTGGGGCCGGTCGTGACCACGACCTTGTTGAGATAGCGCCACCGATCCTCGCCGACGCTGGCCTGCGTCCGCTCGAGAAGCTCGGGCGTTAGGAGCCGGGAGAGATCGTAGCCGTCGATCCACTCCATCTCCATGATCCGGATCATCCGCTGCTCGACGAAGTTCTGGACGTCGAGGAGGTTGTCCTGCTGGATCTGGGCCACGCGGGCGGCCACGGCCGCGATCCGGTTCATGGCCTCGGCGTAGGCCTGCTCCGAGGCGTAGCGCTCCGGCGAGAAGATCTTGAGCGCCACGGGGAGGGTGAAGTTGTCGGTGCCCCGCCGCGTGGTGAGGTAGACGACTCCCTGGCCGCCGGCTCCCAGCCGCCGGGACAGCGTGTGGTATTCGGTCCAGTTGAGCCGGGCCGCGTCGAGGATCTCGGTGTACTTGGCGAGCAGCTCCTCGGGGCAGCGGGAGCCCACCTCGCCGGCGGCGGTGATCGTCGGCCGCTCTTCCTGGAGGATCGTGGTGCTCATGGTCCGCTCCCTTCGCCGGCCGGCTCGGGAAACCCGAGCCGCTTGTCGACGAGATTCCACAAGGGCCTCCCCTGACGATACCTCCCCAGATTGTCGCAGAAAAAGTCGGTCATCGCATCGATCCGGTGCTGCGACTGCCCGCCCACGTGGGGCGTGATCAGCAGCCGCGGAGCCGTCCACAGCCGGCTGCTGGCCGCGGGCGGCTCGTCGGGCGTGACGTCGAGGGCGGCCGAGTCGAGGTGGCCGCTCTCCAGGGCGTCGACCAGGGCGTTTTCGTCCACCATCGCGCCGCGGGCCACGTTCACGAGGATCGCTCCGCGCCGCATCCGGGCGATCGCCCGGGCGTCGAGCAGGTTCCGCGTGTGCTCCGTGAGCGGGGCGCAGAGGAACAGGATGTCGAGCCGCGGGAGGATGTCGTCGAGGGTCTCCGGCCCTCCCAGGAACTCGACGGCGGCGGGCTTGCGGACCGGAAACCAGTCGGTGGCGAGAATCCGCACCCGGAAGGGCGCGAGCACCTCGACGAGCCGCCGGCCGTTGCCGCCGAGGCCGACGATGCCGACGGTGGCTCCGGTGAGGTCGGCCGTGGGCCGGCGAACGAACTCGCGGCGGGCCTGCTGCTCGAGAAACAGCGGAAACCGCCGCGTGCACGCGATCGCCATCCCGACGGTCTGCTCGGCCACCTGGTCGGCCAGCACGCCGGAGGCGCTGGTGACCACGATGTCGGAGGCGACCACCGCCGGGACGAGGCAGTGGTCGAGGCCTGCCGCGGACGACTGGATCCACTTCAGCCGGCCCCCACGGACGACCCGGTCCCAGGGCACGGGCACCTTCGGGTGGCCGCAGAACAGGTCGGCCGAGGGGAGTTCGTCGGCCACCCGCTCCTGGCCGGCATCGACCAGCGTGGCCTCCGGCCACACGGCCTGGATTTGGGCGACGTGCCGCGACTCGACGGGGTAGCAGAGGACGATCCGCATGGCCGCGGTTGTCGCAGCCGCGGCGCCGATCTGGCAAGCGGTTTTTCCCGCGCGGCGAGGCGTCCCGATGGCGGTCCTCCCCGACCGATCGGCACGTTGGTATGCTTCGAATCATGCGTTTTCCCCTCCTGGCCGTTTTCGCCCTGGCCTTCCTGCGGATCGTCTGCGGCCTGCACTTCTTTCTGGAGGGACTCTCGCACCTCCGCGATCCCGACTGGTCGAGCGCCGGCTTCCGCCGCGCCGCCGTCGGCCCCCTGGCCGACTGGTACCGCTCGTCGCTTCCGCAGACCGGCGACTGGACCGGCACCCTGGCCGCGGCCGACGGCCGATCGGCCGACGAAGTCGCGCAGGCCTGGCAGGCGAGCGTGGTCGCCTCCTGGCGGCGGTTGCTCGACGCCCGCCTGAAGGCGGTGCCGCTGGCTGGCGAGGCCGAGGCCGCTGCGGGAGCGAGCCTGGAGGCCGCCAGGGGTGAACTCGCCGCCTACGTGCGGGGCATCGCCGACGAACTCGCCGACTACCGCCTGCAGGTGGGCCGGCTGGCCGCCAACCTGAAGCAGCCCGGCTCCCGCGACATCCCCTTCGAGCGGGAGCGGCTGGCCAAGAAGCAGAAGGAGCTCGCCGGGCAGGCCGGGGGCTGGATGAAGGACGCGGCCGCCATCGGCCAGAAGCTGGTGGCCGCCTGGGACGACCAGCTCCCCGATCCGGCCGCCCGGGGCAAGGCCGCCGCGACGGCCGAGCCCACGCCGCTCTGGAAGGCGGACCGCTTCGTGTCGTGGTCGCTGGTCACGATCGGGGCCTGCCTGGTGCTCGGGATCGCGACCAAGTTCAACGCCCTGGGGGGCGTCTGCTTCCTGGCGAGCGTCGTGGCCTCGCAGCCGTTTTGGGTGCCCGGGGCCCAGGCCACGTACGACCAGTGGGTGGAGATCGCCGCCCTGCTGGCCATCGCGGCCCTGCCGATCGGCGGGTGGAGCGGGCTCGATTTCTTCCTCAAGCGGTGGTGCCCGATGGCCCGCTGCTGCGGCGCGAACACCTGCAGCCGCTGACCCGTAGGGCACAGTTTGGGATCCGAGGTGCGTGCATGAACCTGACTGAGCAGCAGAAGCAGATCGGCAAGGAGAACTTCGACGAAGCCGTGGCGATCACTCGCCGCGACTTCCTCGCCGGCACGGTGGCGGCGGGGGTCGCGACCGGCGCGGGCCTGGGCTCGATCTATTTCGGCTACGGCACGAGCGTGGGCGATCCGCTTCGCGTCGGCTTCCTGGGCACCGGCGACGAGGGGAGCGTGCTGCTCGGGGCCCACAATCCCGACTTCATGAACGTGGTCGCGATCGCCGACATCCGTCCCTACAACGTGTTCCGCGCCTTCCACGGCGATGCCTCGAGCCCCAGCGCCACCAAGGCCCGCCCCGGGCTGATGGCGAAGTACAAGTGGTCCACGGAAGACGCCGCGCGGGCCAAGGTGAAGGTCTACGGGGCCTACGAGGACCTGCTCGCCGATCCCGACGTGGAGGCGGTCGTGATCGCCCTGCCGCTGCACCTCCACGCCCCGGCCGCGATCAAGGCGATGCGGGCCGGCAAGCACGTGCTCACCGAGAAGCTGATGGGCCACAGCATCCACGAGTGCAAGGAGATGGGCCGCGTCTCGCGGGACACGGGCAAGATCCTGGCCACCGGCCACCAGCGGCACTACAGCATCCTCTACGACAACGCCGTCCACACGATCGGCACCGCGAAGCTGATCGGCGACGTGCACTCGATCCGGGCCCAGTGGCACCGCGGCAACCTGCCCGGCAAGGACTCGTGGAAGCCGCCGATGCCGGCCGACGCGTCGTTCGCCAAGAAGCTCGCCGGCTGGAAGAAGGACCTGGCGAACGCCAAGCCCTCCGACATCGACGCCCTGCGGAAGCAGATCGCCCAGCTCGAGGCCCAGATCACCGATCAGGCCGTCGATGCCGCGAAGTACGGCTACACCGAGAAGACGCTCGGCGACGGCTCGGTCCGCACGCCGCTGGAGGAGCTGATCCGGTGGCGGCTCTGGAACCGCACCGGCGGCGGCCTGATGGCCGAGCTCGGCAGCCACCAGCTCGACGCCGCGGGCATCTTCGTGTCCGCGATGCACGGCCCGGGCAAGAAGGTCAAGCCGCTGACCGTCACGGCGGTGGGCAACCGGAGTATCTTCCCGGCCGACCGGGAGATCGACGACCACGTCTACTGCATGTACGAGTATCCCGCCCCGGGCTACGAGGAAGACGAGAACAAGAAGATCGTCGTCACCTACTCCTCGATCAACGGCAACGGCTTCGGCGGCTACGGCGAGGTGGTGCTCGGCACGAAGGGCACGCTGATCCTGGAGCAGGAGCAGGACGTGATGCTCTACAAGGACGCCGCCAAGGACACTCGCGTGACCGTGGCCAAGGCGAAGGACGGCACGCCCACGCTCGACACCACCGAGAGCGGCGCCGGCGGCCCCGCCGCGGCGGGCACGTCGGGGGGCGACGCGGCCCCGTCCCGCGGCTACACCGAGGAGATGGAGCACTGGGCGTGGTGCATCCGCAACCCGGCCCCCGAGAACCAGCCCCGCTGCAAGCCCGAGGTGGCGATCGCCGACGCCGTGATCGCCCTGGTGAGCAACGTGGCCCTGGCGAACCCCACGACCCAACCGCGGATCGAGTTCAAGCCCGAGTGGTTCGACATCGCGAGCGACGAGACGCCCGAGGGCATCAAGCCCGACGTCTCCCGCGACGGCTACAAGGTCTGACGCGAATCACCGCCGCTCCCGTCGGCAACGCAAGGAAGGACACCGGAGGTTCCATGACCGTCGCTCGCCCGTGGTGTTTCGCCGTCTGCTCGCTCGTCGCCTGCGTTCTCGCCACAGCGGCGGCCGCCGTTTCGGCGGAGCAGGACTTCACGCCGGTGGCGTCGGGCGTCCGCTACCGGAAGATCGGCAGCTACGACAAGGCCCGGCTCGCCGAGATCCTGGACCGCGGCCTCGACACGTTCATGGGGGGCTTCGACCCGTCGCAGGGCTCGACCATGAAGTCGACCGACTTCAAGGCGAAGTTCGCCGCGCCACGAAACGGCGTGACGCTCTACGAGGTCCAGTTCGATTCGGTGATTCCCGAATGGGACAACCAGCCGACCACGGGCAGCGGCCTGCTGGCCATTCCCGAGGACGACTCGAAGACGCACCCGCTCGTCAGCTACCAGCACGGCACGGTCTTCGGCCGCGACCAGGTGCCTTCCCGCCCCGACGACTCCTACGAGACGCAACTCGCCCTGGCCGCGTTCGCCGGCCAAGGCTACGTCGTGATCGGTGCCGACTATTTCGGCCTGGGGGCCTCTCGCGTGCCCAACTGCTTCATCGTGGCGCGGGGCACGACGCAGTCGATGCTCGACCACTACCGCGCGTCGCAGGCGGTGCTCGACGCGCTCGGGCAGTCCACGCCGCAGTTTTTCGTCTGGGGGTGGTCGCAGGGGGGCTGGTCGACGATGCAGTTCCTCCGTCGGCTGGAAACGCTCGGCATTCCCGTCACCGCTGCCGCGACCGTGAGCGCTCCGGTCGATCTCGCCGCGGCGTTCCGCAGGCCGATCGCGAATCCGCGGCCCCAGGACGCCGCGTGGATCAAGGGCTGCATCAGCAACATGCTCTGGTCGCAGGAGGAATACGCGCGGCTTCCGGGCCTCGCGGCCTCGGCGATCAAGCCCGAGCACCTCGCCGCCTCGCGGAAGTTCTTCAACGGGGAGCTTTCCTGGCCGGAGTACGACGCCTCGGTGCCTGGCGGCGTGACGGGGCTCCTGCAGCCGGCGTTCATCGCGGGGGCGGAGACGGGCCGCGGCCGGTTCTGGGATCTGCTCGAGGAGGCCGGGGCGTATCGCTGGAAGATCAAGACGCCCCTGCGGGCCTACGGCGGCGACGCCGACGAGGCGATCCCGCCGGCGGTGTCGCGCATGGTGTTCGACTTCGCCACGATGCTCGGCAGTCCGCAGGTGGAGTTTTTCTCCGCGGGCGAGCGGGCCGACCACCGCGCCTCGTACGTGTCGGCGACGCTCGCGGTGAAGCCGTGGTTCGACGGCTTCGTCAAGCCGGCGACGAAGGACTCGAGCGGGCGCTGACGGCCCCCCGTCGGCCTGCGCCCGCGCTCGTGGGGCCGGCACGACCGACCCTGCGCAGCCATTTCACCCCCTCGATCGCGACCAGCGGCAGCACCGCGAGGCCGAGCACGCGCGGCCACTCGATGCCGGGATCGGCGGCCACTTCGAACACGGGCTGCGTCGGCGGCAGCGTGACCACGGCCACCTGCAGCAGCGCCGAGAGCGCCACCGCCAGCACGAGCGCCGGATTGCCGAACACGCCGAGCTCGAGCGCGGTGAGCCGGTCGCTCCGGCAGCCGATCGCGAACAGCAGCTGGGCGAACGCCGCCACGCAGAAGGTGACCGTGCGGGCGTGGTCGAGCCGGGCGGCGTCGCCCTGCCACGCACTCCAGAAGGCCGCCATGCAGACGGCCGTCACGAGCCCCCCGTGCAGCACGATCGTCGCGCCGGACCCCCAGGGAATCACCGCTTCCCGGGGGGGCCGGGGCGGCCGCTGCATGATGTCGCGCTCCGGCGGCTCGAGCCCGAGGGCCAGCGCGGGCAGGCCGTCGGTGACGAGATTGAGCCAGAGGATCTGGATCGCGGCCAGCGGCGGCGGCCAGCCGGCCACGGCCGCCACGAGCATCAGCAGCACCTCGCCGGCGTTGCACGCGAGCAGGTAGTGGATGAACTTGCGGATGTTGTCGTAGATGCCGCGGCCCTCCTCGACGGCCGCCACGATCGAGGCGAAGTTGTCGTCGGTGAGCACCATGTCGGCCGCCTCGCGGGTGACGTCGGTGCCGGTGATGCCCATCGCGATCCCGATGTCGGCCGCCTTCACGGCCGGGGCGTCGTTGACGCCGTCGCCGGTCATGGCCACGACGTTGCCGAGCCGCTGGAGGGCTTGCACGATCCGCAGCTTGTGCTCCGCGGTCACCCGGGCGTACACCGGCGCCTCGGCCGCGAGCCGCGCGAGCGCGTCGTCGTCGAGCCCGTCGATCTCCGTTCCCGTCACCGCCCGCGAGGTCGGCCCCGCAAGGCCGAGTTCCCGCCCCACGGCGACCGCGGTGGCGGGATGGTCCCCGGTGATCATGACCGGGCGGATGCCGGCGGAGCGGCACCGGTCGACTGCAGCCCGCGCCTCGTCACGGGGCGGATCGATCATGCCCGCGAGGCCGACGAACACGAGATCCCGCTCCACCGCGTCGGCAGCGCCGGCGAGCGGCTCGGGAGCGGGGAGCGTCCGCCAGGCAAAGGAGAGCACGCGCAGCGCCCGGTCGGCCAGCGTGGCGGCCTCGGCGAGGATCTCCCGACGCCGGTCCTCGGCAAGGGGCGTCGCCACGCCGTGTCGCTGCTCGGCCACGCACCGCGACAGCACCGCCTCCGGAGCCCCTTTCGTGGCTAGCATTCGCTCGCTGTTGGCACCCCGCACGACGACGCTCATCCGCTTGCGATCGGAATCGAAGGGGATCTCGAACAGGGTGGGGGGCGTCGGGCCATGGTCGGCCGCGCCCCCCTTGATCGCCGCCACCACCAGCGCGCCTTCGGTGGGGTCGCCGACGACCCGCCAGCCGCCGCCGTCGGGAGCGGGGGCGACGGTGGCGGTCGTGCAGCGGGCGGCGATCTCCAGCAGCCGCCGCAGGTCGGGGTCGGCGGCAGGGTCGCCGCCGTCGGCGGCGCAAAACAGGCCATGGGGCTCGTAGCCCGCCCCGCTGACCGAGTAGTGGGTGTTGGCCGTGACGACGTCGCGGACGGTCATCTCGTTGCGGGTGAGCGTGCCCGTCTTGTCGGAGCAGATCACGGTCACCGAGCCGAGGGTCTCCACGCTGGGGAGCCGGCGGACCAGGGCGTTGCGGCGGACCATCCGCTGCAGTCCGAGGGCCAGCACCAGCGTGACCACCGCCGGCAGTCCCTCCGGCACCGCGGCCACCGCGAGGCTGACCGAGCGGAGCAGGAGATCGGCCGCGTCGCCGGTCTCGACCAGCCGGTGCAGGCCGCCCCCGCGCACGATCTCCACGACCGCGATCAGGATCACGATCGCGAGGCAGACGGCGATCAGGATCCTGCCGAGCGCGGTGAGCCGCCGTTGCAGGGGCGTCGGCTCGGGCGGAGCATGTTCCAGCAGGCCGGCGATCCGCCCGAGTTCCGTCTCCATCCCGGTGGCGACCACGACCGCGGCGCCGCACCCCGAGGCCACGACCGTGCCGGCGTGGAGGAGCGTGCGGCGGTCGCCGAGCGGGGTGGCTGCCGGCTGCGGATCCCCGGCGACCTTCTCGACGGGCACGCTCTCGCCGGTCAGCGCGGCCTCCTGGGCGGACAGGGAGAACGCCGCGACGAGCCGGGCGTCGGCCGGCACGTGATCGCCCGCCTCGACCTCGATCCGATCGCCGGGCACGACCTCGCGGGACGGGATCGGGCGGAGTAGGCCGTCGCGGACCACGCGGGCCAGCGGCGCCGACATGGTCCGAAGCGCCGCCAAGGCCCGCTGCGCCCGATCCTCCTGCAGGAAGCCGATCATCGCGTTGACCATCACGATCGCCACGATGGCGGCGGTGTCGGCCCAGTCTCCCATCGCGCCGGCGATCACCGCGGCGGCCACCAGAATCCAGATCACCAGGTCGCGAAACTGGGCCAGAAGCGTCCGCCACCAGGGCACCGCGGGCTGCTCGTCGAGGGCGTTTGGCCCATGCGCAATGAGCCGCCGGTCAGCCTCGGCGGCGGTGAGGCCGAGCCGCGGATCGGTCGCCAGCCGGTCCGCGACTTCGGCGACCGGGATCGCATGCCAGGCGGTGGACGAGCCCGCCGGACGAATCACTGGGGGAGAAGAGGGCATGGGACCGCCTGCGGACTGTGACGGTTGCGCGGGTCACTGTACGGCGACCGTCACCGCTGATCGGCGGACGCCGCCCAGGGCGAGGTAGACTCGAGGTATGGCCGGAGCCCGGAGCGGGAGCTTTCGCATGAACCTGACCGTGTCGCGATTCACGTCGCGCGTGGTGCCGATCCTCCTCGCCACCTGCGGCCTGATCGTGGCCGCGCCGGAGGTGCGGGCCCAGGCCGCGCGGCACGGCACGCTGGGCAACTGGGGCACCGGCAACTGGGGCACCGGCAACTGGGGCACCGGCAACTGGGGCACCGGCAACTGGGGCGGCAGCAGCTTCACGGTCGGCCGGAGCACGATCTACGCCAACGGCATGGTGTCGAACCGCGTCGGCGACATGACGTATTTCAACAACGGGCTCGTGGGCAGACAGTTCGGCCGCGTGACCGTCTACACCAACGGCCTGGTCTCGGTGGACGGCGACCGGGCACGGTACTTTAGCAACTACTCCGTCGGTGTCCCGATGCGCGGCACACCCGGTGGCATGGTCTACGGCGGCGGCACGCCCTATCCCTACGGACCGACGCCGTTCCCGATGCCCCAGCGCCGCTGAGCGGGCACCCGGCCGAGGGGTGCCGGCAGGGGAGCCGGTCGCAGCGCCGCCGCTTGCAGTCGCCGCAACGCGCGGAAACATGGTGATTGCTTGCCTTGTCGCAAGCGTCCGGGGTAGACTCTGTAGCTTCGGAGGGTCGGAACAGTACCTCTTCTCCTTCAACGGCTGGCGTAAGGAGCCCTCTCATGGAGTCGCGCCGCGTTTCCGGCCGTGGTTCGCGGCCTTCCCGTTCCCGCCGCCGGGGGTGGCTTTCGCCCCGGCGTCGCCGCGGCGCACAGATCGGACTCCCGAGGCGACCACTCGGCCGCCTTCGCGGCGAGTCGCTCGAACGCCGGCTCGTGCTTGCCGGTCTGCTCGACGCGCATCAGGTCGCTGCCCTCGCGCAGGGCATCGGCCTGTTCGCCGACCGCATGGACCAGGTGGCCGAGCATGACCTGCTTGGCCAGGAGGCGGCGGCCCTGGGCCAGCCGATCGGCACGCTCGTGCCGATCGGCGATCGCCTGAAGTCCGACTTCGTGGACCGCATCGTCGGCCTCACGGGGTCGAAGACACCGGCCCAGATCGACGCGATCCTTTCTGACGCCACCGGCACCGTGGTCACGCATTCCTCAGTGCTGACCGGCAGCGACGAGCGGATCTGGTTCAGCGTGCCGCTCTCGCGCACCACCTCGCTGCCGTCGTACGGGCTCGATCTCGGCCAGCGGCCGGGCGAGCCCGAGGCGGGCTCGGAGGTCGTGCTGCCGTCGCTCTCGGATCAGGGTCTGCGCCTGGGAGCGACGACGGTTTCCCTCGCCACGGGCATCGAGGGCACCGTCGCTCTCGGTATCGACCTCGCCGCCGGCCTCACGGCCGAGGAGTCGTTCTGGATCAAGTTCGACAACCTCCGTGCCTTCGGCCGCGCGACGCACACGGGCAAGTCGGCACTGGCCGACGTCGATGCCGACTACGGCTTCATGAAACTCGGCCCCGCCGACCTCGACGTGACGATCGACACGGGCGTCACGCTCGACCTGCAGGAAGGGGCTGCCGGGGCGATGCGGCTCGGCGAGCTCGCCGGCCTCTCGCTGCCCGATTTCGAGTCGCGGCTGTCGCTCACGGCGACGGGCCCGGGCGTCAGCGTCACGGTGCCATTCACCCTCGGGCTCGACGGCTTCACGCAGAAGAACGGCTCGGCCCAGCAGATCAAGATCACCGCCGCCGACATCCTCGATCCGCGATCGCTCACGCTCGCCTATCCTGTCCTCACCGTGCCCGGGATTGCCGGCTCGTTCGACTTCACCCAGTTCGCCGACATCTCGGCCGGCGATCTGGGCACGTTTCTGGCCGACGTCTCGCGGTGGATGCCGGAGGTCGGCCGCGGTTTCGAGATTCCGGTGATCGACCAGGATCTTGCCGGGCTCTTCGGCGGCGGATGGGGCGACTGGCTCGACGGCAAGCTCGACAACCTGAAGGACGAGGCCGGCCAGTGGAAGTTCGGCACGCTCGACGAGATGATCGACCTGCTCGCCACCAAGCTTGGCACCACGAAGGCCGCATTCGCGCCGGCGTGGAACGCGAAGGTTGGCAGCCTCGAATGGACGCTGCCGATCTCGATTTCCGAGACGCCGGGCAGCGAGACGGAACTGACCAAGAAGTCGGTCTCGTTCGATGCCGGCGGCCTGGTGCCATCCGACCTGCCGCTCTCGATCGCCGCGAAGGGATCGGCCACTGTCACGTCGACCGCTACGCTCGGCCTCAAGGCGGGCATCGCGGTGTCCGACCCGACCGCCGCCGCTGCGGTGAAGGGATCGACGCTGCTCTCGGCCCTCAACGGCGGCGCGGGCCTCACGCGTTCGTCGCTCAACGCAGCGGCCGGCTACGGCCTGACGAAGCTCGGCGCCGCGACCGCCGCGACCGACGTCACGAAGACCACCTTCACGCTCGCCGCCCACGGCCTCGCCATCGGCGACACCGTGACGCTCGAGGTGGGCGCCGCGGAAGGGGCGGCCCTGCCCGGATCGTTCGTGGCGGGCACCCGCTACCACGTGGTCGGCGGCGTCACGGCCGACACCTTCGCGCTCGCCGCCACCGCGGGGGGCACCGCGATCAAGGCCTCCAGCAACGGCAACGGCTTCTTCGTGCGGCTCGCCCCGTCGGCCACGGCCGCGATCTCCAAGGCCACGCCGGGCGTGGTCACCAGCCGCCATCACGGCCTCGCCACCGGCGACGTCGTGATCTTCTCCACGACGGGCTCGCTGCCCACGCCACTCCAGCCCAACACACCCTACGTCGTCACCACGCTCGATGCGCACCGGTTCACGCTGGCCTTGACCGCACGCGGAGCGGCCATCGCCACGACCTCCAACGGCAGCGGCACGCACACCTTCAGCCGGCCCGACCTCGTGTTCGCGCTCCGCGACGGCTCGTCCTTCGGAATCGACCTGTCGTCGCTCGCCTTGGGCACGGGCGGCTCCGCCGGCACGGCCACCGTCGCCGACCTGCTCAGCCTCGTGAACTCGGCTCCCCGGGCAAGCGGCCGGCTCTCGCTCGCGCTCTCCGGCAGCACGCTCGTGGCCACCGACCTCACGTCGCCGGCGTCGGCCGCGGCGACCTTCTCGATCTCCACGCCTGCGCTCAGCCTCGCGGTCGGTGGCACGAGCACGGCCACGCAGTCGTCGCTGGCGTTGATCGTGCTCGGGCTCGTCGTCGCGCCGACGACCGGAGGCACCCTCACTGGATCGTCGCTGGAGTCCGCCTCGTCCCGCGATCGGATCTATCTCTCCGCCGACTCGACCGCGACGATCTCGATCAAGCTTGATGCGTCCCTTGAAGGGGGTGCGGCGCTCGGCCCGCTCTCGCTCACCGTCGAGTGCGGCAAGGCCCAGGGCACGGCCGGCGTGGCCGTCGACTTCGTCGACCCCGGCACCGGCACGGCAGCCGACGGGCGGATCTACCTCTCGGAGATGGGCGGGGGCACGGCCGACTTCATCGACCTCACCGTCGCGTCGCCCACGCTCGACGGCATCTTTCAGCTGCAGGTGCCGTCGGCCCAGTGGGCGACGAACCTGGGGATCTCGACGGCCGACTACCGGGACTACTGCAGCGGCATCCCGCTGACGACGCTTCCGGGCACCAACGTGCCCTACCTCGACCTCAGCCTGTTCAACGACCCCGCGAAGGAGAACGACTGGTCGTTCTCGATCACGGCGAGTCCGCGGCTCGGCGACATCTTCGGCGGGCTCTCCGACTTCTCCCTCGGCGACCTGCCGGGCATGCTCGACCTGTTCGCCGGCTACCTGCAGAACTCCGGCCTGTGGACGTTCGAGATCCCCTGGGCCGGCGTGACGCTCGGCGAGATCTTCAAGCTTCCCGACCTGTTCGACAGCCTGCCGACGTTCGACCTCGGCGACCTGCTCGGTCGGCGGTCATCCGAGGGCGATCTTTGGCCCAACTTCAGCTTCGGCAGCCTCGGCCAGAGCCTGCTCGATGGCTTCGATCCTGCCCTGCCGGCTCTCGCCGATCTCGACATCTTCGGCAGGCTGCAGCGGCTCGTGTGGAGCCTCGACGATCTGCTTGTGGAGTGGGAGGGGTGGACGCCCGGCAGCCCCGACGTGGATCTCGACTTCCTCGGCAGGCTCCGCGGCTGGTTCGCCGAGGCCGCGCTGGTGTTTCCTGATCTGTTCAGCCATCCCGACTTCGACTGGCGCACCGTGGCAATGGGCGGAGGTCCTGGGTCGCCCGGAGGAAGCTTCCTTCTCGAGTTTGGAAGGCTGCTCTCGCTGCCGCGGTTCGCGTGGGCATCCGACCCCGGAGCCTTGGATCTCAATTTCACCTGGCTCAATGTGGCCGATACCAGCGGCTTCTCGTTTCCCGGGCTCGACTTCGGCGGCCTCGACACGCTGCGGCTGATGTTCCTGCCCGAGGCCGAGGGCGGCTTTCAGCCGCCGAGCATCTCGCTCCCCGGCGGCTTCAGTCTCGATCTCAATCCGTCGCTCGTCGACCTCTCGCCCGGCGTGAAGGGGCTCGTGTTCGACGTCGTGATCACGCTCGTCGATGCCACGTATGCCGTCGACCTCGCTTCGATCGACGTCGGGGGCATCCCGATCGACGTCACGACCGCCGGCACGCTCTCGTTCGTGTTCGACGGCACGATCAGCGGACGATTCGGCATCAACCTCGACACGAAGAGCGTGTTCTTCGATGCCGACGCCTCCCAGGTCTCGCTCGCGGCAGAGGTCGACGACGGCGACGGGCTCGTGCTCGGGGCCAGCCTCGGCGGCCTTGCGGGCATCTCGCTCGGCAAGACGCCCGACGCCGCCCAGCCCACCTGGCGGAAGGCGACCGTCGCCTTCGGCGACCTCGACATCGACGCGAAGACCAACCTCGTCACGAAGGTCAACGGCCCGGCCACGTTCACGGTGACCGGGTCCGGCAAGGCGACCGCCACGGCCGACTTCGCGG
>Ga0194129_10003522_pt1 | contig 21701 bp, 26 predicted proteins | sample TA2KigCa35mmetaG_FD_150862 | JGI IMG/M metagenome (GOLD analysis project Ga0194129, IMG submission 150862) | Freshwater microbial communities from Lake Tanganyika, Tanzania - TA2015038 Kigoma Deep Cast 35m | ecosystem: Environmental > Aquatic > Freshwater > Lake | place: Tanzania: Lake...
TTTTAAATTCATAATTAATTAGTAAAATGTAAAATATATATAATATTATTATAATATAGTATTATAATTAGGGTATAAAAAATGTCATTATTTGAAAGTAATATAACTTATAAACCATTTAAATTTCCATGGGCAATGGAAATTGCTGAAAATCATGAAAAAATTCATTGGGGTAGTTGGGAAGCTAAATTAGCTGAAGATGTAAATCAATGGAAAAGTGGTAAAATATCAAAAATAGAAAAAAATCATATTACACAAATTCTTAGGTTATTTACTCAATCTGATGTACAAGTTGGTGGAAATTATTGTGATTTATTCATACCAAAGTTTAAAAACAATGAAATAAGATCAATGTTATTATCTTTTGCAAATCGTGAAGGAACACATCAAAGAAGTTATGCATTATTAAATGATACACTTGGTTTAGCAGAAGAAGAATATAGTGCATTTCTTGAATATAAAGAAATGAAAGATAAAATTGAATTCATGCAAAATAATGATGTTTCAACAAAAAAAGGATTAGGACTTGCAATAGCACAATCAGCTTGTAATGAAGGTATGTCACTATTTTCAGCATTTGTAATGTTATTAAATTATCAAAGATTTGGTAAAATGAAAGGAATGTGTGAGGTTGTAGAATGGTCAATTAGAGATGAAACAATGCATGTTATGGGAATGACAAGAGTATTTAGAGAATTTATTGCTGAACATCCAAGGGTTGTAAATGATCAATTTAAGTTTGAAATCTATGAAATGTTTAGAAATGCTGTATCTCTTGAAGATAAAGTAATTGATTTAGCATATGAATTAGGTGAAATTGAAGGCTTAAAAAAAGAAGAAGTAAAGCAATACATTAGATACCTTGCAGATAGAAGATTAATACAATTAGGATTAAAACCTAATTTTAATGTTAAAAATAATCCTCTTGAATGGGTAGATTGGATTATAAATGGAGATAGTTTTAAAAATTTCTTTGAGGGAACTGTAACAGACTATAATGCAGACGGCCTTTCAGGAGATTCTTGGGGTTGGGAAAACATAGATTTAAATTAATTTATAAATTAATCAGTTATTTATTATAATATAAATAATGAGTTTATGGCTTCAATAAGAAATAAAAAAACTTATTGAAGCCATAACTTTTTAAAAGGAAAAAAGATGCACTATAAAACAAATATTTCAAATTTAATTAAAGACATTGAATTACGTCAAAATCCTTCAATTTTAACTATAAATGATTTTTCTGAGGAAGAACTCTTAAAATTTAAAGAAGCATTTAATGCTGCAATGAATAGTGGACAAAAGGTAATTCCAATTGAAATTGATTCATATGGTGGTGATGTTTATGCATTGATGTCAATGATTGGTGAGTTTAGAAGTTCAAAATTACCAGTTGCAACAATTGTGCAAGGAAAAGCAATGTCTTGTGGAGCAATTTTAACTTCATTTGGAACAAAAGGATATAGATTTATGGATCATAATGCAACAATGATGATTCATGATATATCATCTGTTACACATGGTAAAATTGAAGAAATAAAATCTAGTTTTCATGAAACTGAAAGATTGCAAAAGAAAATTTATTCAATGATGGCAAGAAATTGTGGAAAGCCAGATGATTATTTTACAAAAATAATTCATGATAAAGGACGTGCTGATTGGTTTCTTGATGCAGAAGAAGCACTTGAACATGGTATTATTGATCATATTGGTTTGCCTGTTCTAGAAATTAGTGTTGATGTTAATATTGAGTTAAAATATGATAGCATTAATAGTAGCGTTAAATAACAATAACACAATTGGTTTAAATAATAATATACCTTGGCATTCAAAAGAAGATTTAAAATATTTTAAAAAAATTACTGATAATTCAACAGTTATCATGGGTAGAAAAACATTTGAATCAATAGGTAAACCTTTAAAAAATAGGCAAAATTTTGTTGTCTCATCTCAAAAAATATTTAATAATGAAATAAAGATATTTAACAATATTGAACTTGCAATAAAAAACATTAAAACAGATAATGCTTTTTTTATAGGTGGTTCAAAAATATATGAAGAATCAATTAAATATTGTGATAAATTATTTATAACAAAGGTTAATAATGATATTATTGGTGATACATTTTTTAATTGTTGTTATAATGATTTTAATTTAATAAGTGAAAATAAAATGATTGATTTACAATCAAATTTAAATTTAAATTTTAAAATTTATGAAAGAATTAAAAATGGTTGATAAAAAATATATAAAACTTGCAAAAAAAGTTTTAAAAAAAGGAAGTTTAAAGGAAAATAGAACAGGAATTAAAACTATATCTTTGTTTGGTGAAAGAATTAAAATAGATCTTAATAAAGGTTTTCCATTATTAACAACAAAAAAAGTGTGGTTTAAAGGTATTACACATGAACTTTTATGGTTTCTAAGTGGTAATACTAATATAAAATATCTTAAAGATAATAAAGTTAATATTTGGAATGAATGGGCAGATGAAAATGGTGATTTAGGTCCTGTATATGGAAAACAATGGCGAAATTGGAATGGAACTGATCAAATAAAACAATTAATTCAAGGTTTAAAAGATGATCCTTTTTCTAGAAGACATATTGTAAATGCTTGGAATGTTGATGAATTAAATAAAATGGCATTACCACCTTGCCATATGATGTTTCAGTTTAATGTTGAAGAAAAATTTAAAAAACAAGATAAAATAAAAATATTAAATTGTCAAGTTTATCAAAGATCTGCAGATTTATTTCTAGGTGTACCTTTTAATATTGCATCTTATGCTTTATTAACACACATAATTGCAAAATTAACAAACATGCATGTAGGTAAATTAACAATGGTTTTTGGTGATATACATGTTTATATTAATCATGTTGATCAATTAAATATTCAAATAGCACAATATGATAATAATGGATCATTTAAACTTCCAAATCTTGAATTAGATGAATTAACAGATATTGATAATATAAAATATGAAAATATAAAATTAAAAAATTATATTTCAAGAGAAAAATTAATTGGTGATATTGCTGTTTAATAAGTGTAAACTTAATTAAATTATAATATATTTAATTATTATATGATACAATGAGTGATATATTATAATGATTAAAAAGTTTTTTATATTTTTAATTTGTATTTGTTTATTTTCATGTTCTGATACTCAAATAGAATTTGATGAAAATTATGATGAATATAAATCATTAAAAACTGTTGCATCAGGTGAAATTTGTGCACCAAATTGTATTTGGTCATCATGGGCAGTTTCACATGGTGCTCAAGATGCTGAACAAGCATGTGGTGCAGGTTATTGTGCTTGTGTTGTAAATGGAAATATTTGGCAATCATGTACAGTAGAAAATGTCAATAATATTTCAAATGAAAACACACAATATTCTTATAATGAATATAAAGGTAGATTGTTAGCTGATAAAGCATATTCAATTGCTTATAATAGAAATACTGTTGGTAGATGTTATGCAGCAGTAGCAGATGCAATTGATAATGTTATTGCTGTTTTTTTATATGGTCAACATGCATATGAAGCTGCAAATCAATTAGCAAATTCAATATGGTTTTACGAAATATATAATTATAATTTAAATAATTTGCCTAAAGGTGCAGTAGTAGTATGGGCAAAGGGTACATCTAGAAGTGGTCATATATCAGTTTCATTAGGTCCAGGAAGAGAAGCATCTGATCATATTGCACCTCAAATGATGAGTCATTATGGTGGTGGAAAATTAAGAGTATTTTTACCAAAATAGGCATAATATAAAATGAAAAAAAAAGAAAACTTATTAACAGAAGCTCATAAAGATGTTGTATCTATTATAATAAGATGCAGAATAAAAATTGATGATCGTGATGATCCTACATTATTAGATATAATGACGGATATGCGTGCATTACCAGGAATTGTGACTGTTAGACAAAATCTACCATTATCAGATGTTATTGATACAGCAGGACATAGAATTGCAGAATTAAAAGTAACATATATTCCAAAATTTGTTGAATCAAGTTCTGATATTTTAATGACTGTGTTGAAATCATTAAAAACAATAAATGGCGTAGATATGATTAAATTAACAGAACATGAAGATGTTAATATAATGAATATACTTAATAAATCACCTATTGTGATATAAAGGAAAAAAATGAAAACAAAACTATCAGATAAATGTATAATGCATTTAGTTAAACTATTACAAGTTGCTCTTATTTCAGGAACAGATATTGTTGATCATCTTAGAATGATGCAACTTGTATATGATGTTCAAACTTCAATGCTTGAATTAGATGGTGAATATGAAACTATATTTGAACAATCAATTGAAAAAATGTTAGCAGAAATTGAAGTTCAACAAGGAAAAGATGCAGAGGTATAAATAAATGTCTAATGATATGTTAATTGATATATTTGATAAACGTGAACATTTTATGAAAATGATAAAAGATAAAATTCCTACATCATATCCTGAATGGCCAGTTGATATATCAACAAAACAATCACAACAAATCTGTAGAGATCTTGCATTAAAAGGTGTTGAAGAAATGTTTGAAGCATTAGGACATCTTAAAAATTGGAAATCTCATAGAATGACTGATATTCCTTCTGTTGATAGAGATGAATTTTTGGAAGAAATTGTTGATGCATTTAATTATTTTTATTCTTTAATGATTTTAATTGGTGTAGATGTTGATGAATTTAAAAATGCTTTTGATAAAAAACATGAAATAATTTTAAATAGGTTAAAAGACGGGTATTAAAAAATTAAAAAATGTCTAATGCTAAAGTATTAAATTATATTAATGATGATTATTATAGAGCATCTTTTTTTTTAGAAAAAATTTTTGATGATTATCTTTATGATAAATTAATTTTTATTTTAGGATTAGGTAAAAATTTAATTATTAACTTTTTCATAGATTATTGTGCAATAATAATTGAAGTATTATCTGAAAAAAGTTGTTTGATTTATAGACATAAAATTGAATATGATATAGATCATTATTTTCAAACAACACTTGAAACAATTATAAGATTTAATTTATTTATTAAATTTTCAAATCAATATGTTTTTATAAAACATAATTCTTGTTTTTATTCATATGATAATTATGGTTCATTGACAAATTATGATGATGGTGAAATATATGCAGATTTTACTATTTATTTAAATTACGATTATTTACAAAATATTAAAAGTAATATTTTTTCAAATTTAGCTGATCAATTGCAAATACCAATTATTTTAAAATATTTTCAAAAATTAAAAATTGAAAAAAAATTATTTCAATTAATTGTTGAATATGATCCAATAATTGAATTTATTAAATTAAATTATATAAATGAAAAACAATTATCATTAGAACAAAAAGTAAATTGTGCATATAATGATAATCATATTAATAAAAAACAATTATTAAAATTAAATAAAATCTTGAGTTATAAATGAAAAATAAAAATAAAAAACTTAATGATCTTTTTATAGAGCAAAAAAAATATTCAAATTTATTTTATGATTTAAAAAAAATTGATGAAAAACAAAAACTAGAAATATTAAAATCTTTATGTTTGTCATTAACAGGTACAGTTTCACAAATATCAAATTCAGTAGATTATAAAAATATTAAAAAAAACAATATTAAATTTGATGAAGAAAATTTAATATATCATACAGTAGATTCATTAAGATATATTTTTGAAATACTTAATCTTTATAATGTTTCTATTGATGAATTTGAACAATGTTTTGTAGAAGAAAATACAGCTTTAAATATTGAAGCAAAATTAAAAGATCCAGATGAAGACGATAAAGTTATAATTGTTGACATTGATGATGTTTTATGTGAATTTAGAAATCATTTTAATAATTGGTTAGAGAAATATTTTAATATAAAAATAGATAAAAATAGTGATTCTTATTATACAACAAAAGAATTAATTGAGATTTCAGTTAATCCTGAACATGCATTTGAGTTATTTATAAAAGATAACCAAATGCTTAAAATAAATGTGATTAATGAATCAAAACATATATTAAAAAAATTAAAAGATCAAGGTTATTATATTTATCTTTTAACGTCTAGACCAAAAAATAATTTAAGGTGCAAATATCAGACTTTTAAATGGTTAGAAGATAATAATGTAATATTTGATAATATTGATTTTACGCCTGAAAAATATTTATGGCTTACAAAACAAAAATTTTATTTAAAAAATCAGGTTAAATTTATTATAGATGACAGTCCTAAACATGCATTAGAATATGCAACACATGGTACAAAATGTTTTGTGCCTATACAAAATTATAATGCAAATTTAAAACACTGTCTAATCAGTCATTTTAAATTTGAAGATTATGATAATGTATTTTAAAAGTGTAAATTAAATAAAAAAATTATATTATATAAACATAATAAATAAAAGGATTATATTAAAAATATGCCAGTAAATATGTCTTTAACTCCTGTCATTCCTCCTGTTAATCTTAAATTTGGTCAAGAAGTTAAAACTCAATTTAAAAACAATCTTGAATCACTTGATATTCAATTAATTGATTATCCAACACGTGAACAAGCACAAAAGATTGCATGGAATATGACAAAATCAACATGGGCAGATACACCTGAACTTGTTGATTTTAAAGATGTTGATCCAAAAGAGGCATCTCTTAATTTGCAAGATGTATTGAATTATCGTGCAATTCCATCTCCAATGGAATGTCTTGGATTTACATTTAAAATAAGTGGTATTGATGTTCAAACAGTAACACATCTGATTAGATATCGTACTGCAAGTTTTGCTGCACAATGTACTGGTGATAGAGATCAAAGATTTGACAATGCTGTTGTGCCTGAATCAATTCAAAATTCTGAGTTTTACGAACGTTTTCAAAAAATTGTTAATGATGCAAAACAACTATATTCAGATATGACTGATTCAAAAACAGTTTCTATTATGGATGCAAGAGTTATTTTGCCTAAATGTCTAGAAACATTCTATATTGCAAGATTTAACATCAAAGATCTAATTGCTTTTATTAAACATAGACAAGATGTTCAAATTCAACCAGAAGTTGATAATATTATGGCAACAAAAATGGCAAAACTTGTATGTGAAGTAATTCCTGAAATTACAACATGCCTAGATTTTTCAAAACCAGATATTCATTATGTTGCACAATTTAGAGTTAAATTGCCTGATGGTACATTTACAACGCGTGGTACAAATCTTTATCTACCAGAACCTAAAAATGATGTATTTGAATATCATCCTGATGATACAATTTATGGCGTACGTCGTGAAGAAATAAATGGTCTTAAATCAGGTGAAGAAAAAATATTCACAAAAATGTGGCAACAAGATATTGATGCTATTGAAAAAATTAAAAAAGATTTTACATCTGAATTTAAATAAGGATTAAATTAAAAATGTTTAAAGTTTATCTTGCAAGTGGTTGGTTTAATGAAACTCAAGAAAAAGAGCTTACTCAACTTGAAAGTATTTTTGACCAAAGAAAAGATTCATTTGATCTTGCATCACCTCGTAGAATTTTTGTCTGTAAACCAGATGATACAAAAGAAATCCAAGAAAATGTATTTTCAGGAAACCTTCATCATATTGAAACATCAGATTTTGTTTTGGTAAATACTCGTGACAAAGATATTGGCACAATCTGGGAAGCAGGTTATGCTTATGCACATAAAAAACCAATTGTATATTTTTGTGGTGGTTTACCTAAAGGTGCTAAATTTAATCTAATGCTAGCAAGAAGCGGTATAAAAGTTTGCACATCATTTGATGAATTAGTTGATTATCTTGAAAGATCATTAAAAGAAAATAAATTATTAATTGAACCATATAACGATTTTATTGAATAAATCTATATATAATTTTTTAATAAAATGATTAATACAAATAATTTAAAACAAGGTGATTTAATACAATATTGCATTTATGATGATTTTCCTAATATTGCAATAATATTAGATATAGTAAAAGATGCAAAAAATGAAATGATAATTAAATTATTATCAGATTGTTATGGTGTGTGTCATATTCATATATCTTTTTTTGAATCTATATTTGTTTTATAAATAAAATGAAAAACAAATAATATCTTGAAATCTAATAAAAATTTTGACCTAAAAGTAGGTGATTTAATAGAGTATAATTACAAATACAATAAACACTATCTATACGACATAGAAAATAAAATCGGAATAATTCTAGATATATCAGAAGATGAAAATAAACATACTTGTTTAAAAATACTAATTTCAAATAATATAGAATTATTACCTATTCCAATTATTTTATATAAAAAGGTATAATTTATGAAAAAAACAAATATGCATTCAAAATATGCAGGATTTGATCTAAAAATAGGTGATCTAATACAGTATCATTACCTATACAATAATTTAGAAGCTAAAATCGGAATAATTCTAGATATTAAATTAAATAAATATAATTATACTAGTAATAATACAGGAACTTCGAATATAAGTCATGATCAAGATGAGTCTGATTATAAATTAAATAGTGATAAAGATAAATATAGAAATTCTGATTTTTTATTAACAATAATCAATGAAAATAATATTGAAACACGTTTTGTAAGTATTTTATATTATAAAATTCTTTAATATAAAAACTATTTATATCATCTAGATAATTATCTTTATGAATAAAAGGATTTATTATGGCAAGACCTAAATGTAAAGTAAGTTTAAAATGTGAATATTGTAATATTGAATATGAATTACCTAAATCAAAAGCAGAAAATTCAAAATTTTGTTCTAAAAAATGTAAAGATGAATCATCTAAAACTGATAAGTTTGATTGTGTATGTAAAGTTTGTAATATTAATTTCTCTGCAAGAATTAAGCAGGATTATTGTTCAAAAGAACATTATTATCAGGATGTAAAATTAACTCGTATTGAATTAGTTTGTGCATATTGTAATAAAGATTACAAGAAACCCAGTAATAGATTAACAAAATATTGTAGCAAAAAATGTCAGGCACATGCATTAAGTGTAGGTTTAGAAATAAAACCATCAAATGGTCGTGCTGGTTTTAGAAAAGATTTGCCAAGTAATTATTTTTTTAAATCTTCATTAGAAGCAGATTATGCAAGATGGTGTGATGCAATAGGAAAAAAATATATTTATGAATACAAATCGTTTGTAGTTCAGTATGATGGAAATGATAAAGTTTATACACCAGATTTTTATCACCCAGATGAAGACAAATATGTTGAAACAAAAGCAATAAGAAGAGATGAAAAATTTAGTGGTAATATTTTAGCTGCAGATATATTAAAATCTCAAGGATTGAATATAGAAGTTTTATTAATGTCTGATTTTTATAGAAATATAAAACAAAGTGGTCATTATTGGTCAATTGATAATATTGAAAATAAAAATTATTTAGGAACAAAACATTTGATTTATTTAAAAGTATAATCAAATGTTTTGTTCCTTTTTTTTATAAAGTGTAAAATTTATTATAAATTTTTATAATAATCAAAAAGGACTTTAATTGTTTACTAAACCTAATAGATTTGTGAATTTACATTCTCATACTAATTTTTCTACTTTTGATGGATTAGGTTATCCTGCAGATCATATTAATTTTGTAATATCAGAGAAGCAAGGGATGAATGCTTGGGCACTTACTGATCATGGAAATGGTAATGGTTTAGCTCACGCAAATGCTCATGCTGAAGCCTTAAAGAAAAAAGGTATAGATTATAAACAACTTTATGGTGTAGAGTTTTATTTTGTACCTTCTCTAAAAGAATGGCAACACGATATGCAATCGCATAAAGATGCAATTAATGATGCAAAAACATCTGAACAAAAAGAAAAGATTGCAAAATCAAAAACTGATATTGATGCAGATGATGATGTAGAATCAGGTGGTTTTGTAGTTGAAGATGAAGAAGAAACAAAAACAATTAATGTTTTCCAAGATGAATGGAAAAGAAGGTATCATCTTATTGTTATTGCTAAAAATCAACAAGGTTTAAAAAATCTTTTTACTCTTGTTAAAAAATCATATAAATATGGTTTTTATAGGTATCCTAGAATTGATTTTGAAATGTTAAAAGAGCATGGTGAAGGTTTGCATGTATCAACTGCATGTATTCATCCTGATGCATACATTACAACTGATAATGGTGATATTAAAATGATTGACTTAGTTAAAGATTTTATAAGTGGTAAAGATATAAATGCATTATCATATAATGAATTAACAAAAGAACTTGAATATAAAAAAGTTACATGGGCAAATAAAACAAGAAAAAATGCAAAGCTTTTACAAATAAAAGATGCAAAAGGAAATGTATTAAAATTAACACCTGATCATAAAGTATATGTTAAAGGTAAAAATTTTAAAGGATGGATTGAAGCAAGAAATATTAGTGTAGGAGACAAGGTAATATCAATAAAATGAGTACAAAATCAACAATAACACATGATAAAAATTTTCATATATATCAAGAATTATTTGATTCACAAAATATTTTTATTGAAATAAAAGATATTAATATTGAATTTTCAACATTTAATTCTAAAAATAATTTAAAAATAAAATTATCAAAAGAAATGTGGCAAAAAATTATAACTTCTTATGAAAATAATAAGTTTTTAATTGATAATAATGATTTTGATGATAAAAATATTGAATTGCAATCAAAATTTATAGATATATTTTCAAACAAAGAAAGCAATAATGAAAAATAAAATAGATTATAATTACTTTGAAGTTGTTGAAATTGATGAAATTGATGAAACATCAGATGTATATGATATAACGGTTGAAGATAATCATAATTTTTTTGCAAATAATATTTTGGTTCATAATTGTTTAGGTGGTATTTATTCAAACAGAATTCTTAGAAGTCAATTAACAAATGCTACACGTGAGCAAGTTCAAAGAGAGTTATCAAATTTAACTGATAGGTTTGTTGATTGTGTTGGTATTGATAATTTCTTTCTTGAATTGCAGTTTAATAAACTTGAAAAGCAACATATTGTAAATGATTATCTTATTGAACATTCAAAATTAAATGGTATTAAATTAATTTCAACTGCTGATTCACATTATCCATCACCTGATAAATGGCAAGCAAGAGAGTTATATAAACAATTAGGATGGTTAGGTAAAAAAGAAAACGTTTCATTGCCAAATTTTGATGAATTAAAATGTGAATTATATCCTAAAAATTCTTCACAAATGTGGGAAGAGTTTATGTCACATTATGATCAATATGATTTCTATAAAGGAAATGAAGAATTAATTAAAGATTCAATTGAAAGAACACATGACATTGTTGAAAGTGAATTTGATGATACATGGATTGATAAAAATGCAAAATTACCAAAAATATCAATTCCAAATAAAACACCTTTTCAGCATTTAACTGAGCTTGTTAAAAACGCTCTTATTGAAAATAATCTTCATAATAATAGAGAATATATTGATCGTGCAAAAGAAGAGTTATCTGATATTAAATATTTAGGTCATACTTCATATTTTATTACAATGTATGAAATCTTTAAGAAAGCTGAAAAAGAAACATTTCTAGGACCTGGTCGTGGATCAGGTTGTGGTTCATTAGTTAATTATCTTTTAGGTATTACACAGTTAGATCCTATTCCTTATAATTTATTGTGGTCACGTTTTCTTGGACGTCATAAAGCGTCTTGGCCAGATATTGATACAGATGCAGGAAATAGAGATGCTCTTATTAATGCTGCAATTGATTTATATGGTAATGATGCTGTTATTCCTGTTTCAAATTTTAACACATTAAAACTTAAATCTCTTGTTAAAGATATTGCAAAATTTCATGGTGTTCCTTTTGAAGATGTAAATAAAATAACAGCAAAACTTCAAGAACAAGTAATGAATCTTGCAAGAGATGAAAATCAAGAAAAATCTCTATATGTTTTAACTCATGAAGATTGTCTTAAATTTTCACCTGAATATAAAGAATTCATGGATAAATATCCTGAAGTTGAAATGCATGTAAATACATTATTTTTGCAAAATAGAAGTATTGGTAGACATGCTGGTGGCGTTATTATTGCAGATCCTAAAGATCTTGAACAAAACATGCCTGTAATTGGTGTAAGAGGTGAATTGCAAACTTCATGGGTTGAAGGTTTAAATTATAGAAGTCTTGAAGAAAATGGTTTTCTTAAATTTGATTTTCTTGGATTAACTCTTCTAAGAGATGTAGAAAATTGTATTTATAGAATTCTTAAAAAACAAGGCAATAAAAATCCATCATTCAAAGATGCAAAAGAATTCTTTGATAAATATTTAAATTGTAGAACAATTAAACAAGATGATCCTAGTGTTTGGAAACATATTTATCATGAAAATAGATTTGTAGGAATATTTCAATTTGCAAATGAAGGTGCACGCAAATTCTCTGTTGAAGCTAAACCAGATAATATTGAAGAACTTGCAGCAATTACAGCAATTTATCGTCCAGGTCCGTTAAAAGCAAACGTACATAAAAAATATGTTGAAGCAAAAAGAAATAAAGAAAATATTAAATATGATCACCCTATTATTGAAGAAATATTAGGCCCAACATTTGGTTATATTACTTTTCAGGAACAATTCATGATGCTTGCACAAAAAATGGCAGGTTTTAGTCCAGGAGATTCAGATAAACTAAGAAAAACACTTGTTAAAAATAGTGTTAATACAATGGATGCAAAAGTAACTGAACGTGCACAAGCAAAAGAAAAATTTGTAAAAGGCGCTAAAGAAGTTAATAATATTTCAGAAAAAATATCTGAAAAGATCTGGGGTGAAATTGAATTTTTTGCAATGTATGGTTTTAATAAAAGTCTTACTGAAGATACATTAGTTGATACTTTTGATAAAAACGGTAATAAACTAAGTACAAAACAAATAAAAGATATTGTGCCTGGTGTATATGTTAAATCACATGATAGAACAAAACAAATATTTACAAAAGTAATTGCAAATCATGATCATGGTGTTATTCCTTCATTTAAGATAACTCTTGATAATGGAAAAGAAATTAAATGTACAATGCATCATAAGTTTAAAACTGAAACTCATGATATACCTTTGCCATTGTGGTATATTCTTCAAGAAGATTTATCAATTAGGTGTGATTAAATTATTTAAAATATTGTTTGCCACTTAAGTTTCTTCTTTTATTTTTCTTTTTTAATAAATCATCACGTGTTAATCTATCATTTTCAATTTCATTTGAATATGAAAAAGGCATATCATATTTAATTTGAGATTCATATCCGTCATATAATTCAACAAAATCTGCAAGATTATATTTCCAATCTATTTCATTTGAATCTGTTGTTTTTCCTATTGCAATAATATTAACATCATCAATTGGATTATAACTTACGCATGTAGGTCCTGCCTGCATAATAAATATTAAACCTTTTATCATACTTAATTGTATACCACATTCTGACAATTTATGTGCTGCAATTTCTTGTTCTATTTTATCTTTAGAACTAATATTCAAATTCATCATTTGTTGATTTATTATAGCATCATTTAAATTAAGTGATTTAATTTTTTCATAATCAAATCCAGGAACATCACTATATAATAATCTTACCTGATCTTCTATTTTCCAATTATCACCATAAAGTTCTTTTGCAACATCTTCAAAAAATACAATATAACCATAGATTTCAGTTTCAAATTTAACAATTATATCACCATAATATTCTGCAGCTTCTTTATTATAGCTATACCATGTATATAAACCAGGACCATATAAATCACCTTTACCAGCTATAAAGTTTGTGCCTGATGTATAATAATCACCCATCATATCTCTAAATGATTGATTAATAATTTCTGCATCTGATGCTTTATTCATTTCATCACTATTAAATGTTTGTGGTTCAAATATACTATTTAAACCAGGATCTGAAAAAATATAATTAATATCTTTTTGTGCTTGTTGCGATTTAATTCTTGATAATATATCAGCAGATGTTTTTGCTTTTTCTGCATCAGGTGTTATTTTTGTAATTTTAGTTTGTTTATCATCATGTGAATAAACATTATAGGGTTTTGTTAATGGTTTAACATTAGTAGTAGAATGAATTTTAAATTTATTTCTAATATAATTTTTTTGTGCATTTTTTCTTCTTATTTTTAAATACACATCTTTAAGTGAATCTATTTTTGTATTATGATAAATTATTAATTTTCCTGTGCTTTTGTCATATTCTTCTTTTATAATATTGTTTTCTATAAAACATTTCCATTCTTTTAATATTTGTTTCATTTTCATTTTATATTATCCACTTTGTATTTTATAAAGTAATTATGAAATATAAAAGTGTAAATTATTAAAATAAAAAATAAAATATAAAGTAAACAAGTGAGTATTTTTAATTATGCCTAAAATTAGTTCTATTGAATTTATTGGAAAACAGCATATGTATGATCTTGAAGTTGAGCATCATGATCATGTATATTATTTATCAAATGGTGTTTTGCAATCAAATTCACATGCAGTTGCATATGCAATTGATTCTTATTATGCTGCATGGCTTCATACGCATTATGAAAAAGAATGGTTGGCAACAATTTTGCAATCAGAAAATGGAAATCCAAAAGGCATAGCAAAAGCTATTTCTGAAATTAAAGTTTATGGTTATAAAATTGCTCCTGTTGATATTAATTTTTCAGGCAATGAATGGAATTTTAGTGATGAACTTGATGCATTTGTTCCTCCTCTTACATCTTTAAAAGGAGTAGGTGATAAAGCAGTAGAAGAAATATTTAATTTTAGACCTTATAATAATCTTAATGAATTATTTTATGATGAAGAAGGCAATTGGAAACATTCAAAACTTAATAAATCTGCATTTGAATCATTATGTAAAATGGAATGTTTTTCATCTTTAAATGAAATAAAAAGTGGCCTAATTAAAAATCACAAACAACTTTATCATATTATTCTTGATAATTATGATATTATTAAAAAAGGCAAATGGGGCATTACAAGTGCAGCATATAAAAAATTAATTAAAAATGGTGAACAACCACAACTTATAATTGATAAACTAATAAATGAAAATAAAAATATTGATGATTGGACAAGATCAGATAAAATAAATCATTATATGGAATTATCAAATGATGCATCAACAGATCTTTTGTTTCCTGTAGAGTTTGTTGAAAAAATCAAATCAAAAAATATAAAATCAATATTTGAAATTAAGCCAGATGAAAAATCAATTGGTTGGTTTTGTATTCTTGATGTAGAGAAAAAATCAACAAAAACAGGTAAAGCTTTTATGAGATTAAAAGTAACTGATAATGAATCAAATATTGGTTGGATTAGAGTATGGGGTAATATTGAATCAGATATTAAATATACATTATGGCTTGCTGACGTTTCTAATGATGCAGCTTGGGGATTTCAAGCAAATTTAAATAAAATGAAATTAATTGATGCTTATGAATAATATGAAATATTGCAATATAAATTTTGAAGGCTGTGACTGTTCAGGTAAAAGTACACTTCATAAAATGTTTCAAAAAAATACAAAATATAAATATAGTGCTCATGATAGAGCTTATATGTCAATGTTTGTACATGAAACATTTTTTAAAAGAAATAATATAAAATTTTGGTATGATAAACTATCTCAAGATCTTTTAAGAGAAGAATCATTATATGTTGTGTTAATACCTGATTTTTCAGTTATTTCTGAAAGATATTCACAAAGAGGTGATGATTTTGTTGATTTAAATGATATTAAAAAATTATATGATTTATTTAAATTAACAGCAGAAGGTTTTAAACATTTTAATAATTTAATCGTTTTAAATAACACAGATATAGATAAAAATATAAATTTAATTTGTGAAAGGTTAGATTATTTAAATAATGGATATTAAAAACAACCCTTTTTTTAATGTTTATATTGGTCCAATGTATGGATCAAAAACTACAAAACTACTTTGTGATATTGACAGATATACTTATAAATCAAAAAATATAATTGCATTTAAACCAAATATAGATACAAGATATTCAAATTCACATATTGTTTCACATACAGGAGCAAAATTTCCTGCAAACTGTATTGAATCTGCAACTGAAATTTATGATTTTATACTTAAATCAACTTATGATATAATTGCTGTTGATGAAGCATTTATGATTAATTGCATAGATGAAGTTTTAATTGATTTATATGAAAAAGGTTATTCAATAATTGTTTCATCTATACAATTAAGTGGTGAAAATAAACCATTTGAAAATATAAAAAATATTCTTCCTTGGGCAACAAAAATTGAAGTATGTCCTGCAATATGTACACAATGTGATAATGATGCTTATTTTACAAAAGCAATGTTTGATATGAGCAAAATTGAAACATCTATAAAAGTAGGAAATAAAGAAATGTATAGTCCAAGGTGTCATAAACATTGCATTTAAAGATTTATATATGGAATTAATAAACACACCTATTGAAACTAATTTTGAAGATATAATAAATACTAATAACTTATATTTTTGTATCAGACATAATAACAAAATAAATGAACTACGTCCAGACACTTATGAAGCTATGTCAAATAGACATGGACAAAAATTTGAACAAAAAATAAAAAATAGAGACATTCATTTTAGAAAATATTTCTTAAACCATAATTCAAAAACTTCTTTTGTTGAAGCAGGTTTAATAGGATTTAATGATTATTATTCTTATAACGAATTGTTTAATACACAAGATTATGTCTACTATTTCAAATTATCAGTTGAAGATTTAAATAAATGTGTATTTTATCTTTATGAAGATAATAAAATTTCAGATTTAATTGATGACTGCAGGGGAATTAACGGATTAACTAAAATTTTAAAATTTTGGAATTCTAATAAGGAATTATTCAATTTTAATAAAAGTAAATCTGAAGATAAAATAGACTACTATGGCATCAATATTTTAATACCTTTTAAGGTTGAGTTTATAAAATATATGTTGCCTTCATTAAAAAGAGATTATTATCATGGCACAACAAAAAAACTTGATCTATTAAATAAATGGTCTTTTTTAACTCCTTATAAAGAAGATGCAATTTCTTTTGCAGTTAAATGGAGTTCAAATGATTTAATTTATTGCAATAATGAAAATTCAAATATTGTAGGAAGACCACCACATATTTTATGTTTTAAATCAAATATAAAAAAACCTAGAGACTCAAAAATATATTTGTATAAATTTAATAATATAAATACAATAAGCTCAAAATCAAATACAGGATTTGAATATTCATGGAATAGAATTTCAACTGAAGATATAAAAATAAATGAATTTGAAATTATAAATTCATGGAAAAAACATTTTAAATTAAAATAAATATAAAAATTATAACATAAACTAAAAGGCACTAAATGCAAAATTGGGACAATATATGGTTTTCAATGGCAAAAACTATTGCTGAAAAATCTCATCACGAAACATTTAAAGTAGGTGCAATTATTGTAACAGATGATAATACACAAGTATTATCAGTTGGCTATAACGGAAATGCTGCAGGCTTACCTAATAAGCCTGATTCAAACATACCTGGCAATAGCGGTTTAATTCATGCTGAAATAAATGCTTTAATCAAACTGGATTATAATAATCCAAAAAATAAAAAAATGTATTTAACTTTAAGTCCATGCCAATATTGTGCAAAATGCATTATAAATGCAGGCATTAAAAAAGTCTATTATATAGAAGATTATAGAGATAATTCTGGAATTGAAATTCTAAAATCTGTAGGTATTGATGTTGTAAAATATAATTAATAAAAATAAAAGGTTTTATTTAATGAGAAATAATATTATTGAATATTTTGATACACAAAAAAAAGATGAAATAAATATAAAAAAAATTGCTAATGCAGCAAAAATAAAATTAAATCAATTAATAAAACAAAACTCTAATAAAAATCAAAAAGACACTGAATTAGGAATTTTTACTTTTAATTTTTTAAAATCTTTACAAAATATAAAAATCATGGGTGAATATATTCTAGATCCTATGCAATTTAAAAATAAACAAAAAAAAGGCACCACTTACTTTGATTATAAAAAATATCAAAAGTACCAGTTGGTGCCTTTTTTTATCACTAATTCAAGTGAAGAACTTTTGGCAGGAAACAATGATGATTTTTCTTTTTATATTGTTTTACTTGTTCCAGCAATAGGTGTTAAAATAAAAAATGAAAATATTCAATATCATAAAAATCTTTTTAAATCAACTCCAAATTTAGATGAAAATGAAACTTGGATAAACCTAGATATTTCAGAATTACCAATTTTAAAATTATCTGATAATGAACTACCCGATATTGATCAATTCTTTATTTCAAATAATTTTTCAAAATTATCAATCTTATCAAGGAAATCAAAATCTCAAAACAGAAAATCAAAATCTCAAAATGAAAAACAAAATCAAAATAATAAACAAAATGAATCAACAAATATAATTAATATATATAAACAAAAAAGTGAAAACAAAATGCATATACACAAAAATAAACTATCAGAATTACTATTTAATGAAAATACTATAAAAATTTTTGAATCTGGTGATGGTAATACTGATGCTGATGATGCTGATCAAAAATTTAAAAAAGAAATTGATAATAGTTTAGGAGATATAATTTTAGATATAAACACAACAGATTTTAGTAAATTATTAAATGATAAATTTTTATATAGATTTATTATTATACAAAAAGTTTTTAAAAATATTAAGTTTGAATTGACTTTAAATAATAACGTATTGCAATTGTTATTTAATAGAATAAATGATCAAAATTTAAATGCAACTATAAATTATAGTACAATAAATGCATATAATCCTATAGAATTAAAATTATCTAATCATAGTATTGATATTAATCAAAATTTAACAACTGAACAAAAAGAATCAAAAAAACAACTTTTAAAAAGATTAAAAAAATCATTAAAACAACAAGGATTTGATAATGTTATTAATGATGAAGTTGATAGAAGTGATGCAAATAAATACTTAGAATTTATAAAAGTTTTAAAATCTGTGAAACCAAATGAATTTATACCTTTTACAGATAAAGAAAAAAAAATAATTGGTATTACATTTAATTTTAATTATGAAAAAGATGATCGTATAATAACACACATTACATTTAAAGATAATTTATTTAAATATATGCAAAATAAATCAATAATTATAAATGATATTTTACTTGATTCTAATGAGATTATGTTAATAAAAGAAAAAGTTAAAGTAGAAAAAGATGCAATTTTAAATTTACATGATAATAATAAACAATTAAAAGATGTATTAAATCAGTTAATAACTGGTAAAAAAGCTGAAATTAAAGACATAGGTGATAAAATTAAAGCTAAGATAAAAGATGTATTGTATAAAGTAAATAAAGAATATATATTTTAAAAATATATTTATGTTAAAATAGGAATTATATAATGATAACAAAAAATATTCTTAGAGAACAAGGTGATGCCAAAAAAGAAATTAAGGGAACTAATCCATTTAATGATAATACAATAATTGAAAAATTATATAAAGAAATTATTGAATCTGATATTGTTACACAAATATTAGATAAATTAATGAATGAAAGTTTTGTTTATAGAAAAGGCTTGTCATATTTATTTGAAAAAAATGATTTAATAAATGAAGAAAATAATAAAAATTTAACAATTTCAATAAATAATGTTTTTAAAGAATTATTTGGTAAACTATTAAGTTCTGATACATTAACATCTGTTGAAGATGAAAAACAAAAAGAAAATTATGTAGGTTATTTATGTGAAAAAATATGTTTATCATTATTAGAAGAAAAAGATGAGTTATTAGATAATGGTATAAGATTAGAAGGAAGTTTAGATAGAAAATATAAACTACCATCTGACAGCAATAAATTATATAGCACACACGCAATAAATCAAGCAAAAAGTGCACTTAATAAATTAATAGGAAAAACACTAGACTCAGAATTAAGTAAAGAAGAAATTCAAGAAATAGAACAAAATTTAGCTACAGAAGGTACTGAAGATCAGTATATTTTAGAAACTCCATTAGATTACGGCAATTATTTACAAAATTTTAAAACAAAATTTGAAGATACAAAATTATTTGAAGTCTCTGATAATGATGCGGATAAAATAAAAAAATTACTTGCAAGAAGAAAGTTATTAGAATGTATTAAAAGTAAAAAAAATCCAAACGAAATTAAAGAACAAATAGTAAAAAATATTGAGGAACAAATTGATAAAGATTTACAAAGTGCAATTGAAGATATTGTTATAAGTCAATATATAAATTATGATGAACAAATAAAGCAAGAGTTGCAAATTGCTAGAAAAGAAAAGAGAAAAACTTTACCTAGAGAAGAAAAAGGTTTTAGTGATAAAACAATAAAAAGATTAACTGTTGGAACTGCTGCTGCAGGTATAGTTGGAACAATTGGTCTTGCATCTGGTGTGGGTGCTGCTATAGTAGCAGGTTCATTTTTATCATTATGGGGAGCAAAATTTGTTAATGATAATATGACAGCATATACAGCAACACAAAATAGTTTAAGACCTGCTGCTGAAATTGAGATAATAAATCCAAGAGTTGATAGACTTGAGTTTGTAAAACAAGACAAAAAAGTACAAAAAGATATATTAAAATTAAAGAACTCAATTAAATCAATTGCTGCAAGAGTAAAAAAATTAATTGAAGACAATTATGTTATAACAAATAAATTATCAGATATTCTAAATGAAAATAAAAAATTAATAAAAGAAGAACAATTAATTGAATTAAATTATGTTGATATAAATAAAATATTAAATTCTGAAAAGCTTTGTTCTTTTTTCTTTGCACCAAAAGATGAAGAAGCTCAAAGAGAATTAACTTTATCTGTTTGTGATTTATTACATACATATTTCAACGTTTCAGTTAAATCAAAATATGAATATCAAAATAAATTAACACATCTTTCAATAAATAATGCAATAGATAATACAGCACAAAAAGGACAACCTGCAAATGAAAATGTTCAAGAATCAACACAAGGAGCAGGAATACCAAATGACAATAAATCTCCACTAAATTTTGAACAAGTAATAAGTTTAATGAATCTCATGGGCGGAGATTTAAAAACACTACTTGCAGAAATAGTTAGCAATCAAGATAAATCTCAACAATTTTTTCAAAAAATAAATAATAAACAAATTAATCTAGAAAATCTTGCAACAGAATTAAAATCTATTGTAGGTGAAAAAATAAAAGATTTAGATGAATTAATAAATGATATAATTACACAAGCACAAACTGATAAACCTGCAATATCAAAGAAAAATGTAAAAAAAATACACGAAATTTTATTTAATAATAAAGATGCTTTACGTGATAAATTAAATAATATAAAAACAGATTCTAATGAAAACTTTATAAATTCTATAAAAGAAAAATTTAAAATAACAGATAAAAAAATAAAAATTGATAAAGATAATTATCAATATTATTATAATGCATTATTTAAAGAAAATTTTATAGAAGATCAAAAATCTTATATTGGAGATGTTGTTATTTTTTATTTATTAAAAAATCAATTAATTAATTTTAATAAA
>Ga0194129_10003524_pt1 | contig 21696 bp, 21 predicted proteins | sample TA2KigCa35mmetaG_FD_150862 | JGI IMG/M metagenome (GOLD analysis project Ga0194129, IMG submission 150862) | Freshwater microbial communities from Lake Tanganyika, Tanzania - TA2015038 Kigoma Deep Cast 35m | ecosystem: Environmental > Aquatic > Freshwater > Lake | place: Tanzania: Lake...
TTTCAACTGAAACACTCCTCCTTAGCTCAGTTGGTTAGAGCATCTGACTGTTAATCAGAGGGTCGCTGGTTCAAGTCCAGCAGGGGGAGCTGATAATCAAGCAGTTATGAGTTTTGTCTCGTAGCTGCTTTGTTATTTGCACCAAAATTTGCACCAAAAAAATGGGGGGTATTAAGAATTATGCTCAAGTTTTAAGCTGTCCTCTTTTTAGGGATACTTACACTTGCGGATAGCAGTTGTCTTGAGCAATTTTAAATCTATTTAGGTCGTATTTCATTAGTTGTCTGTTCTTGTCTTAAAATAGCTTGTAACAGTTTGCGTGTAGGCGCATGCCCGGAGGGTTGTGCTTACACGCTGTTATGGGCTGGATTAACATCCCTTTTAATCAAAACTTAGTAACATAAAAAGAAAACTACCATAATAGCCCCCTTCATATGTAAATATATCTGATTCGGAAAAACTGAATTCATCTTTTCCTTTTTTAGAAAAAGTAATAATTAGATTGTGATTAATTTCTTGCTTTTGAATAAAGTCAAAATTGGTACATTCTTTAATTATTTTAATTTCTTGATTTATGTTGAGTTTTACCTTCAATAAGTCATTGTTGTCAACTTCAATTATATATTGCCCCGTGAAACTACTATGCTGATTATAGTTTCTTTCCCCATGATCAATATTGTCTTCTGTATGTTTATGATTGATAATCAATTCGAAATCTCCGTTCTCATGAAAGAAGATTTCAAATTTTGAATAATCTTTTTTAGGACTCATGCCTCCCCATGGCCCCTTATCCCAATCAATGGTTTTACTTGATTCAAAATTTGTGTCTTGTCCAAAGTGTTCTTTTTTCATTTTTTCAATTTATTTTTAAATTCTTGCCCATAACTTTTATATAGCTCTACATTTTACCGCCCTATCCCTCCAATTATGCTGACGATTTACACCCTCAAAAAAGAAGCCAGTAATAAGTCCAGCAATCATCATTATAAAAATAACAATAAGAATGTTTTTAATATTTGAGCTCCGGTAAATAAGGAAGATTTTGACACACTCCTGAAGAGTCATTAAGATTATCAACTACTGAGTCTGCAGCTCTGCGACAAAAAGCTGAGACAAACTTCGCTTTTATGAATAGAGATTTTTTCATGACAGGTCAAATTTAACTTTAATACTCAATTTTTCTACCATCCGCTTATTAGGTGTACTTACATTTTTGTAAAACTTATAAAATAAGTGTTATGTATTATTTAAAAATAAAACATTCCCCTACGAAGATGGGGCTCGGATTTTTAATACTTTGATTTTGAAATGTCGCAGCTAATATTTGAACATACTCTATACCACAGCTAGATAAATGATATAGTCAGTGTTGAAAAAAATAAAATCTCGGATGTAAAACAGTATAATTAGTTTAAATTGTCCTAAACTTTAAAACCAACTTATGACCTACACCTCTCTCCCCTTCACTCCACATGTCACTGACAAAGGTGGTGCCGAGCAAGCTGCAAGTGAACTATCAAATGCCATCAACAAAATGGCAGAACAAGGATGGCAATTCAAGTCACTAGAAACCTTGACGATTAAAGTAAGTCCTACTGGCTGTAATTTTGGATCCAATAAAGGACCTTCATATGAAAATTTACAACTACTCGTGTTTTTCAAAATTGACTAAAAATGAAGCATGTTCTCATTTCTTTAATTAAATTCTACTACCTGCTAGTACCAGAAGAAAAAAGAAGAATATGCATTTATTCAGAATCCTGCTCAAAATATGTGCTTAGAACAGCAAAGGACCGGGGTTTTACAAAAGCAGTTTTAGCTTATATAGAAAGAATAAAATCGTGCAATTCCAATTATTCGATTGAATCTTTTGGCGAAATGAAAATAAAGATCAAAACAAAAAACGGAATTATTTTAGAAGAGGAACAAATCAATCCATTTCTAGTAAAATGTTTCAAATCTATTAAACCGAATTGAAAACTACTCATTAATATTATTTTTTTGATACCACAAGGCTAAAAATGAAATAGCAATAATTTTCAATTATTTTGACTCTCTGACTATACAATTTAACTTTTGAGAATGAAATCGCCTGAATTTTACTACTTCTCTATCAATAACAAAGTTTATGGACCATATACTCAAGATGAGTTTAAGTCTATAAAACTGCCACAAGGTGCGCTCATTTGCAATAATCTCGATCAAAATTGGAAACCCTACTTATCGCAACAGGCCACCTCAATAGAGCGGAATAATACAGATATAAAAAGAGTTATAAAAGATTCAGAAGAACAACATAAAAGAAAACCCTCCACGATAAATTTAGAAAAAAAGCCAATTTCTACAGATGCGCCTCGCAAAGTGAATGAAGAATCTAAAAAAATTGAACAACCTCTAAATAATCCTGTTGAAATTACAGCCAATAAGAATGAAGTTGTAAATAAAAAGTTACCCTTTATAGCTATAGTATCCTCGTTGCTAATAATATCTACCTGCTTTTACTTTTTATGGCTAAAGCCCTATTTGAGAGACAAAAATGCTGAAAGACTTTATTCATTCGTAGGGTCTCTCGTATTCCGCTCTACCCCTGTTGCAGGAATTGAAAATAATTCAATTGGAAATATTAAATATGGCTCAGAACTAATTGTATACTCAAATTTGGGAGACTGGGTAAATTGCAAATTCAACGGCGAGGAAGGATATGCTTCAAATAAATTTTTATTGAACAAACAAGACTTTTACCTATTAAATAGCATCTTCGGAGATCAGACATCAAGAGAAGTAATTGAAACAGCAAAATGTCGAAAAGCATTACTAGATTACTATAAGACTAATAATATTTTTGGTCTGTTAGACGAACAGATCCAAAATGAAGTGTATGGAGCAGTTCAAAATAAAGAAAATTGGGTAATTTATACAAAGCCAAAAAATATAAAACCAAATACCGTTATCTATCCAAGAGTAATGAACAAAAATTCCAAATATACTGATTTTGGATGCGTGATAAGAAATGTGAGCACAGGAAAAAGAAAGTTTCTCTTTTTTACATTTAACGATTACGAGGAAGCCACCTTAGTAACTGAACAAGATGCACCAGATTCGGGTGATGTTATTTCAGTAAAGATTGTCATAGAGAATGGAATTAAGTACGTACAAGTAAACTATACTTCAAATTGAAAATATTTAGTCACCCCCAAAGAAACAAAATAGCATTTTTCATTGTTATTTTTTTTCCATATCTCTTATTTGTTTCCTTATACCTATGGCATAATAAAACAGTAAATGAAATAAGAGGTTCAACCTTCGTCATAATAGACAAATCAAACTATACACTTAAACTATTTAAGTATACAGGTGAGCTAATTCAGGAATCTAAAATTGCGTATGGAAAGAATGCAGGAAATAAAAGAAAAGTTGGGGATCTGAAAACACCTGAAGGGGTATTTAATATTCTTTCTGTGGAAGATGCTTCGGAATGGGAGCATGATTTTAAAGATGATACACTAGGTAAAATAAAAGGCGCTTATGGCCCTTATTTCATAAGACTTAATGTACCAGGCCAAAAGGGAATTGGAATCCATGGAACTCATGATAACAATTCTATTGGCACAAGGGCTTCAGAGGGATGCATTCGAATGAAGAATGAAGAACTTCTAGAATTAGTAAAAAAAATTAACTCATCATCTGTGGTAGCAATTATTCCTGGTGTAGAAGATCAATTAAAAAATATAGATTCCACTAGCACTAAATTAAAAAATACTACACCCCAGAATAAAAACAAAGAATCGAAAAAAGCTAAAAAATAATTGAGCCATCGTATGGTAGAAGCTCCATAACAAATTTCCGATCAGATTTAAGTGGCTCAGCGACGTATTCAAAGTGATAGGAAAAATCCTTAGCCGCAGCAAATGCAACATCGTAATTACTTCGGAGTGCTTCTGACATCTCTCTAAAACTCCAACTATCGTTTTCGATATCTTTAATCGCGGCTTTAATATCTTTTGTTGAAATTTTTATAGAATTACTCATTTGCCGAATTTTAAATATTTAATACTAACTTCAATAAAACTAGAAATTAAAATACTGAATTATTTCTACACTGAATAATTATCTTAAAATTGCAGAATCAATAGTTTTTTATTTCTATTGAACAATAGAGACCTATGGATTTTAACTTGCGTAGTTTATATTTCTCGTTACTTTTTTTAATAACGATATACGGGTTTCCCATTAAGGCTAGCAGTAACATAGATACACTAGACTCAATTCCCCGCCAAACTATCCGAAAAATCCCAAAACTAGAAGAACCAAAAATATATCCAAAAGAAATAATTGTCCGTCACTTCGCATATTCTTTAGTGTATGACACATCATTCAGAATTGCTAAATGGGTTGGATACGTATTATCAAAGGAGAACTTAAATGGAATATACCAAAGAACAGATAATTTTATGCCAGACCCAGAATTAAGAAAATATACAGATAATGATGAGGATTATAGGAGTTCGGGGTTTGACAGAGGGCATTTAGTGCCTGCCGCAGATATGAGATGGTCGCAAACTGCAATTATTGAGTCTTTCTACTATAGTAATATGACTCCTCAAAAAATAAGCTTTAACAGAGGCATATGGAGTAGGCTAGAGGCTGAGATACGGGGGTGGGCAGAAAAAGAGGAAATATTATATATCGTCTGTGGACCAGTACTTGAGAAAAACTTGAGCAGTATTGGGAAAAACAAGATTACAGTACCCAACCTTTTTTTTAAAGCAATATTAGCTTATCAGCCTCCTGTAATGAAAGGGATTGCATTTCTCATTCCTAACAATGATACAAAAAATGATTTAAAAAACTATGCGATTACAATTGATAGTCTCGAGAGCATTATTAATCTAGATTTATTCCCTCTTTTGCCAGATTTAGAAGAAAGGCAGATTGAAGGAACTATTTGTCCTAGCTGCTGGGGTCCTGAAAAAAAAGTAAAATATATCACTACGAATACAAACAATAGGGATTCTCATAGTTCCGCACAGTGTAGTGGATTAACAAGTAAAGGAATAAGATGTAAAAATAAAACTACTAACAAAAACGGCTACTGTCACGTACATCAAAGAAGCCAGTAAGATCATTACAGCTTATTGATCTAGCTTGTTTTTCTTTATATACTCTTGCGCCTCACAACACATTTGCCTAGATCTTTCACGGGATATACCAAGTTGTCGAGCTTGCTCAACTATGGCTTGATCACTACAACCGCAGTCATCATCACTGCTACCAGCTTCATTAGAAAAAAGAGAATACAAAAAGAAAGCAATTATAATCCAAACCCACCAGATCTCATACCACCTTTTTTTAGTTGCCGCCATAACCTAGCTTTTATCTTTTTTTAATACTTCGAATGTCAAAACGCTCCAAGACTCCAATCCAAACAGCTCTCAATATGATTAAGATAAATTTCACTCGCCAGCATCCTCCTGTTTTATAGGGAAGAATATCGATGCTAAAAGAGATATCAATAAAAGGCCGCCAACCACTGCAAGTGAAATTGGAGAACTAATGTGATAAAAAGGTGCTATTACCATTTTTAGGCCAATGAAAGCAAGGATAACAGCCAATCCATATTTTAACCTACTAAACATATGAATAAAGTTGGCTAAGAGGAAATAAAGAGAACGAAGGCCAAGTATTGCAAATATGTTGGATGTATACAGAATGAAGGGGTCATCAGGGGCAATGGCAAAAATGGCCGGAATAGAATCTACTGCGAAAAGTAGATCAGTAAACTCAATGACACCTACCACCACTAACAACGGAGTAGCCACCTTGATACCGTTTTCGATAGTAAAAAATTTATCCTTGTCAAACTCCCTACTTACCCTGAAAAACCTATAAATAAATTTAGCGCCTGGGCTTTTACTAAAATCTTTTTCATCGTCATCATCATCCTCAATAAACCATGATTTAATCCCTGCATAAGTTAAGAAGACCCCAAATAATGTTAAAACTATATTTATCTGAACGTTTTGGCCAAAGAGATTCATATACGGTAAATAGGTAAGGTTTATGATACCTACCCCCGAGAAGATAAAAATAGCTCGCATTATAAGTGCACCAATAATACCCCAAAACAACACTCTGTGATGGTACTCGCTGGGTACATTGAAAAAGTTAAAAACCAGAATAAAAACAAAAAGATTATCAACGGATAGGGCCTTCTCAATCCAATAGGCCGATTGAAACTGGGCAAACTTTTCAATACCTGACAACTCATTAGTTGAAATATAAATAAAAGCACTAAACCCCATAGAAATAGCTATCCATACTAACGACCAGATAGCTGCCTCCTGGTTGGTGACCACATGGCTCTTTTTATTGAAGATCCCCAAATCAAGTAATAGCATCACAACAACTATTGAAATAAAAGCAACTATAATGCCTGGATGCGTCATTAAATTATCCATAAAAACTTGATTAATTGAATCGTGTTATTACCTATAGATAGGACTCGTATTCTTGAAATTTAAGTGATCGAGTAGACAGCTTTTAATTTGAGCTTAGAAGCTCATTAACTTTTGCCTGAATCTCATCATACTGACTGCCCAAAGCACTTCTCCGTTCTGCTCCATTACCAAATGCACCTTTAATGACGAGTCTAGCCTTTTCTTCAAGCGTTCCCTCCAACTGCGGTGGATTGGTATTCTTATCATCTGTTACAATTCCCGTTACGGGAGCCGGAGAGTCGACTACAGCAGTATTCCCGGTTTGACTAGCGGTGGATCCGGGGCCTTGGGCTTCGATACCTGATGTGTTATCCCCGGCTGAGGGCAAGGCCGTATTGCCATCGCTTGGAGACGGCATTTGATTAGACGAGTCGCCAGTTGTTGTTCCAATAGCGTCGGCAGCTTGGCCGGTTGTCTCAGTGGTTGCAACACCACTAGTATCTCCTCCGGAATTACTACTGCTACCTGCAAAGAAATAAACTCCAACACCAAGAACGGCTATAATCAACAATACCCACATCCAAGGACCTTTCCCCTTGCTGGAGTCACTGTCTGAGTTGGTTGAGGAATCACCGCCAGTTGCAGTCCCGGTTTCACCCTTGCTCAGGTTGAACTTGGAGCCGGACGCATCATCTGATTTCTTGAGATTCAATCCGCCACCCTGTTTGCCCGAGCTAGGAGTAGCGCCATCATTACTTTTGTTAAGGTCGAGTGCCATGGATTCTATTTTTATTAGGTGAAAAGTTCAATAAGTTTAGGTAACCCCCCATAGAAACCCTCCCCAGTAGCCCTAAATTCCCAACTACTTCCCAGCCTTGTAAATCGACCAAATTCTAGAGCATCCTCATTGGTGAATTTTTCTGCAAGATTATACTTGAAAATTTCAGTGCCATTCTCATCATCCCAAGCACGAACATAGCAATTTTGAACCATTCCAAAATTTAAGTCTAATGTACGTTTATCCTTGTATTTATCATTAGGGAACTTTGTTATACTAACAGTTATAACAATATCAGTAATCCCTTCCCAAACCTTATTAAAATAGATACGCATATCCTCATCGTCACCCCCATCGCTCTCCTCTCCATCAATAGCGTCAACAGCCCCCAAAACAGATTCATCACCCGAAAATGGGCGTTTGCCTTCAGGAAGGTCCTTAATAAGGTCAGAGTTATAGAAAACAACATAATCATCAGTTGGAACCTTTCCTTCTTTGGTTAATAAGAATGAACTTACATCCAAATCAAAGTTTGGCCCACCAGGTGTCTCATTTGGGTCCCAACCTAGACCTATACCAGCTATCTTGAGGGAGGCAGCCTCCTTGGCAAGATTGAAACGATCTCCTTTTTTAAGATTTAATCCCATAGCTATTCGATTTTTAATTTCTTTTTTAGAAATGTATAAAAAAATTTAATTAGAAATGCTAAAATCAAAGGCGTAAAGATCTCCAACCATGAGAATCTTGCCAACCCAAGGTATTTCAACACTCCCCCAAGAAAGGTGAATACAAGAAGAAGGCTAATAATAATGTTAAGTAAAAACTTCATATTTATTGGTATAACTCCACTGCTGCTTGGAGCCCTCCACCGAATGCTTGTCCCATCCCTTCAAACTCCCAATCGTTACCACTTCGATAAAAACGGCCTAAAATCATAGCATCACAATCAGCATATGACTCCATAAGCTTGAACTCACAAATTCCAGTGTTATTGCCCATGTTATAAACTCTTGCGGAAGCATTCAGTACATTTCCAAAATGAAAGCCTTCATTTATATTATGTATAGTAATACAAAGCATAATTTGGAGTACATCAGGTGAAACTTTAGAAAGGTCGATATCAATGGTTTCATCATCACCGTCCCCCGCACCAGTACGATTGTCACCGGCGTGTACAACTGCCCCATCTGGGCTGATCAGATTGTTATAAAATACGAAGTACCCATCAGATGGCAACTTTCCATTTGAATTGAGCATAAAAACCGATGCATCTGCATCTGCGCTTCTTCCATCTGAAGTTGGATCCCAGCTTAGGCCGACGCGCACGCGAGTTAATCCTGGCTCCTTCTTTGTTAAGCTAATAGGACTTTTCTTTTCAAGACTGATCATAGGTGGTTTTTTAAGATTTTTGAAGTTAGAAAAAAGGGTACTTAAAAACAAATTATTTGCCTTGTGAAATAGTATGTTGCTGGAAACTAAGTGATTCTATTTGCGATTTTTAGGAGGAAGTGGCGGTGGCGGTGGAACCCTTTGCCCGGGCGATGGTGGTGGCAGTGGCGGGACACCTCCCCCCTTTGGACCCGGTGGCGGTGGTGGCATTGGTGGGGCACCTCCCCCCTTTGGACCCGGTGGCGGTGGTGGCATTGGCGGGACACCTCCCCCCTTTGGACCCGGTGGCGGTGGTGGCATTGGTGGGGCCCCTCCCCCCTTTGGACCCGGTGGCAGGGTTGGGGGCCTTTTGTCGTCTTTGGCAGATGCAGAAATACGGATCACATTGGTAAGTATAGATTCAATTAAAGTCCTATCAAAATCAGGGCTGGACTCTGGATTGAACCCCTTGTAATTACTTGAGAAAAACTCTGTAAATGAATACTGGTTAATTACTTCCCCATAAAAATAGATTGGTAAGCCACTAGCATTATTTAGTTCCCTAAACTCATCAAATTCAGTTTTAATTCTATTTAATGATGATTGATTATTCAGCTTACCTAATATTTCTGCTGAATTGAATTGTATTTTTAGAGTAGCGGTACCGGTTCCAAGTTCAGCATTTCTTATTGTGTGAATCACTAACCCGTCACTGAGTTTATTGAGAATTTCTGGAGCCTCTGGCTCTAATACCTTCTTTATAGCTTCAGCTGTTTTTATGCTTCCCTTCGCCTTGATTTTAGTAGCTAAGAAATCAAGCATTATGTCATGCCTGGGATCACGGCCTTTACCTATGATCACCTTTCTTTTTAAGTGATAGGGTGATTTATTTTCAATAATATCCACATAAATATTACCTAGAGAAGCATTAAAAAAAATGAATACGGGATCAGAAATGCGTTTTGTTCTAATATATGTTTCCCAAAAGTTTAATACTTGAAAAGATTCCGGCCTACAGGCAAGTACTCTTAAAAAGCCATCGGTAATACGCGAAGCATCCCTAGGATTAATAAATGAATCATAAAGAACAAGCATGGTACCGCTTTCAAAGAAACTTGAAATAGACGCCTTATGAAAATGAGATTTTAGAATCTCTGGAATTAAAGACTCGTTCAAAGAAAAATGCAAAAGGGACAGCAACTCCTCGCTCTTCCCATAACGCGAATAGACTTCAGTGCTGTTTACTACCTGTCCCCAAAAATCACCATACGTTCCAGCAGATTGGCGTAAATATTGCTCTTTAGCATGTCCCCCAATATATATCTGCTCATCAACCCTATCGTACAGAAAATATAGTGGAACCTCATGAGTGCCATTATAAAGAACCGGAACTAGTCGATTATTTGTGTCAATTGACCAAAGCTCCAAGCAATCTTCCCTAAAAAAAATTAGAAGCGTATTCATCCACTATTGCCCCAGGTTCACCCTTTTTTAATTCTTGGAAGTAGGTAAGACTTTAAAAAAGCTTGCCCTTCAAGAATAAAAAGAGGCGCTACAAAATCAAACTCTTTTTCACGCTTAGCCTTCTTATAATCCTCGTCGTCCTCGACTTCCCGTAAAAGATTCATTGAGCCGATGGCATTCAACATCTCTTGCCCATCAAAGTTTAGTTCAAAATTATTTCGAGCATGATCGAAGAATATGTCCATAAAGCCTGTAAATCTAGGATAAGGTCGTTGTGCGTTGGGCGACATTCTAAGTTCAGAGCCTAACCGTTGAATTAGACTAGGGTTTATATCCATAAGTGAACTATAGGGAACAGGATTAGATTCACCAGGAACGCGTAACACAAAATCATCTTCACCAGCAATCTCACCGATCATTGTCTCAAACTCCGAAATAGAAACATTGATATCCGCTAATCCTTTAGCAACTTCAGACTTTACTTTTCGGCTTTCGATTATTCCAAACTCCTTAAAATTATTGAATGTCACATATTGGTTGACATCTGTTCCAAATCCTTGATTGAAACAAGTCATTAAATATTCCTTGGCAGCTTGCTTATTGATTGCCTTATACCAATCATAAATTCTCGCTCCCTTGCCATAGAAATCGATTATCAGGTTAGACATTGTCCAGCCACCAAAATCATTGACATGCTTTTCTGAAATGAGACTGATCTTTTTACTGATCATGCCCAAGTAGTAAATAGTTAGGCCAGTCAAATAGAGATTTATCCACATGAGGGGCTTACAGTTCACAGAAATCTCCTTATAGAATTTATTTAACTCTTCATCAGTTTCTAGTCTGTCCAGAATTAAATTAAAGCAAAAAGGAAGAGTACTTTCTTTAATGTCATTAAAGGCATATACTTCGCCGAAAATATCTTTCTTCTTGTCAACATAATTTTTAAGAAACTTAGAAAAGCCAGGTATATACTTTGTGGAATTTGCTAATAAACCAGCAGCAATTTTTATAGAGCTTTGTTTGATCAACGTCTGATCTCCCTTCAAACTGGTAAGAATCAGAATGTCAGATGTTGAACCGCCGACATCAACTCCAATCTTATACTTTCCGGACTCAAGACGGTCACTGATTACCGCATACTTAGCAACAGCCTGAGCTTCAGTAAGCACATTATTTTGAATAATTTTCGTAGGGGATGTAAAACTCCACTGATTTTTAGGATCAATCTCTTCCGGATATATGGCGGGTATAAAACTTCCGGATGAAGCACTTGAACTTGATCCACTACCAACAGAGTTACCACTTGACCCAGTCATTCCACCTCCAGCGCTTGTCATTCCACCTCCAGCGCTTGTCATTCCTCCTCCAGCACCAGTCATTCCACCTCCAGCACCAGTCATTCCACCTCCAGCACCAGTCATTCCACCTCCAGCACCGGTCATTCCGCCTCCAGATCTTGAGCCACTGCTCATTCCTGAGAGAGAACTGCTGCTAGCTTTTCTTTTTAATTTAAATTGATCAGCAACGTGTAAAGAGTACTGCTGCTTGTTAGTAAGAGGGTTGCAATCCCTTAGCTCATCCCAAACGTTAGAAGAAAACTTAGTGACGCGTGAGCTCGACATGGCTGCTGGGAAAGCCCAAAGTAATTCATTGGGGTAAAAAGATACCCCAGACGGCCCATCAAAAAGCTCGGCATATACCTGGAGGAGTAACGACTTTAGAAACGCCTTTTTATGGGCTTCCTCTTTAGGGTCGTCATCTTTCCATTTCATATTAAAGACCATTTGAATTTTCTGATCAGACATTTTGTCCAAGCTCACAATATATCTGGAATCAGTGCTATCGGTTATGGCAACGTTTTTTTCGTAACAAGTAATACCGCCCTTAACAACTTCAGAAAATAACAAATCAATATTTTGAGATGACCCATCGGCAACCAACCTCGATTCATCGTGAATAGTCAGTACAGACTTAATTTTATTTGACCAAATCGAGTCATTCTGGAAAAACAGCATCTCAAAAGTGTCTGCGGGAGATGTTACGTTATTTCTATTTTGGTCTTCATCACTTGTAAAGAATGAAATTCTACGATTTTTAATTTCTAAAATATCTGATTCCTCTCCGTTAAAATATGCAATACAGGTATTATTGCTACCAAAGTCAACGCCGATACGTGTTCCTTTTAACTGTTTCCCTCTAACGAATTGAATATGAGAATTTGAGGGTGAATCCCCTTTATATTTCAAAAATAAAAAACCGGAAGACTTGCCGGAGTACTTAATTTCTACCCCTCTAAATGGCTTTTCAGACTCATAAATCTCATATTTGAAATTACTCAACGTCTTGATATTACCAACTAGTACTCTTCCTAGTTTTAAATTAGCTGTGCCGTTTTCGGCTAATCTTACCAACCCATACTTCTCAGATGGCAATTCCTCTTTCAACCCAAGAGATTCACCACACTGCTTATCAAGTAGCTCTACAACATTGTCGCTTTCTCGTATATTACCTAAGATGGGAAAAACTTGCCAACCCGTGGGTCTATTGTGGGGCATTTCAGAGTACATATAATACTTGCTCCAAGAGCTACTAGCAAAGTTTGGCCAGACAACCAGTTGATTCATTTCATATGGCTCAACTGCTTTTACAGCAACAGAATACTCTCTTACAACAGGCTTCAACCTTGATCCATTATCCTTAACTAAATTAAGCGTAACTATTAGCTTTTGCTTACCGTCTTTTGAAACTTGGTAGACGCCATCTATTGTAGAAGATGCAGATTGACCTCTGCCATCAATCAGACTCTCCATTTTTCCCTCTCGCTGAAAAACCCTCAACCCTAATGGGCTAAGAGGAATAGTAAAATATAGATTTGTGCCGTTCCATTCCACTTCCAACGCTGTTATTGGAAGGTTTTTAGTGCTTTCTATATCAATCCTAGCCAACTCTGCAGTCATAGGATCTAGCATTAATTCTTCTAGTCTGAATTCAGCGCACTCTTCATCCCTACCAGGATCTTCCTCAGAAAATAAGGAGCCTGCGAAGTTTGCATAATAAATATTAGAAGAATTAAACAAAGACTTAAAAGGCTCTTGCTCAAAAAGGGTAACTTCTGGTTTAGCTGAGGGGGTTTTGGGAATATTATAATCAATAAAATACTTATCCATCTCTTTAATCCAATCCCCTAAAAACTGTACAAGCTTTTCATCTACATCTTGAACTGGCCATAAATGCTTACTAGACTCGTATTTATTATAAAAATCCTTTATTCTTTTCCCAAGATTATTTACATAGATGTACAAATGATTAAGCTCCTCTGGGGTAACCTTTCCTTTAGAGTTAAGCGGATCGGAAAATTTACCAGAGGTTTCACTGATGAAAACTTTCTGACGATGCTCGGGCTTAAACTCATACCCTGGAGAAGTAAAAACTAGCGATTCGGGTGATGTACCAGCGACAACCTCGCCGTTATAGTAAATTATATCAATAAATGGTTTAGCTACACGATCCTTTACGCTGATATGATCTTGATCTTCCCATAATTGCTTGCGGTTAAATAATGAATTACCGAATGCACCCTTAGGTTCATAAATATTTTTAGCTTGTTGTATGGACCCGTCACCATCTGAGTACGTGAGTGAAACCCTTTTAACCTGCCAAGCATTTGCATTTGACTCAAGCGCAAAAGCTGATATCAATCCTTTCCACTCGTCTAATAATAAAGAATAAAAAGAATTCATTCCGAATTCTTCTCCCCTAGAAGCAGGGGATAGCAGGGCATATGTAAACATGTTTGCCCTCGCAAAAACCGTAGGGATTCCCGATACTGCATTCTTAATATTGGGCTTTGGTGCATCAGCTCCCTTATTGTCATCATATCCAATTCCTTGGGTAAAACTGGTAATGTTATTACCAAATGCTGCCCACTGCTTGCGGGCGCCACTCTTACCACCCCTTGACTTTATTACTAATGGTTTTGTAACATCCATAAAAATTAATTTAAGAAATTATTTTACCTCCTAAGCACCTTGAAGATTTTGTAAAAAGGATATTGTATTATGGAGCTGAGCAACTAATCGCTCTTTGGGAACAACCCCCTGGTCGTCCTGAATCCCGCCTTTTTGCTTGCCAAATTCCTTTGCGAAAGTTTGAGCACAATCTTTAGCATCTTTCTTTTTACCCCACTGTGACTGTGAGTCTGGTAGCAACTCACCTGCATTTATTTTTTCAATAGCCTTCCACTCTTTTGCAAAGGATGTCGAGGGTAGCAAAAATTTCCCATTGAAAGAATCGCGAATTTGATAAAGCCATCCTTGCTCCACGAGACCGTCTTTATCTAATGAAAATAAAAAGGTTTTAAAAAACTTTGTCAAATTCATTTTACTTTGAGCATCTATATCCTTGTAGTCATCATACCCGAATTGTTTAGCCAGATTAAGCCAACCCGTAATGCCTTCTTGCTCAGGAGGGGCTGCCTTATGGAAAGTAAGCGTCATTAATGCAATTGAGTAAAATCCAGCTAAGGAATTTTTAATTCGATTTGCATCTGCAGTCAAATCTTCAAAGTCAAAATCAAATGTGCCATCATTAAATGGAATTTCCCTAAAAAGATAATCTGCCTTAGCGTTACCAAAATCATCTTTATAAATAAAATCAAATGCAGAAAATGCACAGACAAGTTCAGTAATATGGCAGGGATTTTTTTGTTCTTTACCTCCAGTTATAGTTTCAGCCTCATTACGATTTTTTGAAAAGTCAATAGGATCAACCGGCCAGCCAACGGTGTAAAGAAGCTTATAAGTTTCTTGGACAGTTGGGTCATTTTGATAAAACTGTAAGGCCGCTTGACTATTTAGGGTAAAATAAGATGAGTCGGCAACGATATTTTGTCCCTTCTTCTTCTTCTGCGCATCAGTGGGACTTTTGAATTTGAAATACTCGGTCAGAAGCGAGGCGCCGAATTTAGCCGTCATTTCCATACCCTTAATGGCACGGAAGGAATCCTTAAAAGCTCTTGGAATCACTGGGATAGAAGAAGCACCGGTTCCCCCGAAAATTGAACCAAATAAGAAAATTCTTCGATCTGACTTTTCCCCAATATCCAAGATAAACTTGATCAGGTCTTTTTCTTGCTTGGGAGCCTTATCCCCCAATTTCATGAAGTTTGTCGTAGCCTCCATGATGGCATGATACATAAGTTGAGAACCTAAATGTGTTTGAGCCCTGTATCCTTCTTTTAAATAAAATGACTGGGCATCATCAGAAAGGAATAGAGAGGCTAAATCAATGCTTTGTTTTGTGACTTCGTCTTGCGAGTTGGAGATTCTTGCTAAGGCCTTATAGTTTTTATCATCTGAATAATCAGGCCAGTATTTAGTCAAATTTATCTTAGCAGAGAAAAATGTATTGTTCAAAGGCTTGCCACCATGATCTTCTTTTTTCCCGCTTGGGTTTTTTATGTCGTTATAAAGATCAATAAGTTGCCAAACGCGACTCAGGTTTCCATTTTCTTGGTCAGTATCTAATGTAAGGATATTTATTTCCTTTTTATCAAATAACCCCATTGCGCAGAGATGCACAAAACACTCCAGGCACCGCATACCTGTTCCCCCAATTCCTATTACATAAATTTTGTCCTGATTCATAAATTTTATTTAAATAGCGACTCTTGACTAATTAGCTAAACCAGTTATTGACCTTGCCATCTTTTATCACTTTGCTCAACACAAATCCCAATATAATATAAAGAACTAAGCAAACCCCAGTAGCAATACCAATGGCGGTAATTAGTTGTGATTGATAATACGGGTTAGTTTCTGGTAGGTAAATAGTAAGGTAACCAAACAAAAAATTAGAAATTGAAGCCGCTACTCCTAATACCCAAAACCACAGTTTTCTTTTAAATGGGTCGCGAGGATTTTGACCGCCCTCAAAGTCAATCATTTTTGCCACTACCAAGGCAATCAAAAGAAATACTGCTGCGAAAATGACAGCATAGACATAGACAGATGTTGTACTCATAGGTTGTAGTTTTAAAATTATTATTTACTGTTGAAAAACTTTAGGAACACAGAATGGATAATTTTTCCTCTTGGGGCGGCAGACTGCAGAATAACCTCATTTATACTCAGAAACAAACTTGTGTTCTCAGCCGGATACCTATACTTTGAAACCCACTTAAAATACCCCCCCTGTGCCAACTGAGAAAATTCCTTTTGATCATAATCGAGAATAACAAAATCGACTCTAATTAAGCGATAGCCTAAGTTGTTATCAATAGTCGCATTATCCGAGTTGAAATTTTTGTGTAGCTCAAATGAAAGATCAACCTTAGCTCGATCCCTTTCTTTTGAGTTTGAAAATAGGTCTTTATCAAAAGAAAATATTTCCCTTAACTCAGGTGTTTGCTTTTTCGCGGATTCCCACACATATTTTTCTACCGGTTTTGGTTTATCCCCCATGAGCTGATAATAAGGAGTATATAGATTTGCAGGATCTAGTTCAAGCTTTTTTGTTTGCTCGTTAGTCTTTACCTCGGGCACATTGGAAATGATCTCTGAGTATGACGCAAATCTGTTGAGGTCCTTAGTTACATCAGTAACTTGGATGTCTACATCATTTATATTATAAAAATCGTTATTTGATAAATTAACGGTAAGCCCTTTGTAGATTTGGTCGTCAGTAGATGTTATACCAGCAAAGAATTCTTTTTCTAGAGGGGTGTTCAACTCAATGAACTCAAAACTATTTTTATTGACACTGTTAGATCTTAAATAACTCATGGGTACAAAAGAACCCGAAATCTTTTGGTTAATACCAGTCCCCTTCACTGTCCATTCCTCAGGCAACTCATTAAGTTTCCACGAGGTATTTGTGAGTAAAAAATTAGAAGAATTTCCGTTTTTCAACTTCGTGATCAAGGCTACAAGTCTATTATCATTTTTTAAACTGCTCGGCACAAAAACCATGAAGTAAAGGTGCTTTTTGATCGATTTATTCGTTCTAGTTATTTTCTCTGAATCGTCATAATCTGTAATAAAAAAGTGAATATCGTTCCCCCTGCCGACCCACTCTTGAAAGCTACTCTTGGCCCATGCCTCGCTATTATATTCTTTTGCTCCGTTAGGTGCATTAGGATCGTAATACTCTCCATCGGTTACAAAGATGGAGACCCCATTATGTGCGGTTATATTTTCTAGGGCCTTACTTAAATTTGCAGTTCTCCTCGGTTCAAAATTCTGAGCATTTGAGACATAATCACTAATCATCCCAGTTATTGTCAAAGGGGATACCTCTTCAAGAACCTCATATAGCTTAAAGTTACCACCACTATAGGTTGTATTCGCTTCAATTAGCTGGGCTTTTGCTATGCTACCCCCGACAGGAGATGTAAAACAACTACTAATCCCATCGCTTCTATCAAGATAAAGCCTTACTTCATCACTGGTTTTGCCAGCATAAGGAGATTGAGTTGATGTTTGGGTAACATACTCAGCTAATAACTCATTGGTCAAATTCTTGCCGTTGAACAAGGGCTTATCAACTGTTGTGGTGGGAGTACCAGATTCACAACCAGAGATTAAGAAACTTAATGCGATCACTAAGAAATTGCTAATCAAAAGCTTACTTTTTTTCATTTTGGAGTGTTTAGGTGATATTACTATTACTTCTGTATCCCTTCTATAAAACCTTCTAGCTGGTTACCAGCATCTTTGATAGTTTCATTTAGATTTTTTAACCCCGCTTTCAGTGAAAGTGCCACATATCGGCCTTGTAACTTTCCAATTTCTTTGATCTGCTCATCCGTGTAACTGCTTCGGTTAGCCTCCAAATCGCTCTGCAATTCTGATAATTGAACCTCAAGGGATTCCAAGTCAGATTTATCTATACTACTGCTATCTTGCTCTGCGAGAGTAAGCTCGGCATCTATGCTTTTGATTTGTGACTCACTTTGATTACAGGAGGAAAAAGTTAAAAATAACAAACAAAGCAAGAATAAACTATACACACGCATGGGCATAAATTAAATGATTTAACTCAGTAACTAAACGATATTCTAAGATAATGCAGAACTAGATTAACTGCTGCTTCTTGATAAAAGAAATCAACTGTAGGCATTCTCAATAGAAATTGGTTTAGAGGCATGAATATAGTGAAGAATCATAAAAAAAATGAACGTAAGTTGATTTAGAGAAAACCCCTACTCAATTATATGATCTTCAATAAATTATCCCTAAATTGAGGCTTAGATAGATAATCATTACCCAAGGCTAATGACGATAATTTATTTAATTTGACCTCTGTTAGATCGCTAATTAGTCGCGAAAATTGATCAGAATTCAAGCCAAGTATAAACTTAATATTTCTTGTATTAAATTGAAAATGAGCAGAATGCAAAATAGCTTCAAAATCAAGAAGAGTTTTAACAAACGCAAAGTTCAACTCATTTTCAATCGATGGATCCACGTTTGGATTGGTAAGCTCACAAAAATATAAGTACATGTGCCTATTGCCATATCCACTTGATTTTAAGGCTTTACCAACAACATATTCGTGTGACCCTGTAATAAAAATATCATCAATCAGTATCAAAAATTCATCTTCTGACCTAACTCCTTCAAAATCAAATTTATCTGACCCTATTAATTGTTTGCGCATTAAGGCAGACATCTGCCCATAATCCTGAGTATAAGTGGTGTGTCTGAAAATTCGAGAAAACTTAGCTGCAGGTAAATTATTTATGGACCGAAATCTGTTCAGCCTGTACAAAAATGACAATGCCAAAGGATAAGTAGCTGTAGGAATAAATTGAAATGGGCTTGGGAATAAATTGACTTTAGGCAATAGTGCTACTTCAGCGTGGTTGGCTAAAAATGCTTCGGCAAGCGCATCTCCATAACGGTAAGCGACACTTCCATCTCCATACTTAAAACGAGAATATTCCTGAGTAGAGAATGGAATATTATCTCGACATTGTATCTTGTACAGAGAAAAACGATTAGACATAAGCCTCAAGTTTAAACAAGTCAGCGGGAGAACATACATGTAAAGTCTGAAATCCGAAGCTACCAGCACCTTCGATATCAGTAATAAAGTTATCGCCAACATGCAAAATATCTTCTTTGGCTAGAGCATTTTGATATAAATCATTAGCTCGAATAAATACTTTCTCAAAAAATAACTGTGAGGGCTTAGCAAATCCAACCTGATCTGAAAAAAGCATAAAATCAAAAAAGGATTGTAAACCATCTTGCTTCATACAAATTTCTAGCAAATCACCAGGCACAAAAGCTGTATTACTTGAGATACTCATTGTGATGCCTTTATCTGATAAGCGTGCCAGTAAGCGAGCATATTCCTCGTGAATCAAATTGGGCTTATGACTCAAAAAAAGTGTATCCAATGCCTCGCAAAGAGGGCGGAAAGTCGAGGAAGATATCGAAAGGCCAATTCTAGAAAACACATTTTTGTATAACTCTTCCTTCGAAATTGAGCAACCTTGAGATTCAACTAATAAGTCGTTTTGTCGTCCCACCTCGTTCAGACAATTTATTAACCCCACACGATTGATATTTGCATATGAAAAAAAATCAAGAATTGTATCAACCCGTCGAGTAGAAAATACATGATTTGGATGATAGAGGGTTGACCAAAAGTCAACTGATATATGTCTAACGGAACTTCTCAAAAAAAGAATAGTTTAGTTCGGTTGTAAAGCAGTGAAAATTAATTACTTAACTAAGGTAGTAAGGTATTAATTGAAATAAATCTCTACCCGGCGATTTTTTTGCTTACCTTCTAATGTAGTGTTGGGAAATATAGGTTTTTGACTACCGACTCCCGAAAATTCGATTTTTAACGCCGGATTTTGTTTAAGTAGAAATTCCCTAACTGCATTTGCTCGGTTCATAGAAAGAGTTTGATTAAGCTCCTCAGATCCGTCACTGTCGCAATGCCCTACTATTTTTATTAATGATGGAGCATTTATTTCAATAATATCCATTAAATTCTTACCAATTGCGCGAAACTTTGCGTTCAACTTGTACGAGTTTACTTCAAACAATATCTCTGGCAAAAGCACAGCTACATTATTTCTATTTACCATGTAAATATCAGTTTGCTGGTTAGCATAAAAACTTCCTGACTGCAAACCAAAAACCTCGTACCCAGATCGAAAATTATTTTCAAAAACGAATCCGGTTCCATCTTTTGCCTTTTTTGTTGAGGTGTAGTTGAGCTTTGTAGCTCTGGCAAAAAAACCATTTCCTGATACATCTTCTTGATATCCCCATTCATCGGTAGGGCCATTTAAAGATTCAATCTCAAAGGGACCTTCCCATCGATCCCAATCATTTTTATCTTTTCGGGTGAAAAAATAGATATCAAGATCTTTTTTTCCAGGCGAAAATCCGTTTGAACTTATAAATAAAGTGAGCCCATCAGCACTTATCCATGGAGTGCGTTCCGCAAATTCAGTGTTGAAAGACATGAGCTTTGGTTCTGTCCAGAAATCTCCATCTCTCAAAGAGATATAAATATCAGTATTGCCCCAGAAACTTTCATTCCACATCCACCCCTTCTTATGATAATTGAAATTTTCAGTAGGCCGATCGGAACTAAATAGTATAAACGACTTGTCAGCTGCTATAAAACCATCAAACTCTGAATAAATTGAATTGATTGGTTCATCAAAATGAAATAACTGATAATCATTATTTTTTTTAGCTAAATATAGATCAGTAGTCGTAGAGCCATTTTCATCATTTGTAGGACCCATGTTTTCGGGATAATTACCGGTTAATAAAAGATCTCCATTAGGAAGGAGCTGGCTTACGGCCTGATGCCCGTTTGTATTAATTGATTTTACAGAGGTGGCATCCCCCCAAAAGCCTAATAATTGTTTTGAAATAAAGATATCTTCACCACCAGCATTTCGAGATTTTGTAAAATCAATTTTGTTGTCAAAATATCCAGTCCTGTCCATACCAGTAAATGCAAGTGTCTGGCCATCATTAGAAATAGCGGGATGATACTCTGATTTCGAAGTATTGACGCTATGATTGATTCGTACAGGATAGATTTCCCTCCTCAACCTCTTAATCGGAGATGAATTTCTTTTAAAAATTTTTTCACTTGTTAAATTTTTGAACGATTGAGATTCAATTGTAGTTCCTACATTAACTGATTGATCTGTTGAATTAGCGCCACAGCCAAACAACATATTGACAAAAGTAAAAAAAAAGAGAAAAGGAAAATAACTATACATATAAGCAAATTTAGTTTTTGGAAATAGAGGCTATCCAAATTATAATTAATATGAAAGATATAAAGAACATTCAAAATAAATATAATCCTATACCACTCGCTTTGTCCCCTTTTGCTTATACTGTATTTTAAAATTACCAACTGTACCACTCGTTGTATGTCGTCAAAGAAAGTGGACAGTTTAGTTGTAGAGGGTTTCGTTGTTTAAATGTAGGATTTTTTCTTTTAAAAATAGTTGTTTTCGTCTTTTCAGGGACTGCTGTTTAATGAGTGCTCTTTTCTGTAGGATTTGTTCTTGCCTTCCATAATATACATCCGAAGGGGTGACATTTTGTAGTGATTCATGGTAGCGTTCATAATTATAGTACTCCACAAAATCCT
>Ga0194129_10003526_pt1 | contig 21691 bp, 18 predicted proteins | sample TA2KigCa35mmetaG_FD_150862 | JGI IMG/M metagenome (GOLD analysis project Ga0194129, IMG submission 150862) | Freshwater microbial communities from Lake Tanganyika, Tanzania - TA2015038 Kigoma Deep Cast 35m | ecosystem: Environmental > Aquatic > Freshwater > Lake | place: Tanzania: Lake...
AGCAACGGGTGAGGGGACTGAATAGCCTCTCCTGCAAAGGTTGTGGTGGCGGAATGCGGGACGAGTGGCTGGAATGCCCTTACTGTCTGACCAGTCGATAGGCAACGGCCATAGCACTTTCGATGGAAGAGCTGATGGAGCAGCTCGTGAGCAACGGGGGAAGCGACCTTCACCTCAGCGCCGACCTCCCTCCCTATGGGCGCTTCAACGGCCAGTTACGTCCGATGCAGGACGAGGTGCTGGATGAAGAAACCTGCAACCGTCTGATCTTCACACTGCTCAACAACAGCCAGCGCAAATAGCTCGAACAGAACTGGGAACTCGACTGCTCCTACGGCCTACGGGGCATCGGCCGCTTCCGCGTCAATGTCTACCGGCAGAAAGGTAGCTACGCGGCCTGCCTCAGGGCACTCGGAAGCAAGATCCCCTCGCTTGAGAGCCTGGGTTTGCCACCCATCGTTGAGGAGATGAGCCGCATGCCCAAAGGCCTGGTGCTGGTCACCGGACCAACAGGCTCAGGCAAGACCACAACATTGGCAGCGATTCTCGATCACATCAACCAGACCCGGGCAGAGCACATTCTCATGATCGAAGATGCGATCGAATTTGTATACAACAGCAACCGCAGCGTCTTACACCAGCGGGAAGTCAATGAGGACACCCGCAGCTTTGCCAATGCCCTGCGCGCAGCCCTGCGCGAAGACCCCGATGTGGTTCTGGTTGGGGAAATGCGGGATCTGGAAACCATCCAGCTGGCCATCAGTGCCGCCGAGACAGGGCACCTGGTGTTTGGCACCCTGCACACCAGCTCTGCTGCGCAGACCGTCGATCGCATGGTGGATGTGTTTCCGGCAGCTCAGCAGACCCAGATCCGCGTTCAGCTCAGCAACAGCCTCGTGGCGGTGTTTGCCCAGAACCTCTGCAAACGCCACAACCCGGAACCTGGTCAATTCGGACGGGTGATGGCCCAGGAAATCATGATCAAGAACCCTGCCATCGCCAACCTGATCCGCGAAGGGAAAACGGCCCAGTTGTATTCCCAGATTCAGACCGGCGGGCAAAGCTCGATGCAAACTCTGGAAAAAGCGCATGCAGAGCTTGTGATGAGCAAGCAAGTGAAGATGGAAGAGGCCATGAACAAGACCAGCAAACCCGAAGAACTCAAGCGCTTGGTGACCCAACTGCAGTAACCCAGGAGCTTCGGAACGTGCCTGCCTTCGTTGCCACCTTTAAAAACAGTCGCGGCAAGGCCGAGACCTTAACGCTCGAGGCTGCCGATGCCGTGAGCGCCAAACGGTCGCTGCGACGCCGTGGCATTGAAGCGGACAACATCGAACACAAGCTGGAGACGGCAGCCATACAACGCCTCGCCAAGACCGCCAACGGTCAGCAATCCAGTCTTGGGAAAAGTCTTTCGAGCCTGTTAGAGCAACGACCGGGAATCAAGGAATAAGCGATTTTTGCCAGCAAACTGGCGGCGCTGGTCGATGCAGGCGTACCGATCGTGCGCGGCATCGAGCTGATGGCCAAGCAACAGAAGATGCCGCTGTTCAAGCGAGCCCTTGAGGCGATCACCATGGACGTGAATCAGGGTGTAGCCCTGGGACCGGCCATGAGGCGCTGGCCCCAGGTGTTTGACAAGCTGAGTGTTGCCATGGTCGACGCCGTCAAAGCCGGTGGTGTGCTCGATGAATCGCTAAAGCACTTGTCAAAGCTGCTGGAAGACAACGCCAAACTGAAAAATCAAATCAAAGGAGCCCTGGGCTACCCAGTGGCCGTTTTATTCATTGCTGTTGCCGTTTTCCTGGGCATGACAATATTCGTGATTCCTGTTTTTGCAGGAATTTTTGATGATCTTGGAGCAGAACTTCCCCTGTTCACTCAGATCATGATTGACCTAAGCAAATTGCTGCGCTCACCATTTGCGCTGGTTCTCGTTGGCATTCTGGTGGCAGGCGTCTTTTTGTTCACACGCTTCTATGCAACTCCAATTGGCAAACGCAAGGTAGACGCCTTTGTGCTGAAAGTCCCCCTGTTTGGCGACCTCATCCAGAAAACAGCCACAGCCCAATTCTGCCGAACCTTCAGCTCCCTGACGCGCGCGGGGGTTCCAATCCTGATGGCCCTGGAGATCGTCAAGGAAATCACCGGCAACAGCATCATCTGCGATGCCATCAATCAAAGTCGAGTCGATGTGACCCAAGGCATTCCGCTGAGCATTGCCTTGGCGAGCAAAAATGTGTTTCCCGATATGGCTATCGGCATGCTCGTGATTGGCGAAGAAACGGGCGAACTTGATGCAATGCTTTCAAAAGTTGCTGATTTTTACGAAGATGAAGTGTCGGCCATCACCAAAGCAATCACTTCAATGCTTGAACCGGCAATGATCGTGATTGTGGGTGGCATTGTCGGTTCATTGTTGCTTGCGATGTATCTGCCAATGTTCTCGATCTTTGACCAGATTAAATAGACCCAAATTAAATAGACAAGTAAACAAGCAAATCCGATCGCAAAGCAGCTCACAAGACATGCGGACCAGGTGATCAAACGTCTGGGTCGATGTTGGCCAGAGCCTGGGCAGCCAGCCAGCCCGACGTCCAGCAGTGCTGAAAGTTGAAGCCGCCGGTGATGCCATCCACATCCAGCAGCTCACCCACCACCTGGAGACCGGCACAAACCCGGCTTTCCATCGTGGCCATGTTGATCTCACCGAGGTCGACGCCGCCGGCGGTCACAAACTCTTCGCCAAAGGGGCCGCGGCCGGTGATGCGGTAGCGGCTCGCTGTGAGGCCCTGCACCAGAGCCCGTTGGCGGGTGCGGGGCAGATCGGCCCAGCGCAGCTGTGGATCCACGCCCGCCGCTGCCAGCAGATGCAACCACAGACGGCGGCTGAGGGCGCTCCAGGGACGCCAACGGCCCAGCTGGCGCCTGGCCTGCTCGCTGCGCCATTGATCGATCAGGGCCTCCAGCTCAACCGCCGAACGGGGCCCGGCCCAGTTGACCACCAGCTCGCCGCCGTAGCCGGCCGCTTTGAGGTCGCGGGCTGCAAACGCCGTCAACTTCAACAGAGCTGGGCCGCTGAGGCCCTTGTGGGTGATCAACACCGCCCCGCTCTGACGAAAAACCCGCGGCTCAGCCGACGGAAGCTCCAGATTCAGCTGCAGGTCGACCGGATCCATCACCACCCCGGCCAGCTCCAGCAGGGTTCGCTCTGCCAGGGCCAGGCTGAACAGCGACGGCACGGGCGGCACCACGCGATGGCCCAGCCCTGCAGCGAGCATGCGGCCGCTGGGATGGCCGCCGGTGGCCAGCACCAGGCAACGGCAGGCGATCGACTTCTGCCGAGCGTCTGCATTGGAGCGATGGGTCACGCGCTCGGCGGAACAGCGCACCACGCCCTCAAATCCACCACTGCTGCGGCTCACCGCCTGCAGCGATGCGCCGATATGCAGCTGCACCCCCGCCCGCCGGGCTGCCTGGCGCAAGCTGGCCACCACCGATTCGGAGCTGTTGGAGCGGGGAAACATCCGCCCGTCGGCTTCCTCCACCAACGTCAGACCGTGCGCCTCGAACCAGGCGACCGCATCACCGGTGGCAAAGCGGGAAAAGGGTCCCCGCAGGGCCCGTTCGCCCCGGGGGTAATGGCCCACCAACGCCCGCGGATCCCAGCAGGCATGGGTCACATTGCAGCGGCCACCGCCGCTGATGCGCACCTTTTGCAACGGCTGGGCCGTGGCCTCGAGCAGATGCACATCGGCCACCCCTGCCTCGGCAGCGGCGATGGCGGTCATGAAGCCTGACGCCCCACCCCCCGCCACCAGCACCGAGACCCGATCAGGAAGCATGGTTGGGCAGCATGGAGCGATGACGCAGGCCTATCGCTTCAGTGTGGCCCCCATGCTGGACTACACCGATCGGCACTTCCGGGTGCTGATGCGGCAGATCAGCCGGGCCAGCCTGCTGTACACCGAAATGGTGGTGGCCCAGGCGATTCACCATGCCAACCAGGAGGCCGATGCCGGCAGCCGCGCGGCGCGGCTGGAGCAGCTGATCGGCTTTGACCCGATCGAACAACCCCTGGCGCTGCAGCTGGGCGGCGACGATCCGGCGCTGCTGGCTGAGGCCGCCGGCCTCGCTGCCGAGCGGGGCTTCGACGAGATCAACCTCAACGTTGGTTGCCCCAGCGAGAAGGTGCGCCAGGGTCGCTTCGGCGCCTGCCTGATGGCGGATCCCCAGCGGGTGGCCGCCTGCGTGCAGGCCATGGGACACGCCAGCGGGCTGCCGATCACGGTCAAACACCGCATCGGCATCGACCATCTGGACAGCTACGAAGCCCTGCTGGGGTTCGTGGACACCGTGACGGCGGGGGGCGCCTGCCGCCTGGCCGTGCACGCCCGCAAGGCCTGGCTCAACGGACTCGACCCCAAGCAGAACCGCACCATCCCACCCCTGCGGTACGACCTGGTGCATCAGCTGAAGCGGGACCGGCCTGCACTCACAATCGAACTCAATGGCGGCCTTGGCACATTGGAGGAGTGCCTGGTGCAGCTGCAGCGGGTCGATGGTGTGATGGTGGGACGGGCCGTGTATGAGCATCCGCTTCGCTGGAGCAGCGTCGATGCCGCAATCCATGAACGGCCGAGCCAGGAACCGCTGAGGGCCTCAACGGTGGTGCGGGGGCTGCTGCCCCACGCCGAACGCTGGCAGCAGAGCGGTGGCCGCCTCTGGGCCATCGCCCGTCACCTGGTGCACCTGGTGGAAGGGGTTCCGGGAGCCCGCCACTGGCGAGCCCAGCTCAGCCGCGAGGCCGGGGCCCGCGACGCAGGTCCTGAGGTCTTGGAGCGAGCAGCCCTGCAGCTGGAAGCCAGAGGACTCTGATGGCTCAGCCTTCAGCCCCGGGGTAGCCCTCATCGCCGCCGCTGCTGCGCCGGCGGCGGGTGCGGCCGGCATCAAAACTGTCGGCAGCCCCGTAGCCACCACCACCGCCGTAGCTGCGGTCTTCCCAGCCGCGGGCCCCGGAGCCGCGATCGCCGCCGCCACCGCCGGCGCCATAACCGCCGCCGCGGTTGTAGCCGCCGCCAGAACCACCACCACCGGAATAACCACCACCACCACCGCCGCCGTAACCGCCACCGCCACGGCGGGGACCGCCGCCGCCGGCAGCGCGGGGTTCAGCCTTGTTGATGCGCAGTGGCCGGCCCATCAGCTCGGCCCCCTGCAACGCTTCAATGGCCCGACCTTCACACTCCTCGTCGACCATTTCGACAAAGGCGAAGCCGCGCTTGCGGCCGCTATCACGCTCCAGCGGTAGGGAGCAGTTCACCACCTCGCCGTAGGGTGAAAACAGCTCGGCGACATCGTTCTGCTCGGCGCGGAACGGCAGATTGCCAACAAAGATGCTCACGAAGCGAAAAGGCCAGCCAGGCAGGCCCAGGAACCACACAACCCGCGCAGCCTAAGCCGGCTGCGCGCCGCTGCCGAGCCGAATGCGGATCTGCTGCAGCTGCTGTTGCACCTGGTCAAAGCCGGTGCCCCCTTCACTACGGCGGGCTGACACGACCTGGCGGGGGTCAATGGCGGCGTAAATGTCATCGGCAAAGGCCGGATGCAGCTGCTGCCAGCGCTCCAGCGGCAGGTCGCGCAGCAACACGCCCTCGGCCAGAGCGCTCTTCACCAACCCGCCCACCAGCTGATACGCCTCGCGGAAGGGCACACCGCGGGCCACCAGGTAGTCGGCCACATCGGTGGCATTGGAAAAATCGCTGGCCACGGCCTGCTCCAGGCGCTGGGGCCTGAACGTCAGACCCTCCTCAAACAGGATCGCCATCGCCTCAAGGCAATCGCGCAGCGTGCGCACCCCGTCGAACAGCGCTTCCTTGTCTTCCTGGAAGTCCTTGTTGTAGGCCAGGGGCAGGCCCTTGATCATGGTGAGCAGGCCCATCAGGTGGCCAAATACCCGCCCGCTCTTGCCACGCACCAGCTCGGGCACATCAGGATTCTTCTTCTGCGGCATCAGGCTGCTGCCGGTGGCGCAGCGATCGCTGAGTGACACGAAGCCGAACTCCTCCGAGGCCCACAGGATCACCTCCTCGCTGAGGCGACTCAGATGCACCAACACCAGCGATGCCGCGGCCATGAACTCAACGGCAAAATCGCGATCGCTGACCGCATCAAGGCTGTTGGCGTAGATCTGCTCAAAGCCAAGCTCGGCAGCGGTCTGGCGCCGGTCGATCGGCACCGGCGTGCCGGCCAGGGCTGCAGCACCCAGGGGGCAGATATTGACGCGGCGGCGCACATCGGCCAGGCGGGCCCGGTCGCGCTCCGCCATCTCGATGTAGGCCAGCAGATGGTGGGCCAGGCACAGGGGCTGGGCCCGCTGCAGGTGGGTGTACCCGGGGATCAGGGTGTCCGCATGGCGCTCGGCCTGATCCAGCAGCGCCCGTTCGAGGCGCTGCAGATCGCCATCGATGGCGTCGATCTGCTGACGCAACCAGAGGCGCACATCGGTGCCCACCTGGTCGTTGCGCGAGCGGCCGGTGTGCAGCTTTTTGCCCAGGGGTCCGATCAGGGCAATCAGGCGCCGCTCGACCGCAAAGTGAACGTCTTCATCGGCGAGGCCAGGGTTGAAATCACCAGCTGCGGCTTCGGTGCGGATCGCCTCGAGGCCGGCGATGATCGCCTCGGCGTCGGCCTCACTGATCACGCCGCAGCGGCCCAGCATGCGGGCGTGGGCCACCGACCCGTCAAGGTCTTGCTGCAGCAGCGCGATGTCAAAGCCGATCGAGGCGTTGAACCGCTCGATCGCCGGATGCAGCCCCTGTTCAAAGCGCTGACTCCAGGTGGAGGCGTTGGAATCGACGGCCATGCCCGCTCACCCCAGGAGCGCTCGAACGCCCTCCAGCTTGCCATCGGGCGCAAGCAACCCAACCGTCTCAACCCAGCGCTGGCAGCGCCACGGCCTCATCCACCTTGAGCACCACCATTGAGGCGTCGTCATCGAGAGCCCTGTCGGCGCCCACAAAGCGATCCAAACGGGCAAACAGCTGCTCAAGAATGGCCTGGGCACCGACGGCAGAGCGGCAGATCTGCTGCAGGGCGGCAGCCAGCCTCGACTCCTCGAAACGCTCGCCGCTGAAACCGACCGCTTCGGTAACCCCATCGGTGTAATAGAGCAGCACGTCGCCGGGATCGAGCACCCTCTGCTGGCTGCTGTAGTCGGCTTCACCCTGCAGACCGATCAACAGCCCGGCCGCATCGAGGCGCTCCACCTGACCGCTGCCACGCCGCCAGATCAACGGCGGGTTGTGCGCCGCATTGGCGTAGCGCAACAGGCGCGTGCGGGGGTCGTAATCGGAATAGAAGAGGGTCACGAAGCGATGGGAGTGGGCCAGATCCTCCTGTGCCATGGCATTGAGGTCGTGCAGGATCCGGCCCGGTTCATGGCCGCTGAGCACCTCGGCGCGAAGCATGCCGCGCAGCAGGGTCATCAACAATCCAGCCGGAATGCCCTTGCCCATCACATCGCCCATCACCAGGGCCCAGCGCCCCTGCTCTCGGCGACGGCCGCTGAGCTGGGGCCGGGTGGGAATGAAGTCGTAGTAATCCCCGCCTACTTCAAAGGCTGGCCGGCAGCGGGCCGCCAGCTCAACACCGGCGATCAGCGGGCAGCGATCGGGGAGCAGCTGGGCCTGAATTTCAGCGCCCGTGCTGAGCTGCCGATCCAGGCGTTCGTGGCGCCGCATCTGCTGCATCAGGGCGTCGTGCTCGATCGCCACGGCGGTGAGATCCGCCACCAGCTGCACATGCCGGCGGTGCACCTCGCTCCAGCTGAACCCGGGCCGTGCGCTGAACACGTAAAGACGGCCGCGGGCCTGGCCGCGGCAGGCAATGGTGGTGGCAAACAGCTGGGCCGACGGCAACGCACGGGCCACCCGGGCATCCAGAAAACGGGTGAGGGCCTCCTCACCGTTCAGGCTCAACAGCTCGCGATCCTCAATGGCCGCGAGCTGGCGCAGCACCTCAGCGCAGCGGTCGCCGGCGGTGGCCTGAAGCTGTTCGCGCCAGAGCCGCCTGTCGTCATGAAACACCAGCAGCAGGGCACCCTCGCCCTCGACCAGCCGCATCGTGAGCAGCGGCACCAGCTCGAGGAAGCGGGCCAGGTTGGTGAAGCTGCGCAGGCCGAACGCCAACGACACCAGCAGGTCCTGGTTGCGGCGCTGCTCCTTGCTGAGGCTGTCGAGGAGTTGGCGCAGGGATTCTGAGGCCGTCCACACGGCGCCCAGCCGCAAGGACCCGCAGAGTAGCGACGGTTGCCGGGATCAGCCCGCATGCCGTGGGCTTCAGCCAGCCAACAACGCCTCGACGAACTCGAAGCTGTTGAACGGCCGCAGGTCGCGAATGCCTTCGCCAGCGCCGATGAAGCGGATGGGCAGTCCCGCCTCCGAGGCCACCGCCAGGGCAACGCCACCGCGGGCACTGCCATCGAGTTTGGTGAGCACCACGCCGGTGAGACCGGCAGCGCTGGCAAAGGCCATGGCCTGTTTGAGACCGTTCTGGCCCTGGCTGGCATCGAGCACCAACAGCGACTCGACCACCGCATCGGGTGCCAGCTTGTCGACGATGCGCCGCACCTTGGCCAGCTCTTCCATCAGATTGTGTTTGGTTTGCAGGCGACCGGCCGTGTCGACCAGCACCAGCTCGGTGCCCTTGGCCTGGGCGGCGCCGATGGCGTCGTAAACGACGGCGGCCGGGTCGGCATTGGTGCTGGGGTTGGCGATCACCGGCACGCCGCTGCGATCACCCCACACCTGAACCTGCTGCACGGCAGCGGCACGGAAGGTGTCGGCGGCGGCGATCAAAGCGCTGTAACCGCTGCGCACCGCCAGATTGGCCAGCTTGCCGAGGGTGGTGGTCTTGCCAACGCCGTTGACTCCCACCATCAGCCACACGTTGAGACGGCCGCGCTCGGGTGCGAGCAGGGGCTGGCCGCAGCGGCTGATCGGCGCTTCCAAGAGGCCTCGCAGCTGCTCCTTAAGAAAGCGCAGGCCCTCGGCCGGATCGACCACCTCGATGTTGAGGCGCTTGCGCAGGGCCTCCAGCACCTGATCGGTGGCCTTCACACCCACATCGGCCCGCAACAGGATCGTCTCGAGTTCATCGAGGGTTTCCGGGGAGAGGGGATCGTCGCCGAGGTTGTCGAGCAGCTGGGTGACAAACCCCTGGCGGGTCTTCTCCAGACCCTGACGCAGCCGCGACAGCCAGTCGATCTCCTCCAGGGAGACCTGATCGACCCGCTTGCCCTGGGCCGCCAGCACCTCGGCCGACCAGGTGAAGGCCTCGTCAAACGCGCCAAGCTGCGCCTCCTCCTGGGCCTCGACAGGGGCCGCGGCCGGCGTAGACCCTGCGGTCGGGGTGAGGGGCTGGGCGACAGGCTCCTCAGCGATGAGCGCCTGTTGACGTTCAGCGCGCTGCGCGGCCGCCTGCTCCAACAACGACAGACCGGGCTGCGCTGGCAGGTCAGATTGGGGCTCGGGCCCAGGCTCAGCAGGGACCGGGGCAACGGGTTCAGCAGCAACGGGTTCAGCGGCGACCGCTTCGCTGGCTACGGGTGCGGCAACAGCCGGTTCGGGCTCAGCTTTGGCCGCCTGCTGCTGGGCCTTGAGACGGGCATAGGCTTCGCGGGCCCAGGCCAGGGTGTCGGTGTCGACGGCCGCAGTGCCAGTGGATGTTGGGGCGTCAGAAGCTGTGTCAGCGGGTGCCGGTGCAGATGGCTGTTGGGCAGTGGCATCGCTGGCTGGGGACTGCGGAGCCTCAGCCTCCTGAAGGGAAGGTTCGGCTGCCTGCTCGGCGGCGGTGCGATTGAACCAGTCGTAAACCATGGCTGGAAAACCCGCTCAGACCCTTGGTGCCGCTGAGGTGAGCCGGCGCAGGACGCCATGGATCATGCGGCGTCCCTGCTCATCGCTGTAGCGATGGGCGAGTTCGACGGCTTCATTGCAGGTGACCGCCGCCGGTGTGCCGAAGCTCTCAAGGTCGACAGCGGCAAGGCGCAAAATGTCGCGATCGATGCGGGGCAGGCGCATCAGTCGCCAGCCCTCCATGACCTGATCGAGGCGCTGATCAATCTGCTCCCGGTTCTGCAGCACGGCCCGCGCCCGGGCAATGGCATCGCGGCGCACCTCGGGCTGATCGGCCAGCAGCAGCAGGCGCGGCAACTCAAGGCCGGCCGACAGGCGGTTGAGCGCCAACTCCGCCAGCGCAAGGCCGCCGCGGAGGTGCTCACGCACGGTCGCAACCTGCTGGGCCTCTCCGGCATCGCGCAATTCACTGTCAAGCAGCTGCTGCTGGGCGTTCTGGAGATCGTCGGCCGAACGGTCGAGGGCCTCGCGCACGTGCTCCTGCAGGCCAGACAGCGCCCGCTGCAACAGATCGATCATGGTGCTGTCGGCCAGCTCTCGTTGGACTGCAGACGCCTGAGGTCCATCGCGATCGCTGATCTGACCCAGCATCAGCAGGGCCAGTTCGCGGGCCAGTGTTCGACTCTGCATCAGGAGAGCTGGGGAGCGCGCAACTGGGCCAGCAGGCTGGAGAAGCTGCGGTTGGACACGGGTTCACGATCATCGGGACTGACAATGCCGGCCGAAATGATCGTGCGGAAGGCATCCTCCACCGAAATCTGCAGATCCCGCACCGAGCGCTCCGGCACCACCGCATACCAACCGGTGGTGGGATTCGGAGCGGTGGGGATGAACACGCTGAGCATGGTTTCGCCGAAACCGCTTTGCAACGAAGCACCGAGCTCGCCGGTGACAAAACCGAGGGCATACAGCCCCTCACGCGGGTATTCGACCAGCACCACCCGCCGAAAACGGCTGGAATTGCTCTGCAGAAAAGTTTCCAGCAGCTGCTTGAGGGTCTTGTAGACGGAGCCCGCCAGGGGAATGCGCAGCAGCGTTCCCTCGCCGAATTCGAGCAGCCAGCGGCCCACGATGTTGCGGGCCATCAGACCGATCAGCAGGATGCCCAGCAGTGGCACCAGCAGACCGACCCCCAGGTTGATCAGTTCCTGCAACACCGGATTGAGTGTGTTGAAAGGATTGAACTGCTTGGGAATCGATGTCAAAAAAGCCAGCACAAAACGGCTGACAGTGGTGGCCAACCAGATCGTGGTGGCCAGTGGAATCACCACCAGCAGGCCGGCGATCAGATCATTCTTGAGATCCTGCTGAAGGCGATCGCCCAAAGCATCGTCGGGTCTAGGGCTGGAGGGCACCACCTGAAAATCCCTGCTGCGCCATGTGGAACCAATGGCAACTTAGCCAGGCACCGGCACACCCCTGCCCATCGGCAGGGGTGGGATGACCGTCACAGCAGGGCGACCAAGGCGATCAACACAAAGGCCACCAGCAGCACCACCGCGCTCAGGGTGCCGCCGATGCGGCGCTGGTTCACCGTGATGTCGCGGGCCTTGCGCTGTTGGCTGAGTTGATCTTCGGCCCGTTTCACCTGGCGAGACATCAGCTGCTTGACCAGCTCACGCTTCTGCTCGGGGCTGGCCTTGGCGGGCAGTTGGCCGGCCTGTTCAGCCTGCTGAACCAGCTGATCGAGGGCTTCGGGACTGGCGGCAGCAAGCTGGGAGCGCATCATCTCCACCTGAGCCGAGCCCGCCTGAAGCTGCTGATCGGCCTGGTCCACCAGGGCACGATCACCACTGATCGACACCGGCACCGCCACCAGCAGGGCCAGGGCCAACAGGATGCTGAGCACCCCGGTGGTGATCTTGAGCGCGGTGCGCTCCTGCAGCGACTCCAGACGGGAGGCCAACAGCATCAGCACCAGACCCACCAGGGCCATGGGTGCCTGGCTCACCAACACCTGCACGAACAGCTGCCGGTAGCTCTCCTCACCCCAGTTCCAGCCGCTGAGCAGCACGGAAAGCTGCAGACCGAGCAGCACCACCAAGGTGATGCCGATCCAACGCAGCACAGGGACCAGACGACCGGAGGATGCAGTGCTCACGAGCGACTCAAAGCAGACTGATAGCGGTCGCACTGTACGGGTGACAGGCAGCTCTGCCAGAACCGGGGCAACCGATCGTCAGGCCCTCGCCGCGGCGCTCAAGCAGCAGGCGAAGCAGCGCGGATTCAACCCGGTGGGCATCGCCGCGATCGCGGCCAGCAGCCGCCTGCACCTGCGCACAGCGGCCCTGGAACGGTGGCTGGCCGCGGGCCATCAGGCGCAGATGGGCTGGATGGCGGATCCCCGCAGGCGTCAGATCGAAGCGCTGCTGCCCGGGGTGCGCAGTGTGCTCGCCGTGGGGCTCCACCATTACGTCAACGTGCAGCGGCAGCCGGGGGCCCTGGCGGTGGCCCGTTACGGCTGGGGTCGCGACTATCACCGCGTGATCGATCAGCGCCTGCGCCAACTGGGCCGCTGGTTGGAGCAGGCATGCCCTGGAGTGCGCTGGCGGGCCTGTGTCGACAGCGCTCCGCTGATGGACAAGGCCTGGGCCGAGGAGGCGGGCCTCGGCTGGATCGGCAAGCACAGCAACCTGATCAACCGGGACCAGGGCTCATGGCTGTTGCTGGGCCACCTGCTGATGACGGTTGAGCTGCCAGCCGACCAACCCGCCGAACCCCTCTGCGGCAGCTGCAACGCCTGCATCGACGCCTGCCCCACCGGCGCCATCGTCGAACCGTTTGTGGTCGACAGCCGCCGCTGCATCGCTTTTCACACGATTGAAAACCGGGACACCGAGCTGCCAGCGTCGATCACCCGGGCGATGGCCCCCTGGGTGGCCGGTTGCGACATCTGCCAGGAGGTCTGCCCCTGGAACCGCGCCCCAGCCAGCAGCACGGATGCGGATCTGCAACCGCGGCCCTGGCTGCTCAACCTGCAGGCCGAGACGGCGCTGGGTTGGAGTGATCAGACCTGGGACACCCTGCTGCGCGCCTCAGCCCTGCGCCGCATCAAACCGGCCCAGTGGCGGCGCAACATTCGCTCCCTAGGCTGACGCCATCTGTCTTGAAGCCATGGGGGAGCGCGTTCAGCGCCGGAAGATCACCGCTGCAGGGCGCACCGGCCTGACCTCGCTGCTGGCAGCCGGGGTGCTCAGCGCGATCTGTCTGGGGGCGCCGCAACCCGCCCAGGCGTTGGTGCCCTACGTCTACGTGCCCCGGGAACAAGAGTTGGAGGGTGCCGGTCTGGGCATCGCCCAGGCCGCAGGGCGACTGCTGCGCATGGGCCAGGCGGCGGATGCGGCGCGGCTGGCCGCCCTCACCGTGCAGCTGCTGCCCGACGACCCCCGCGGCTGGCTGCTGCTCGCTGAGGCCCAGCTGCGCAGCAACCAGACCAAAGCCGCCGGGATCACCCTCACCCGGGCCAAGCAACTCGATCCCCGCAACGCCGGCATCTGGTTTGCCGAGGGCTCGCTGGCGCTGCGCAATGGCAACCCCAAGGACGCGATCGGGCTGTTGCAGGAGGGTCTCAAGCTCGATGGCCGCAATGCCGGGGCTTACTTCGATCTGGGCAATGCCCAACTGTTAACGGGCAACAGCCGCGGCGCCCTGGCCGACTTCGAACGGGCTTCGGCCCTGCGCGCCGATTTCTGGGAAGCGATCAACAACCAGGCCCTGGTGCTGTTTGAACAGGGAGAGCGTCAAGCGGCGCTCAACCGCTGGCGCCGGGTCCTGAAGATCAAGCCCGATGCAGCCGAACCCACCTTGGCGCTGGCGGCCGGGCTGTTTGCCCAGGGTCAGCCGAAGGAACGCGAGGAGGCGATCAAACTGGCGGGTCAGGCCCTCAATGGCGACCCCAACTATGTGTTGGAGAGCTACCAGAAGGAACAGCTCTGGGGACCGAAGCTGCGGGCGGTCACCCAGCTGCTGCTGGCCGAGCAGGAGCTGAAGCCTGTGGTGGAGCGCGCCCATGCCAACGCGTCACCCGAGGGAAACACCGAAGAAGATCTGTAGGCTGAGCGCCATCGTCTGCCCTCACGTCGCAGCACCGGATGGCCGAGGAGCGACCCGAAGACCCGCGCATTCAGCCCATCGCGCTGCATCAGGAGATGCAGCGCTCGTACCTCGAGTACGCGATGAGCGTGATCGTCGGGCGCGCCCTGCCCGACGTGCGCGACGGGCTCAAACCGGTGCAGCGGCGAATTCTGTACGCCATGCACGAACTGGGGCTGACCCCGGATCGGCCCTACCGCAAGTGCGCCCGGGTGGTGGGCGACGTGCTCGGCAAGTACCACCCCCACGGCGATCAGGCGGTCTATGACGCCCTGGTGCGCCTGGTGCAGACCTTCGCCAGCCGAAACCCGCTGCTCGATGGCCACGGCAACTTCGGCTCGGTCGACGACGACCCGCCGGCGGCGATGCGATACACGGAAACCCGGCTGGCGCCGATCGCCAACGAAGGGTTGCTGGATGAGATCGGCAACGACACCGTCGACTTCGCGCCCAACTTCGATGGCTCCCAGCAGGAGCCCACGGTGCTGCCGGCCCAGCTGCCGTTCCTGATCCTCAACGGCTGCACCGGCATCGCCGTGGGCATGGCCACCAACATTCCGCCCCACAACCTCGGCGAGGTGGTGGATGCCCTGGTGGCGCTGGTGCGCAAGCCCGATCTGAGCGACGACAAACTGCTCGAACTGGTGCCCGGCCCCGATTTCCCCACGGGCGGCGAAGTGCTGATCGGCAGCGGCGTGCGCGAGACCTACCTCAATGGTCGCGGCAGCATTCCGATGCGCGGTGTGGCCCACATCGAAGAGGTGCAACCGGGCAAGGGACGGCACCGTCGCAGCGCTGTGGTGGTGACCGAATTGCCCTACCAGCTGAGCAAGGCGGGCTGGATCGAAAAGCTCGCCGAACAGGTCAATGAGGGCAAGATCGGCGGCATCGCCGACATCCGCGACGAAAGCGATCGCGACGGCATGCGAATCATGGTGGAGCTGCGGCGCGACGCCAATGCCGAAACGGTGCTGGCCGATCTGCAACGGCGCACCGCCCTGCAGAGCAACTTCGGCGCGATCCTGCTGGCCCTGGTGAATGGCCAGCCGGTGCAGCTGTCGCTGCGGCAACTGCTGCAGGAATTTCTTGAGTACCGCGAGCTCACACTGATCCGGCGCACCCGTCACGCGCTCAAGAAGTGCGAAGACCGGCTTGAGGTGGTTGAAGGCCTGATCAAGGCCCTCGATGCGCTGCAACGGGTGATCGCGATGATCAGCGAAGCCCGGGATGCCGCCAGCGCCCGGGCCAGCCTGCAGGTGCACCTCGACCTGAGCGAACGCCAGGCTGATGCCGTGCTGGCAATGCCGCTGCGGCGGCTCACCGGCCTGGAGCAGGAGGGCCTGCGGCAGGAAGCTGACGACCTGCGCCAGGAGCGCCTGCGACTGCGCCACCTGCTGGATGACCGCAGCGCCCTGCTCGACACCCTGATCACCGAGCTCAAAACGCTCAAGAAACGCTTTGCCACGCCGCGGCGCACCCGCCTGATCGAAGGCGGCGATGAACTGGTGGCCCAGCGGGCGGCGGCGGTCAGACCCAATGCTGAATTGCAGCGGCAACAGGCCTTGGCGGCTCTGGCAGGCGACAGCCGTCTGCTGATCCAGGCCGACGGCAGCGTCAAGATCGTGACCCCACAGATGCTGGGGCGCCTGCATCTCGACGAGGCAGCCCCCCTGGGGGATCACCCCGCACTGGCGCGCTTGATCCTGCCCACCAGCCAGCAGCCTGCTCTGCTGGCTTTTACGGCCAGTGGACGGGTGGCTCTGCTGCGCTGGGAATTTGCCGGCCAGCAGCCCGGCAACCTGGATCGGTTCCTACCCGATGGCCTCAACGGCGATCCGGTGGTGCAGGTGCTCAGCCTGCCCAGCACCGCCGATGCAACCCTCGGGCTGCTCAGCAGTGACGGCCGCTTCAAACGGCTACCGCTCGAAGACTTCCAGGACCTCTCCGGCCGGGCCGCCACCGTGCTCAAACTCAAGGAAGGGGTGACCCTGCAACGGGTGGTGGTGTGCCGCGAGGGTGGGGAAGTGGTGGTGGCCAGCTCCACCGCGCGGCTGCTGCGGCTGGCGGTGAACGACAGCAACCTGCCGTTGATGGGCCGCACGGCCCAGGGTTCGATGCTGATGCGCCTGCTGCCGGGCGAAGCAATCGTGGGGGCTGCCGAGGTGTGGGATTCCGGAGGCGTGCTGCTGGCCACACAGCTGGGTCAGATCAAACGCCTCGAAGTGGCTCAGCTGCGTCCTTGCCTGCGCGGTGATCTGGGCCAAATCGGGCTGCAATTCCAGAACCGCAACGACACCCTGGTGGATCTGGTCGGCAACGACGCCGGCCTGGTGGGGGTGCAGCTGGAGGGCGGCAGCACCAGCCTGCGTCTGGACATCACAGCCTTGCCCCTGGAGGATCCCTCCACACCAGGCCAGCTGCTTGGTCTGCAGGGCCAGCAGCGGGTGGCCGAGCTGGTGCCCCTGATCAGCGGCTGAGGCCCGCGGCCAGGCCGCCGGGTTCGAGCATCAGCTTGCTGGAGCGCACGCTGTCATCCATGACGATCGGATAGGCGCCGTCAAAGCAGGCGGTGCAGAACTGGCCGGCCTGGGTCTGGGCCGCCTCCACCATGCCCTCTTTGCTCAGGTAGGCGAGTGAATCAACCCCCAGATGGGCGGTGATCTCCTCGAGGGTGAGCCGGGCGGCGATCAGTTGGTCCTGGGTGTCGGTGTCGATCCCGTAGAAACAAGGGTGGGTGACCGCCGGCGAGCTGATGCGCATGTGCACCGCCGTGGCACCGGCATCGCGCAGCGCCGCCACCAGCTTGCGGCTGGTGGTGCCGCGCACGATCGAGTCGTCGATCACCACCACGCGCTTGCCGGCCAGCACATCGGGCAGGGGGTTGAGCTTGACGCGAATGCCGGCCTCGCGCATGGCCTGGGTGGGCTGAATGAAGGTGCGCCCCACGTAGCGGTTCTTGATCAGACCATCGCCGTAGGGGATGCCGCTCACCTGGGAGTAGCCGATCGCCGCCGGAATCCCCGAGTCAGGCACACCGATGACGATGTCAGCCTCCACCGGGGTCTCGCGGGCCAGGGTTTCACCGATGCGCACCCGGTAGCTGTACAGCGACTCCCCGAAAAAGCGGCTGTCGGGGCGGGCGAAATAGATCATTTCAAACACGCACAACTTGGCGGGCTCGTGGCACCAGCGGTCGCGGTGCGGCTGAGCGGCGCCGCTGGCGAAATGGATCAGTTCGCCGGGCCGCACATCGTCGTCGTAGGCGGCACCGATGATGTCGAGGCCACAGGTCTCGCTGCTCACCACCCACTGAGCCTGCTCGAGCTCACCGAGATGGCCGAACACCAGCGGGCGAATCCCGTGGCCATCGCGCAGGGCGAACAAGCCCTCCGGTGTGCCGATCACCAGGCTGAAGGCACCACGGCACCGGGCCGCGGCCGCACGGATCGCCGCGTCCCAGCCAAGGCCACGATTCACCTCCTGCTGAATCGCAAAGGCGATCAGTTCGGAATCTGTGCTGGAGTTGAACTGGTCGGTGTGCTCGAGCAACGACTGGCGCAGCTCAGCCGCATTCACCAGGTTGCCGTTGTGGGCCAGGGCGAGCGGACCGAGCCTGGTCATCAACAGCACCGGCTGGGCATTGCAGACCTTGCTGCTGCCGGTGGTCGAGTAGCGGTTATGGCCGATCGCCAGATCACCGCGCAAACGCTCGAGCACGGCCTGATCGAACACCTGGGACACCAGGCCCATGTTCTTGTGGAGGCGCACCTGGTTGGCGCTATCAAAGACAACGATGCCGGCCGATTCCTGACCGCGGTGCTGAAGGGCGTACAGGCCGAAATAGGTGAGGTTGGCCACGGGTTGGCCGCTTGCCAGCACGGCAAACACGCCGCAGGCTTCCTCCGGTTTGTCGGGACGCTCGGGGCTGGTCGAAGGCACTGAAGCCAGCAGAGACGAAGAAGCAACGTCGTTCACAGAACCCGGCTGCATCCGTCAAGCAGCATTCTGCATCAGGCCGTTTCCTCAGGCCGTGGGCGGAACCGCACTGCCGATGCGGCGTGGGATCGCCTGCTCAAACACCGTGCTGAGCGCCGCGAGCGGTTGATCCAACAGCAGCTCCGGGCCGACCTGGATCTGCAGCTGGGCCGCAGCCGTGACCAGCCCCAGTTGCTGAGCCGGCACCCCCAGCAGCTGCTGCTCCAAGGCAGCGATCTGATCGGCCGCCACACTCACCAGAACGCGGGCACCCCCCTCGGCGAACAACAGCCGATCGAGGCGTGCCCGCGAGGCCGGCAGGTCGATGCGCGCCCCCAGGCCACTGGCGATGCAGCATTCGGCCAGCACCACGGCCAGACCGCCGTCGCTGAGGTCGTGGGCAGACGCCACCAGCCCCTGGCTAATCGCCTGGCGCAACACGCCCTGAACCGACCGTTCCAGCTCCAGGTCCACCTCGGGCGGGCGCCCCGTGACGGCTCCGTGGATCCGCTCCTGATAGCTGCTGCCGGCCAGGCCCAGACGGGGATCGGCCGGAGCCTCGCCCGTCTCCAGGGGCACCCCCAGCAGCCAGATGGCATCACCCGGCTGACGCCAGGCCAAGCCACAGAGGCGACTCAAATCGTGCACCAGACCCACCATGCCCACCACCGGCGTGGGGTGAATCGGCTGCATCGACCCGTCGGGCAGGCGGGTCTCGTTGTACAGCGAGACGTTGCCGCCGGTGACCGGGGTGTTGAGCGCCGTGCAGGCGGCCGAGAGGCCGCGGCAGGCCAGGGCCAGCTGCCAGTAGCCGGTGGCCGTGTCGGGGGAGGGGAAGTTGAGGTTGTCGGTGATCGCCAGCGGTTCGGCGCCGACGCAGCTGAGGTTGCGGGCCGCCTCGGCCACCGCCGCCATGCCGCCGCGCTCGGGATCGAGGGCCACCCAGCGGTTGGGGCAGTCGACCACCGCCGCCACGCCTCGGCTGGCTGCCGTGAGTGACCCCTCGCCCTGCTGGGGCCGCAGCCGCACCACGGCCGCATCGGCGCCGCCCGGGGGCACCACCGTGTTGGCCTGCACCTGGTGGTCGTACTGGCGATAGACCCAGCGTTTGGAGGCGATGGTGGGATCGTCGAGCAACGCCAGCAGCACGGCGTTCCAGCTGGTGATCTGACCGGCGCGCTCGCCAGCCTCCGGCGTGATGCCGCCAGTGCCGGCAGGTGGCAGCTGGTCTTCGGACCAGCGCCAGTGGGCCTGGATCTCAACGGGCGGCTCAGCCAGCAGGTCGTGATGGTTGATCGGGGTGTCGTCGGCCAGGGCGCTGGCGGGCACCTCGGCGGCCACCTGGCCGTGCTGCAGCACCCGTACGACGTTGTCTTCGAGCACGCGGCCCACTACGGCCGCCTGCAGGCCCCAGCGGGTGAAGCGGGCCATGAGCGCGTGTTCGCGGCCGGGCTTGACCACGAACAGCATGCGCTCCTGGGATTCGCTGAGCAGAAATTCGTAGGCGGTCATGCCCGCCTCGCGCGCCGGCACCCGATCGAGATCGAGCTCAATGCCCAAACCGCCCTTGGCCGCCATCTCCGAGCAGCTGCAGGTGAGACCGGCGGCGCCCATGTCTTGCGCCGCCACCACATCACCGCTCTGGAACGCCTCGAGGCAGGCTTCGATCAGGCCCTTCTCCAGAAAGGGATCGCCCACCTGCACGGCGGGGCGATCGTCGAGGCTGGCCTCACTGAGCTCGGCACTGGCGAAGCTGGCCCCGCCCATGCCGTCGCGTCCGGTGGTGCTGCCCACGTAGACCACCGGGTAGCCCACCCCTTCAGCGCCGGAGCACACGATCGTCTCGGTCTCCATCAGCCCCAGGGCCATGGCGTTGACCAGGGGGTTGCCGCTGTAGCTGGGGTCAAAGGCCACCTCACCGCCCACGGTGGGCACACCCACGCAGTTGCCGTAGTGGGCGATGCCGGCCACCACGCCCTCCATCAGGCCCACATTGCGTTCGTCCTCGAGGGGTCCGAAGCGCAGGGCGTTGAGCAGGGCGATCGGCCGTGCACCCATGGTGAAGATGTCGCGCAGGATGCCGCCCACGCCGGTGGCCGCCCCCTGGAACGGCTCCACCGCCGAAGGGTGGTTGTGGCTCTCGATCTTGAAGGCCAGGCGCTGGCCTTCACCCAGATCAACCACACCGGCGTTCTCGCCGGGGCCCACCAGGATGCGCGGACCGCTGGTGGGAAAGCCCGACAGCAGCGGCCGCGAGTTGCGGTAGCAGCAATGCTCCGACCACATCACGCCGAACATGCCCAGCTCGGCTCGGTTGGGGGCGCGGCCCAGGCGCCGGCAGATCTCGTCGTAATCAGCCTGCGACAGGTTCTCCTTCTTCAGGGCCTCGGCCAGGGGATAGTCGGGCTGGGGCGCAGACGAAGGCACGGCGGCGGGGCGTCAGCCCTCCAGTATCAGATCCAGGGGTCGGTGTCGGTGTCCTGATCGGACTGTCGACTGCGCCCGCGCGAACGCTGACGCGACGGCGGGGCATCGTCAGCAGGATCCCGATCCCAGTCCTCGAACTCCCAGGGTTCGGGGTCCTGGTGCTGACGGGGCTGATCGGCCCAGGACGGCGGCATTGGATCGCGCACCTTGTCACCTTCCTGCCAAGGGGGCTCTTCCAGCCAGCCTTCGACCCGTTGCTCAAAGCGATCACCGAGATCCTGCACCTGATCGCGCCAGCGCCTGGACCGGCGCAGGAACTCCTGGCGCACGCTGGCCCGGGCCAGGGGCAGATCGTCGAGCTCCTGCAGCCGCGCAAACACCTGCCCGGGTCGTTGGTCAGCGATGCGATCGGGTGTCAGACGCCAGCGACTGCTACCCGGCAAGCGCGGATCACTGCGGCTCACGAGGTAGTGGCGTATGGCGCCGGTGCTGAGATCAACTGCCGCATCAACAACCGTGCCCAGGGGCTGATCCTTCTGCCCCAGCAACGTGGCCTGGATCAGGGTGGGCAGCCGCTCAATGGTCTCCTGATCCGCTTCCGAGGGCTCGCCCTTGACCAACGCCTCCAACTCGCCCAGACCGCGCAGTTGGTTCAACCGCCAGATCTGACGCTTGCTGCCGAAGGCGGATGGGCGGCTGACCCAGCCGAGCACGCGGTGCACCGGAGGGTGCATCCAGGCTGCCGTGCCGGTGCCATGGTCGAGCCCCTGATCGCAGCGCACGCGGCGCCGCAACAGATCGCTCAACAGCAGTTGCTCCGGCAAGCTCACCAATCGATCACTGACGGATCTGCACCGGCATCACCAGGTAGGTGAACTGGGGGTCATCCAGCAAGGAGAGCACGGCCGGGGTGTTGGGACCGTTGCAGTGCAGCACCACCTGATCACCGCCTATGGCCTTGAGACCATCGAGCAGGTAGCGCACGTTGAACGCGATCTGGATGGCCTCCCCGGCGATGTTGGCCCCGATCGCTTCCGAGCCGCTGCCCACGTCCTGGGCATCGGCGCTGATCTGCAGCTGGCCCATCGCCGGATCCGCACTCAGCTTGACCACGTTGTTGTGCTGATCCGCGAGCACGGCCACCCGCTCCAGCGCGGCCACGAAAGCACGGCGATCGATCTGGATCGTGCGGTTGAAGCTGTCGGGAATCAGCTGCCGGTATTTGGGATAGGCACCATCGAGGCTGCGGCTGGTGAGCACCTGATCAGCCCACAGAAACA
>Ga0194129_10003528_pt1 | contig 21684 bp, 25 predicted proteins | sample TA2KigCa35mmetaG_FD_150862 | JGI IMG/M metagenome (GOLD analysis project Ga0194129, IMG submission 150862) | Freshwater microbial communities from Lake Tanganyika, Tanzania - TA2015038 Kigoma Deep Cast 35m | ecosystem: Environmental > Aquatic > Freshwater > Lake | place: Tanzania: Lake...
ATTGAAGGCAATCGAACACTTTGGGGAATAACGCTCGGAATAATCGCACTAATCACTGCGGGGCTTGCAATTGCAGCGATTCCTCGCGGAATTGGGGGGAATTCCTCCGCATCACTATAGTTTCCCCCGCATCTCGGGTTGTTAGCTCAGTTGGTAGAGCAGGTGACTCTTAATCACCGGGTCGGGGGTTCGAAACCCTCACAACCCACTTGAAATTGCGTTCAACATGAGCCATTTGAACAAGCTAGATCACTACGGCGTTTTCTGGGTCATCACCCAATTCGGAGAATTTCACGCCAGCTTCTAACTCAATATTTACCTTGCCCTCAGGACCATCTTCAAACCGCCAGCCAGAAGCTTCAAGAAGTTTGTTGATCTTGATGCGAGATCCCGCTTCCTTATCTGTGCTCATTAATCACCTCACTCACCCTTACAGCCTGTCTCTTGAGGCGTCTCTTCAGACATCAAGTACTGAGGAAGTAGATTCTAGTCTAGTGAAAGTAGTGATTTGGAAACCGATGTGTCTTCAAAAGGTTTGGTTACGTGAGTAGCAATAAGAGCCAGCGCTCCGCAACTAACAACCTTAACAATGTATCTGCTTACTATCTCAGCATTTTCATCATCCTGTGCTGATAACGGTTCATCAAGAAGATATATGGGCACCTCTGGCATTAGCGTGAATGCGAGTGAGATTCGCTGACACTCTCCAGCTGAAAGTTCCAAAAGCGATTTATCGAGAAGTTTTTCGAGGTTTAATGCAGCTGTCAAAGTATTGATAGATCTCGTACGACCTGAAAATTGCTTTGTGATCCGCTCCAGCATCTGACGCGGAGTGAAGGCAAGGGAGTATCTGTTGGTTTGGCTAAGCGAACTACGAAGCAGGGCCAACTCCTTCACTGTGAGAGTTGAGATTTCTATATCATTTAGCAGCACTTTGCCTGCTGCAATGTCAAAGTCCCCCGCGATTGCGGCAAGCAAAGAACTCTTTCCTGAACCATTAGCGCCAGTTAGGAGAACTATCTCACCTAGATCGTAGGAACCTTGTAAATTTTGGAAAATATAGTTCCTGTTTCGTTTAAGTGCAAGGTGTGAGAGTTGAAGAAGTTTCATCACTCTGACCAAACTCGCTGATTCCGTAGCGCAATTATCAAAACAGGCGCAGCCAGAATGGAAATAATAAACCCGATTGGAAGCTCTTGGGGAAAAAACGCACGCCTGGCAGTGAGGTCTGCAGCGATTAAAATATTTGCAGAGAATAAACCGGATAGAAGTAAGAGTGGTTTGTGGGCTGGCCCGATTAAGCTCCTAGTGATGTGAACGCTCGCTAAACCTACGAATGCAATAGATCCAATAGCGCTGACCGTTGCCGCTACCAAGAGTGAGATAACTAGAAAACTCGCTATCCTTAATTGGGCGATATTTACGCCCAGGTGCCTCAGCGATAGCTCTCCAAGAGTGAGTAAATCGAGTTTCTTTGAAATTCTTAAAGCAATTGGAAGAGTAACAACTAGTGAGATTGCAATGGTTATCGCTGCAGGCCAATCAGCGAGTGCGAGTGATCCTAAAGTCCAAAACGAAAAAGAGCGTATATCTGAGCGATCGAGTAGTGAAATTGCCCCACCAACGAGAGCGCTAACTATTGCCGTAATAGCAATCCCAGTGAGAATAAGTACAAGCGCTGAACGTGCCTTTGTGAGATTTAGAATCAGCGCTGCAGTGAGAAGAGCGCCAACTACAGCGCTGATAAGGATTATTGGATCACCTATTCTACCAATTCCTAAGAAGACGGCAATTATCGCTCCAAGGGCTGCGCCACTTGAGAGCCCCAAAAAAGAAGGTTCAACTATTGGATTGGTAAAAGTTGCTTGAGTGACGAGACTCGCAATAGCAATTGCAATTCCAGCAAGGAGCGCAGTGACAACTCGTGGAACGCGAATCTCAGAGATGAGAATGGAGTCTGCACCACCAATAAAAAGGGCTGCAGGAATTAGCCAAGCGAGTGCAACGCAATTAAAAATTAAGAATCTAGGCGTAGATAGTGGTGCCAACTTTTTTGTTTCACTTCTTGCCATAAAAAATCCCATAGAGCTCTTGAATTAGCGCAGGGGTACGAGGGCCAAATGAGAGTAGAAGCGAATCATTAACGGTGATAACTGGGATTATTGGATTGATTCCAGGTAGCGATCTGAATTTCTCTAAGCCACCCACCGACTTCAAACCGGCGCTCATCAATAGATAGTAATCAGGTTTAAGCCCGGCCACCGCTTCACTATTGATGGGATTAAAGGGATTTTTGTACCTCTCTACTCCTAGGTCAATCGCTCCTGCTGCCTGGATAAGTGAATCTGCTCCAGAACCAGGTCCACCGACCAGGAAGATTCCATTTGAACCTCTGAGATACAGAAAAACTACCTCCTTTTTTTCATTTTCTTCGCTTTGGGCGATCAACTCAATTTGATCAGCAATCTTCTCTATAAGTTCCTGACCGCGGCTTTGGGTAGCGAGTGCAGAGGAAATCTGCTCGACTTTCTTAGCAATCCCTTGAATAGAGAAAGACTCACTTATTTCAACAACTTGAACTCCAGCGTTAGCCACCTGATTGGCGACGCTTTTTGGAGATGAATTAGAGTCAATAAAGAGAATGTCGGGCCTGACAGCAAGAATCTTTTCGCTATCGAGATCATGGCCATTGGTAACAATAGGTATCTCCTTCAGCAGCTCAATCTCACTTGCAATATCTCGACCAACTATCTGACTACCTAGCCCGAGTGAAACGAGTATTTCTGCACTTCCATTTCCCACCGCAACAATCCGCAAATTGCTTGTCTGCTTGCCACCATCTAAGGAGAGTGCGGGCACGGATTCGATGTTAAATTCCTCAACGGTTGTATTTTGAGTGGAAGATTGTTGGCATCCTGTGAGAAACCCGAGTGCAACGATGAGATAGATCACAGCTACTGGAGACTTTGTTTTCACGAGGGTATTTTTCCATTAATACAGCCGACGTTTTTACCAAGACTGTTGGATATAAGAGGTGAGGTCATGAGTTAAGGTTTTGTCCATGTCTACTGTAGAGCCATGGCAAAAGCGCTTATCCATAGTCGGTGCGCTCGCTATTGCGGGTTCGATGGTTATTGGGATCCCGCTGGCGGGTGCAAAAGAATTGTTATTCGGCGCACGAGGAGAGATATTGAGCGTAAGCCAATCTACTGTGAAAGCGGGAAGGATCGTTAAAGTCGAGGGTAGAAAATTCAATCCTGAAGTAGGAATCTACCTCGCGCTCTGCAAAATTCCAACCACTGGAGCACTTCCTACACCTTGCAGTTCAGTGGATATGAGTGGAGAGAGCAATACTGGATATTGGATCTCATCGAACGCACCTAGTTATGCTAGTGGGTTGACAAAGCCTTTCACGAAGAGCGGGTCCTTTACTGTAGAACTGAAACTCAATCCAAAAATCAATGATTTCACCTGCGGAAACGGTGATTGTGCAATAACAGTGCGAGCAGATCACCTAAGAACTGGAGATCGAAGTTATGACATGTACCTGCCAATAAAGTTTAAAACGAATAAGAATAGGTAAATTGAGGAATTATGAGGAGGTCAAAACAAATTAAGCTAAGAGTAAGTGTAGTAGCAACAGCCATATTGTTATGTTTATCCCTACCGTTAGGTGCAAGTGCTACCTCTCAGATAACCTTAAGTAAGAGCGCAAGCCTTGCCTATGAAGGCGAATTGGTCCAGATATCTATCAACAATTTTCCTTCAAAGGCTGGGCTTTATGTATTTCAGTGTGCGCAACCCGTTATGGGAGTGAGAGCTGAACTCAGCAAATGTAATAGCGCAGATCAACTCTGGATTACCTCAAGCGGTCGAGGGAGCTTTCTTCCCACTGCAACCGACATCAAAATTCGCCTAGTAGGAAAGTTTGGCGCCATCGATTGCACCGTTGATAAGTGCGGACTCTTCTTTGAGTTTGATCGATTTGCAGCCGATGATCGAAGCGAAGATCAATTTATTCCACTGACATTTAGCGATGGCCCCGCAACAGGAAGCGCTAGTAGCCAATCAGCGGCAAAAGATCCCGTGAAACAGAGTGTAGGACAAGTGCGCACAAGCCTAAGAGTCGGTCAAACTCTTACTCTTCCAGTGAATACCGATAAGGGGGTGGCACTCTCATATCGGAATACAACAAACAAGATCTGTTCACTTACTAATCTCAATGTGAAGGCAAAGCGCACCGGAACATGCGTAATCGCAGCCTATGCGCCAGCAAAAAATGAAGTTATGATGCTTGGAGAAAATGTATCGATCAAGGTAAAAAAGAAGTAGGGCTACCGGTTTTTCAAGACTGGCAGGCTCGCGTGTAGAATTTCTATTGCGAATGAAATTTCTGCCTCAATTGATTGTGGACGCTCATTTTCCACTGAACTTTCCTTGAGTTTCTCAATCTTCTTTGCTGCTAGATCAACAATGAGTTGAGTAATCTGTAGCGAGCGTTCTATATCTCGTACCCCCATCTGCTGAAAGACGCTAGCAAGTGGTTGTAGAAGTTCATGATGTTTTCTTCGAAAGATAGAAATTAGATCTGGATTATTACCAAGTGCGCCAAGGCCTTTGGCTAACAAGTGATCTCCGGTTGTGATGTAAGCGAGGGATGCTCTAACCCATGCCTCTAACTTTGCCTCCAAACTATCGACACTTGAGATCGCAATATCTAAAAAAGATTGGTAGCGCTCTAACTCGCCAATCAAGACATGGCTAACAACATCTGAAGAGCTACAGAAATATTCATAGACCGAGGTCCGAGAAAGTCCCGCACGGGCTGCGACAGCAGAAACAGTAATTGCAGCTCCCCCAGATTCGAGGGCGATCGCCGCGGCCGCTTCAATCAGCTGATTGCGACGCCAATCGCGATGGCTCGCCAGGCTTTGGGTCGCAATTTTTGGCATAGAGTAAGGCTAATCTCGGTTGATAAATCGCGCAACATTATTTTTACGTGACTACGCGAATTTCAACAAACTGAGCATAAATCAGTGGCATAGGCTTTTAAGTTCCGTGTAAATCCAACAAGGGTAAAAATGCAGGAAGATGAGCAGTCATAGGCAAAATTTATCCTTTGAATCAGACTTTGTTAAGTGCCTTTGGTCTTCCTGACCAACATTTAACTAACGCCCCTTAAGAATCCCTTGAAGAGTTCTGCAAATTGCACTCCCTTTTACGGGGCTTGGCCCTTACGCTTTGACATCTTTGCAATCAAACTTAAGGCCTCCTCGGAGGTAAATCCAGCCATCAAAAGACACTTATAGATCTCATGAAGTCTTATGGCTGAGGCCTCCAGCGCAGAGAGTCCGTGGAATTCTTTCTCAATTATTTCCAGGGGATACGCATCAAGATTTAGTGGCTGATGCTTCATAGGTGGAGGGCTATGCGATGGGAATGATTACTTCGTTGTGGCGCATAAATCCTGGTTTCCATGGTGGATCAAAGCGAGCGATGCGAACGGGGCCAGTGGATTCGAGGTTGGCGTTTTTCATGGCAGTGCGGAGTTCTGCTTCTTTTTGATGAAGTTTTGCTTCGGAGGTTATGCCGCTAAATCCGAGTGTGGCAGCGTTATGTTTTTTGATGGTGCGCAGAGTTACTTGTTGATTCTCCGGGATTGGTAAGTTTTCGAGTTTCATTCCTTCAGGCATTACAAATGAGACAACCCATGAATTGGTGTTAAGTTGTTCTTGGAGCACGGGCGCGGTCATGGCGATGTTGTTTTGGGAGATGTAAGTGACGAGCGGGCGGAAACCCATATTGGCGGCGTTGTTATATGAGGCGTCGACAATGACATCGGCCATGACGCAAGGATGGTAGCGGCGGATTTCGAGGTTGCCGATGCGGTCAATTAGATCGAACTTTTGGCGCTCTGTCATAAGAATCAAAAACTCAACCAGGCTAGAAATTCTTCTTGCCGGGATGAGTCCGCTAATTAGTTACCCGATGAAAATGCAGCATCAAACGAGGCCTTCGGGGGCTCGATTGCACACATTCTGCGAATGAATTGGAGTGATTCTGGTCCACCAATCAATCGATCCATGCCGGCATCCTCCCACTCGACTGATATTGGTCCGTCGTATTCAATCGCATTTAGCATTCGGAAGCATGCCTCCCAAGGAACATCTCCATGGCGCAGGTCAAGTCAATCGACTTGATTCAGCAAGACTCGCTGTGAAAACAGCCGGGGAAAAAGCGATCGGAGCGGTCGCCTCCAGTGATGCATTCTTCCCCTTCGCTGATGGGCTAGAGGTTTTGATCAGAGCAGGAGTGAGCGCAATTGTTCAGCCAGGCGGGAGTAAGCGTGATGAAGAAGTTATTGCTGCGGCTGCGGCAGCTGGGGTAACCATGTATTTCACCGGAATCCGTCACTTTTCGCATCAATAATGACGATAAAAATCCTGCTTTTGGGTCCTGGTGGACGCGAACATGCCTTTGTCACCGCTTTGAAAAAGGATCCCTTTACGGGAGATCTCTTTTGCGCGCCGGAAAATCCAGGGATTGCTCAGATTGCCGAAACATTTCAGATTGATATTACTGATCCTAAGATTGCATTGTAACCGGTGTTCGTAATACACGATCAAATGGAACATGTCGTCTAGTTCCCGTAATTCTGATCTTCTTCGATGAAAATAGGTTAGCGCGCGACGCACCTACCGATATGATTAAGTCTCCGGGGTCCACTATTTTCCTATAGTCAACACCTGTGTAAGCAAAGCGATCTGAATGAATTTTGAAATTTAGAGTCTTTTTTTGTCCAGGTTCGAGAGCAACCTTTGCAAACCCCAGTAGTTGAATCACCGGACGAGCAATTTCTGCAACTGGATCGTCGAAAAATAGTTGGACTACTTCTGTTCCAAAACGCTTGCCTGTATTTGTAACAGTCAATTGAGCTTCAAATTCACCGCCTACGTGCACTTCCTGAGCACTTAATTCCAAGATTGAATATTCAAAGCTTGTGTACGTCAATCCGTGACCAAAGGTGTAAAGAGGTATTGAATCGACTGTACTCATTCCTACACCAGCGGTGCCATATTTTGGCTGTAAATATGTCGAAGGTTGGCCACTTTCAGACGCAGGTATCTCCACCGGTAAACGCCCGCTCGGCGATATCTTCCCAGTGATTACCTCGGCAATTGCAGTGCCGCCCTCCTCACCGGGCATAAATGCTTGAATTATTGCCCGCGCACGACCTGCAAATTTGCCTAGGGAATATGGCCTTCCTGAAACCGAAACAATAACTCCGGGCACTTGAGCATTTAGACATTGGTCTAGCAATTCAGCTTGTGCCCCAGGAAGTTTTAAATCTGCTACGTCATTACCTTCTCCAGAGGTTCCTCTCCCGAATAAACCAGCACGATCGCCAACTACATATATCGCGAGATCTGATGCCTCGACTGCTGCCTTTGCAGTTTGAATACCTGAGATATCATAATTCTTGACTGGTACCCCAGATAGACAATAAATTTCACTCTCAGGTAGTAAATCTTCAAGCGCACTTTTTAATGTGGGAACCTCGATACCCATTCCAAGATTTTCATGTTGCGCCATCACGTGGTTTGCAAACGAGTAGCAGCCCAAGAATGCTGCCCCATCATCAGCGCAAGGTCCAATGAGAGCGATCTTCAATTTCCTATTCGTTAAGGGTAATATTTCATCTTTATTTTCAAGCAAAATCACTGATGCACGAGCAGCCTCCAATGCAATTTTACGATTTTCAAGGGAATCTAAATCTATTGACCCTGAATCGCGAGACATGTCGTTCCTCGGATCCCAATTTGCATTCAGCAGGCCCTGTCTGGATTTCTGTATCAAAACTCGCATACACGCACGATCAACATACCTCTCCTGCAAACGCCCATCTTTAACGGCCGCAACCAAATCACTTCCGTAGCAACGAGTAGCAGGAAGTTCAACATCGATCCCTGCTCTTAGCGCCAGGGCTCCTGCTTCCCCTTTATCGGCTGCAACTCGATGCATATGCTCAAGAAAACTAATCGCCCAGTAGTCTGAAACTACAACCCCATCAAAACCAAGTTCATCATGTAATACCGTAGAGAGGAGCTGCTCACTAGCGGCGCATGGAATTCCATCAACATCTGTATATGAGTTCATAATAGAGCCGACCTTGCTTTCTCGAATTGCTAATTCGAAAGGAGGTAGCATGAAGTCGTACATCTCACGCCAACCCATCGACACCGGTCCATGGTTTCTGGCAACTCGGGGTGACGAGTGGCCAGCAAAATGTTTCAATGTTGCGACAATTCCATTTTTCTCAAGACCTCGAACATATGCAGCTCCGCATATTGACGCGAGATATGGATCCTCGCCCATAGTCTCCTCTGTTCTCCCCCATCGATAGTCACGAACTAAGTCAAGAACGGGAGAGAGACCATGGTGTACTCCCACAGCTCGCATGTCTCGACCAATTACATTACTAACTGACTCAATTAACTTTTCGTCGAAAGTTGCAGCAAGACCCAACGGAGTGGGGAAACATGTAGCCCCTAAAGTTGTGAAACCTGTGAGACATTCTTCATGTACCGTTGCGGGAATACCGAGTCGGGTCTCTTTTATCAATCGTTCTTGACATTCAATGACTTTCGCAATCCCGTTTTGTACTTGGATAGGCGAAGTTCCATAAATCCTGGTGAAATGTCCGAGCCCATGCTTAATAGTTTCGGCCCAACTAAGTTGTTGGGAAACCTCGATAATCACCGGAGCATTTGCGGCATCCGAACCTACGCCATCTCCATCTTTTGCTGCACTAAATCCAAGCCAGATACTTCCAAGTTGTCCTATTTTCTCCTCCAAGGACATTTCCGCCATTAAAAGCCGTGCTCGATCTTTATCCGACAGTTGTTCATTTTCCCAAGGTCGCGAAGTAATCTGCGCTCTTTGCGTTGACCCTGAAGCTGGATCTGACACAGTCGCACCTCCTCGCAAGAAAGCATGCCAAACCCTATATAAAGCGCTCCAATTATTATGAATTTGCAACCTTTTTACAATAGGGGCCCTAGTTTTTCATCAAGACCTCATCTAGTATCTGGGTAACGGATTGGTGCACCTAGAGCGCCTGATCCTTTCCTGAGAGGACACAACATGAAGGTACCATTCAGCAAGTCTGGCAAACTTGCCGCTGTTGCCACAATAGCAGCAGTCGCTCTTTCTGGGGCGGTTCTCGCTCCGGCAAAAGCAGCTACAACAATCACACTCTGGCATATCCAAACAAATGGAGCCGGACCTAAATTAATCCAAGATGCAGTAGATCGGTTCGAAAAAGATAATCCCGGGGTTAAAGTTGAAGTCTCCCCAATTGCAAATGACGCATATAAAGATAAAATCAAAGTGGCATTGGGTGCAAACAATGCCCCCTGTATCTTTCCCTCATGGGGTGGCGGCCCACTAAATGCCTACGTCAAAGCAGGACAAGTGACTGATTTAACCTCTTATCTTGCAAAGGACGGATACAAAAATAGATTTGTGCCCGCCTCATGGGCGAACGTTACATTCGGTAACAAACCATACGGTGTCCCAGTAGAAAATTCAGCTATCGCTGTGATTTGGTACAACAAAGCGATTTTTGAAAAATATAACTTATCTGAGCCAAAAACTTTTAATGAGCTACTGACAATTGTGAAAAAGCTCAATAAGAATAAGATTGCGCCATTTACATTAGCGGGTGGTTCAAAATGGCCCTCGATCATGTGGTATGACTATCTAGTAGACCGCATTGGCGGCTCTAGCGCCTTTACGAGTGCCGCTCTTCGCACTGGTGGAAAGTTCACGGATCCAGCTTTTGTTCGTGCTGGAGAATTGGTACAACAACTAGTGAAGGCAAAAGCTTTCGTTAAAGGCTATAACGGAATTACTTATGACAATGGTCAGCACCGAGCACCTCTTTACGCTGGGAAGGCAGCGATGCAGCTGATGGGTGGATGGGAGTATTACTCATTCCTTGCGGACAAGAAGGCAGATGAATTCGGGTTCTTCCCCTTCCCTAAGGTTGAGGGTGGAAAGGGAGATCCATCCAACGTGCTTGGAACAGTCGGAGATAACTTCTACTCGATTTCATCTACATGTGCTGATAAAGCTGCAGCATTCAAAGTCATTCAGTATTTGATAGATGATAAATCAGTCGCAGCTCGTATTGCAGATGGTCGAATTCCGCCCGTTAAGGGAATTACTCTGACAGATCCAAATACAATTGAGTTAAATAAGTTGATTTCAAAGGCTAAGGGCGTGCAACTTTGGTGGGATCAGTACCTTCCTCCGGAGTTTGCCCAACTACACCTTGACCAAACCCAGGCGCTATTTGGGTTGAGTCAGACCCCGAAGGGTATGGCTAAACTTCAGGAAGACTTAGCCACGAAGTTGCTTGGGGCAAGTAAAAAATAGATCAAATATCTAACCAAAGAGCAAATGAGATTGCTGTGATGGGTTCTTGAAAATACCCATCACAGCAATCTCAATAAAAACTCCTTTAATTTAGGGAATCTGGGGGTGAAGAATGAGTCCAAGGCTTGACCCATTCAGACCTAAAGCCCCCACTCTAATCCTGTTTTTAAGCCCCACAGTTTTGCTTCTAAGTTTATTTTTGATTTGGCCGATCCTGGATTCTTTCAGACTCAGTTTTTACGACTGGAGTGGCCTCAATGTTGAGCCAACGCCAGTGGGATTGGGCAATTGGGAAGAAATGTTAAAAGATAAGAATTTTTGGTTAGGCGTAAGGAATGGCTTCATTCTTCTCCTGATGTCAATTGGCATACAAATACCGCTTAGTTTAGGTCTGGCACTCTTGCTTTATCGAGGTGGCCAAAGATTTAGAATTTTTAAATTTACTTATTTCTTCCCTTTCTTAATGTCATCCGTTGCAGTTGGAATACTTTTCAGACAGGTCTTTGATCCTAATTTTGGATTAATAAATAGTATTTTGATAGCATTAAATTTAGATGCGCTTGCTCTTGACTGGATTGGCGACCCAAAAATTGCTATATATTCAGTTTCTGCTCTAGTCTGCTGGCAATACATCCCCTTCTATACTCTTTTGTTTCTAGCTGCGCTCAATGGAATACCATCAGAAGTCGAGGAAGCTGCGGCTATAGATGGAGCAAAAAATTGGAAACTTGTGAAGCAGATTCAGTTACCCCTTATCCGTGGCTCAATTCTCACTGCAATGACATTAATGGTTATTGGCTCACTTAAGTATTTTGATTTGATGTGGGTCATGACTGGAGGTGGGCCTTTATTTTCAACGTCAACGATGGCAACTTATTTATACCAAGTTGCATTCAAATCCTATCGCGTCGGCTATGGTTCAACTATTGCGTCAGCTTTGTTTATAGTCGTGTTTACGATGGCTCTCCTTATTAATTTAATTACTCGTCGCAGTAGGATAGAAAATTGATGAAGCAGAGCCGCTCGTTCAATTTTAAAAAACCGCATCTTGGGATATCACATTGGAGCATCGGAATAGTTTGGCTTGTGGTGGCGACTTTACCCTTCCTGTTCATGATTTTTATGGGGTTTAAAACTCCCTCTGAGCAGATTACAGATCCAATTTGGAAGTTTCCCGAAAATTGGCAAATTTCAAATTTTTCCCAAGTGTTAAATGTGATCTATTTCCAAAGCCTAGCCAATAGCATAATAGTTGTTGTCATCTCTATGTTCCTGACTGTGATTATTGCCTCGATGGCGGCATTTGCTTTTGCACGTTTACATTTTAAACTTAATAGTATTTTATTTAGTTTAATTGTAGCTGGTCTGATTGTTCCCATTCACACTACTTTGCTCCCAATCTATATCCTTACTAACCGACTTAAAATATATGACACTTTAGCTGCTTTAATTGGACCCTACGTAGCATTTAGCATCCCAATTTCTATATTTATCCTCACGCAATTCATGCGAGAGGTTCCTCGTGATCTCGCAGAAGCAGCCTTAATTGATGGTGCGAGTACCAACAGAATATATAGATCTATATATTTCCCAGTATCAAGAAATGCAATCGTAACAGTAGGGATCTTCAATGCTGTCACTCTTTGGAATGAATTTGTTTTCGCCTATGTGCTTACCTCAAGTCCCGGAAAGAGGACCTTGCCACTTGCAATTTGGGATTTTCAGGGTCAATACTCATCAAATATTCCGGCTCTACTAGCTTCACTTACTCTCTCAGCGATACCGTTAATGCTCACCTATTTTATTTTCCAAGAAAAGCTCGTTAGCGGTGTTATGGCAGGCGCAGTGAGAGCTTAGAAATTTTTCCTACGTTTTAAAGCGGCAAAGGCCACATCAAAAATTGTTCTTGCACTACGAATCAGTCAAGAAAAACTCTCTTTATAGCCTCTAAGTAGCCGTAGCCATGTAAGTCATCCGGTTGGAAATAGCTCGTTTCAATCCATTTACACCAGCCATTGATAGCAAGAGCAAATTCAAGTAGCATTGGGAGAAGTGCTTACCTTAAACGCTTGGGATTCTATAGATTGAGTTCCCTAGAAAGGAGGGTGTCTCATTGCAGCGAATCGGATTTCGTTTACAGGTTAAAAAAGAAATGATGGATGAATATGTACTTCGACATGCATCAGTCTGGCCGGAAATGCTCGAGGCCTTAAGCCAAAGCGGTTGGAAGAACTACTCACTCTTTTTGGATCGATCAGATGGGACCCTTTTTGGATATTTTGAGACTCCCAGTTTGAAGTTGGCTCTGGAGGGAATGGCCTCAAAGGAGATAAATGAGAAGTGGTCAGCGAGTATGGCGCCATTCTTCGTTGAGTTGGATGGCAAGCGCCCAGATGAGAGATTTGTATGGCTGGAACAGGTCTTCTTTCTTCACTAGCAGAGATGTATGAATGGCCATGGGAGGTGAATAATTATCAATAGGACTGAGGCTATCGCAGTTCTGAAGCGGTTGACGATAGAGACCCCGAGTTGGGCATATGGAAATTCTGGCACCAGATTTAAAGTATTCGCTCAGCCTGGAGTCCCGCGCGACCCCTATGAAAAGATTGCTGATGCAGCGCAGGTAAATAAATTCACCGGGGCGGCACCAACGGTTGCCCTTCACATTCCCTGGGACAAAGTTTCAGATTACAAAGATTTCGCACGGCATGCGGAAGAATTAGGCGTAAAGCTTGGCACCATCAATTCAAACACGTTTCAGGATGATCAATACATTTTAGGTTCCGTATGTGCTCCAGATCCAAAAGTGCGCGCAAAAGCTGTTGCTCATTTGCTTTATTGTATTGAAATCATGGATCAAATAGGTGTACGAGATTTGAAACTATGGTTTGCCGATGGCACAAATTATCCTGGCCAAGATGACATAGCTGAACGTCAAAATCGTTTAGCTGATTCTCTTTCTCAGGCTTACTCGCACTTAGGTGAAAATCAACGGATGTTGCTTGAGTATAAATTTTTTGAGCCAGCTTTTTATCACACTGATGTTCCCGATTGGGGAACATCTTTACTTCACTGTATTGCGCTAGGATCAAAAGCAATGGTTGTAGTTGACACAGGACACCATGCTCCAGGCACAAATATTGAATTTATCGTGGCTGGACTTCTACGTGCAAAACGTTTAGGCGCATTTGATTTTAATTCTCGTTTCTACGCAGATGATGATTTAATTGTGGGTGCTGCCGATCCATACCAATTATTTAGAATTATGCATGAAGTAAATATCAATGGGGGCTTTGCTATCGACACTCAAGTTTCTTATGTACTAGATCAGTGTCATAACATCGAAGCAAAAATTCCTGGCCAAATTCGCTCCATCATGAACGTTCAAGAGGCGGTTGCAAAGGCACTTCTAGTAGATCAAATAGCTCTCAAAAAAGCGCAATTGGCCGGTCAGGTGCTTGAGGCTCATGAGATTCTCATGGATGCTTACAACACAGATGTTCGACAGCTGCTAAAAGATTGGCGAAGCGACAAAGGTTTAGATCCAGAACCCTTGAAAGCTTACGCACGAAGTGGATACGCAGAGAAAATTGCCTCTGAGCGAGTAGGTGGAAATCAGGCTGGTTGGGGTGCATAACTAGATGGCAAGTCATACGGTTAGAGAATTATTAGATAGAAGTAACCGACTCGGCAGTAATCCAAAATTCACCAACTACGCCGGTGGAAATACTTCTGCTAAAGGTAATACAAAGGACCCATCTACTGGCAAGAACGTCGAAGTTCTCTATGTTAAAGGTTCCGGAGGTGACCTAGGAACTCTTAAAGAACCCGGGCTCGCCTGTCTTTATCTTGATCGAATGCGAGCGCTTGTTGATGTTTATCGCGGGGTTGAATATGAAGATGAAATGGTTCCGCTCTTCGACTATTGCACATTCGGGCACGGTGGAGCTACCCCCAGCATCGATACTGCAATGCATGGTCTCGTCGATGTTGCTCACGTAGATCACCTTCATCCTGATTCAATAATCGCTCTCGCCACAGCGGCAGATGGCCCTGCGCTCACAAGAGAGTGTTTTGGAGAAGAAATTCTTTGGGTTGATTGGAGGCGCCCAGGATTTCAACTTGGACTTGACATCTCAAAACTTGCTAAAGAGAACCCAAATGCAAAAGGTGCTGTTCTTGGGGGCCATGGTTTGACAACATGGGCAGACACCTCAGCTGAATGCGAAAAGCGCTCAATTGACGCAATTGAGAAAGCCGAAAAATTTCTTGCCTCTAGAGGAAAGAAGGAACCGTTCGGGAGTCGTGTTAAGGAATGGGCACCACTACCACCTGAAGAACGTAGGGCTAGGGCTGCACTCCTTGCGCCAGCACTTCGGGGTATCGCTTCTATGGACTCACCGATGCTGGGAAGCTTTAGCGATACCGATGTGGTTCTTAATTTTATTTCACGCTCCGAGCTTCCTCGTCTTGCTGCTCTCGGTACATCGTGTCCGGATCACTTCTTGCGTACAAAAATTTCTCCAATGGTTCTTGATACTCCATCGGATGCACCTGTTGAAGATGTAATCGCACGAGCACATGAACTGCATCTGAAGTACCGCGAAACATATGCCGCTTACTACAAGAAGTACGCAAAGCCCGATAGTCCTGCTATGCGTGGAGCTGACCCTCTTATTATTTTGGTCCCTGGCGTTGGAATGTTTAGCTACGGCAAAGATAAGCAGACTTCTCGTGTTGCTGGTGAGTTTTATATAAACGCTATCAATGTGATACGTGGGGCAGAGTCTGTTTCTACTTATGCGCCAATCCCTGAATCTGAAAAATTCAATATCGAGTATTGGGAGCTTGAAGAAGCCAAGCTCCGTCGTATGCCAAAACCAAAACCTTTGGCTGGCCGTATCGCTATTGTTACTGGTGGCGGTTCTGGAATTGGAAAAGCCACTGCAATTCGTCTCTCCACAGAAGGTGCTTGCGTGGTTGTTGCAGATCGTGACTTAGAGGCCGCTCAGGCTGTTGCAAATGAAATTGGAAATACTGACAAAACAATATCCTTTAAAGTTGATGTCACCGATGAGGCCGCCATTATCGCGACAGTGCATGCAGCTGCCCTTGCCTTTGGTGGGGTAGATCTTGTAGTAAACAACGCAGGCCTCTCACTTAGTAAGGCGCTTGTGGATACAACGACTGCAGAATGGGATTTACAACACGACGTTATGGCTCGTGGCTCTTTCTTAATGTCACGAGAATCTGCAAAAGCAATGATTGCACAGAAAATGGGAGGAGACATCGTGTATGTATCTTCCAAAAACTCCATTTTTGCCGGACCAAACAACATTGCCTACGGTGCCACCAAAGCAGACCAAGCTCACCAAGTCCGTCTACTCGCTGCCGAACTTGGCACCTACCAGATAAGGGTCAATGGAGTGAATCCTGATGGTGTGGTGCGCGGATCAGGAATCTTTTCATCAGGTTGGGGCGCCAATCGTGCTGCTGTTTACGGCGTTGAGGAAGAAAAACTAGGTGAATACTATGCCCAGCGCTCCATTCTAAAACGTGAGGTTTTGCCCGAACATATTGCAGCTGCAGTATTTGTGTTGTGCTCATCTGATCTGGCGCTCACAACAGGCTTACATATCCCGGTTGATAGTGGAGTAGCTGCTGCGTTTATGCGATAAAACTCATGTTCGAATTTCTCGCAGTAGATCTGGGGGCGACAAGTGGTCGTGTAGCGATAGGACGAGTCAATACCGACTCAATCTCACTAGACGTCGTACATCGGTTTCCTCATAAAGCACTAGAACTTAAAGATGGGTCAATATTGTGGGATTGGGATTTTATCGTCCTTAAAATTCTTACAGGGCTGCGCGAAGCTGTAAAACAAACAGAACCAATTAGTTTGGCAATCGATTCATGGGCGGTTGATTACGGATTTATTAGTGCGACACACCAATTATTGCCGCCAATTCACGCGTACCGAGATCCCCGCAATGAACAAGCTTTTCAGGAACTCACAGAAAAGATTGGCAAGGATCGTATATATTCATCGACTGGAATCCAGTTTCTTCCCTTTAATACTATCTATCAGCTATATGCCTCTCGAAATCTGCCTGAGTATAAAAAAGCTGCTAAATTTTTATTACTCCCCGACTTAATTAATTTTCTATTTACTCAAAAAATTTCTTCTGAAATCACCAATGCATCTAGCACTCAAGTTTTGAATTCGCTCACTCGCAACTGGGATTATGATCTGATTAAGATTGCTGGGATCCGCGAGGATTTATTCTCTGATTTGCATGAGCCTGGTGCCCTCATTGGCGTCGTCCATGGATTTGATTCTCTCGATGGAATTAATGTCGTGGCCACAGCATCACACGACACAGCAGCAGCCATTGCTGGAGTTCCATTTGGTAATCGCCTTACAGAGGCGTACATATCGAGTGGAACCTGGTCACTAGTGGGAGTCGAACTTGATTCACCCATTCTAACTCCAGAGGCATTCGCTGCAAACATCACAAATGAACTTGGCGCAGATGGAACTGTCAGAGTTTTAAAGAATGTAACTGGTATGTGGCTATTAGAAGAATGTCGACGTGCTTGGCATCTAGAGGGCCGTAGCCATGAGATGCCTGAGCTTCTTCAAGCTGCATCTGCCGCTAGTACATTTTCAAGCTTGATTGATCCGAACGAGCCATCATTTGCAGCCCCAGGAAGGATGCCTGAACGGATTCAGGCGTACTGCAAGGAACACGGACTTGTCTCACCACAAACGGACGGCGAATTCACATTCTGTATTCTCAATAGTTTGGCACATACGTACAAGAGAACTATCGATGAGATCTCACGGGTTACGGGTCGGTCCATCGAGTTAATACACATACTTGGTGGCGGTTCTCAAAATGACCTCTTAAATCAGCTAACCGCTGATGTCTGCGGCATCACAGTTAAAACCGGGCCAGCAGAGGCAACGCTATTTGGAAATATCGCGGTGCAGGCTATTTCTGCTGGGGTCTTGGCAAACCTGACCGAGGCGCGTGCGCTTATAGGAAAATCTTTTTCTTCAAAGGTATTTAAACCCGTCTAGCGATTAATTTAGCGCTTATGAACACGGCGGCGCTAACGGGGCTGCCGGATTCATAATGGCAGCTATCTTTGCTGGAAAGTTCTATCTTCTCTTTTCATTTCTATATGGTTACAGCTCGGCCTACATAATCAAGGATGATCGGGCAAATAGAGGTCGTTGGATAAGGCGTTGCTTTGCCTTGATGCTCTTCGGGGCGCTTCATTTCACCTTCCTATGGCACGGAGACATTATTTTTCTATACGGGCTTTTGGGATTACTCCTTCTCGCCTTCTTCTTTAGGTCAGACAGGACTTTGCAGATCTGGACTCGTGTCATTTACATAGTGTCTGCAGTATTCATTTCCTTGATTGGAATTCTTCTTCTAATTGGTGAGCGGTATTTCCCGCAAGAAACAACCGCTGAAGTGATTGAGCCAAGACTCAATGAAGTTCTTCGAGATGGGGCCTTTCTGGAGGCAGTTGGGCCACGGCTCGAGCTCTGGGTCTTCGGCCTCGTAACTGGAATTTTCCTTCAAGGGGGAATGGCCTTTGCAGCATTTCTGCTCGGAGTTAGGTTGGCAAGAGGCAAGTTCCTGACTTCTCCGATTGATCGAGTTAAAAATTTCCAGATGATTAAGCGGGGTCTCATCTTCGGACTTCCGATTCAATTTGGTGCTGCATTCGTTATGGTAAGAAATGAGCGCTGTTGGTACACCCCAGTCTCCATTCGTATTCCAACTTGTATACAAATCGGGATAGTAGGTCTCCTTCTCAGAGGCGTCAAGAGTTTCTGTCAAAAAGTTAGAGTAGGCGGGAAAAGATTTTGCCTGGGTTAAGTATCCCCTTGGGATCGAGCGCCATTTTGATAGAGCGCATGACAGTAGCGGTTTCAAGCCCAGCTTCCTTCTCAAGCGATTCGATCTTGCCCGCTCCAATTTCATGTTCGCCTGTACATGTCCCACCCAACTCGATGATCGAATTGGCGCAAGGTTTCTGGCCCAGAAACGATTAGGTGGATCAACTTTTCCATCACTTATTCTCAGGTCTGGTTCGAGAAAATCGGCTACAGATTCGAAATTTCCATCAAAGGTTATGCGTGCAAATCCATTCTTGGTTGCTGCTATTAATTCATTATTCGGAGATAATCCAACAGCGCCCATCATGATTGGCGTGCGAATTGAACTTGAAACTCTACTCTTAAGCCCCACGATATGAATACTCTGGCTCGGAATGTCAGTCCATATAACTGAAGATGTTTCTGCATGCCATAATGGAGCTTCTGCCAACTCCGAAACAATCTCAGATACAGAATTGATGTTCAACATCAGTACACTCGTGGATCGATGTGCACCTTGGGGCCGATTCCTGCTCCTTCTGGACGCATTCCAGATAGAACAGATGATGTCTCTTCTAATCCAACCGTCGCAGCAACGATAGGTCTTGGATCAATTTCGCCTCGTGCATAGAATTCGATTGCGCCCTTCAAGCCCGGTGAAGCAGAAAGTATTCCTATTGCAGTTACGTCTTTCAGCACAAGTGTTCTGCTATCGACATTACTCGACTCGCCTGCGACTCCGATGTAGACCACTCGACCTCCCGGCTCGACCAAAGAAAGTGCTTCGCGTGGAACACTCGAAGAATTCGTAGCGTCAATTATGGCGTCGTATTCATTTTCTAATTGCGATATGTCGCTATAAATCTCATGAGCCCCGAGTTTCTTGGCAAGCATTAGTGTTGACTGGTCGATTCCAATTACATGAACCTCAGCTCCCATTGCAAGCGCAAATTGAGTGGTAAGCAAACCGATAGTGCCGCTTCCCCACACCAAAATTTTTTTTCCAGGAGCTGCCTTAGCCGCTTCTGCCGAGCGCAGTGCATTTCCACCAGGCTCAATGAGCGCTCCCGTTGTGTCGTCGATTGAATCAGGAAGTTGATGGAGAGCAAATGCTGGTATTAATAGTTTCTCCGCTAAAGCGCCAGGCCAACCATTTCTAATCCCGATTTCATATCGATCTCCGCAGACATGCTGCATACCGTTCATGCATCTCTTACACTGTTGACATCCCAACATCGTGTCTCCAGTAACGCGCTTGCCTAGCCATTCCTCACCTACATTTGAGCCAACAGACGAGACGATTCCACACCATTCATGACCCAGGCGCATGGGGTATTTAGCTTCGCCAGTTCCAAAATACGCCATATTTCCTTCAAAAAATTCCACATCCGTGCCGCATACTCCTGCACGTAAAACGTCTATAACAACTTCACCGGATTTCGCTTGAGGTTCAAGCACATCCTCGATTGATGATTGTCGAGGCGCGTGAACAATAAAAGCCTTCATAGTAATGACAATGCTAGACGAACAAAATGACGTAGGGCTATGCTTTTGACAGGTTAATAAGGGAGCATCACGTTTGAGAAGTTCGCATTGGTACGCTGGTAATGGTCGAGATGCATACATTCATCGCGCTTGGATGCGTCGTGGTAATCCTGATTCAGTCTTTCATGGGCGACCACAGATTGCGATAGTCAACACCGCTTCAGATTTAGCACCGTGCAATTTACAATTAGATGAGCTCTCCCAGAGTGTTAAGAATGGAATTTGGGAAGCCGGTGGAGTTCCTCTAAATCTGCCGATGGTTTCTCTTGGTGAAACTTTAGTTCGACCTACCGCCATGTTATGGCGAAATATGGTCGCTATGGCCACCGAGGAAATGTTGCGCGCCAATCCAATCGATGGCGCAGTTCTTCTCGGAGGCTGTGACAAGACAATTCCTGCACTTCTCATGGGTGCAGCATCGGTGAACATTCCGTCGATTGTCGTTCCAGGTGGACCAATGCTCACCGGAACCTATAAAGGACGCGCACTTGGTTGCGGAACAGATGTGTGGCGGATGAGCGAAGATGTGAGAGCTGGAAAAATGTCACAGCAAGAGTTTGCCCAATCTGAATCCTCAATGATTCGCTCGAAAGGGCACTGCAACACCATGGGGACTGCATCAACCATGGGAATAATTGCCGAAACTTTGGGAATGACACTCCCGGGAGTTGCTGGGACACCGGCACCTGATTCAAGACTTCTTCAAGTAGCACATAATTCAGGACGAAGAATTGTTGAGATGGTTATTGAGGATCTCAAACCAAGTGATTTGATGACTCGCGACTCCTTTGAAAATGCGATTCTGACTCTTGCAGCGGTTGGAGGCTCAACCAATGCAGTTGTTCATCTTTTGGCTATTGCTGGGCGACTCGGTGTTTCTCTAGATCTAGCGGATTTTGATCGCATTGGTTCGCGAGTTCCGCTACTGGCAAATCTTCAACCGTCTGGGAAATATTTGATGGAGGATTTCCATCGCGCTGGTGGACTTAGCGCCATATTTAAACAGCTCGAACCGATGTTAAAATCTTCCGCCATCACCGTGACCGGAAAATCGATTACTCAAACCATTGGAATCGGTGAGATTTATGACGCATCGGTCATTTCAACATTTGATGCGCCTCTGAAACCAGAAGCCGGCATTGCAATACTGCAAGGCAATCTTGCACCCGATGGTGCAGTGATAAAGCCCGCAGCCGCAAGTAGGCGACTTTTGAAGCATTCTGGACCGGCCGTTGTCTTCGACAGTATTGAGGATTTTCACAGACGAATTGATGATTCGGATCTTGAAGTAACTGCTGACTCCGTTCTTGTATTACGTGGTTGTGGCCCCAAGGGTTATCCAGGAATGCCAGAGGTTGCAAATATGAAAATCCCAGGAAAATTACTTTCTGCCGGAATCACAGATATGGTGCGAATATGTGATGGGCGAATGAGTGGAACTGCCTATGGCACGGTAATTTTGCATGTTTCACCCGAAGCTGCCGCTGGTGGACCGCTCTCAAAAGTACGGACTGGCGACATTATTGAACTTGATGTCGATGCCCGAACTATAAATGTGAAGATTTCGAGTGCCGAATTTGAATCTCGAACTTCATCACAAGTTGCCGCCGATTCATATGCTAATCCAGAAAGAGGATGGGAACGAATGTACATCGACCATGTGAATCAGGCTCACAAAGGTGCAGATCTTGATTTCTTGGTTGGATCTAGCGGCGCTACCGTGGCGCGTGAATCTCACTAAATTTATGAATGGCAAGGCAGTAAGTAATCCCGAAAAGGGGCCCCAATGTTGAAACCCGGTC
>Ga0194129_10003533_pt1 | contig 21669 bp, 20 predicted proteins | sample TA2KigCa35mmetaG_FD_150862 | JGI IMG/M metagenome (GOLD analysis project Ga0194129, IMG submission 150862) | Freshwater microbial communities from Lake Tanganyika, Tanzania - TA2015038 Kigoma Deep Cast 35m | ecosystem: Environmental > Aquatic > Freshwater > Lake | place: Tanzania: Lake...
TCACCAAGTTCATCAACCTGGTGAGCTCCAAGCCGGTGATCCAGACCCTGCTGCCTCTGGATCCCCAGGGCATTGCCATTCCGGAAGACGAGATCTTCCGTCTCACCACCCGGGATGGCCAGCTGGGTGTGGAGGTGGGTACGGCCACCAATGCGCAGCCCAAGCTGCCCTCGGACATTGTGTTCGACCAGAGCCCGGATCAGTTGCTGAATGCACTGCTGCCGCTGTACCTGGAAAACCAGCTGCTGCGCTCCCTCCAGGAGGCGGCGGCGTCCGAGCTCGCCAGCCGGATGACGGCCATGAACAACGCCAGCGACAACGCCAAGGCGCTCGCCAAGACCCTCACCCTCGACTACAACAAGGCCCGCCAAGCCGCCATCACCCAGGAGATCTTGGAAGTGGTGGGCGGTGCGGCAGCCATGGGCTGAGCCAGGCCAGGCGCCCCAGCCCTGAGCCCCCAAAACCCCGGACTCCGAAGGCGATGGTGCACCTCTTGTGTGCACAACCGCCCAGGGAGTCCGGGGTTTTGTTTTGTGCATCCATGCGGGGGCTCAGCTGGGATGCCGAGTCCATCCGTCCCCTGCTCTGGCGTTGCAGCTGCCACTGCTGGAACAGCTCCCGGCGTAACTCCATGCAGCTAACGCTCAGCGGCGATGGGCCTGCTTGAGGCTGGAAGCTGCTCGCGATCAGGGCCCCTAGGGGGTCGCGTACCGCTCCGACCATCAGCCGATCGGGCTGGAGCGATCCCTCCAGTAGGCCCGTGAACTGAGGGTTGCGTTGGGCCAGGCTGGTTGTGATGAGCCGGGGCCGGCTGCTGCGACGGTGCCAGCTGGGACCGGAATCGGGCCACGCTGGCGGCCACTCCGAGGGCAAGGCCCATGCCCACGCCTGCCAGCACCAATAGCTTGGCGGTACTGCGCTGTCGTGGATGCTGGGACCGGGCTGGTGGAGCCGGGGGGCCGTCCGGGGTCCAGTGGGCCATCGCCACCGACACGTCATCGCCACTCCCTGCGGCGGTGATCTGGGCCAGACCCTCTTCCAGTTCAGCTGGATCCTTCAGTGCCCTCAGATGGCCGCAGAGGCTGAGGAAATCGACGTCGGTGGCACACGACTTACGCACCCCGTCGGTGCTCAGCAGCAAGGTGAAGGGCGGTGCGGCAGGGGCGAGCGACACCAGTTGGCTGCGCTCGCTCCAGCGTCTGCCGGCCTTGCTCAGGCACAGGCTGGCGGTGGCTTCGCCGCCACCCTCCTGGTCGGCTTCCTCACTCACCAACTCAGCCCCACTGGCACCCTCCAAGCGCACCAGATCCCAATCGCCCAGGCCCGTGTAGCCCCACCAGCAGGGGCTGAGGAGCACCAGGCCCAGGGTGCTGCCGTAGGTCAGGGGTGAGAAGGGCTGGTTGGCCGCATCGGTTCGTCGTCGCCAGTCCCTCTCGATGGCGGCCAGCCACCGGGCCTGAATCGTTTCTGGAAGTTCGCTGGCCAGGAGCTGGCGCCACCGCTCCTGCTGGTTCAGCTCATGCTCGGCCAGGGCCGCTGCCACGGCCGCGGCAGCTTGCTCGCAGGCCAGCCTGCTTCCCACCTCACTCAGCCAGTAACGCTGTCCGCCATGACCGTCAGCAACCAGCAAAAGCGCCACGGGCTCGCCCCGGGGGCTGCGAAGTTCCTGCCCGAGGCAGGTGTCCTGGCAGGGTTTGCCCTGGCGTCGGTGCGCTGCGCCGATCACGCTGCAAGCGAGCGCCCCAGCACTGGTCGGCCAAGAGGGGATCACCACACCACAGGCCCGATGTCATCCACCGGGTCCAGCAGGGTGGGCGGCAGCTCAGGCAGGGGAATGTTGCCCTCACCATTGCTTTTGCCACCGATGCGGCTGGCCGGCATCGAGGCTGCGCCCACGACGGCGGTGGAGGCCCACTGGATGTATTGCGCCAGGGCGGTGGCGTTGCTGGCCTGCAGGGGCCGGCGCGGCGAACGGCCGCCGCTGGCTCCAAGGCCAAGACTGGGTTCGCTAGAGATCCCCCCGTCAGGAACGGAGGCGAACGCCTGGCCGGTGGCGGGATCGGTGCCGATGAACTGCTGCAGCACCTCCAGGTCGGCATCGTGGCCCATGGCGATCGCCAGGCGCACCGCTTTCTGAGCCCAGTGCAGGCCCATTAAGTTGTTCAGACTGGACTCAAAGTCGTCGGTGGGCTGGCCATCGGAGATCAGCACAAGCACCGGGGGGAGAGCCCGCTCTTCCATTGGTGGCGAGGCCAGTTGTTCGGCCAGCAGCTCCAGGGCCTCGCCCATGGCGGTGACGCCTCCGGCCTGGAGGTCCTGCCACTGGAGCACCTCCACCGGGGTGGGCGTGGGGACGTGCCACTGGGCCCGGTCGGCGAAGCACACCGCTCGCACCAAAACTTGAGCCTCGGGGTTGTCTCGGGCGACCCGCGCCATGCCCGGCAGCGACTGGCGGATCGCCTGGTTCAGCGCCTGCATCTTGCCCTGCGCCGCCATCGAGCCGGAGCAGTCACAGAGATAGATGAAATGCAGGGGACGGCTGGCCAGCCTCACATTTGGGAAGGAGGGCATCGGCGCTGCGGGGTGATTGGCCCTTCAGGTGTGTGGACCTGGGCCATTGCAGCGACGTTAACGCTCCGTCCTGGCGGAATCTCGAGCTCGTCGCCTTGGCAGAGGCGGGCGCGCCAGACCTGATCGCTCAGGTTACGAAGCCCCAGGATTGAAGGATCGCTGGGGTGGGCGACCAGGTCGGCCAGCGGCCTGTCCCCCTGGGGGGGCTGAAGGGGGTCGAAGTGGTGGAGATGCACGGTGGTGCCTGCTGCAGCCACGACTGCTCCCTGGGGGAGTTGCAGGAACAGCGGAGGCGGCAGGGGTGTGCTGCAATGCCAGCAAGAGGGGGCCGCCTCTGTGGCCGTTGTTGGCGAAGGTTGGAAGTTTTCCTGTCCGCAGCGGGGACAGAGTTGGCGCTGATCGAGGCAGCGGGTCAGGGCTTGCTGCCACTGTCCGGTCAGGGCCCGTCGGGCTGGATCCTTCAGACCTGCCCCGAAGCTCTGCACAAACAGCTCCTGAAGTTCAGCGGGGTAGATCGGCCAGGTGAGCAAGGCAGCGGCATGGTGCTCGGCATCCGGCCGGTTGCGCATGTCTTGGGGATCGAAGATGAAAACGGGATCCTCGCCATAAAGACGGCGTCGGGCCGGTTCATCCAGGCAGCGAATGGCCAGCTCTAACTTTCCGCGAAAAGGGTCGTGGCGGGTGAGTAGGCGGAAGATCAACACCGCCAGCGCATGCAGGTCGCTGTCGGCTCCTGGGCGGGCCTGGCCCAGCAGGATTTCCGGCGCCATGAAGCCAGGTGTGCCCAGCACGCTGCCTAGGTCACGCCCATCCACATCCACATTGTCGTTGTCGCAGATCAGGATCTGACCGGTGTTGGGCTCGAGGAATAGGTTGCCCAGCGAGATGTCCTTGTAACAGAGCCCCTTGCTGTGCAACGCATGGAAGGCATCGGCCAGGCGCAGGCAGGCCATGAGCACGCTGTGCAGGCTGAGTCTGAGCCGTCCGGCCACGTGGTCTACAGCCCCCGCGAAGGCGGGTGGCCGCAAGTTCATCAGGTAGCCGAAGCCGCCGCTGCGACTGCGGAGCTGGTTTTGGGCGTCTGGGGTTGGTCGCAGCAGCGCGATTGGCCAGAGGAAGCTGGGGCTTGGAGCAGTAGCGCGAATGGCTTCCCCCAGCCGCTGCTCCAGGTGACGGTCGCGGGTAACGCAGGCAGGGAAGTACCACTTGAGCGCCAGGCGTTCGCCGGCCACTTCCACCTCCATAACCTGACCCTGGCTGCCGCTGCCAAGACCCCGCACGATCCGCACGGGTTCGGCCAGACCCTCAAAGTTCAGCGATGCCCCTACCGGCAGGATCCAGGTCACGGGGTCATGCGCGGCGGGGTCAGCTCACCAGACTCTCGCCGATCGTCCGACGGATGCCGTTGCGGTGGGCTAGGGCAGTGCGGAGATTGTCGAAATCGCGGCGCTGGGCGCGGCCGTCACGCAATACCACCACCAGGGTGTGGCGTTTGCGGGAGGCGATCCACAATCCCGCTGCCAGGGCTGTCAGCTGCAGCGGCCAGAAGATCCCTATTGGTCCGATCCGGATCGGTAACAGCAGCAGCAGCCCCACGCTCACAAGCACCCACCAGCTGAAGACATGGGGGTAGAGGGGTTCGCTTTGCACTACGGCCGAGTGGATCAGGCCTAGGGGAATGGCCTCCCCACCCATGTTTAGGAGGTGAGCCCGCTTGGGAGCTGGGGCTGATGTCTCGGCTTCTGTTAGACGGAACACCAGTACGGGACCCTGCCGGCCCAGCTGAATCTCATCGCCATCGCCAAGGGGACGGCAACGCTGGACGCGCTGTCCTTCCAGATAGGTGCCATCGCGGCTCTGCCAATCGAACACCAGCCAGCCATGGCGGCTGGAGAAGCGCACAACTGCATGGTGCTCAGAAACGTCTTCCTGGCTGGGCAGCGCCAGACGGTTGTTGCCAGCCCGTCCGATGGTCAGAGGCTGGCTCGGGTTCAGCCTCAGATGCTTTCCAGGCTGATCTCGTAGGTGTACCAGCGCCTGGGTTGGGGGGGCGGCGGTGCTCATAGCTATCGTCCGCGCCGACGGATCCACCACAGCTGGCAATCTTCGCGCAAGTCGTTCCACCAGCGGCCATCTCCCTGGCGCCAGGGCACAACCCGGCCGGGAAAGAGCACGGCGGCGCCGGCAAGGGCTAGGGCTACCAGCACCATCGCCAGCAGCACCCAACCGGGAATCCCACCGGGCCACTGGGCGGCGAAGATGGCACGTATGGCGTAGACCGCCAGCGTGAAGGCAAGCCAGAGGCGAAACAACTCCCAGGGATCGCGTTGCTGCGGCACCTGGTGAGTCGCGACTCTTACCAGATTAGGTCTGCCCCAGAAGAGCTTCCGTAGCGTGGGATCAATGCCTGTTGAGCCAGCGATGGACGGGCGCAACTCTCCAACGCCAGCCTTGCCCGAACCCCAGGAGCCCGAGCCTGCCATCTTTCTTCTGCGGCGGCAGATCTGGTTCCAGTGGCGCCGACACTGTCCTGTGGTGGAGCTCTGGCTGGGGGACCGGTTGGTCAGACGGCTCGAGCTGGAGGCGTGTGATCAGCCTGGCGAGCCCCGCATCCGCATCGGCCGTGATCCTGCCTGTGAGTTGACGCTGGAGGTGCCGGGCCTCAGCCGTATTCACGCGATTCTTGAGCGCACCCGTCCGAGTGACCGCGATGTCATTCTAGAAGATTTTGATTCTGCCAACGGCCTGTTTCACCGGGATCGCCGCATTCGTTCTATCGCCCTCCGGGATGGCGATGTGGTGTGGCTGGGCTCGCCGCTCAAGGGAGATGCGCCCCGTCTGCAGTACCACCGGCCTCGCAGTGCCCTAGAGCGGGGGCTGCACTGGCTGGGGATTGGCGGCTTGGCCGGTTCCGTGCTGCTGGTGAGCGGAATGTTGATTGCCGCCACGGTGGCTGGCGGCTCCAAGATCCGCAGTTTTGCCGGCCCTGTGAAGATCTTCTCCGCTGATGGACAGCAGATCGATGCCCAGCACGGATCTGCCACAGCGTTGCCGTCCCTGGCCGACTATCCCCTTCACCTCCGTCAGGCACTGATGGCTTCTGAAGAGGCCCGCTTTGGCTGGAACAGCGGCATCGACCTCTTCGGCACGCTGCGGTCGGCCCTGCTGGGTCGCGGTGGTGGCAGCGGGCTCACCCAGCAGGTGGCGCGCCTCTATTACGCCGATGTGGGCCGCGACTACAGCCTGATCCGCAAGCTGCGGGAGCTGTGGGTGGCTCTGCAGTTGGAAGTGGGGTTCAGTAAGAACCAGATCCTCAAGATGTATCTCGATCGGGCTCATCTGGGTCTGGGACGTGACGGCTTCGAGCAGGCCTCCCAGCTCTATTTCCGCAAGTCGGCGCGTGCGCTCGACGTGGCTGAATCTGCTTTTCTGGTTGGGCTCCTGCCCAGCCCCAATGGCTATAGCCCATGCCTGGCACCCACGCCGGTAGAGGAAGCGGCCAACCTGGAGCAGGATCTGCTCAAGCAGAAGGGACAGATCACCACCGGCGATCAGGACCGTTTGGAGGCCGTGCGATCAGGCAACTGGCTGCCGGTGCAGCGGCGCAACTTGGTGCTGGCCCTGATGCATGAGCAGGGCCAGCTTGGTGATCAGGCCCTGCGTGATGCGCAGCGTCAGCCGCTCAACATCGATCCCTCTGCTTGCCGGGAGTCGCGGATGAGCAGCTTTCCCTACTTCTCCGACTATGTGCTTGGAGAGCTGGAGGGGCAACGTTTCGGCCTCAACCTTGTTGGCCCTGAGGGGGGGAACTACGCGGTGGTGAGCACAATTAACCCCCGTTTACAGGCTTTGGCGCAGCAGCAGCTCAAGCGCTTTTTGGAGGGCCCTGCCGGCAAGCTCGGGCTCAGCCAGGGTGCGCTGATCAGTCTGGAGATCCCTAGCGGCCGAATCTTGGCCTACGTGGGAGGTGGCGACTACGAGCGCTCCAGCTTCGATCGGGTGCAGGCCCAGCGCCAAAGCGGATCCACATTCAAGCTGTTCCCTTTCCTGGCTGCTCTTGAGGCCGGGGTCAGCTCCGATGCCTTGATTTCTTGTGCGCCACTGACCTATGTGGCCGGTTGTCAGCAGGGGCGCGGCGCGATCAGCGTCATCGATGGCCTGGCCAGCTCGGAAAACGTCGTGGCCCTCCGGCTGGCTGACAAAGCTGGGCTCGATCAGGTCGTGCGCTTGTCACGGCGCCTCGGCATTAGTACTCCCCTGAGTCCCGACTATTCGGCAATGCTGGGTGGCCGCGAAACCTATCTCTACGAGATGGCTCGGGCCTATGCGGTAGTTGCGAATGGAGGCCGCTCCGTGCCGATGCATGGGGTGGGGCAGATTTACGACCTAGGTATTTGTCAGTCGTTGTTGAGCCTGGATAAGTGTCCCAAGAAAGGTGTCACGGTGCCGACGGGCGAGCGGGAGCGCCAGCTGCTCAAGCCCGATTTGGCATCGGTCATGGATGGGATGCTAAGAGCTGTGGTGGAACGTGGCACCGGCAGAGCGGCAGGGTTGGTTGCCGATGCCCGTGGCAAGACGGGCACCAGCAATAATGGCGTGGATGTGCTGTTCATCGGGTACTCGCCGGCCATGGGAGTCGTGACGGCAATCTGGATGGGCAACGACAACAACCAGCCAGCGGAAGCAGCCAGCGGGGCTTTGGTGGCTGAGCTTTGGGGCCGTTACATGGTGGACGCGAGCAGGGAGTTGGGCTCGCTTTCCCACGGGGCGGCAGGAATAAGCAATTAGAGGTCAGCCAAAGTTAATCCAAAGAAAATAATGCACTCAAATTAATTGACTGCACTGCTGGCAGGGATTTACATCGCTAAACAGAGGCATTCTAGTAGCGAATTTTTTAAGCCCTAAAGAGTGCAGGCCGGAACCTGTGACTAATGTCACCACGGAAGCTGCTTTGATGAATCCAGGCCAGTTGGCAGCACTGGCCCGATTATTGGAATGGCCGTATTTAGGGAGAATGCTCAGCAAAGACTAATCGGATTCACAGTTGATGGTCAATTTTTTAAGCTCTACAAGTGCATCCCCCGAGATTGCGTGGCGACTAGGCTCCCAATTGGGGATGTCAATAACAACTTCGCGGCCAAAATTTGCGGCTTTAACAAGGGCGGTAGCCGGAAAATTGTGAATGTCTGTGATGTACCCCTCGTTCGCCGTTGTTTGTTGGCCCAGGAAGTTGCGATTGCGAGGAAAATAGTTGTAGTTGCTTCCATGGGGACCAGTGATTTGGGATCGGTTTATCGGAGGGCCAACTTTTACGCCATTGACAACAATGAAATCAATATTTGAGGCAGTAGAGGTGTGCCTTACTCGCCCAGTCTCTACTGATTTACCGGTCAAAATGCTCCCTTGGAATTCCTCATCTTTCTCCGCCCATCCAATGCCGCGAGCTCCAAGTGTGCACTCTCCCTTTTTCTCGATCACATAGACATATGAAGCATCAATTTCTGCAGTACCCATCGGGCAAAAGAACATGCAATGCTCCTTGTAGCTTGGTGAGCCTTTTTCACCAATCACCCCAACCTCGGGGTTGCCAAGAATTGATCGCTTGGAGATGAAAATTCTGCCCACCGGAGCTTGGTCGAAGCTGTCGACGAAGGGGACAACACGATCGAAAATAAGTTTTTTAGGATTAAGTATATCTTCATCAGATAATGACTTGATCTTGCTCTCGGCTGGCTTAGAGCTCGTTTGCGGAACGTTTCTGGCAACCGCTGCCCCATGATACGACTGGATACAGGCGATCAAAGCTGCACAAGCTGTTGTGCGCGCAAGAAAAATAGAATCAATCATAGCCGGATTTGGTGAAATAAAAATTGACGAATAATCTGCTTGATGGTATATAAGTTGCTTAGCCTATACAGGCTTTTAAAATTTTGTTAATAACCTTTCCATTGCCCTTGCTAAGGGGGATATCTAAGAAGTCGCTATTAGATCCAACGCCTCTAGTAATCCTAATTTTAGCAGGATTAGGCTTGAGATTGTCGGGTTTTGTGGTGAGAGAATTCTCCAACTCCAGAAGATATAGGCCGCTGATGGCAGGGCCAGTTCTGGTGTAGGGGCGTTTCGAATTGGCAGTTTTGATGAGTGCGGAGCTCGTTTGAGACAGGAGCGTTGTGTCGGTGGACGGGGTAAAGATAATCCGTCTCGAAACGCCAGGTATCTCAAGTTTCTGGATAACTTTGTAGGGGCTATTTCTTAGACTATTCTCTTTTAGCTGGGTTCCCAAAAGAGCAACATTCACAAGTGCATAGCACTTATTACTATTCAAATCTCGCATGATTTGTGCGTAGGCAGCAAAGGTATCGCACTGACCCAGAAGTTTCAGTCCATCGTTGCTACCTGTAGAGCATTCATTGCGCTCTGAATATTTATAAATCGCAGATAAGTATTGATTGCCTTTCTCGTCGACTCTCTCCCTATCTCCGCCGATGGACAAATCAAAAACATTGCATTGAGCAAAAATCGAGTTTTTGTCCAAACTCTTGCACTGTGCTGAAATGTCTTTAGGCCAAAAACAAGTGGGCTTGTCAAAGGTCTGATAGGGAGGATCGAGACACTCGAGGGGCTCTTCTGTATTTGCAGGTTGGCTGGCGAGAAAAGGTATCGCTAGGACGAACGCTGCAAGTAATTTCGATACCATGGTTCCAAGCCGTAGGTGGAAGGGAAGTAATGAATCAACAGACGCCAACAAGGCAAACAGACTTCTTCGAACGCGGTAGGTTGACTCCAAATCCTTTGAGGAACTTGTATATCAATGGCGCAGATACTCCTCTGCCGCCAACTCTGAGTTGCTCCCTTAATTCATAGTCATTGCTGTCATTGACGGTGTCACTATAGGCATGTATGGCCATGAGTTCGCGGCCATCGTTATTAATCACTGGTCCACCACTGTATCCCGGCTTGGTAGGTGCATCATAATTTAAGTCATAGGGGATAGAATCGTTGTATTGTGTAACTCTCCCCGTGGCAGTAAACGGCATGACTCTGACGGAATGAACCGCTTCTTCATCAATAGGATACCCCTTTATACGGACTTTAGTGGATACAGTGATAGTAGTTGCTCGAGCCAAGGGAAGACCCAAAGAGTTTTTGCACGAGGCAGCTGGAGCAAAGGCTAGATCAAGCTTTTCATCATATTTAAAAGCGGCTTTGCTGAGTACAAACTTATCGCCTTTTGGCGAGAGAATTTGCAGTGGTTCAGAACTAGAGTTGCCCTTGATGACGTGATATGCCGTTACCAAAATGCAGCGCCCTTTGTCACTCGGTCCCAGCACAAAAGCTGTTCCTGGATCTCCTACCGTAACGACTTTGAAGATCCGCTGGTCGATGGGTGAGGCCTTGACGGCCTGAAAAAGTGATGCAGCCCCCAGGCATGTCGGAATGAAAAACAGGTACTTAATCAATTTCACCACAGACTATCCTCCTGGCGTGCGTTACCCTGACTGTCGGCTGAATGCGCTCTGGGTGTTCCGCTGGGCACTCTTTCCGATGGCTTCGACTTGTTGCTCACCGGGTTGATCGACGTTGCATTAGATGTGGAGACGCCATCACTGGCATTTGCTTCAGCAGTTTCTTCTATCGAAGCCATGCTGAAATAGGGTCTGGACGTTGTTTCGGTGAGAGGTCCAGTTGCTTTGGTTCGCACAGCTAGCAAATTGCGAAGCGTTTGGCCGGCATTTTGTCCAGGTTTTAGTGTGTAGAGCAGACCACCTTCCACACAGCCAGAACCCTCGCTTTTGGCCGCACAGATGACTGGCATGCCATTTGTCCTACCGGTTGTGAGATATTTGAGGGCTCCTGTTTGATGTAGGTTGTTGAACCGTTGGCTCACCTCCTCACATCGCCTCTCGGGCGACCACCCATCGGAGCTGAAGGCCCCACTTTTCCAAAGGATGATTGGAACCTGCTTCCCACTCCGGGTGGTGGTCATGGTTGCAGGAACACCGGAACTGTTGCCGCAATAGAACTTCGACGAGGCCCGCGCCGGCTGCGATAGGAGGAGCGGGGCCCAAGCGGAGATCAAAAACGATGGGATTGCAGCCAGCAGATAGCTCTTCATCATGTGCGAATACCTACATCTCACACTCTACCACTATCGCTCTATGGCTAGAAATTCGGGCTGAGGCGGCTCGCTCCAGTTAGCGTGCCGACTCGTAGCCAAGGCTCTTTTTTTGAAGTGGGAGCATAAGTGTTGGTGGTTTAAGCTACTCCCGAGCTTTGCAAGCTTATATTGAGAATGGCCAATTTGTCCCAGTTCTTTCTTGAGAGTGCTTGAGCTTATTCCTAGGGAGAAGTTTTCAAGATCTATGGCCTCTCGGGGCGCTACCTGCGTGCCATCATTGTAATATACAGGGGCGCTCCATAGTGGGGAAGAATGTACAGCGTTCATGCCAACCAAATCATTGTTCTCGGTGAATATTCCGCCCCCACTCATTCCTTTTTGGATATCATTGGTATAGGATAATTGGTACTCTCCTGCCAGTGGCTTTGGGAGAAGCCCCGACAACCGCCCCTTTGTTTCTGTGTATGGGGCGTCCGCCGGGTATCCAGCCGCGATAACAGAGAGGCCGGAGGCTTGACCCGTGTCGGAAATAAGCTGAGCCTCAGAATAAGCGTTGGAATGAGAAGTCTGCGCAATTAGAAATGCGACGTCTGCCCTTCTTGAAGGGGCAGGGCGAATGACCTTGGCGGGTACGGTTACACCATCGTAAAAACTAACGCAGGCTGTCTGTCTTTTATCGGTTATGACATGGGCTGCGGTTGCGATTACAAGCATATTATCCCTGAGTTTTCTAATGATGATTCCAGATCCATAAATGTCTTTCCCGCCAACTCTAACGATTATCCTTTCTCGCTCGTTACCACGTGTGGGATTTGCAACGCTATCGAATTTGGCATGAGAAGGAGCAGCCAGGAGTGCTCCTGAGCTGGCTGCTGCCACGCTTAGCAGTAAAAGAATCAAACGCCTCTGGACGCCCTTGATTGCTACTGCATTGATGATGGAAGCTACCATTTTTAATCGTTCACTTATTGCGTTTGTGGAATAGCAAAATTAGTAGCGTTCCTGTTAGAAGGCAGGCTGCCTGAGCTCCGAGGGTCGATAATGATTGGTTAATATTATCCAATGTATTTTCATAGTCTAGCGCGCCGGCAACACGAGCTATCCCTTTATCTCCTCCCGGTATTAGGCCGGTGATTTCGGTATAGGCCCCAAGGGCTCGCATTGCCCAACGGCTTGTGATCAGTGGGTAGATATCTTTTGCCCCATCTTTGAGAATAAAAAGCACACCTCCGAATACGAGCTGTGGAATAAGCAATAGTGGGGCAACACTGCTGGCCTGCTGGCTGTTTTTAACATAACTGGATACCATTAAGGCCTGAGCACCGATTGAAATCAGGGTGGCAAAGCAGACCCAACCAACGTTCAGCCCCCATTGTTCGTTATCCGGTGGAGCATCAAAGAAAATCGACACAGCTATTGCCACCAAAATGGCTTGCACCAAAGCTTGGCTGGTCATAACTAAGGTTTTTGATGCCAGATAAGCTTCTGGTAATAGGTTGAAGGCCCGCTCGCGAATAAAAATTTGCCGCTCCTTAACAATGGTTTGCAGAGATGATGAAAGCCCTACCCAGACTGTGGAGCAAATAATGACAAATAGGATTCTTAATGCGTCGGGATAAGTTGTGCCATCTGCCGCCGCAACATCAGAAAATATTGAACGGTTATTGGCTGCAATGGCGATCATTCCTGTGGCAAGAGGAGCCGTAATTGCATTCAATCCAAGTGATGTTAAATCGCGGCTTAGTAGCTTGATATCTCTTGAGATTAGGGTCCTTAATTGTGGGATAAAATCTTTTAACCGCGCTTTTAGCTTGTTGCCTGCTTGCAGCTGTCCAGCCTTTGATTCTTCGGAAATATACGGCAAGGAATTAGCCTGTACTTCCTTAAACCGAAGGGCTAACGACTTGATTTCATCATTGGTCTTCTCAAGAAACTGGTATATATCCGCAAAGTCACCTTTGACTCCAAAGTAACTGCCGCAGCCTCCTGGTGCTCCCGCATAGCATAGGTAACCTCCCCTCCCTAGAAAAACAACTTGATCGCATAGCATTACGTTGTTGGTGGCATGGGTCACTAGTGCCACAGTTTTGCCTGAGTCGGCCAATCTTCTAAGCAGCTCCATCATGCGTTTGTCTAAGCCTGGGTCTAATCCAGACGTGGGTTCATCAAGAAAGAGAATGCGTGGATCTGCGATGAGTTCCACCCCAATGCTGACTCGCTTTCTCTGGCCACCACTGAGATCCTTTACCCGAGCATGCCGTCGATGTTGCATCTCGAGCTCGGTGAGGACTCTCTCCACCCCTTCCCGTTGTTGCTCGGGGTCAGGCAGTTTGAGGCGTGCTGAATACCGCAATACCTCTTCTACAGTTAAATCTGCATGCACAATATCGTCTTGCGGAACAAAGCCGATTTCTTGCTTAATTGCGGAGTAGCATTCTCTTAGTTCGTGGCCATTAATTAAAATGTTCCCCTGGTAGCTCATATTCTGGCCAACGATCGTGGTCAGCAGGCTTGACTTGCCTGCGCCGCTTCCTCCAACAAAGGCCACGAGTTGACCAGGTTCAATGGAGAGACTGCTCCCACTGATCCTTCCAGGAAGATTGAGGTTGCGAACATCAACGCGATAGTTTTTGCCGCTAGTTTCTTTCGTTAACTTCCCGTTTAACCATATAAAGACGTAAGTCCCAACCTTTAGCTCATCACCCTGCTGCAGCAGCTGGGAGCCAGCTACCTGCTTATCGTTAACGAAAATGCCATTTTTGCTGTAATCAACGATGATATGTCCATTGGCGACTTTCTTGACGACACAGTGCCTCCTGGAGATTGTCGGGCCTTCGATTTTGATATTGCAATCTCCCCCGCGACCAATTGTTATTTCATTGTTATTAACTCTGCTGTTTGAGCTGGCTGTGTGTCGCGATTGGGCGGTTTGTTCATTTTGATTTAGAATTTCAATTCGGACGCCACCCTTCAGTGCTGCGCCAATCTGAATCTCTGCATTCTCTTGCCACGTAGTCCACTCCTCACATCCAAGATAGCGGTTATTTAGCTTCGTGCCGTTCGTGCTCTTGGTGCCATTGTGTCCATCGCGAATTTCAATAGATCCATCTGGATTAACTCGGATCGATAAATGAACGCCTGAAACCATTGTCCATTCAGGGTGAAGTCGCAGATTGGCAGATCCCGATCTTCCAACTGTGTAGTGTCCAGGTGGAAGGTCAAATTTAATGGTGTCACCCTCGTGGCAAGCCGAGATTGTTTTCATGGTGGTTTTAGCTTTTATTTGTTATTGAGTATATCATCGCCCAGCTGGAGGAGGCGATTCAGGTGGTTATCGGGCTCCTCACTTTGTTTTTTAAGGCTGCCACCGGGATCATTTAGAATTGTATTAAAGTTCATGTCTGTAGAGGCTAGGCATTGAGCGAGCTCGCCTTCCCTGTAGCCATACAGGAAAATATATTTACGCATCTCTGGTGTTCCGTGCCAATCTTTTTCTAGTGGAAGATAGGTTCCAATGTTTGCTAGGAAGTTGGACGCTCTGGTGAGCATCGCATTCGTGAGCCTTATTGGCGTTGCCCTTCTGAGGTAGACCCCCGCAACGCAATCAGCTTTTAATTCATCTGCCACCGAGGTCCATATGATCTCTCTTGTGAAACCCTGCGCAGCATGTTGCCTTGCGTGCGCATATTCATGAGCCACAAGCATGGCAACCCCTTCTGGCCCATATTTATTTCCAATCTTCTCAATTGTCTGGTTGGATACAATTATCTTTTGCTCTTCTGGCCAGTAGAAGGCTACAGTATTTCCCTCTTCCACGGTGCCGCATTCGCTCCTCGACTCTCGAGTTGCTGGAATGTCGCTGGCTACTGTGCGAACAAGTGGATCGTAAAGCTTGATCAGTTGTTTGGTCCCCTTTGCTGCGATCTTATAGTGTTGCTGTTGGGCCAGGCTGGGCGTAGCCAATGTTGCCATCGTGAAAATTGGCAGGATTAGCTTCTTCAAGGCGGTGCTTATGCTTTTTGCAGGTTAGCACGCGTTGTGTTGGTTACCGTGTACACGGGCTACTCCTTGTATTTTGTGTGTTGCTCCCTCCTCAAGGTGCCCCTTCCTTGAATTAGCGCTTCAATCTTTGCTATTCTGCGGAAACGAATCCTATTAACCTGTCTTGTCTCCCGACTACGACCTTGGCTGCCAATTCGCTCGTGTGCTCAAGGCTTCATCTGGGGCTTCGGCCCCTAGTCTGAACCCGTATCGTCTATCAGGCCTGCTTGCAGACGTTGCGGCTTCCGATCAGGCACTGGTCTCGGCTTTTCGTTTATTGCTTGGCCAGCCTTTATTCGTTGAGTTTTTTTCGGGTCGCCAGCCTGGTCAGGCGCAGTACCACTCACTCGTAGCGCTTGCCCAGGAATCCTTGGCTCCAGCTTTGGCCCTCAGGGTGGCTGAGTTTCTTGATGGTTACCTTGCCCACTTCACGGGTGGATCCGCAGGGCCCGTAACCCCATTTCCTGTCAACTTCCAGGCTGATCTTGACATTCAGCCCACGGTTGTCGTCGAGGACTTGGCTTCCCCCAGCAACCCGTCACAGCAGGAGCCTGCCACAGTTTACGCCCCGGATTCTTCCCCTTCCTCTGCCCATTCCGCGTCCATCCCCGAGCCCATCACTCGTACTCCTGGTGCGAAGCTGCCCATTAAAGCTTTGGTTCTATTTGGTTTTTCTTGTTTAGCCCTGTTCGCCGTATTTAAGGTTCCTGCTCTTTGCGAGCCTTTCGGGCTTTGTTCTGATTCAGGATCTGAGCAGGAGGATGGGCCAACCATGAAGAAATCATCGGTCAAGCCCTCCGCACCAACAACGGAGCCTCAGGCTTTGCAGGATCAGCCCAAGTCGCTACCCCCCAGTACTCCGTCCGCCCGTCCCTCTTCCCCAAGGTCTGACTGGTCTGGTTCGAGTCAGTCTATGCCGGCCTCTCCGCCACCGAGCGCTCCACTCCGAGAGGAACCATTGTGGTGATCACTGACGCCTTTTTTATTGTTCTAACTGAAGCATTTCCTTGATGCTGTCGATGCCTTGATGAATAGTATGTACGGCGCATATGTCCGTATCCATGGAGATGATAGTATTTTTGACTCCAACCTTCATGGCCAGGTTGGTTTGATATTGTTTCCCGTTGACTTCGACTTCAGCGATGCCTGTGAGTGTGTTGCCAGCTCCGTCTTGAACGAGTGCAACGCTTTTGACTGTCCCGCCACATTCGCGCACTTCTTCTTCGACAAACTTGCGAGCTTCGCCATCGTAGATTAGTTCGCACGATGTTAATGTTAGGCTTGCGGCTGTTAGGCCTGCTAGGCGACTAAATATCATCTTGCGTCTGTTGGTGGTGTTGGACATCGAAGGCATGATTTTGTCGCTATGATCTGGTGGATGGCTGATTGCAATGGGTGATTGATGAGGGGATGAGGTGTGGTTGGTCAGCATCGTCTCGGTTACCCATGGGCATCTGCCTTGGTCTGGCTCAAAGCAGGTCTAGGGCCGCTTTGATTCGATGGGTCTCTCTTCTCGTTTGTGTCAAGCTTCTTGGTTGGGTGCAAGGATAGACAACGGTCGGATTAGCGATCTCGGCGCCACCCCCTCTCGAAGAGCCATAACCAGCCCGGCTGCATCCGTGTAGTTGGTCGCTGGAAGCACCTCCAGGCCCAGGGCTGCGGCGCTCACCTGCAGCACGCAGGGATTCTCGACTGCAATGACTGGCACGCCTCGTTCAGCGCAGGACAGTACAGCGGACCCCCCGAGTGCTCCCGCCGGCGCCACCACAGCGCCTACGTCATCCGGACGAAGCAGTTCTGGGGTGGCAGCATTACCACTGCTCGGCCACGCCAGCAGATCGGGCGCTCGGCTGAGGCCCACCAGCACGCAGGGTAGGAAGGTGGTTCCCAGTTCTTCGCCGGCAGCGCGTGGATCAAGCTCGGGATTCAGGGGTAGCGGACTCAGCGCCGGCGCATGGGCGCAGGGTATCCCCAGCTGTTCGCACAGCAGGTGGCTGATGACGGCTTCGGCTCCAGCCAGGACGTCCACACCGCCACCACTGCGGTAAGCCGCTAGGGATTCGCTTTCGGGATCTTCCGGGAAGCGGGACACCACAGCGATTGCGGTGGCGCCCGCCTTTTTGAGGCGTTCGCCTGCTCGTAACAGTGCCTCGGGCTGGCCTAGCCGTCCCCAGCTGGCGCCGCTGGGGCCCTGTTCAAGGCTCACGTCTAGGGCAACCTCGGTGCTCACCACTGGCCCGATGTCCAGTCCGAGCGTGGCCCGGCAGCCATCGGCTACCTGCAGGTGGCGCCGCTGAAGTTCGGGCTCGATGCCGGCATCGAAGAGCAGGCCGATTCTTTGGCTTCGCACTGGCCGGAGGGCCAACCTTCCGGCAGCGAAACGGTCCAGCCCCGAACCTTCCACGTAGTGGATGCGGGAATCGCTCCAGTAGAGCGCTGCCCCGTTCATCACGTTGGGGTGGGTGATCACGCAGCTGCTGGCCGCTGCCAGAAGGCGCGCCACCGGCAACCCATCACCGGCATAGCCGCCGATGCTGCAACCGATGCCGGTGGGAATCACCAGCAGGGTGGGCAGTGGGGCTGTCATGGCGACTCCTGGACGACCACGGCTTCAATCTGCAGCTCCTCGCCCGACACAGCTGTAATCGCCCAGCGCAAGGGCCGGCCTTGGTCCGCCAGGGCCACCTCCACCTGGGAAAGCAGCGATCCGGGCTTGCGCGTCAATCGCAGCTCCAGCGCTACCAACTTCATCGCCGCAGTCTCACTTTTGGTATTGGCCAAACTGGGCTTCATAAAGAGCGTCTTCCATTCCTGCCTCCAGCTTGAGATCGCTGCGGGGATACGCCACGCACAACAGGGCATATCCCTTCTGCTGCAGATCGCCCTTCACGCCCATGGCATCGGGCTGGTGAACCTGGCCTTCGCTGAGCAGGGCCGCACAGGTCGTGCACACGCCGGAGCAGCAGGAACTGGGCAGCATCACGCTGGCGGCTTCGGCCGCCGACAGTACGGTTTGGTCACTGCGGCACGAGAAGCTGTGGCTGTCGCCCTCAAATTTCACGGTAACCGCAAAGGTGTTGAGCTCTGTCACGGGATCTGGCATTAACTGGCTCATTTTCCCAGCTGGGCTCCTGCCCTTTGCGCGGCATTAGACCTCCTGCCAAAGGCTTGGGTGGGGGGCAAGGTATTCGGGTGGTTGGGGATCATTGGCCTGGGCCGTCAGCACAAAATCGCAGCTGATCGAGATCCGGAGCTCGTTTTCATCATCGTTGGGCAACACGGCATGGTCGAGGCAGCTTGGAAGCAGCAGCAGCAACCCGGCTCGAGGCGCTACATCCACCCAGGGTTGTATCCAACTTCCGCCATCCGCAGCCGGCTCGCGCAGTGGCCCGCCGTGCCCCACCGCCATTCCTGGTACAAGCTCATTGACCTGGCGCTGAGGCCAAATCCGAAGGCAGCCACAACGGCTGCTGCCTTGGCCCGTGAGGTAGAGCACGGCGCTGAGGTGGGCATTGGGGTGATGGTGTCGACCCACCACCTGGCCCGGCTCGCACAACACGGGCCAGCAGCGTTGCATATGCAGCGCTACCCGACTCAGGTCAAACCCCATCTGATGTCCATAGGATTTGGTGAATCGAGCCACCTGCTCCAGCAACCGAGCAAAGGCCGGGTGGCGCTGAAGCTGCCAGGCTCCGTTGAGATCTCCCGTCCAGGCGCAGTGTGGATCGGGATTGCCCTCGGCCTCGCCCCGTAGGGCATGCAGTACCTGAAGCTGGCCGGCTAGCTCGAGCGGATCGAGCGCTAGCTGCACCTGGCCCAGGGCCACAGGGAACAGCGGCTGGATGACCAATTCATCTAGCCCTGGCAACGGCAGAGGCATGGGGAAGTCGCTCGTACTGAGGTTCAGCATCCGATGCCGCGTCGCTAGCGGCCATCCAATCGTCGGGTGACAGCGGTACACACAGATCTGGGCCATCAGCTGGTTTCCGTCGCCTACCCCTGAAGCCCCGTGGTGGTGTCCTTTGTCCAGCTGGCATTAACTGGTGTGTGGATTTCGGCAATGGCGCCATCAGAACTACAGCTGGGCCTCGGTGACGTGCTTCCTCGGTGTCCCGTGACCACGCCTGGCAGGAGGTTGCTGCCACCAGGGGATGTCTGCGCAGATCCAAAGCAGCTGTATCCCCCCTTTGGCTAGATCTTGCGGGCGAGGTTGAAGTCCGCGCCCTGATCACCGCAGGCAGGCCATCGGGTGCCGGGGTGTCACACCCAGGGCCCGGGCGACGCTGGGATGGCAAACCGCCCCATCCACGGTGTTGAGGCCCGAGAGCAGTTCGGGCCGGTCGGTGACGGCTTCCACCAGGCCCCGGCCGGCCATCACCTGGACGTAGGGCAGGGTGACGCTGACCAGGGCTTCGGTGGAGGTGAAGGGAACGGCGCCAGGCATGTTGCCGACGGCGTAGTGCTGCACCCCGTGGACGGTCAACACCGGATTGGTGTGGGTGGTTTCACGGCTGGTGGCGATGCACCCCCCCTGATCGATCGCCACGTCGACCACCACCGAGCCCGGCTGCATCTGCTGCACCAAGCCCTCCTCCACCAGGGTGGGGGCCCGGCCGCCGGCGGTGAGCACGGCGCCAATCAGCAGGTCGGCTTCTGGCACCAGCCGCTCGATCAGGCTGCGGCTGCTCACCAGGCCCACCAGGCGGCCGCGGCGCTGGGCTTCCAGGCTGCGCAACTTTTCGGGCGAGCGATCGAGCAGGAACACCTCGGCGTCCACCGCGGCGGCGATCCGGGCTGCGTTCCAGCCGACGCTGCCCGCCCCCAGCACCACCACCCGCGCCGGCCGCACGCCGGTGCACCCGCCCATCAGCAGCCCGCGGCCGCCATGGGGTTTCTCCAACAGGTGCGCTCCCACCTGGGCCGCCAGGCGACCGGCGATTTCGCTCATCGGCGCCAGCAGGGGCAGGCTGCCGTCGTCGAGTTGTACGGTTTCGTAGGCCACCGCCGTGGTGCCGGCCTCCAGCAGGGCCCGGCCCACCTCCGGATAGGCGGCCAGGTGCAGGAAGGTGAACAGCACCAGATCGCGCCGCAGAAAGCCGAATTCCGCGGGCTGGGGCTCCTTCACCTTCACCACCAAGTGGGCGGCCCAGGCCTCCTCGGCACCCACCAGCCGGGCCCCCGCGGCGGCGAATGCGGTGTCGCTGAACCCCGCCCCCAGGCCGGCCCCGGCCTGGACGCGCACCTCCATGCCCTGGTTCACCAGCTCCGCCACGGCGTCGGGGCTGAGCGCGACCCGTTGTTCATCGCGCTTGATCTCCGCCGGCACGCCGATGCTCGCCATCGGGGCGGCCAGGCCCGAACCGCTCGGGCTGGGGGTTGCCATGCTGATTTTGCTGGGTGTAGCTCCAGGTTGGCGGCGCCGGGCCCTGGCCGCCACGGCTCATCCAGGAGAACGGCTGGCTTAGCAGAACGGCTGGCTCAGCGGGCGGCGATCGGCATGCGCCAGCCACTGCCGAAGGCGCGCCCGCCGATCTTGAGCAGCGGTGGGGCCTGGCGCCGTTTGAATTCGGCGCGGCGCAGCAGTTGCATCACCCGGTGGGCCAGCTCCGCTGGGTTGCCGGCGGCGATCAGGTCTTCTGGGCTGCGCAGCTCCTCGATGTAGCCCTGCAGGATTGGGTCGAGCACGGCGTAGTCGGGCAGGGAATCGCTGTCGCACTGGTCGGGCCGCAGCTCGGCGCTGGGCGGTTTCTCGCGGATCGCCCGCCCCACCAGCTCGCCGCTCTTCGGCAGGCCCAGCTCGCGGCGGCAGGGGCCGGCGGCGGCCGAATCCAGCCAGGCGCAGAGCTCAAACACGCTGGTTTTGTACAGGTCGCCGATTACGGCCAGGCCGCCGTTCATGTCGCCATAGAGGGTGCAGTAGCCCACGGCCAGCTCGCTCTTGTTGCCTGTGGAGAGCAGCAGTTGGCCCTGCTGGTTGGCCACGGCCATCAGCAGGGTGCCCCGGATGCGCGACTGCAGGTTTTCGGCACTCAGCCCGCACGGGGGGCCGTTCAGCACCGGCGCCAGGGCGGCATCGAAGCCGGTCATCAGCGGCGCGATGGCGGTGGTGTGGGTGGTGAGGCCGAGCCTGGCCGCCAGGGCCTCGGCATCCCGCAGGGAGCCCTCCGAGCTCCAGGGCGACGGCATCAGCAGTGCCCCCACCCGTTCGGCGCCTAGGGCCGCTGCCGCGATCACGGCCACCAGGGCCGAATCGATGCCGCCGCTCAGACCGAGCAGGGCCGTCTGGAAGCCGCACTTGCCGGCGTAGTCGGCCACCCCCAGCACCAGGGCCCGGAACAGCTGCTCCAGCGGCTCGGGCACCGGGGTGATCAGGGGGGGCGTGATCGTGGAGCTCTGGAGCGGGGAGGGGGCCTGCCAGCAGCTCACCTGCTCCCGCCCACAGGCCAGTTGGCACACCACGCTCCCGGCGGCGTCCACCACGAAGCTGCTGCCGTCGAACACCAGCTCGTCGTTGCCCCCCACCTGATTCACGTACACCACCGGGCAACCGAGCCGGCTGGCGGCCCGGGCAGCCAGGCTCTGACGGAGGGCCACCTTGGCCTGGCCGAATGGGGACGCCGAGAGGTTGAGCAGTAGGTCGACGTGGCTCGAGAGCAGATCGGCGACGGGATCGGCACCGGCCAGGCGGTGGCCCTGCAGTTCCTCCTCCACCCAGAGGTCTTCGCAGATCGTCAGCCCCAGGCGCCAGGGGCGGCCGCCCCGGTGAAGCTCCAGCACGCTCGGGCCCGAGGCGGCACAGAAGTAGCGCTGCTCGTCGAAGACGTCGTAGGTGGGTAGCAGCCGCTTGCGGGCCACCACCCGCCAGCTGCCGGCTTCCACCAGGGCCACGGCGTTGAACAGGTTGGGCAACGCCGCCGCGCCATTGGGTTCGGCGATGC
>Ga0194129_10003534_pt1 | contig 21668 bp, 9 predicted proteins | sample TA2KigCa35mmetaG_FD_150862 | JGI IMG/M metagenome (GOLD analysis project Ga0194129, IMG submission 150862) | Freshwater microbial communities from Lake Tanganyika, Tanzania - TA2015038 Kigoma Deep Cast 35m | ecosystem: Environmental > Aquatic > Freshwater > Lake | place: Tanzania: Lake...
CTCGATGCGTTTTCGTTCCTCGGCCCTGGGGCCCGAGGCGCGTTCGACGGTGGCGATGACGATGGTGCCGCGCCCGCGCGCGGAAGCGAGCAGCCCGGCGTCCGTCAACTCGCGGTAGGCGCGGGCGGCCATCTGTTCTACTGTTATGTCCTGAGGTGGCGAGGAACTGTGCTCCTCAGCCTCCTGCTGGGGCCCCTGCCGGTTCTGGGATTGCTGGGATTGCTGTTTGGTTCGTCCGGAGGAATGTTCGAGATTCTGGTACTCCCGATTGACTTTGTTGCCCATCAAAACTGGACGCACGGCATCACGTTCAGCCTGCCGGTCTTTTTCAGCATCTTGATTCTTTCGATCGCCCATCCGCTGAAACCCTGTCTTACAAACGCCATCATTACAGCGATCGGAATCTCTCTCTGGTATGGGCTAGCGATTCTGATCGGCGCAAACGCCGGGTAGCCGATGGAAGGTGCTGAAAGGTAATGTGGCACCTTTTGTGGGGACCTCCGAGTCCTGGTGTCTCCAACTGATTAGGCCGGTCTATTTAGAACTCTGGTCTGAGCTGATCCATTCTCCAGAATGGCAACCGTATCACACGGAGTTCTGGCCACTGTCAATTTTGTCGGCATAGTTCAACCAACGTGGCTTTCTTGTGCCTTCCAAACCGACAGGTCAACACGCAGCCTTGCAATCATGTCGGCGGGAAGGTCGACGACCCCGGAGTCGTTCGATTCGTCACCAAGATCTTCATCGTCCGTGCCAATACCGAGTTTTTCTCGGCGTTTGTGTTCTGAAGTCACATGCTCCGGATCCATGCGACCATCGACTCGTATGTCGCCGCCCAGAGTCACTTCAAATAGCTGAGCACGGCGATAGAGTTCCTCGAACATGCGCTCATCGTACGTAGCGGCGAGGTATGGCACTACGATTTCTAGTGTCGGCCCTGTACCCTCCTCAACTCCCATACGTTCACGTTCCACTTTGCTGCCAATTCGGTCGACTCGCCCTGTCCGCTGTTCGATGGTGGCCGGGTTCCAGCACAGGTCATGATGGATGACGTGGCGGCATTCCCGGTGCAGATCAATTCCTTCCTGACCGACCGAGGTCGAGATTAGGATCTCGGGGCGGTAGGGCGTATTGAATCCCAGAAAATATCGATCGCGATTCTTTGTATCCCCTTTCACAAGCTGGACGACGTTGCGATTCTCAGCACCCGCGTAATACCCCGAAAGCAGGGCGTTGTTGCTCAGGGCGCGTACGAGAGTTTCGAGATACGCGTTAACTCGATCTCGAAGTGATTCCAGCTGTCCATCGAGCGGTTTGACATACCGTTCAGATAGGTAGTCAGCCCATCGCTCCGTATTGTCCTTTTCCAGGTCGGCCAGATATCGAAGCAGAAACTCATCGGCCATGAGAATTCGCCGGAACACCTGACCAGCGACGGCTCTTGTTTCCAAATCAAACTCGGCCAGCAAAAGTCCGTGATTCTGAACCAACAGAGGGGGGCGACCGTGACAAGCGGAAATCACGCCTTGTTGAAAATAGGGCGCCACGATTTCTCCGATCGCGTCCTCACGAAGCCGACGTATCCATGCATCGACGGCCCCCTGCATGAATTCAGCGACTTCGGGGAATTGCTCATCAAGCTCCGTGTCCTCCACTTCGAGCGGATCACTTGTCTGTGCATGAGCCTCCGGGTCTGAATGTCTCGCAGTACGACCAGCGCGTTCGCTGCGTGAGAGTGGTTCACGGGCTTCGAGCCAGTTTGGCGAAACGATCCTCTCTTCAAGATCCGGGCAATTATGAAGCACTTTCTGTAACCATTTCTCCCCATCTGCAGTCTCGCGCCACCAATTCACAGCGACTTGTTCTGTCGCTGCAATAATGAGGCGACGGTCTGGTTTGTCGGAATTTGCTTGTTCACCATTTTTTACGAGCAGCAGCGAGATCTGCTCGAGGTGCGCTGCAGTCAATGCGATATCAGATGGGACTCCGACGCGTCCCTCTGGCTGTTGGCCAAGCAGGGGATGATCCTGAATCAGCGAAAAGAGCAGCTCCCGCCGATTAAAGAATCGTCGCCGGAAATTCTCAAATGCCGATGCATCCCCGAACACACTCTGTCGTGTCTCGCTCAGGTATTTCTCAATTGCCAGCTGCAAATGATCACGAATGGCCTCTGCGGTTTTTGTGTAGACGCAGAACACCAGTGATTTTTGACCTCGTTTGAAGAACTCCAGTGCCCGATGAACTGTGGCCTGAATCTTTCGGTGTTCAGCGTCGGGATCGTGTTCGTCGTTTCGAGTTCCGATCATCTGTTCGAGGACATCGTGATAGTCACGAAGAAGTGGGTTGCGACTTTTCGCAAGTTTTTTCCAAACGGCAGCCGTTTCCACTAAGTGCCGATAGCTGCCAGTTAACTCAGCTCCCAGGTTTGGCAGTCCTCGCTCCTGCTTTGAAAGCGCCACCGATCGCATCATCAGGTACTGCGCCAGTTCGTCGTGCCCGTGAACTTCCATGCCAGGCGACCAACTGAAGGACGGACTGCCGTGACTCTCCATGGCGTCTGCCTTGTTCCCCACGAAGTGTTCTCGATAACCGCGGAGATGTTGGTGTCGAATGATAAATGGTTGCAGGTGACGTCTTAGCTCACCATTGCTGCGCTCAAGATTCAGAGCGGCAATGATGGCATGAGAAATTCGCGGTGGACGGATCTGGGCCGCCAAAGCGTAACGATTTTGTTCACCTTCCTTCGTTACCACATCCCACGTTTGACTGATGACTCCCTGGTCAATTTGACGCAGTGCCTTCCATCGTCTGCGAAAAGACTCCCCGGATTCTCTCGCCGATTTTATGGCCATTCCGAGCTGGTCGACCGCCTCGTCAAGTTGCTCAATGCGACTCCTGGAGAGCGACAAGACGTTGCGCAGCTTCAGTAGACTCAGTAGCTCATCATGTCGCAGCTGAAACGGTGTGGCGGATAGCCCCAGCAGGCGGCAGACCTTTCCTGTGACAAATGCCTCAAAGTGACGTCGGGATTGAACGTGCTCGTTCTTCAATCCGTGAATTTCATCAAGGATGACGAGCGGAAACTGGGGCCAATCAGACACCAGTGCGTACCGAGTCAAATCATCAAGAAGCCGCGACAATGCGTCCTCGTCGCTACCATTGAGTGCCTCCGCCAGTCGATCCGAGAGATACGGATTCGATTCAAGTGCTCGAGCGAAGGCCCTCGCCAAATCGGGCGAGATTCCATCAACGCCATAAACCCAAAGATAGCCAGAGCTTCGAAGATCCAGCAATGCATGCAGTTCAGGGATGCCAAAATTATCGAACACCCTGCCTTTGCGACACCAGTAGCGGCGAACGTCTGTGGGAGTGTGAAAATGGCCAAATACAGTTGCCAGACTGCGCAATCGCCACCAGTCGCGATCATGCAGGGCGGCACCAAACACACTCTGCTTTGCTACAATGAGCATCGGTCTGGCTCGCGTAGCGCTTCGGATTTTTGACGACAAGTCTATGATGTTGCTGGAGTTTCCGTTGTTGCGATCCGGTGTGACGATTTGAAGCCAATCCAGGTCGCCGTTATTTCGAGCACAGTCTTTCCTGAAGGTTTCCACCTCCCGCAGCCATTTGTTGAAAAGTGCATCACTTTTGGGCGTTATCACCAATATCACGGGTTTGTTGGCAGGCAGGCCATCCGGTGATTCTCCTCGCCTAATTGCATCAAGCATTGAGACGGCAACAGCCAGGGCCACAAAGGTTTTCCCCAGTCCGACCTCGTCGGCAAGAATCATCAACTCTCGCCGTTCGCTATCCTTTGAAACGAAGAACCGACGAAGGATGGCATTTGCCGTGTCGGACTGGCGCGCACAGTCATGCAGGATCTGCTCATGGAAGTCTGCCTTGTTGCCAAACACATGCCGCAGCGAGCTGCTCAAGTCGATGTCCCGAGAAATCTTCATAGGGCATCTCCCAGTATACGAGATTGGTAGCGGCGGAATTCTTCGGTTTGCAACTCCACTTCCTGCGCAACAAGTGCGGACAACATTTTCCGGCAACGATCGGTGACCGGATCAAAACAATCCTGCAGAGCCGGGTCGACGATCCCGTAGCGACAACGCATCAAACTGGCGAGGATCTCTGTTAATTGAAATCCAACGGCAGTTGGAGTCTTCTTCGGTTCATTGGCTGTTTCCGGCATTGTAAGACTTGCGAATACACGTTCCGCCAATGCCAAGGGGCTCGTTGGACCGCGAAGTGCGGCATCGAGCGATGGACGCGAATAGTTTGCCCTGCCTAACTCAGCCTCAATGCCGGGGATGGCCTGAACGAACTGCCGGATGAAGTATGCCAGTATGCGTCGGGTATCCACTGGGGCATCGGCCCTTTTTCCAAAGTCCGAATCATTCGATGCGCCGCTTCCGTCATCAGAATCTCCCGGTTCCTTTCCACACAAGTAGTGATCCAGAATCTCACTTTCGGTTGGCTTTCGCCCTGCGAGGAGCAGTGGTAGTTGAGTCTTATCATCAAAACGCACTGGGAAATTGACGCGGCAGCCCTGGGACCGAACTTCCACATAGACATGCGGCTGAACCTGCTGACCAGATACCTCATCGGGAAGGTGGACCAGGTGTTCATCACATCTCGGGCAGGAAGTCAGGTCAACGGTCACCGTTTCATTTGGAATCGTGTCATCAACCTCAATTCGGTAGAGGAGCCAGTAACCCGGATCAACAGCTTTTGCGGGAAAGGGCATGAGGAGGACGAGATCTGGCGGAATGGAATCTCGAAAGCGGATCGTCACTACCGATCCAGACGCAACCACCTCCTCCAGAAAGGCGGGACTGAATCCGTCGTCTTCAATCTTCGGCTGTATCGTTGGCAGCGCATGATCAGCATCGACTTCGGTTGGCGGGCCAGCAAATTCGAACAACCCTTTCAGGTGTTTCCGTTGACGAGGTGTCAACCGATAGACAAAGCCAGCCTCAGAATTCACAGACGTTCCACCCAGTCCCAATCCCAGTCGCGTGCAATTGGAGGAACCGATATACAGGATGCTCCCTGCCGATCCATCCACCAGGATGATCTTCGCGTGCAGCATTCGTTGCGACTCAGACTCCTTCACTTGGAGACTAACTTCGCGAGTCGCAAGTTCCTGTTCTTCGGTTTCGTCACCAATCTCCTCCACACTCTGAGGCGATTGCAGGTGGGCGGCCTCGGGTAGTGCCGGCCGAAGATAGATCCGACTGTCGAGTTGTTTCTTCAGTTCCATGGCCACATTGCCATCAAACACCGGGAGCCATGATCGCCCATCGGCGGATTTCTCACCAACACACACCAGTTCCAGACGGGCAGTTGGCCCCAGCTTTTTGAACAGATCTGTCAAAGCGAGAGCCGCCGTGCTTCCTTCAGGCCAGAATGGTGAAACGACGGTCACCGTTTCAGGGCGCTCAGTCGAAATAGCCGCCCATGAGTTGCAGATGGCCGGAACAACTTCTGTCGCTGATACCAACGCGACTGGAGTCTCCGGCCCCGTAACACCCTCGGGCAGAATACTGGCCTGCCGAGAGAACTCCGCGAGTTGGCGAGCCAATTGAGGACTTTGAGATTCATTGCCAATCTGCTCAACCAGTCCGATCGCCGTCAGCAGCAATGAACGGGGCGATTTGTTCGGTCCACCGAAATCGAGTGATACGACGCATTCATAGTTGTGCCGAAATCCCTGCCGAGTCAGATTGGCTGAACCGACAATCAGGCGAATTCGTCGATCTGGCGGAGTTCCGGTGACGGTGCTCTCGCGTACCCACATCAGCAGTGAGATTTTGGAATGCAGCTTTGGACGCGCAATCGGAATGGCATCAATACGCGGCGAGAGACGCGCCAAACGGTCGCAGCCACTCAGGTCGTACAGCACGGACACTTCAGTTTTCTGAAGCCTTCTCTCTAATTCGGAACGAAACGCTTTCTGTCGATGGACCGGCGAACTGACCCCCAAAGCTGCAGCCAGCAGTTCTTCTTCGACAAACTCAAAATCAACTTGATATGTCGTCGCGACAACCGACTCAAGCACAAACCCTTCACTTGGCGGCAAGTAGTAGTCAATAAGGCGATGACTTTTCTCCATGGGGCATCTGCTTTCGAGTTCAGGCGTTGCCAGCAAGCACTCCGGTTTCCCGAAGCATGTAAACGAATGGCTCCAGTCGATATGGATGCGTCAATCTGATGCCGCCCGCGATCATCGGCCGCTCATTGCGTTGAAACCGTGGCGACGGACGCAACAATGAGGAATCATTCCACGTGATCCAGTCACGCTTGGGCGTCCCTCCATCAACTTTCCCCGACTGAACCTGATGGTGTCGATCCATCACCGCGGTTATGAGCTCGAGTTCCGACCGACATCGATCAATCTGATAGGCAAATCCCAACAGACCTTCAATTGCATCACGAACTTCTGGACGTTCACAGCGATCGCGAAACTCCCTCAGCCTTTGAGCTGTTGCCCGGCAACGATCGGACATCTTGCAAAAATCCGTCTCTGTTGCCAGATCTCCGATCGATTTACTGGCGTTGTGAGTGCCCCACCAGAGCAGCGTTTCAAAGAATCCCAACATGGCTTCATGAAACTGCTCTGTCACAACGATTGCGTCGATGACGATAGGCAAACCCATCGCCTTCGCTTGTGGATGTGCCTCCAATGATTCACCCAGGCGAGATAGCGAGATCGTGTCCCAGTTCGCCGGCACGCCATCAGGCATACGGCGAATCGCCTGGCTCACGTATTCCCGGCGATCATCCGCGGTCAGAACCTCGCTCAACTGCCGACGCTCGTCCGGTCCTGCAGCTTTTAGGTGACACTCTTCACTCCATGCTGCGAAATCATCCTGTAACAAGGACACGCGTCGGGCATGTTCCGGATCTGCAATTCTGGTGAGATCCCGGCTCTCCAGAGGCAGCTCCGGGAACTGTTCAGCAAGTTCGACGCCCTCGGCAGATAATTTGCCCGAATTCGGATCAACCAGTTGTCCTCCCACCATTGATGTCCAGTAAGTACCGACAGCGCCGGTACGGGACTGATACTTCAGCAGTCTGAAGTCGCACGTGACGTTCTTGCCGCTTGCAGCAAAGTTCTGGAAGCTCGTCTTCGCATAGCTGATCCCTCGCAATCCGTCCGCAGCCCCCGCATGGCCCGCAGCCTGAGCAGTTACGCAGGCGAGTGCCCAAAGCCGCTCAAATGGCTCGACTGCTTTCCGTCGTTGCGCCAGACCAGAGGCTCCGGAAAGCATGGTACGGTACTTTTCCGCATTGGCAATTGCGGCGCACAGCATCGACAGGTATCGCGAACGCGTCGTGATTGTAGTGACGCCCGGCAGCAGCAAATCAGCCAGTGAGCCATAGGTCTGCATCGCTCCAAGCGGATCGATGCTGCCCGTGCTTCCTCCGAGCGGATCATAGGCGGTGATGAATGGCAGCATGACTTACGTCCGTAGCAGTCTATTTGGAATTTCACACGTTCAATTCTGCTTCATGCAATCCATGATATCGATTCTTCGACTGCGGCATCCATCGACGATGGGTCGCAGTATGCGATCTTGTCAAAGCGAAACCAGATCGAGTTGCAAATTTCCAAGCAAGTTGAAGATGGTGTCGGCGGATCACCTTACACACTGCCCAATCCCGAGCTCGTACTCGAACATGTCGCGAGACTGCAATTGCGATCGGTAAGCGTTAATTCTGTCCTCGGCACCATTCCTTAGGCCGCCCTGAATCTGTTCAATCCGACCAAATCGACTCTTCCGTGCACTTTCCACTTTACCCTCAATGAACGCAGCGCGAAACAAATCCCGGTCGGCCTCCTTGGAATTGAGCCTCAGATTCTGGTGGCTCAATCCACGCAAAAACCAACTGGTTGAATCTTTCGGATCATTGAGCAACGCGACGTTCAGATGCTCGATGGCGGATTTGAAATCGCGATTAACCAGCTGCTGAATCGACCGAGCCAGTTCGAGTCTTGCCATTTCACGATCCTGCGGCCGAATTCTCAGATCCACCAAAGTGACACCAAGCCCCAGCCTTGGTTTCCAGTCTGCATGGTTCGCCAGGAGAGATTCCAGTTTCTTCGTTGCCTGCAGAAGCCGAGCCTCTGCGTCGATCGCATTACAGAAGATGGTTCCACGAAATGAAAGGCGATTGTCAGCGTCGTGAAACGCTGACGTAATGTCTATCCCGTCCAGCGCTTCATAAGCTGGAACCGCAGTTCGCAGACAAGCGACCAGCGGAGCCAGTGGCAATGTCCTTGGAGAATCTACTGCCCAACCGTTGGGCACGTTAGCCTTCCAGGTCTTTGCTTCGGCCGCCGCTTTCAATAACGCTCTGACAGATTCGACTTGTTCTGCTCGATCCAGAACAGCCTCCAGCACAAAACGCCCCTCAACATCGTAGTATCCCCTGGCCAGACAAACCCCTTCGAGCGACATGTCCCGAGAAATCTGAGAGCGGAGGAACTTGAGCATGCTGGGGCGAGTCATTGCGATATCAAGTTCCAGCTCTTCAGCCAGCAGCTTAATCTGAGGCTCTCGAAGTTCCTTTAATGCCAATTCCCGAAATACTGTTGCAATATCCGCCGTTGTTTGTCCCTCCGGTGCTTCGCCTTTGAGTTTAAGGTGTCCATCATCTGCAAACCACAGACGATCAATTCGAACTTCATTCCACGATGAAGCTGCCTTGCGTAGTATGGTCAACAATTCACGAGTCGGTTCATGCGCCATTGTCAACTCAAAAGCCATGTCTGCCCATGGATGTTTCTCTGCCCGCAGCCGTTCAGTAACCAGAAGGTGTAAGTCGGCTTCTTGCTCAATTGCATCGCATTGCCCCCGAAAAATTAGTTGTCCTTTTGCATCAAAAGCAACGGCATTGATCTGGCTGCCGTCCATCTCCTCTCGCTTAGCGATCGCCTGCTGGACAATTTTCGCCGGAGACGGCACAGCTTTAATGGAGACGTTGCGGAACCCAGAAACCAGACCCCGCAAATCCGGGTCTGCAATTCCCTCGTGAGAGCTTTGTATAAGTGCCATCAAACTTGCAGTCGCCTCATCGTCTGCAGATGTGATCTCCGCAGCGAAAGTCTCGGCCTCCACTGCCGCCTGACCAGGAGACACAAAATAAACCCGACGCAACCATGTACTCCGTGCGATGGGCGAATCACTCTCCCAAAACCTCCTTCGCAACGTTGCGACATAGGTGCCAAACGAGCTTTGCTCAAGGTGATCGATGGCTTCCTGAGCCTCTTGCTGACTACGACAGACAGGTGAAGCTTCAAAAAACGTACGAAAAGACTTGAAAAGTATTGCGCGCTGTTCGATCGTCTGCACACTGCCTGTTATCAGCAATTTGCCACTCTCGTCATAGAATGCATCTTTCAGCTCGATGGCGTCAAGTGCTTCATTCGCAACGGCCCGAGTTTTCCATTCGAGGACCGGCGACTTTAACGCTCTAAGTTGAACCTTGTTGTTAAACAGTCGCCATTTCTCAAATGCATCGACGGGGAGCAGTCCGGCAAGTAATTCTTCGAGCTCTATGATCAGTCGGTTTTCTGAGCAATCCGCAAGTTTCTCTGTAAGGGAACTTTCTCGCAGAGCCTCTTCATCGATGCTTGTTGCTTCAAACAGGATTCCACCATCATAGTCAAATCGCGCATTATCAAGCCGAGTGCGCCGAAGTAAACCGCGAGTTCGTGAATCCGAAAGTTCGTTTGTGGCCATCATCGACTGTAGTTTTGGTAACAATTTCGATCTCAATGCAAAAACTGTGAACGATTTCACCTGCACCTCGGCCGATTGCCACTGCTGAAGACGCGGAGAGGTACTCACGATTGTGAGCATTGCTTGCTCCAGCGGCTTCCTCTGCTGTTCGTCATCGAGCAGCACCTGCAATACTATTTCGCCGTCGCGGAAATCACACGATTGAACAAGAACTCCCCACAATTCCTTTTGGTCGAAGCACGATTTTCTCATCAGTGTTAGTGCCTCATCGGACGCGCTCGTCATTGGCGGGCTTTGCGCAAAAGCCCGATGACTCGAACATTGCTCGTTCACCAACCAAAGACTGACTCCAATAAACATGTAAATGAAATGCTGGAAGCTGGCATGAGTCCTTCGCTGTATCGAATGCATCGCGAAACGTCGTTTACCAGAATTCTCCGCAGTCATCGCATTCCTTCTGTCTGCAGACTTCGCGGAATTAGAGTCCTTCTTGTGCAGCGTATGCGGTCGCTTCGGGTTCATCTGGTCTCTACTCCGACGAACAGCTGCGGAAAATCAGCCGCAAGCTTGTTCAGTTGTTCGATCCGAGGCCACACCTCACTCAGAAATGCCGAATGAGCCCGACATCCCTCATGAAGCGATTGCAGACTTTTGACGGTCCAGTCAACTCGACTCCGGAGCGTATTGTATGCGACTACAGCTTCGCTCTTCGGCGTACCCCTGAGAATAGCTGGCCGAGTGCCCTTCCCGGCGATAATCACACGACGAAGCCGATTTGCCGGTAGTGAAAATTCATTTTGCCTGCTATCGATCAGGCGCTCCAGACGCTTGTCGTCCCAAACAAGCGTCACATCGCTTCTGCGTACGGGGGTTGCTGTTGCATTGGGGCCCAAATCATCCATTGAAATCACCATCTCGTCGAGAGGCAACATGCTGATAAGGTATTTGTCACAAATGTGATGTGTGCCCACGACGACCAAATGCCTGACAGATTCATGCACCGCCTCAGCGGAGCACAGTCCTGCCAACAGACGTATTCGCTCCCCGAATTGTGACTCGTCAAGATCCCGCATACCTTCCAGAAAACTGCGGACCAGTTCGCAGTGAATCGCTTCATGCCTGACCCACTCGGCGTGAGATCCGTTAAGAGCGTAAGTTGCGGTATAGCCGTTCAGGAGGTCTATTCTCCCAGAGAGTTGTTGGCAAGCGTCTTCAAATGCGCGATCAGCCAGAACCTGAAAACCGCGTTCCGCCAATGGCGCGAAAAGGGTCTCTGTTTCAAAATTCTCAAGATATCGCAACTCATAACCTCGCATTTCGGCCTCTTCCAGTTGAAGAAACTCCACATGGGCTGCGACTTCATCCTGGTTGACGTCCTTCATCAGCTTTCGAACGTCCTCCAGTTGCTTACGCAACTGGACAACATTATCAGGATTCTTTAATCGCGCGGCACGAAGCTGTCGCTCTGCTTCCACAAGCCCTCTTTGTTTTGTCCAGACATGAAGAAAGATGAAGTCACTGGGAAGTTGAGTGATGTCCTTTCCGGCGATGACGTCGGATTCGGGAGTGAGACGTTCCAGTTCATTAAGTAATCGCTGTGAATCAGTTCGAATCTTCCGGCGACTCCTGCTGGCATTCCCAACCTCAGCTAACTCCAGAGATGTAGAAGCAAATGGTTGTAAATCTCCATTCAAAACAGGATCTGCGACATTGCTTTCTGTCTCCGATGAATCAATCTGTGATCGCTGGAGTGGTCCCTGATGGTCGTCAATTACTGCCAGCCATAAATCGACGTGATTCTGCCGAGGCGCACCTGTAAGGCCGACAGCATCGATGCTCACAGGCGACGTGAAACTTAGTGGCGACACACAGAAGTTATATATGTCATCGCGCAACGCAAATGCCATCACCAGCAGGGACGCTGCTCCAAAAAACGATTTTAATATAAAGCGGCTTAGCACCACTTGGCTCCCTCAAAGCACACTTCGACACTAGAAATTCCGCTCAATTGGCTTTACCCCACCAACTAGTTAGATAGCTCCAAATGACCGGGCTCCATTTTTCCAAGAGCCAATACGAGAAAAGTCCGAGCGCAAAACCTACGCAGATACAAATGCAGATCAAGACGCGTCGTGAAATATGCAGCCTTGCGAGCTTGTCTTTCTTGTTTCTAATTTCGCCAAGTCGCTTCAGGACTTCGTCGGGAAGCAATATTTTGTTTTTGCGCACCCATTTCTCAATTTCTTCGAGGCTGCTTTCCGCAGGGGGCCAGCTCATAAGCAGCCCAAGACCAATCGATTCGAGAGCCGCAGTGATAATCTTAGCGGAAACGGCATTGCGTCCCAGATATGGGCGAATCGCGTCCAGTTTTCTGATGTCGTTCCAATGATGCATCCATCCGAAGTGTCTTCGAGGGCTCGCATCAAGTTGCTTTGAATAGTCCTCCAGAAGCGGTATCAGAAAAGATGGGTCTAATTCTCCGAGTTCAAGTGAAAGTCGATCCCTGAGAAGGAAGAACAAATTGACCACTTCTGAAGGCTGAGCCTTGAACAGCTGTTGCAGTTTCGATTTCCTGGTCTTGATTGAGTCTTGTTCGAAGCTGGCCTTAAATCCACTCCAGATACCCATGTCAGCGTCGCCGTTGCAGGCAGAATTCAAAAGAAACTGTGAGATTTCATTGGCTGTTTGGTCGCCGATACTGACAGCTAGTGCCTGCCCGATCCAGGCTGCAGGGAACGGCGGGTCTATTGTGCTGAATTCCCATACATTCTGTGCGTCTTGAAGATAAAGCAGCCACGCATGCTGAGGATCAAGGTTTCCTGTTCCGGAAGATAGTTGCTGATATTCACGCAGCAGATCGACTCGATGAGAGAAGTCAAGAGTGCCTCGACTATTCGACTCCAGCCGTTTGTTCACTACAACTAGTATCGCCGTCAGGTCTGCCCTTGCCTCATTATTTCGGATTGAACGATAGAGACGCCAGGCGGGCAACCATGATTTGTCGTTATCGCAAATACGCTTGACGATCTCTTCATGATGTTGGCGCAATGCTCTCGGCTGTATCAAAACCTCGTGAAATTCGTTCACCAATATTTCGTCACGAGCGCATTGATCCCGAACTAACCCCCAAAGCACGTCACGACATCGTTGGCGAATCTTAACCGCCTCAGTCTCATTATCTTCGCGGATTTCATCCCTGAAAAGCTTCCGTCCCAGTTCAAGACTCTGAAGACGTTTTAGGGCTGCACAAATTTCACGGTCCGGGAGTGAGTTGGCGTTAGTTGACAGCAATTCCCGGTCAGCATGAACTTGCCACGCTTGACCAAGTGTCTTTGTGGTGGTTGTTTCTGCAAGTGAAACAAGAGAATGCAATTCTCTTAGTTTATTCCACTCGCCGTTTGCTGCAAGAAATATGTAGTCATCCAGGTGATCGAACAAGGGCGTCTGTGCCTCAGGGCTGCACGTCTGTTCAAATGTGTCGATGATTAAACCTTGCTGAGCGAGAAAGTCGTCATGGAGCCCTTCCTCAGGATGATCTGTGATCGTTCCGATCACAAGAGCGGACTGAAAACTTCGCAGCTTTTGCCCCGGCTTTTCGTACGTGGAAAAAGTAAGTTGCCGCATGAATCCTTCTGGCAGTATTGTTGCTACACCATACAGCAGCATCGCTACGAGAGGTGGCTCGCCATGTATGTACACGTGGCGAAATTGCTCAAAATTTAGCGATTTAAGGCAGGCAGTCGATGTCCACGCCAGCAGCCGCTGGCGCTCACGCGGGGCAAGCTGACCGAGTCTCCCCGGAAGCTGCTCCGAACGAAGAAATGCCTGCAGCTGTTGTTCACCCAGATGATGTCCAGGTTCAGGAACACCCCGAAATTTTTCGCTGAATTCGATTCCCTTATTGCCGAAATTTAGATCGTCCCAGAGCGGCGAATCACAGCACCGAAGCACTCGTTTCAGTGAAACTCGCGGCTTCTCTTCAAAAAAGATGGTTCTCGTAACGAAATTTCCCCAACGGCCCTCCGTGTCTCGTCCCAGATATCTTGAGTGGGCCAAAACGCGCTTATCCGTGCCATTTCCAGAGAATCTGAGCCAAGCAAGCCGGTGCGGAGAAACCTCCGGATTTCGCATCTGAGTATCCAGCGGCTCATAACTCAGATTTGCGGTAAACTCCTGCATTTGCGGATTGTCACAGGAACGGAGCCGCATCTGGAAGCCAGCCTCTCCATTACAGCTTTCATCCTGGCGACAATGCGTAAATACAAACTGCTCAGACAAGTTGATTGAATTCTGAGACTCACGGCCAGATACGGCTCTTGCGTTCTTGTTGTTGTTTGTGTAGTCAGCCATCATTGGCATCCTCTTGAGTGCATTGTCTCTTCTGAATGGTGGAGACGGTGTTCCAAAGCTAGGAAATTAGTTGTTGAGTAATCTCCAGAGATAACTCCTCCATGATTTACCCCGTGTCTTCTCAGACTTGCCCTGCACGTTCCTGATAGGTCCAATGTTTAACGGTTCACTTACAAGCACATGCCCCGCGCAGTCAGCGACTGCCCACACAGTCACAAAAAGAGACTTTCCCGAGGGAGGAGCCGGGAGCGAGATTCTTCCTCCCATCGCGGCCAGCTCGGAAATGCTGATCTTCTGCGTCCGTTGCCGAAGGCTCTCGTTGCAAAGATCTTCAGAATGACATTCAGCGCTCGTGGCGAACTCAAACATTGTTTCGAATCCCGGGTCGTAGAACTTCCACGTGATATACACTTGCCGGCGGTCGGGAGACACAACATATTCGCGGTCTCCTGGCCTCAGGTTCAGGCGAGTTTGCCACCACTGGGCGACAAAATCCCCCAATTCGGGCCAGTAATAGTTGAGTACCTTGTGGTTACGAATAGTGCCTGACAACTCAAAGGCGTTAAATGAATCCCGGCCCCGGCCTTCTCGAATACACTGTTGGATTTGTTCAATCAGCTCAGCCTGCTTACACGCCTCGTCTATTTGCGTTCTATACCGGGCAAGAGCAGGATGGTGCTGCGTTAACCGCGGGCTTGACGCGAATCGCTTGATTTTCAGGTAATCTACACCGTCGCGTAATGCCTGCTCCAGCTCCATCAAATCTCGCCCTCGCAGTAACGCTTCTGTGGCTTCCTCACGCCAACGATCTGCCTCACTGCAACCATCGAACAGTGCCTTGTCCCAGACTTCGACAAACGTCTTGTCGCGAAGTTCCTGCGACACGCGCGCCGACTCCATTGCCAACAACCTGTTGAGGGCTGTTGATCTTTGTACGGCCAGTCGGCAGCGACTCTGCAGTTCGTTACCGGAGGGCACGACCGAGGAGCCTGCAAGCCGAACCCAATTATCTGCGATGCGAGACTCAATCATTGGTGACGAAGTCAGTGCAAGTGCCAGTTCTACGCGGACTTTCCATGGATGCCTGTACTCTGTAGGCAACCGATGATTGACCTGAACCCAGTGAGCTTCACCTTTCAAGCCGGGAGGTTCGCAGAGGGTAAGCTGTTCGAACTCTTTTAATGCAGCAAGGCAGGCTGATGCTCTCGAAAATTCGGCCTTCAGGTTTGCTGCGTCCGGCACGTTGTCCAGCTCAGCTTCATGCCAGAGTTTAACGAATTCATGGTCATACTCTGAATCGATACCGACGGTAATAGCCCGTAGTTTTGAGAGAGTATTTCGCCGTAGGATCGCCATTTCACACCTTTTGACTGTGTCGGGTGGAATGGCTATCCCGCGATGCTCACGCAGCTTCTCCCATACATCGGCAATTCTTAAGTCCGACTGTGGGCTGGCGACAAGATCGCGTGCCAAAGCTACGCGTAATGCAAGATCATGATTGAATCCCGGTGGTAGCCCTTCAGACGCTTTAACAATCGCAAGTTCGTTTGTCAAAGTCGCATTGACTTGTGTGATTATCGATTTCAACTGATTGAGAATAGTGACGCGATTTCGGGCATGTCGCATCCGCCGTTCAAAGCGGTCCTCAAGGTGGGCCGATGCAAAACTGTATTCGTCCCACACTCGGAGGTATCGGCGATCACTGGCTTCATCGTCGATCGCCAACAGCGGCTCGAGAACCGTGCGGGCCGCATTGTTCATTGCCAGCTCTTCACAGTGATGGCGAAAATAGCATTCCTGAAGGTTATATCCACTTGACTTAAGCTTGATCCACGCATCAGTCTTGGCTGCGGAATCAGGCGGAACCCGAAGCAATGCTGCTGACATGGCAAGCCGCGGTTGCATCACGTGTCGGTATCCCCGTGGCAGTTCGCAGGCGATTACCAGAAGATCGCATTCTTTGGCTTCGTTCCTGTCCGCTGTCTCCGCAGCAGTCTGTAACATTCGGATTCGCTGGAGCCTTCGTCTAACATCGTCTGCAAGTTTCAACACTTTACGGCATTCAGGATCTCGGGACTTACTTAGCCGATTGACTGCGTCCGGAGATTGCTCCCAGAGCGACATGAACGCCTCATCGTCAACTTGAGTTGGCTCTGACGGAACGCCTGAAAACCTGTCGAGCAGTTGTACTCGCATTTGGGCTTCGGTGATGCGTTTGTTTTCTGACGGTGCCAACTCTTTATCTGTAAATTCGGCCCTGCGATTGGATGCATTGGCAATAGTGCGTTCGCTGTTGTCAGCCAAAATCGCTGCCCGCAGTTCGGCCTCAGACTTTCCCAGATTCTGCCGTTCGGTGATTCGATTCTCTAAAAGCGCAACCTCCGAATGATCTGGCTGAAGCGATCGGGCTCGCTCCAGTTCCTCAATGGCGGCAGTCAGTTGGCTGCTCTCGAGAAGATCGTAGGCTGCCTTGATATGTTTATCGAACGCCGCAGAACCCTTTCCGCCGCTTCGATCATTAAGGCGCTTTGTAATGTAGCGCGTCGCGATCTCCTCCGAGATTTCCGCTTCTCGAGCCTTTTTCAGCAGATGTTCCCATTCGTGTGGGGTTAATACACCGTCGTGGGCCGCCTGGTCAATGAACTGGTTCAGTACGCGTCCAATTCTTGCGTTCTGTGCAGTGTGGTCGTAACAACTCTGCATTGCGTCGGTTTTGAAAATCGCCAAGCAGTGCCCGGCAAGTACCGCCCTGGCTGTCCACACAGCTTGATTTGGTCGAAGTCGAGCCTCCTTAAGTACGGATTCTGCCGCGGTGAGCAGCCTCTGGCGGTCCTTCAAGCCGAAAGGGGCCTTCAGCATGGAGTACAAATCATTCTCTGCTGCGATGCTAAGGTTCTTCTCGATGTCGCGGTAGATTGCGATGGGAAGTTCGCCGGGTTCTTTCGGACCTTCTGGAACGATAGAAATCCGAAGTTGCCTGCAGTGTTCCCGAATTTGATGTGCGGTAAACTGGTTCTTGAATGTCTTTGCAAAGCTGCCAAGCAGTTCTTTGAATCGCGATTCCAGAATACGCAACTCTTTGCCTGCGTCAAGAAGGAGCATTTCATCAAGCTTCTCAGCGTCGGACTTGTTAAGTTCTCGATATTCATCCTCTTGTGCCTGTCGTTCAGATTCAAATCCCGGAGCCAGAAGCACTTTGCGAATTCTTGGAAGCAGGCCAAGGCACAGCCGCGCTTCACCTTCTCGAACCGGGTTGTCGCTCCAGCGAACCCATTCTTTATGTTTTCGTTCGATTACCTTTTCGATCTGTGCGCGATCCTTCACAGACGGGTCAAGCTCGAGCAGTTCATAGAAGTTCTTCGATGCCATGGCATACCAATGCAAACGCGACTCAGTGACGAGAAACAAATCGGAGTGCCTTCCCGGAACCGGAATACTGTCCTCCCCCAGTCTCAGCAATCTCGCGTGCGATAGTTCCAAAGGTTGCGGTTAGTTCGTTCAGTGTGGTGAAGTATGCCCCCGACTGTGTGGTCGCCACACGCTCCAGAAACTCCTTATTTGCCGACCCAAACCCAATCGCAATGGTCTGAATCCCAGCTTCTCGACACTCATCTGCCTGGGATATTGCAACGTCTGGACGACACCACATGCCGTCAGTCATAAGGACGACGAATCGAGGCCCATCGTGTTGTTTGAGCTGTTTCAGCATTTCTGCAAACGGACTTGCCATATTACCGTATCCCAAAGACCACCCGATCTGCATGCCCTTGATTGCTGATTCGGCCGCCTTTGCGTTTTGACAGGACGCAAGTTCAACACGAACTTTGTCTGAGAAGACTACCAGACCGATGGAGCACTTCGACAGATCTGACTGCCGCAGGAACTCAACAGCCGCTTCTTTGGCCTTCTCCAAAGGTGTTCCTGCCATGCTTCCCGATAAGTCGACTGCAAGATAAGCCATGACGTGACTACTTCTCGTTCTTCGAGGCGGACCGGACAGCCAATCCAGATTTTCGTCGATGGGTTCTTCTTTGACAGTCAGTTTCACCGAATGAGCACGCTCAACTGCGGTAACATCCACCACACCGTTTTCGTCATAGTGGTAGGAAATGTCGACAACCGTTCCGCCATCCCCCTGATGGGTCAAGCCGCAGATTCTATATTTCCGCAAGAGCGTGCATGCAAATGGATCTTGTGATTCTCCCTGAGTTGCGTAGACCTCGATTTCATTGGAACCGTTTGGTGTGGTCACAAATTGATACGGTCGCATTTCGACGCAGGGAATCGCGAGGTTCTTTTTAATGATGATGCTGTTGATGTAGCGAGTGCCATCAGTAGACTCTGCAATCATTCCCATACTGTGGCTCATCACGTCCACGATTCGCTGTCGGCGACCTGGTAATCGATACAACTGAGTCAAGCCGGTTTGCTTTCGCGCGAGAACCTGCCCGGCACAAAGTGCCGCACCCTCAGCGACAGCGTGGTCCGGGCTTACAGACTGTATTGCTGGCCTGCCTGACATTCGGTTGACGTATTCGCGCACCATCGGCATTCGAGTTGAACCGCCGACCAACAAAACCCCGGCAAGGTCTGACCATTTCTTGCCAGCATCGGACAACGTTTGTTCGCATAACGTGGCCGTTCGCTCCAGCAGATGACCCGTCAACTCCTGTAGTTTTTCCCGAGTTAAATCATCTGAGTGTTTTTGCTTTTGATAAATATATGTCAGCCGTGTGCTGTGCACGTCGGACAACTTTTTCTTTGCCTCTTCACAGGCGACTCGCAATTCGCTGAACGCTGCCGAATCGGCAAAGATATCGATCTGATACTTCCCTTCAAAGCTCCCGCCAAACCATCTTGCAACAGTGTCGTCCCAATCCTTGCCACCCAACTGATGGTCGCCATCAGTGCCCAAAACACGATATTCTGTGGAATCTATATCAACCAGTGTCACATCGAATGTGCCACCACCGAGGTCATAGACGAGCACCAGCAGATCCTCGTCTTCGCGTTTCAGTCCAAGGGCCAGGGCAGCGGCCGTCGGTTCATTGATGATCTGCAGGACATCCAGCCCGGCTTTCCGCCCTGCCGAAATTGTGGCTCGACGCTGGTGATCGTCGAAATACGCTGGGACAGTGATCACAGCCTGCTTCACCGGTTGCTTGAGAAAAACTTCTGCATCTCGCACAAGTTTCCGAAGCACCTGTGCAGACAGATCTTCAGGCGACCACTCCTTGTCACCAAGGCTTAGTCGGTATTCTGAATTTCCCATCCAACGCTTAAAGAATGATGCGACACTTTCCTCGCCCAGGGCTTGTGCCTGCTTGGCATCTTCACCAACAATCACAGGTCCATTGTCCACAAATACCACTGATGGGGTAGACAATTGCCCTTCGGCATTTGGGATCACGATGGGGCGACCCAGATCATCCAATGCGGCGATGACTGAGTATGTGGTTCCCAGGTCGATTCCGACCGCCAAAGGCTTCATGCTCTATTCCTGCATTCAGACGCGTGCCATGGTTTACTCGATTACGGAAAGCAACAGCGTGTGACGCGTTACTGCATCACCAGTGACTTGCACTTTTGATGCGACGCCAAGACTTCCTCTGGCGACATTCCTCTGGCCGTGTCAACGGCAAACTCCAATTCGCGTCCTGTCGTCAGATCTTTCGCGAACACCTGTAGTCGGCCATCTTTTGTTAGCGCAAATGTCACTTCCACCGGAGCGTTTTTCCGCATGCCCTTCGGTAGTTGCATCTCCGCGGTCTTCAGCTCCTCAGTTTGGTCCAGTGACACTGTGTCGTCAGTCGCAAGACTCTCGACGAGACGAAATAAGATTACCTCCTGATCATCGTCCGCAAGTCCGTAGGTGTTTGTCACCTTGGCAGGAACCGTGTCATTACGCTTGATCAAAGTCGACATTATCTCGCTGCGTCCATTTGAGTCATCGAGTATCACCACGCCGTATGATCTGCTGGTCACATTGATGATCTCCTTTCGCATTGCAGATTCCACGACGCTGACTAACTGGCCGGTTCTTTCCGCGTATTTCTTGATCGCTTCGGCCTTCTCTTTGCTGGAGCCTCCCTCGGACGTGCCACCGTTTTCTCTCATAATGATCTCGATCTCGTCTCCAATTTCCAGAAGTCGTCCGTAGATCGCGGCACCCTTTGCAACTGACTCATGTGGGTCGTGCAGCTTGCATTCGACATTGAACTCCCGCTTCAGTCGTTCGGCCACCTGTGGCATTAACGTCGAACCTCCGACCAGAAGTAGTCGGTCAAATCTTAAAAACCCTTTGGACTGTGCTTCATTCAGCATCTCTTTCGTCAACGAGATCGTTCGTTCCAAGAGGGAAGCGGTCAACTCGTCAAATTTCGCTCGAGTCAGTTCAATTGGCGTTTTTTCGCCACCGTGCGTCACAATGACCTTATCACTTTCCTTGTTGCTCAACCGTTGCTTCGCAGCTTCTGCCTTGGAATACAAATCCTGCTTCGTTTCTGGATTATCGAGTAGTTCTTCCGGATTTCCCCCTTTGACCTGGCAGAAACTCTCTGCGAGATAGCGAACCAGTTGCGCGTCCCAGTTCCTTCCTCCCAGATAGTGGTCTCCGCCGGTACAGATGACCTCAATCCGGTTTTTTGAGATCGCGATCATCGTAACGTCGAAGGTTCCACCGCCGAGATCGTAGACAAGGACCACCTCGTCTTTGTCAGATTCAATTCCATAAGAAATTGCGGCGGCAGTGGGTTCATTGATGATCTCGCGAACGTTCAATCCAGCAATTTTTCCGGCATTTGCCGTAGCGTCACGTTGATTTGAACCGAACCATGCGGGACAGGTAATAACGACATCGGTAATCGGTTCACCGAACTGCTGGGAAACGTCTTCCACCAGCTTGCGCAGGACCATCGCCGAAAGTTCTTCGGGCCGGTACTTCCTGCCCTCGCATGTGAACGACCACTCCTCGTTACACATTTCCCGCTTGAACATTTGTGTCACTGCTTCAGGATAGAGTTCCGCAAGCTCTTTTGCTGTTTGCCCGACAACAACGTTGCTTCCTTCGAAGTGAACCACTGAAGGAGTAATAACCTGACTCCGAGAATTCCTCAAGACAACGGGCTTTCCTGCGTTATCGGTATACGCGATACATGAGTATGTCGAACCAAGGTCAATTCCAAAAATACGGCTCATGTGTAATCCCATTCAGTGTTAGGTGGTGAATTCGATCGGCTCAAAAGTCAGTCGGCGATGTTGAACACTTTCAGTCGCATCAAACACAGCCAATCTGTGGTATTCATAACGCGGGGGCGATTGCGGCGGGATCAGCAGGTGTCTCAGCACGATAGACAGCCACCAGTTCCGGGCGAATCTGACGTCCTTCATAGCTGAAGCTCTTGCCGAGACGCCGTTCAATCTTCCGATCCAAAGTGACATCCGGTGTGGCGATACGACGAACGGCACGCTGCGTCTGAGGGTCAAAGATTTCATGTTCGCTATTGCTGGCCACAAACCCGTACCGCTCAAGGATTACTTCCAACTCATCACGTAAAGCCGCAA
>Ga0194129_10003536_pt1 | contig 21656 bp, 17 predicted proteins | sample TA2KigCa35mmetaG_FD_150862 | JGI IMG/M metagenome (GOLD analysis project Ga0194129, IMG submission 150862) | Freshwater microbial communities from Lake Tanganyika, Tanzania - TA2015038 Kigoma Deep Cast 35m | ecosystem: Environmental > Aquatic > Freshwater > Lake | place: Tanzania: Lake...
CTGGACCCGCGCGGGGTCGGCGAGGTCCTGCAGGTCAGGCAGGTAGCGGTCGTCGTGGTCGTAGGCGACGACGGCGGCGCCGGGGTAATGCGTCGCAAAGGCACGCGTCGAAGCGCCCGAGCCGAACTCGAGGATGCGCGACGGTCGAAGCCCGCGTTCGTCGATGCACCGGGCGATCGCGGCAAACGACGCACTGCCGAGCGACCACTCGGCTGCGGTCCAGCTCGGTCGTCGAGAACGTCACGGTGCGCGGCTCGCAGCCATGCCTACGGGCAGCCGACGGCGGAGGTGCGGATGACCTTCGTCCGCAGGGTCTTCACGATATTGAACGTCGCGGTGACGTTGGCGTCGATGGGGGTCGTGGGCGTGGCCGTCGTTGTCACCGTGAAGGTCGCGTTCTCTTGCCCCGGCGCAAACGCCAGGGTCGTTGGCGTGATGGTGACCTCGGGCCGATCCGAGGCGAGCACGACGGTGGCCCCGGCCGCCCCGGCCGGTACGAGGAGCTGCACCTGGCCGTCGATGCCGCGGCAGGTGGAGACCGAGAACTGAGACGCGCGGACGTTCTCGACCCGATTGGGCCGCACGCTCAGAATGCCGGTCTTCGCGGTGCCGTTCGCCGTCGCCGTGATCGTGACGTCGGTCGCGACATTCACGACGGTGGTCGCGATATTGAACGTCGCCGTGGTCGCGCCCGCCGCCACCGTGACGCTGACCACCGCGGGCGAAGCAACGGCGGCGTCGCTCGTCGCGATCGCCACGACGACCCCGCCCGTGCCCGCGGTGGAGTCGAGGGTCACGGTGCCGACGACGGTGGTGCTGCCGATCGGGATCGAGTTCGAGAAGGACACCGTGCGCGGCGTCGGCAGCTTCAAGGTCACCGTCTTCGTTCGCGTGGTCGCGCCGCGCGCCGCGGTGATCGTCACCGTCTCGGCCGCCGAGAACGCGCCGGCCGTCGCTGTAAAGGCCCCGCTCTGCGCCCCCTCGACGACCGTGACGGTCGCGGGCACGGCGAGGTTCTCCGACGTAGAAGACATCGTCACCGTCGTGCCCCCAGGCTCGGAGACGCACGCGAGCGTGAAGCTCCCCGACGCCGATGAGCTCGGCCCGATCGACGACGCGAGCGTGATGCTCGTGGGCCCGTTGGGGCGGAGGCCGTGGGTCCGGGTGAGCGTCGTCGCGCCAGCCGTCGCCGTCAGCGTCACGTTCGTCGACGTCGACACGTAGGACGTCGTCACCGGGATGGCCGCGGTCGTCGCACCTTCGGCCACAGTCGCTGTCGCCGGCACCGACAGCAGGCCCGTCGACGACGACGTCAGCGTGAACGTCGTGCCGCCGCCGGGAGCCGGCGACGGAAGCGTGATCGTCGCCGTGGTTGCCAGACAGCCGATGGTGGTCGACTGCGGGAACGTCAACGACTGCGCGTGGACCAGCGACGAGGTCGACAGGGCGAGGAGAACGAACAACCTTTTCATGGCGGTCCTCACGGGTTCACGTTGATGCGCGCAAACTTAGTGGTCGTGTTGGCGCTGGCAGTGATGCGCGTCGACGACGCCGCGGCAACGGTGGCCGCGAGCACGGTGTAGGTGCCGGTGAGCGCTCCCTCAGGGATGGTGATCGACGCCACCGTCGGCGACGCCACAGCGGCGTTCTGTGTGGCGAGGGTGACCACGACGCCGCCAGGCGGCGCGACGGCCTCGAGCCGCACGGTACCCGTCGATGTCTGCGCCGATCGAATCGACGATGGCGACAGCGTGTTCGTTGACACGCCCGGCGGACGCACGGTGAGAGTCCGCGTCCGGCTGCTGGCCCCAAAGGTTGCCGTCAGCAGCACGCCGGTCTGGCCGATCACCTGCGCCGTCGTTGCCGTGAAGGTCGCGGACGTCGCGCCCTGCGCCACGGTGACCGTCGCGGGCACCGTGACCACCGCCGGGTTCGCGCTCGCCAGAGAGACCACCAAGCCGCCGGCGCCGGCCGCTGTCGAGATGACGACGGTGCCGGTCGCGTTCTGTGTGCCGAAGACCACGGTGGGGCTCACCGAGAGCGACGTGACCGAGGTGTTCTGGGTGACCGTCACGTTGCGCGACTGCGTCCGGTCGAAGGTCGCCGACAGCGTAACCGTGGTCGAGACGGTGGGCGAAGTGGTCGTCACGGTGAAGCTCGCTGTCGTCGACCCGGTGGGCACGGTCACCGTTGCCGGGACTGCCGCGATGCTTGCCGCGCTGGACGTGAGCGTCACCACCGCGTCAGCGAGGATCGGAGCGCAGAACATCGCGACGGTGCCGGTTGCCGTCTGCCCGCCGGAGATCGTCGACGGCGTAATCGTCAATGCTGCGGTGCCCGTGGCCAGCCCGATGCGTGCGACGGTGATGCTGTTGTTGCGCGCCGAGGAGCCGAGCTGCGCCGTGAAGCCGACGACCACATCGGCAGCGACCGCTGATGACGTCGCGGTCATCGTCGCCGACGTACTGCCCTCAGGAATGAAGACAGTCGCAGGCAGCTGCAGCGCCGCGTTCGTCGTCCTCAGCGTCACCAACGACCCGCCTGCGGGCGCGGCGCCGTCGAGCGTCACCGTCACCGTCGTCGACTGGCAGCCGCCGACGACCGTCGACAGCACGCGCGTCAGGCTCGTAATGCGCGGCAGGTCCCTCACGGCGACGTAGGCGGGGCGCGCGCCGACGGCCAGCGCGCCTAGGTCGACGCCGCTCGCCGAGAAGTGCTCCACTGAACCGCCGCCCGCTGTGGAGACGACGAGCAGGCTGCCATCGACAGCGAACGCGAGCCCCGCCGGCAAGTCCACGGCGGCAAAGGGCCCGACGAGCCCGCCTGCCGCGTCAAACTCGACGACCTCGTTGTTGAAGTGGTCGGACACGAAGAGGGCGCCCGCCGCACTGAACGCCAGGCCGTGGGGATAGTTCAGGCCGCCCGCGGCGCCGATGAACTCGGTGGCGACGCCGGTGGTTCGATCGATGCGCACAATCGTGTTGGTGCTGGCGCTCGCGACGTACAACAGCCCCGCGCCGTCGAAGGCGACGTCTTCGGGGGTCAGGACCGGGACGGCCAGGCTCCCCACGAAGCGACTGACGACCAACCCTGTCGCGGTGTCGAGCTCAACGACGTTGTTGACGAAGCGGTTGGCGATGAAGATGTTGCCATTGGGGCCCGTGCGCAGGCCCATGGGCGAGCGCAGGCCCTCGGGGTTGCCGAGCGCGTCGCCCACGAATGAGTCGTCGGCGGTGGCGAACTCGGCGACGACGTCGGTCGTCGCGCTCGACACGAAGAGCCGGCCGTCGGGCGCGACGGAGACGCCGGTGACAACCCCAAGCCCGCCGGAGCCTGGAGCAATCGTCGGCGCGAGGGGCGCGAACGTGGAGCCGTCGAACCTCTCGACGCCGCCGTTTGCCGTCACGAGCACCTCGGCCCGCGCAGGGATCGCGACCGCTGTGCCGAGCGCGCCCCAGACCAGGACCGCCAAGGCCCGCTGGAGGACACAGTCCATCATATCGAAACTTCTGGCTCGCATCCGTCACCTCGACCGCCATCGACGACTTTCATACTCGGATGATACACCCCTTGGAAGGGCCACACGTCGCCCGTGCGCGCCTCCATCGACTCTATGTCGCGCGAACCTGCCCCGGAGTTCAGCGGGACCGCCGTCTTCGCGGAGGCCGTCAGGGCGCGGCGCGGGGCTTGCGTGGGCAGCCACTCCGCGAGCCCCCTTGTGTACGACCCCAGCGTCGCCGCGTCCCGCCCCGTGTCGCTGGCGCCCTCGTTCGGACACGAGGACCGCCAACATCACCGCGTACAACGGCATCATCGGCACGCGGTAGCGCGACAGCGTCCCCAGATTCACCGTGGAGACGCCCACCGCGACGGCGAAGAGGGCAACAAAGACGAAGCAGAAGATGGCGATCCATGAACGGCTCACAAGCAGGACTGCCCGCCTTGGTCCTCGGGCAAGCGCGCGGAGGACCAGGACGCCAAAGACCGACATCTCGAGCGCACTCATCACCATCAACGCGCTCTTCGCCTCAAAGAAGAACGGCCGAAACAAGGTTGTGAGAACTCCAACCGGAGCGAGCAACAAGAGCCCACCGGAGCCGCTTCCGCCCACGGGCGTGATGGTGGAGCCGCCCGCGTGGGTGATTCCAAGCTGGCGGAGATCCTCAGTAGAGTCGGCGATGTTGGCGATGGAATACCGCGGAAAGACATTGCCGAGCGCGACGAACAGGATGACCGCGACAGCGAGAGAGACCGACAATCGCGTGAGACGTTGTGGCAGCCGGCGCGCGCCGTTGGGCGACCGTGCCCAAACCCACCCTGCTGCGATGGCCCCGGTCAAAGGGAAGAGAATGTACGGTTTTGTTAGGCCGATGAGGACCCAGCCGGGCAACGCGAGCATCGCTGCACTCGGTGCGGTCAGCCGCCGCCCGAGCCAGCGGACGGAGACACCCGACGCGATGGCGAGCCCAGGCATCGCGATAGCCTCTTTCAACAGGCCCGCGGTCCAGAATACGACACTCGGAACAAAGATGCAGGCCACGAACAACCGTGAGTCAAGACCAGGAAAGACGCTCACAAGACTCTCAAATAGCCACCGCCGCGCAGCCAGACCTGCGAGCGATATTGCGATACAAATTGCAGGGAGCGAGTCGCTGAACAGGAAGCAAAGAATCGCCGAGAACGCATGCATCGACCCGGTAGACCAGCCATTGCCAATCACGGATAGGGAATTGGGCTGTTGCAGTGCGAGCAGCAGGATATCGCCCCAAACGTCGCCGTTGCCAGACGCCGCGGCGGCGAGGCGCACGCCGCCACGCCAATACGCGAGCATATCCCCGTAGCCATAATAGTCCCGCACCACCCAGACCATCGACAGCGCGGCGACGGTATGAATGACGACGGCAAGCCCCATCGCCGCTCGATGGCGCGCGTTGCCGATAAACAATTGCGGCCCGCCAAGTATGATGACGGCGAATAGGCTCGGGACAAGGTCGTTCACCCGACAACCTCCCGGTAGAGGTCAACGACGGAGCGGAGCATCGCTTGAGCGCCGAACTCGACCGCGCGAGCTGCGGCACGGCCACCGATGCCGGCGCGCAGGTCAGGGCTATCGACCAGCGCTAGAAGGGTGCTCTTCAATTGGTCGACCCCACAGAGCGCGCCATCGACTCCGTCACGCACGACCTCCGGAATCCCACCCACGGGCGTGGCGATCACGGGGCGCCCTGCCGCCATCGACTCCAGCAGGACGAGGGGCAGACCCTCGTGCGACGACGGCATCAAGACGATGTCGATCGCAGCAAGGAAGGACGCAGGGTCGGCGATGGGGCCGAGGAACTGAACGGCACCGTGGACGTCGACGCGGCGTGCATGCGCGTGGAGGTCGGCTTCAAGCGGGCCGTAGCCGACGATGCATCCCCGGACGTGAGGACGATCGCGCTGGGTGGCCACGACTGTGTCGATGAAGCGGTCCAGTCGCTTCGCCGGACGAAAGACCGCGACGGTGCCGACCACGACTTCGTCTTCAGCGAAGCCGAAGCGACGTCGGGCCTCGGACCGACCCCCGATAGCTGCCGCGAAGCGCTCGACGTCGACGCCATTGCGAACCACCGCCACGCGCGGCCCGACCGGGAGCGATGCCGCGACCTCGCCGGAGACGGCGACGACGGCGGCTTGCAGCTGCCAGGTTGCGAGCGCCGCCGCTCGCGTCCATGGGTGGTAGCTCGAGAAGACGTTGTGCTCCGTGTACACCAGCGGGATCCCGGCTCTGGCCGCGACGATCCGGGCAAGCACACCAGCCAGCGGCAGGTGGGCATGGACGATCTGCGGGCGGAGCCTGGCGACGAGCCGCCGCAGCGCAGGCACACCGGCCGCCATCCCAACGGTCGAACGAGCGCCGAGGTCGTGGACCCGCACTCCAGCCGCCTCAAGCGCGGGGACGGCGCGTCGGTGCGATGACAGGAAATATGCGACCTCGATCTCGAGGCCCACGCTGTGCCGCCGTCGCGCCATCTCGAGCAGCAGCGTCTCGGCGCCCCCTTGTTCGAGGGACTTGATGACATGCAGGACCTTCATCGGGGCGCCCGCTTCTTCAACGCCGCTTCGATAGACGACACGACACGCGCGCAGTTGCTGTCGTCGCGAAATGCGAATGCGCGCTGCTGCCAGCCGCGCGCAGTGGAGGAGAGCGCGTAGCCGCAATCGTGTATGTGGCGAAGATGTGCGACGAGCTCCTCGCCGGTGCGGGCGCTGGGACCTGGCAGCTCTCCACGCAGATCGATGTAGGCGCCTCGGGTCCGCTCGTACCGATCGACGTCGGGCTGAAAAAACAGCACCGGTCGATCGAGATAGAGCATGTCCCAGGTGACGCCCGAATAATCCGTGACGAGCGCAAGCGAGCGCGCCAGCGCCGCCTGAACGTCGACGTCACGCCCCAGCAGACGAACGCGGTCACCGCCCGAACGCAGGATTGCCTCGCGCACGCGGCCGCTGAACAGCCGATGAGCGATGATGTCGAGCGAGAGGTCGGCCTGGTGAAGAAACGAGCGCAACGCCGTCGAGCCGAGCAGTTCGAGGATCGCGCAGATGCCCGGGTCGTCGTCGCCCGCGCCCTCGCCGAGCCACTCTCGCCACGTCGGCAGATAGAGGATTCGACGCTGCGGCTCGGAGGTGCGCGCAAGCCCGACGAGGTCGTCGAACCGACAGAGGCCACAGAGCGGCAGCTGGTCGCTGCGGATGCCCCATTGCAACTTGTGCGCACGCTCGAATTCTGAGGCGACGGGAACGAGGTCATACAAGCGCGCCGTCGCCGCTGCGGAACGCCCGCGCGGGGGCTTGGTTCGCTTCAGTGCGGTCAAGCCGTGGCCGAGGCGCACACGCAACGCCCGCGAGGCCCGACTCGCAAAGCCGGGAACATCATGCAGCCCGTGTGACACGACGAGCACCTCGGCGGCACTGGCATACGCGGCGGCATCGACGCCTTCATGGTCGACGACAGGACCGACGGCCAGGGCCCGGTCGACGTCGGCGGCGCCACTCTTGATCGCCCAGACCGCGTGAATGTCCGGGCGCTCTCGTCGAAGGTAGCGAAAGAGCGCCGCGCTGTTGTCGCCAAACGCCGCTCCCACGAAGCCGCCAAGGACCCAAGTGCGAGGCGGAACGCGAAGGAAGCCCATCTGAACGAGCCCACGGCCGACGGCGAAGCGCAACCGTCGCCCGATTTCACGCCGCAGGGGAACAACGATGGGTGCTCCCCACGACAGCAGCGCGCGCGTCACACGGCACCGTGGAGGAGCGTAAGGATTCGTCGCGCCCGCGCATTCCAGGTGTGACGCGCGCTAAACCGAGCGTGCGCGGCCGCCCCAAGCTCGCGTCGATGGGCGCCGTCATCGCGCAGCCGAGCGACGGCGGTCTGCCAGGCCGCGAGGTCATCGGGCGGCACGAGCACCGCGACCTCGTCGTCGAGCACCTCTCGAAGCACGGGCAGATCGGAGCAGACGATCGGGAGGCCGTAGGACATGTACTCGAAGAGCTTCAACGGCGACATCACGGCGCTCGTCTCGGCGCCGCCCTCGACCATCACGCGCCGCTGGTAGGGCGCCAGCAGGACATCGAAGGCACCGATCAGCGAGGGGACCCGCGCGTGGGGGACGTGCCCATGGAAGACGAGATTCGTCGCGATCATCGCCTCACGGCAGCGACGCACGTCCTTGTCTGTCCCGCCCACGACGTGGAACTGGACGTCTGGCAGTCCCAGCGCGAGAGCGCGGATCACCTCGACGCCGCGGCCGGGGTAGAGGTGACCGACGTAGCCGACTGTGAAAGGGCCGACGGAGCCCCGTCTGCCGGATCGCAGCGGCTCGCGTTCCTCTGCCGCTCCAGGTTCGACGACGAGCCGCAGCGCCGGAAACCGTGTGGCGTACCAATCGGCCATGCCTCGCGAGACAACGACCACGGCGACCAGATTCGTTCGTGTCGAAAGCCATCGGAGAGCAACCCGCTCGGCGCGATGGAGGTCCATGGTCCGATGCAGCTCGAGCACCATCGGGCGCCCCGTGGACGCCAGGGAGCATAGAGCGAAGACGTCGCGCGAGAAGAAGGCGTCGGCGCGCGGCGCGCGGCGCGCGGCACGACGAAAATCCCATTCGAGGAGCGCGGTCCGGAATCCGCGCGGACCCCGGAGCGCGTGGTGCTCGATGGCAAAGCGGTTGCGCAACGCATAGTCAGCGAAGACATCGCCGTCGTCACCGGCGCGCGCGATCATCCGCACCCGCGCGCCCGCACCGACGAAGGCGTCGCACATCTTGAGGGACTGGACGGCGTTCGCCGCTCGCGATGGGATCTTCGCGGAGGTGACGTAGACGAGCTCCATCAGGCGTCCCCCCCTTCGGTGGACCCATGACGCAGCGCCGACCGCTCGGCGCAAGCCACCATCGTCAGGGACGGGCAGGCGCGAGTGACGCGGGCGATCGCGTCGTACGCCAGAAAGACCCGCTCGTGATTGCGAAGGACAGCCGCAGGATCGACCGCATAGGACCGAACCCGTACGCTTGTACTGAGCAGCTGCGCGATCTGCGGCAACGCAGACGAGCAGGCCCCGACGACGTGGTGGGGCCGGCGCGCCAGCGCCTCGAACTCGACGGCGCGATCCAGGCGACGGTACGCGGCGCCAATTGTCGATGCGGAGCGGCGCGCGGTCGTCTCGTTTTCATTGGGATGAGCGATGTAGACGACGCTTCCAGGAAGGCCATCGTCGAGCATTCTTCCAAGCATCGACGTGTAGGTCTCCGACGTGACCATCCCGCCTTCGACCAGCGGTTGCCCGATGACCCACGACTCATCGACGGGTCGACCGATCCGCGCGCGAAAGTGGCGGTAGTCGTTGAACACGACGGGGTCACCAGGACGCCCGATGACATCGAAGGCTGAGAAGAACGTGACCCGCGGTGGCTCGAGGAACGCTGCGCCCCCCTCAACGCCCTTGCGGCGGTGCTCAGCGACAACAACGCCGCCAAGGCCATCGTCGACGACCACCACCTCGGCTGGAGCTGTGGCCGCCGCCGCGAGGCGCATCCCATGCCCGAGGTCGCCGAGGACAACGCGTCCAAACGGGCCGTGCCGCGCGACGAAGCCACCAATCGCCGAGATTTCGGCCAGCAGCCACGCGACGCCACGCCCCCCACGCGGCTTGCTGGTCGCGAGCGCTGTCGCCGCCCACGGGAGGAGGTCGACGCCCGACCGCATTGCCCGGGGGGAAGCAAGCAGAAACGAATCCGCCGCGCGAACGCCAAAGCGCAGCCTCGCCTCGAGTCCGCTGAGGACCGACGCTCCACCCAGGAAGAAGAGCGTCCTCACGTCAACGCTCGTACCGCCCGGCGCGGTAGCGATCGGCGTTCTGCCGGGTCCACTCAATGGTGCGACGAAGGCCCTCTTCGAGCTCAACGCGCGGACGCCACCCGAGGACACGAGCCGCGTCGCTCGCGTCGGCGAGCAATCGCTCGACCTCGCTGTTCTCGGGCCGCAGGCGCTCGGTCTCGACGACGACCTGCGCCTCTTTCCCCATCATTCGCGCCAGCAGAACAACGAGGTCGCCGATCGCGATCTCGCGACCGCTGCCAACATTGAAGACCCTGCCGGCCGCTCCCTCGGCGGTCGCTGCCGCGAGGAACCCGTCGACGGTGTTGTCGACGAAATTCAGGTCCCTCGTCGGCGTCAGCTTGCCAAGCTTGACCTGCTCGCGCGCGATCAGCTGGGAGATGATGGTCGGGATCACCGCCCGGGCGCTCTGGCGCGGCCCGAAGGTATTGAAGGGGCGCAGCGTGACGACAGGGAGGCCGAAGGAGCAGGACCAGGCTTCGGCGAGCTTGTCGGCTGCGATCTTCGAAGCGGAATAGGGCGATTGTCCCTGGAGCGGGTGGGCTTCCGAGATGGGCACGACCCGCGCCGTACCGTATACCTCGCTCGTCGACGTGTGAACAAGCCGCGTGACCCCTGCTGCCCGGCACGCTTCGAGCACATTGAGCGTGCCCTCGACGTTGGTTCGGACGTAGGAGCGCGGCGCCTGGTAGGAGTACGGAATCGCGATCAGCGCCGCGAGATGAAAGACGATCTCAGCATTGCGCACGAGCGAATGCACACAGTCGCTGTCGGCGACATCGCCGGCGACGACCTCGAACGAGTCTCTTCGTGGCGATGTATCGAGCCACCCTGCCGACGCGAGGGCGTTGTAGCGAACGAGCGCGCGTACCTGGGCGCCCTCGTCCACCAGCCGCTCCACGAGGTGGCTCCCGATAAAGCCACCCGCTCCCGTCACGACAACGCGCCTTCCCTGCCAGCTCATCCGGTCTCCTGCTCGTTCGCGCGCACCTTCGCGACGTCGATCTGCGCACGCGCGTAGTCGTCGGGGCGGCCTACATCCAACCAGTATTCGAGGACGGCGAAGCTTGCCACGACCCGTCCGTCTTCGATCAGGCGTTGCAACAGCTCCGGCATGTCCATGCGTGCCCCGCCTGGAATCCCGCGGATCACGGAAGGCTCGAGCAGGTAGACGCCGGCGTTCACAAGATAGACATGCGTGGGCTTCTCGCGGATCGCCGTCACGCGCCCAGCCTGTGCCTCGACGACGCCGAAGGGGACGCGCACCTCGTGTTGCCTCACGGCGACCGTGGCGTCCGCGCGCTGATCGCGATGGAAGCGAACCATTGCTGGGACGTCCAGCCGCGTCAGGATATCGCCATTCATGACGAGCGTTGGCTCCTCGGCGTCGGCCAGATAGCTCAACGCGCCAGCGGTGCCGAGCGGCTGCTCTTCATCGACGTACGCGATGTCGACTCCGAAGCGCGCGCCGTCGCCGAAGTGGTCCTTGATTACCTCACTGCGAAAATGTGTCGCCATGCTGACCTGCCGGATCCCGGCATCACGCAGCTGGTCGACGATGTGCTCGAGGAGCGGCCGATCACCCACCGGGAGCATTGGCTTGGGCGTAGCGCGGGTGAGCTCCCCGAGGCGGAGACCGAAGCCGCCAGCCATGACCACCGCTCGAACGGCAGGTGCTACGACCTCGGCTGCAAGGTCGTCGACGAAAACGAGGTCGACGACCCGTCCCGCGACATCGACGACGGGGAGCTGCCTCACCCGCGCCGCGCGCAGCTGCGCGAGCAGCGCGTCTGCAGAGTCGTTCGTCGACGCTGTGACCGGCGCGCTGTAGAGGCTGCCGTGGCGTCGCGCTCCGAAGTCGACGAGCGGCTGGGAGAGCAAAGCACCGGCAAGGACGGCGCGGCGCACGTCGCCGTCGGTCACGGTGTCGGCGAGCCTCTCGTTGATATCGACGACGAGAGCGATGCCCCCGCGATTTCGATCGATGCACGCTGCCGCGTCACGCAAGGTCCCCTGCGCGGACACGAAGAATGGGCGTGGATCGCGGTACCGCATGTGCTTTCACGCCTCCACGTGAAGGTCGACGAAGGCCTTGCGGAGCAGCCGGGCGTCGAGGGAAATACGCTCGAGAATATCGACGATCCGCGCGCTCGCCCGCCCATCTCCATACGGGTTCACCTCGCCCCGTAGAGACGCACGGAACGCGGGTGACAATGCACGAGCGAGCGCTGCCTCGATCCCATCTGCCCTGAGAACGTCGATGACGTTTGCCGCGCGCACGCGACCCTCCTGGCGTATCCCTACATTCACCGCCGGGACGGCGAAATGCGGAGCCTCGATGAGGGCGCTCGACGAATTACCGACCACGGCCGTGGCCCGCGCGAGGACGGATGCGAAGCCACGCGGCCCGAGGCTGTCAAACGCGCGCCACCCGCGGGCGCTGTTGCTCGCGCACGCCTGAAGCGCACGCGCTCGCAGGGGGGCAGCGCCGGCATCGACGTTCGGCAGGGTCACGACCACAGGCAGGCCCGACCGTTCGAGCGCTGCGAGGAGCCCCTCAAGTAACCCAACATCCCCCGCGGGATCGAGCGTCGTGGGGTGATACGTGCAGAGCACAAAGTCGCGCTCGACGTCGATGTTGAACAGCCGCTCCAGCTCGGTCGGCGACAACGGGGGCGTGTCGACAAACGAGTCGAGGGCGGGCGCGCCGCTCACCGTGATCCGCCACGGCTCCTCACCGAGCTGGCGGAGCCGCCGCGCGTACACCTCCGTCGACGGAAAGTGCAGATGGCTCATCTTGGTCAGCGCGTGGCGGAAGACGTCGTCAATGGCGCCACCGGTGCGCTCACCCCCATGGAGGTGCGCGATCGGCAGCAGCAACGGCACGGCGGCCGACGCCGCGGCAAACATCTCGAAGCGGTCACCAAGGACGACGACGAGGTCGGGCCGCTCTGCACTCCACTGTTGCCCAAACGCAGCGACGCCCAGACCCATCGACTTCGCGATCGCCTCACGGCTGTTCGAGGCGAGGAGCATCTCAATCCGCCGAACCTCGCCGAGGCCGGCAGCCTCGACCTCACGCAGAGTCGCGTCGGGGTCGCCCAGCATGTGGCTTCCGGAGGCAAGAATCCGCACTCGCACGCCGCTGGACGTCGAGAGCCGTCGCAACACCGGGACGTAGATACCCCAGTCCGATCTCCCGACGGTGACGACGTCAATCCGCCTCATCCGACGTCCGCCATTTCGAGCACCCTGCCCGCCTCGAGATCGCGAGTCGCCCGGCGACCAATCACGTCGACGAGGCGGTCGGCGCCGAGGCCGGTGCCCGGTCTGCGCATGACGAGATCCCCGGCGGTGACGACGGCGCCAGCACGCAGATCGCTCGCAAGGACAATGCTCTTGCGTGCGACGCGGGCGACATCATGCTCGGCGGCGACGGGGCGCTTGACCCCGTCACCGAGCGCGCTCGTCACACGCCGGACCCCACGAACGAGCGCCGCAAGCTCACCGGGGGCGAGGGACGCGGCGTGGTCGGGCCCAGCGGCTTTCGGGTCGTAGGTGAAGTGCTTCTCGATCACGACCGCACCGAGCGCCGCCGCGGCGAGCGCCACCTCGATTCCCGGGGTGTGGTCCGAGTAGCCGGTCGGAACGCCGAGCGCCGCAGACATGGTGACCATCGCGCGCAGGTTGACGTCTTCAAACGCGGCTGGGTAGTTGCTGGTGCAGTGCAGCACGGTCACGTCGCGGCAACCACCAGCGCGCGCCGCGCCGACTCCTCGCTCTACCTCGCCGAGCGTCGCCATTCCGGTGGAGAGGACCATCGCCCCCCCCTTGCGCGCGACGTGCTGAATGAACGGGAGGTTCGTCAGCTCGCCGGAAGGGATCTTCCACAGGGACATCCCCAGGTCCTGGAGAAAATCCGCCGCCTGCTCGTCAAACGGCGTAGAGAGAAACCCGATGCCCCGCTGCGCCGCACGATCTCGCACCGCGCGGTGACCCGCAGCGTCGAGCTCGAGGCGCCGGAGCATCTCGAGGTGGCTCTCGCGATGGTCGGTCGAGCGCTGCTGATATTCGGCCTTCGGCGCATCGACCGTCACGAGGCGAGCCGCCGAGAAGGTCTGGAACTTCACATAGTCCGCGCCGGCGTCTGCGGCGATGTCGACGAGCGCCAACGCCCGTGCGACGTCACCGTCGTGATTGACGCCCGCCTCGGCGATTACCGTGCATTTCACCATGCCGTCCACCCACCATCGACGAGCAGATTGTGGCCGGTTACGTACGCCGAAAGGTCGCTGGCCAGATAGGCGATGGCGCCCTTCAGGTCCTCTTCGGTCGCCATGCGCGCGAGGGGAGTCCGGCTGACATAGCGCTCCACAAAGCTCGCCGGCTGGTTGCGCCAGACGCCGCCCGGGCTGATCGTGTTCACTCGCGTTGATGGTGCGAGGGTGGTCGCGAGAGAGCGTGCCAGCTGCTCGAGCCCGGCCTTCGAAGCACCGTATCCGAGTGGGTTCGCCATCGGCGTACCCTCGTACAGCCGCTGATCGGGGGCAACGCTGCCGTAGATCGACGAAATCAGGATGATGCTGCCTTTGCCGCCACGTGACAGCCAGGGGGCTGCCGCCTGCGCAAGGACGAACGCCGACGACAAGTTCACCCGGAGCGCCGCGTCGAACGCGCCAACCTGTTGTTCGGAAAACGGCACCGCCCATCCCGGGAAGCTGGTCGTGCCGACGAACGCAGCGCTGTGGACGACGATATCGAGGCGGCCGGCGGCGCGCGCGATGGACTCCACGGTCGCACGCAGGGCCATCTCCTCGGTGATGTCACAAGGGTGGGCGGTCACATGCTGGACAGCCTGTACGCCCGACATGCGGGCCTCGACCGCGCTCAAGTTGCGATCAACCACGGCGACCGTCGCGCCCAATTCGACAAGCGCCTCCACCGCCGCTGCGCCGATGTGGCCAGCCCCACCGACGACAATCGCGGCCCTCCCATCGAGGCGCATGAGTTGGCCGACGGACCTCATCTTTCGCCACCTACCCGCTCGATGCTGTGTCGTGCGAGCGCGCGCCGACCGGCGAGGACCGTCTCGACCACGGCGATGGTGTCCTCGGGCGGAATCGACGGCTGTCGATCGCGCACCATCCGAAGGAACGCCGCAATCGTGCGCGAGAAGGCGGTGAAGTTGTCGGCGAGGTCGTGACTCGTCACCCGCTCGGAGCCAAACAGGTCAAGCCTGAAGGTCTTGGGCGCTGCCCCAAGACAGACCACATCAATCATGGAGTCGTCATCGAGGCGAACACGGACCTGCTCGTGCGGTCCCGACGCATCGACCTCGACCGGACGGCGACGCAGGATCGTCAGGGCGGCCTCGAGCAAATGGATCCCGTACCGCTCCCAGTCGTTGACGACCGCGGCACGTACGAGACGAATCGTGCCCCACGAGGCGAGCTCCGCACGTGGCTCATCGAGCTCACGCGCGAAGCGGAGCCCCGCGCACGACATGACCCTGGCCATCGCGAGGTGCGGGCGAAAGAAATCGAGATCGGCGACGGTGGTGGCGAGGGGCTTGTCGATGAAGACGGGGATGCCTCGCTCCAGGAACGGCTCGGCAAGCCTACGGTGGCTGGCGGCGTCGTCGCGAAGAATCATCACCGCATCCACATGATCGATGAGGTCCTCGACGTTGTCACAGCAGCGCTCGATCCGTGTGGCGTCACAAAGTGCCCGCGCCATCTGGGGGTCAGGCATCCAAGCCGCAACCACGCGGGCGTCGAAGCGCGCGATCTCGCTCGCATCGCGCGCACGCAGATAGCGGTGGATGACCGGCCACCCGGCGCGTGCCATCGCCTCATCGTCGAAGCCGTTGACGATGGCCGAAAACGAGAACGGGTGACCGTTCCCCTCGCTGAAGCCAAGTATGCCGAGACGGATCACCACACCGCCCATCCGCCGTCGACGCAGAGGTTCTGCCCCGTGATGTAGCTGCCGGCGTCGGAGCACAGCAGCGCCGCGGCGCCCTTCACTTCGTGGGGTACCCCGACGCGCCCGAGCGGATTCTTGGCGTTCAGGCGGGCGACGAATTCCGGAAACTGTTCCTTGGTCGACTCAAATGGAAACGGCCCCGGACTGAGGCAATTCACCCGAATGCCGTGCGGAGAGAGGAAGCTGGCGAGGTACTTCGTCAGCTGGATGACTCCCGCCTTGGCCGCGCCGTAGCTCGGTGGATTCGCCTGAGGGACGCCTTCGTAGAGGCGGTAATCAGGCGCGACGTGGCCGTACATGCTGCCGATATTCAGGATAACTCCGCGCGACGCGCGCAGGGCCGGAAACGCTGTCTTGATGGTCCGATAGACGCCGTTCAGGCAGATTTCGATGTCGTTGTTCCAGTCGGCGTCGTTGATGGTCTCCCAGGAGTTTTTGCGGCCAGACCAGGCGCACATGACCAGAATGTCGAGGCGCCCGAGGGCGCTCACGACCTCGTCGATGCACGGCTGAAGGGTTGCAGGTTCGGAAAGGTCGATGCGTGCAGCGTACGCCCGGTGTCCATGGCGCGCCAGCTCCTCCGCTTTGCGACGACATTTGTCGACGTCCCGACTGGCGACGGCGACGTCGGCCCCCAATTCGGCCAAGGCATCGGCGATCTCGCCTCCGAGGTAGCCGGCCCCACCGGTCACGAGCGCGGCACGACCTTCGAGGTTGAACAGCTGCTGCAATGCAGGGCTGGTCATGTCGGCTCCCTTTCTCCTGGCGTCAGGCGTACGGTTGGTCGCCATCCATGTCGCGCTGCGACGAGCTCAGCGTAGGCGAGGTCGAGCTCGTCGTTGATGTCGATGCTGCGCTCACGCGGCATGTAGACGGCTCGCGCATTGCCGAAAAACAAGGTCGCGCCCGCGGCGGGTAGCCGATCAGCGACGAAGGCGTAGCAGCCGCCGTTGAGTTCCCACGCAGGCGGGGTCCGCTGACGCGGCGCCCATGGGTCGACATCAGCCAGGTAGGGCCGTGCGCGGTTGTCTTCGAGGACCCATGCCTTGGCCGGCTTCGTCGCGGCGTCGGTGAACGTTGCAACGCTGTCTACCGAGGCGTCGGCGAACTCAGCCAGGCAGCGCTCGACGTCCTCGGCGGCGCGAAAGGGCGCCGTCGCCTCGAGCAGCAGGAGCAGGTCGGGACGGTCGCCCTCGGCTCGGAGGCGTCCGATCAGGTCACGTAGGGCGTCAGCAACGAGCGCCGTGTCGGTGGCGAGGTGCGCCGGACGACGGGCGACTTCCGCGCCGTGGGCCGTGGCGACCGCGGCGATATCTTCGTCGTCGGTGGAGACGATCACCCGGTCGATGCCTGACACCGCCTTCGCGGTGGCGATGGGCCAGGCAAGCAACGGACTCCCGCCGAGAGTCGCGATGCTCTTCTTCTGGATCGCCTTGCTCCCGCCCCGCGCAGGAACGACGGCGACAACGCGCCGTCCCGTCAACACATGTACCTCATGCAGCCTCGCGTTGTGAGTTGAAGTGTGGATTTCGCGCCACGAGTTCCGGATAGGTCCCACGGTCCGTGATACGCCCATGCTCGAGGACGACGATGGCATCAAAGTCCCGCGTGGTCGTCAAACGATGAGCAATCGAGACCACCGCACAGTGCTCGTGTGTCGCATGGAGGGCGGAGAAAAAGGCCGCCTCGGTCGCGTCGTCCAGCGCACTTGTCGCCTCGTCGAGCACGAGCAGTGCTGGCCGGCGGTAGAGGGCGCGCGCAATTCCGATCCGCTGCCGTTGCCCGCCGGACAGACGAATACCGCGCTCCCCGATTCGAGTCTCGTAGCCATGCGGCATTTCATTGATGACAAAGTCATGAATCTGAGCGACGCGCGCCGCGCTCTCTAGGCGCGCTGTATCGATGTCAGATTCAGCGACTCCGAAGGCGATGTTTCGAGCGACAGTATCGTCGATCAGAAAGATCTGCTGAGGCACGTATGCGACGTTACGCTGCCATGCTCTGCGGGTTGCTTCCTCAGCGAGCACCACGCCGTCCACGACGACGTGGCCGGCGTGCGGCGGAATGAGCCCGAGCACGACGTCGACGAGGGTGCTCTTTCCACTGCCCGTAGGACCCACGACTGCAACCCACTGGCCGGCACCAATCGCCAAGTCGACGTGTTCGAGGGTCATCCGTGTGGCTTCGCGGTAGCGAAATGAGATCTTCTCGGCGCGGAGTGCATGCACAAAGGGAAGAGTCGTCTCATCGACGATGCCGGTCGCTGAGCCCGTCGTAGCTTCGCGTGCTCCCAAGTCAGCCTGAAGCACCTCGAGGGCGCCAAGATTGAAGCGAAGAGTCGTGACTCCCGCAAAGATGGTCTGTAGCGCCGGCAGCATCCGGTATGCAGCAAATGCATATAGCCCTATGACAGGCAGGACGTCCTCGAGTTGGCGCCCTGCACGTAACAGGTAGAGCACGATGGCAAGGACACCACCGAGCGCAATCGTCTCAAGCGCGTAGCGAGGCACCTGCCCGATCACCGCGTTGTTCGCCTGTCGAACGGCAAGTTCTCGTGACGAGGTCGAGAACTGCTCTGCGGCCACGCGGGTGAGCCCGTAGAGTTTGAGCTCCTTTACGCCAGCCAACGACTCCTGGGCCACCTTGTGGCGAATCTGATTCAGGGCGACGCGTTCCCTGCCCGCCCGTGCGACGTTCCGACGGACGAGCAGATAGAGAACACCGTAGACGCCACCGAAGACGGCAAGCACACCGCAAGCCATCACAGGATCAAGCACCAGAAGCGTAGAGGTCACCGCGCCAATGACAACGAGTCGTGCGCACAGTTGCAGAGCCTGGATGATCACACCGGTCACAACAGCCTGAACCTCGCTGAGGATGTTCTTGCCCAGCTCTGCGCTATTTTTGTCGAGAAAGAACTCGTAGGGCTGCCCAAGATAGGCAACGAGCAGGCGCGTTGACAGCGAGTGATTCCGCATCCAGGCAAACCGCAGAAGGCCCCATGTCGTCAGCGCGCTCACGATGTTCCCGACCGTGACCAGAGCGAGCATCACGCTTCCGACCGCGAAGAAGAACGAGTCACGCGAGTGAAAGCCCCCGGTCGTGAAAAGCCAACTCAGCCATGCGCTGCGGCCGACAAGGGTCGGATCCGAGAGGAGACCAAGAAAGGGAACGATCGACGCGACCCCCGCGGTCTCTAGCAGCGCCATACCGATGACGGCCGGTACGAGCAGGACAAGGTCACGCCGCTCCGCAGGGGTGAGGACCGACCAGATCCTCGCGGCGACTCCGGCTTCCACCGGTGAACGACAAGCCTCGGTCATTCCGAGGCCTTCGGCGATTCCGAGTCGCCATAATATCCACCGTAACGTCTGTAGTAGGCGTAGTACGCGCCGCTGTAGCGCTTCGCGGTGATGTCCACGTCGTTCAGGATGACGCCGAAGACACGGGCGTTGGCATCTCGCATTGCGCGGAGTGCCTGCCGAATGGAATCCTTCGAGGTCTGCTCGCACTTGGCAACAAGGACGACGCCGTCGACGAGGGTTCCGAGGATGGCCGGATCCGTGACCGGCCCGATCGGCGGCGTATCGAAGATCACGCGCTCGTACCGGGTCGACAGCTCGCCCACGATCGCGCGGAACCGGTCGGAGAGGAGCACCTCCGCAGGATTGGGCGGCAAGGTTCCGCAAGGCAGCACGTCGAGGTTCGGGACCTCGGTCTTTTGGATCGCTTCATCGAGGGTCGACTCGCCAAGCAATACGTTGGCAATCCCGATCTCCGTCTGCAGCCCGAAGACGCGATGAAGGCGCGGCTTCCGCATGTCGGTGTCGACGATAAGCGTCCGACTGCCTGTCTGCGCCATCGTGATTCCCGTCGTCACCGCCGTTGTCGACTTCCCCTCTTGAGGCGAAGGAGATGTCACCACCAGTGTCCGTAGCGGACGATCGGGGCTCATGAACAAGAGATTCGTCCGAATGAAGCGAGCGCACTCCGCGACGGCGCTCCGAGGGTTGGTCAAGATGAACAGGTCCCGCGCTCGCATCTGCATGGTCTGCCCGGCCCGCTCGCTCTTCGCAGAGCGGACCTCTGGAGCGACAGCGATGAGCGGCAACAATCCGAGAAATGGCGCATCAACAACCGCTTCGACGTCCTGCTGGCTCTTCACGGTACCGTCAGCAACCTCAAGGCCCAGGGCAATGCTCACGCCGAGGAGCAAGCCGATGAGCGCGGCGGCCAGGAGCGCCTGTTGGAGGTTCGGCTTGAATGGCGCCTTCGCCGGGAGCGCACGATCGAGCACGCGGACGTTGTTGAACGGCTGGGCCCCGGTCAGGCCGGCCTCTTTGATCCGGCTGGTGACCATGTCGAGCAGTTTCGCGTCTGTGTCCCGCTCACGCTTCATGCGTTCATAATCAATCAGCAGTTTGTTGAGCCTGGCCTCCTTGACCCGTTCCTGGGCGATGGCCTTTCGAAGGCCGTCGATGCTGGCCTCGCGTGAAGCCTTCGCTCGCTCCAATGAAGTCAAGAGTGCTTGGACCTCTCCGCTCAGCTCCGCCTGCAACGAGGACTTCTGTTCAGCGAGGAGCTTCATCTTTGGGTGATCAGCCAGATAGCGCGCCGATAAATCCATCTCCAACGAACGGACTTCCACGAGTCTCTTCTTCAACTCGCCGACTACGCCTGCGCTTTGGATCTCTGGGAGGGTGTCGACCAGCGCAGGATTCTGCCTGACCTCTTCGAGCGCTTGCACGTTCAGGACGTCGCGAATCCGGCTCGCCTCTTCCGTGGCAAGTTGACCATTGAATGCACTGATCCGCTGCTTCACCTCGTCAAGCTGGCTCTCAATACTGGCGTTCAGGACATCGTTGTCCGACAGGAAATTCAGCAGTGAATCCTCAGACGCGCGGAGCTTTCGGCGAAGTTCTTCGTCCTGGCGCTGGAGCCAGTCGCTCGCATCTCGCGTGTTGTTCACGCGTTTATCGATATTATTGTCGAGATATGAGTCGGCAATGGCGTTTGCAAAGTCTGCCGCGAAGGATGGATCGGTGTCCACGACAGCGATTCGAACGACATTTGTGCCCTTTTCGGGCTCGATCGTGTAGCGATTGAGGGCGAGATCGGCAGCGTCCATCTCACGCTGTCGCTTCTCTCGCTCCTCCGCAGACAACCCAGCCAGCCCGTTGCGCCGCTCATCGAAGGCGAGCCCGAGTTTCTCAGCGGCCCCTCGTGCAACGACGCGCGACTGCATGACCTCGTACTCGGTGTTGAAGAATGCAGGCGACGCGCCTCGGGATGCCATGTCGTAGACGTCTTCGACTCCGGTGAGCACCTGTGGCGTTCTGATGTCGATGATCAGGCTGACTGCTGATTTGTAGAGCCGGGGCTGGCGGGCCGTATACAGGCCAGTCGCCGTGGTCACGACAACAACCGTCAACGCGACTGCCCACCAACGGCGGGCCACTGCGTGGCCGTAGCGCCGCCAGTCGGCAACCGAACCATCGTCATCGATCTCGGTGTCCTCGAACGGTGACGCGACAGACGCACGATTGTTCATGCCTGCCCCCGCCGCACATGCGAGGCAAGAGCGCGCGTGGTGGTCAAAACAGGCTCTCCGGAACGAAAAGGATGTCGCCGGGCTGCAACTCTATGTCGGCGGCTTGCCCGCGACCGATGGCGGCGACGTCAACAGCGACCCGAAACTGCTTGCCGTCTTTTTCACGCGTCAGCAGCGCTCGCGAGGAGTCAGCAAGTTTCGTTGTACCACCAGCAGCTGCGATGGCCTCGATGACAGTCATTCTCCCTGTGGAGACGAGCACCGCCCCGGGTTTCGCGACCTGACCGAGCACGAAAACCTTCTGTGAGTTTCGCTCCTTCACGAAGAGGCTGATCTCTGCGTTGCGCAGGAAGCGTCTATTGTATGCTTCCGTGATCATTGCGTTGAGTTCGTCAGGCGAGAGGCCCGCGGCTTGTATTGAGCCGATCAACGGCAGGCGAATGAAGCCACCATCGCTTATCTGATGCGTTCCCGAGAGTTCATCTTCATTGAAGACTCGGACCTCGATGACATCGCCAGTCCCAAGAACTTCAGTGCGTTGCAGATTTGCCGGCGGCAACGACGCCGGCTCGCCGGCACCGCACGTCGCACCGGTGAGAAACACAGCAAAGACCCCAACAGCCAGCGCTGCCAAACCGTGCCGCTCCGGGTGTACCCTCAATTGGTCGTTGGCGTCCACGTGAACTCCGGAGAACTCGGCAGGACCGGCCTGCTGACGCCCATGTCCACACTGCCCACCCCTTCG
>Ga0194129_10003537_pt1 | contig 21651 bp, 35 predicted proteins | sample TA2KigCa35mmetaG_FD_150862 | JGI IMG/M metagenome (GOLD analysis project Ga0194129, IMG submission 150862) | Freshwater microbial communities from Lake Tanganyika, Tanzania - TA2015038 Kigoma Deep Cast 35m | ecosystem: Environmental > Aquatic > Freshwater > Lake | place: Tanzania: Lake...
TTCATTGCTGTACCGCTTCTTCTTCATTGATCTCTCCTTTCCTCTTGAAAGATCCTATGATTTCCGCTGGTACGATTTTAGGGCGTCAGGTCAGCCCCAGGACAATGGGCGGCTGGAACGATTGCACGGCACGATGCAGCGAGAGTTGGCGGTGGAGCCAGCGGATAACTGGCGCAAGGAACAAGTACGGATGGACCGCTTTCGATTGGAATACAACGAAGAGCGACCGCACGAGGCTCTCGGGATGAAGACCCCGGCGAGTTGCTATCAGCCATCGACAAGGTCGTACACGGGAAGCGGCAGGAAGCAAACTATGAGGACTGTGAACGCGTGCGGAAGGTGAAGCAACGCGGGATGGTGCACTGGAAGAATCGGGATCTGTATCTAAACCACAACCTCGAAGGACGCTGGATCGGGCTGGAAGAAATCGGCGATGGCTGGCAATTGGCGTGGTTCCACGACTATCCGGTGGCGCTGCTCGACTCTCGACTAGCGCAGTTCCGCGAGATCCCGAAAATGATGCGCGCCGCAGAGGGGAGCCCCCATGGAGGCTCCCCTCTGCCTCCCTCAATAGATGGAAATCTGACAGATTAAGTGTTACCTATGTGACCGGATAGAAGCATTACCTATGTGCCCGGTCGGACACCCCTTCATATCAGACACCCAAAGCTCCCCTTTGCCATTTGTCCATGAAAAGTGGGAAAGATTTGGCGAGACCGTTAGCTCAGTAGCTTCGACATCATCGAAGCTACTTCCCATTGAGCTATTTACTGTGACGACTACCTCTTTGGCGCAGTAGGCAAGTCCATCATCACTCAGCGCAGTGAGGCGAGTGGGAACTTCGTCCTGGTTCAGCCTCTCTGTCAGCAATGTTTCCAGTCCGGTCTTGACATCAATGGACACTAAGTATTTTGACAGCTCTTTCCGATATCGGTTTTTGGGGTCAGGCCTACTTCCGACCACGAATAGCCGCCCATTCGAACTCCATAGTGTGGCTGCAGTCGGCTCGCTGAGTGCAGTCTCGCATCGAGTGATCTTTCCCAAGCTTGGGACTGCCACTATAATTCCAGGGGGGCATCTGGGCCATCAGGGGCTGCATAGTACGGCTTTAAAAATGCTATCGCCTCTCCATCGGAGCTGGTACAAAGAAATCTAGGCGGTCTTCCACTAAGACGCCCTCTAAGTTAAATGGATGGCCCATGGATGCCCCGCTGAATCGGGTTTAGTTCGTCGAAAGATGCTCCGTATACGATTACTCCATTGAGTCGTTCTCCGCGGGCACAATCATTGTAGAAAGGCGCTGACCCATGGCAAGAAGAAGAAGCCAGGGCTGCACTTCCGATAATGAGCATTTCACGTCTTGACTTGGGCGACATCATTCTCATCCTACCTGAGCGCATCGCCCAGAACAGGAATTACCGGAGTACTCCACCCGGTGGCACCAGATGGCAGCATGAAGTAACCACCTCTTCACCCGAGGCCCGCAGCCCTCGGTATCCGAAGATCAACCGCTAAGTGCAGATAAGAAACAAAGTGTATGAATCGCCAAATACAAAGGGGCCAACCCCTTTTCGGGATTGGCCCTCATGCAATTCTTCAGCTAAAAACTAGTTAGAAGCCTGATCGCCTTCGGCCCCTTCGCGGCCTTCTTGCAATGCCTTCAACTTGTCTTCACGGCGCTTGGCGCGGTCTGCGGCGCGGCGAACCAGCTCGCTACCCACCAATTCCAGCTTGCAGGTCTCGGCGCCATCGCCCTGGCGAAAGCCCACGCGAACGATACGCGCGTAGCCGCCATTGCGTTGACCAAAACGTGGCCCGAGCTTGTCAAACAACTTCTTGACGCTCTCGGGGGTCAACAGGAATGCCGCAGCCTGGCGACGCGAGTGAAGCGTGCCTTCCTTGGCAAGGGTGATCATCTTTTCAACCAGCGGCTTTGCAGCCTTGGCCTTCGGGATGGTCGTTTCAATTCGTTCTTCGAGCACTACCGCTGTCACCAGGCTCCTCAGCAGCGCCCGGCGCTCGCTGAGGCTCCGCTTGAGTTTGAAGCCGCCCTTACGATGTCTCATTTCCTAACTCCTTCACACTATCTTTCGTTTTAGAGGTCATCGTCGCCCATCGGCAACGGCTCCATGCTCATTCCACCTGGCGGTGCGATCAGGCGGCCACTTGCGTCGATCTTCATGCCGAAACTCAACGACAGCCCACCCAGAATTTCCTTGATTTCGTTCAGCGACTTGCGGCCAAAGTTCTTCGTCCGCAGCATCTCGGCTTCGGTCTTTTGAACCAGGTCGCCGATCGTCTGAATGTTTGCGTTCTTGAGGCAGTTGTAAGAACGAACGCTGAGTTCGAGCTCTTCGACCGAGCGGTTCAGCACTTCGTTCATCTGCCCAGCTGCGCGCTCCACCGGCTCCTCGATCGACTCCAGAGTTTCCTCGAAGTTCACGAAGATCGTCATGTGATCCTTCAACAGCTTGGCTGCCATGCCGATCGAGTCGGCCGGCGAGACAGCGCCGTTGGTCCACACTTCAAGCGTCAGCTTGTCGTAATCTGTCATCTGTCCAAGCCGTGCGGCTTCGACGTTGTAATTCACCTTGCGCACCGGCGAGTGAACCGAATCGATCGGGATGTAGCCGAGCGGCAGATCCTCATCGAAGTTCCGGTCTGCGCTGACATAGCCGCGGCCCATCTTCAGCCGCATTTCAATGGTCAGCGTACCGCCGTCGCTCACAGTGGCAACGTGCATATTGCGATCCAGCACTTCGACATCGCTGTCGGTCTCGATCGAACCGCTCAATACTTCGCCCGATCCATTCGACTGAATTCGGACTGTCTTGATGCCTTCTCCCGCCATTTTGAACGGGATCTGCTTCAAGTTCAGGATGATGTCTGTCGCATCCTCAACGACGCCGGGGATGGGCGAGAATTCATGCGCCACACCCTCAATGCGAACGGCTGTGATCGCAGCACCTTCGATCGAGCTCAACAGAGCGCGCCGCAGCGCGTTCCCGATCGTCGTGCCGAAGCCACGTTCAAACGGCTGCGCCGTGAACATGCCATACCGCTCGCTCAGTGTTTCCGTATTGGCAACCAGACGCTTTGGCTTTTGAAAACCTCGAAACATGCGCCTCCTTGTAGTGAGAAATTGTTAGAGTATCGCCAATTACTTCGAGTACAACTCGACGATCAGCTGTTCGTTGAGTTGAATCTGGACCAGGTCTTCCCGCTTGGGCGCCTGCGTAATGCGCGCCTTGAAGTTCTCGCGGTCGACATCGAGCCAGTTAGGGGAAGGGTAATGCGCTGTGGCGTCGCGCGAAGCAATGATCGAAGTCACCTTGCGGCTCTTCTCCACAACTTCGATGTTGTCGCCCGGCTTAGCCTGGAATGACGGGATGTTGGTGCGGCGGCCATTCACGGCGATGTGGCCATGGCGCACAAGCTGGCGCGCCTGAGCGCGGCTTGTGGCAAATCCAGCCCGGAGCACGACGTTGTCGAGACGGCTCTCAAGCATGCTCAGCATGTTGTCGCCGGTGACGCCCTTCATGCCGCTGGCCTTCTCAAACAGATTGCGGAACTGGCCTTCGAGCACACCGTAGTAGCGGCGCGCCTTCTGCTTTTCACGCAGCTGGAGGCCGTAGCCCTGGATCTTTGACTTGCGGTCCTTGCCATGCTGGCCGGGAACGAAGTTGCGCTTTTCGATGGCACACTTTTCGGTGTGGCAGCGCTCGCCCTTCAAGAAGAGCTTCATGCCCTCACGCCGGCAGAGCCGACAAACGGGGCCATTATAACGAGCCATGTTTCTTTTCTTTCTCCTGGTTACCTGAGTGAATTCGGATCAGGTGCAGTTTACGACCGCTCTTGGCCTTCGTCCTGCTTCAAATCACGAAAAAATCCAACTACAAAAAAACTGCTTGCGAACCGCGAGACGCGGCTGCGCACTAGACGCGGCGGCGCTTTGGGGGACGGCAGCCGTTGTGCGGGATCGGGGTGGTGTCCCGGATACTACGCACTTCGATACCGACGCTGCCCAGCGCGCGAACGGCCGATTCACGGCCTGCGCCCGGTCCAGACACCTTCACGTCCACACTGCGCAACCCGGCGTTGTCTTTCGCCTTGGTGGCCGCCGTGAAGCTCGCCTGCTGTGCGGCAAAGGGAGTGCCCTTGCGCGAACCGCGAAAGCCGAGCGAACCGCTCGAGCTCCAGCTCAGCACGTTGCCCACCGGATCGGTGATCGTGATGATGGTGTTGTTAAAAGAAGCCTGAACGTGAACGAGCCCGACGGGAACGTTCTTGCGCTCTTTCTTCTTGAATGTTTTCTTCTTGTTGCTCTTCGCTTGCGCCTTAGCCATGGGGATTCCTTACTTACTCTTACTCGGTCCGCAATTATTTCGCCGGCTTCTTCTTGCCAGCCACCGTGCCCTTGCGCGGCCCCTTACGGGTGCGGGCATTGGTGTGCGTGCGCTGACCGCGGGCCGGAAGGCCACGGCGATGGCGCAGGCCGCGATAGCTGCCCATTTCCATCAAGCGCTTGATGTTCATCGAGACTTCCTTGCGCAGGTCGCCCTCGACGGCGCCTTCTGATTCGAGCAGAAGACGAATCTTGTTGACTTCTTCCTCAGACAGATCGGAAATCTTCTTTCCGCCGTCAATTTCGCAACGATGCAGGATCGAGGCCGCACGGGTGCGACCAATTCCGTAAATGTAGGTCAGGCCAATCTCTGCCCGCTTCCGGGCCGGTAAATCCACGCCAGCGATACGCGCCATATACTTTCGTTCTCCTTACTCTTTCCCGAACTCTTTAACCCTGCCGCTGCTTGTGCTTCGGGTTGGAGCAAATCACGCGCACAACGCCTTCGCGGTGGATGATCTTGCACTTGTCACAAATTTTCTTGACCGACGGACGAACCTTCATTGCCTTAAATCCTTCGCCTTTTCTTCAGCTCGTTAACAGCTTCACAATTCGCCCCCGCGATTTATCATGCGGGGACAACTCCACCAAAACTCTGTCGTTGGGCCTCAGGCGGGTGAAATTCAACTTCACCGGGCTGGCCGGGTGCCCAATCACTTGAGCCCGACTCTCCAACTCCAACTTCACCGCTCCGTTTGGGAGCAGATCGAGAACTTTCGCCTCAACCGTTTCAACTTCAGCCACTTAAGGCCTCGTCAAAACCCACGGCCCATCCGCCGTGATTGCTACTACATGCTCAAAGTGTGCTGAAGGCTTCCCATCGGTTGCCACAGCCGTCCACTTATCGCTCAAAACGTTTGTCTCCGGCTTGCCCAGATTCACCATCGGCTCGATGGCGAGAACCATGCCTTCCTTCAACTTCGGGTTTTCCTGCTGCCGGTCCACATAGTTAGGTACTTGCGGCTCCTCATGCAACTTCGTCCCGATCCCGTGGCCCACAAACTCGCGAACCACCGTAAAACCATTCTTCAAAACATGTCCTTCCACCGTCCGGCTGATGTCAAACAACCGGTTGCCCGGTTGCGCCTGCTGAATCGCCAGTTCCAGGGATTCTCGTGTGACATCGAGCAGCCGCTGCGTTTCGGGTGAAATCTCGCCCACCGCCACCGTCACCGCCGAGTCGCCATAATAGCCGTCCAGCGCAAGCCCCGTATCAATCGAGACAATATCGCCCGATTTTAACTGTCGCTTGGCCGACGGCATCCCGTGAACCACGACTTCATTCACCGACGTGCAAAGAACGTACGGGAATTTTGCTCCCGCAGCCTCGGAATAATAACCCTTGAAAGCGGACTTGGCACCCGCATCCCGAATCATCTTCTCAGCCTCAACTTCCAAATCCATCGTCGTGATGCCTTCTTTCACGATCCTCGAAAGCTCACTCAAAATCTGGTAAACCAGCAGGCCGGAGCGGCGCATTTTCTCAAGCTCCGACTGACTCTTGCGAATGATTGCCATTACAGGCCCTCACCGCTGGCCGAATCAAATTCGGCATCGTCCGCTGCTGACTGGATCCAGTTCACAATCTCGTTCGACAAATCCTCTGGCTTTCGGTCGCTGCCGTCCACCTCAAAAAATCTTACGTGCGCCGCAAAGAACTCAAGCACTGGCATGGTCTGTGCGTCATACGCAACCAGACGCTGCCGGATCACCGACTCCTTATCATCCTCGCGAATGATCAGGCGGGCACCCTCGATGTTGCACCTTCCAGGCACAATCGGGGGCTTCAACCGGATGTTGTAGAGGGTTCCACACTGTGGGCAGACGCGACGCCCCGTTAATCGGGCTGTAATCACATCATAATCCACTTTCAAGTGGATTACCAACAGGCGAAGACCGCGCCCCTCCGCCATGCCCAGCAACATGCGGGCCTGGTCGATGGTTCGCGGAAACCCATCCAACAAAACTCCAGCCTCACAATCGGGCCGATCCAGCCGGTCCTCGACCAGGCGAATCACCAAAGGATCAGGAACCAGATTCCCTGCCTTGATGACTTCCCGGACTTCGAGTCCCAGGGCATCACCGAGTGCAATATGCTCGCGAAGCATATCGCCAGTCGACACATGCGGCAGACGCAGCCTCTCGGTTAAGAGTTTTGCCTGCGTACCTTTTCCCGAACCAGGCGGACCGAATAAGACCACCCCGGTCGGGTTACGCTTTCCAATCACAAAGCCTTACACACTGCTCCGGCGGCCACGAATGCGACCCGCCTTCGGCGTGAACCCTTCATAGTGGCGCATGATTAACTGTGCTTCCACCTGATTGACAGTGTCCATCGCGACGCCCACCACGATCAGCAGCGAGGTGCCACCGAAGTAGAATGAGACGCCCAGACCGTCGAGCAGCCAGCGCGGAAAGGATCCGTCAATAAAGTTGCCGATGAGCGGCAAGCGCTGCAATTTGATACCCGAGATCATCACTTCAGGCAACAAGCTCAACAGTGCCAGATACAGACCGCCCACCACCGTGATGCGAGTCAGAATCCGGTTCATATAATCTGCGGTGTTCTTGCCAGGCCGAATGCCGGGGATAAACCCGCCAAACTTGCGCATATTGTCGGCCGCTTCGTTCGGGTTGAAGATGATCGAAACGTAGAAGAAGCAGAAGAACACGATCAGCGCGGTGTACAGGATAAAGTACAGCGGCTGGGTATGGCCGATCGATTCAAGTAACCCCGACATCCATCGGTTGTTCTTGATCCATTCGACTTGTAAAAAGGTTTGCGGGAAGGTCAGCAAGCTCTGCGCGAAGATCACCGGGATCACGCCACCGGCGTTGACCTTCAGCGGCAGGTGAGTCTGCTGTCCACCCATCACACGACGGCCCACGACGCGCTTGGCATACTGCACCGGGATGCGACGTTCGCCGCGCTCCACCAGCACAATCAAGCCAATCACGGCGATCATCATCACGACGATGACAATCAGCTGGAAGGGGTTCCACTGCCGGGTGATGAAAACGTTGTTGTAAACTTCTTCGATTGCCTTGGGCAATCCAATCACGATGCCGGTGAAGATAATCAGCGACATACCGTTGCCGATCCCGCGCTCGGTGATCTGCTCACCCAACCACATAATGAAGGCCGTGCCTGTGGTGAGGGAAATCATCGTCATCGCAATGAATCCGAAGCCCGGGTTCAGCACGAAGCCGCCACCGGAGGAGCCGGCCGATTGCAGTGCCATGGCAATGCCAAAGCTCTGGAACAGGGCCAGGACCACTGTCAGATAGCGGGTCCATTGGGTGATCTTGCGTCGCCCCACTTCGCCTTCCTTCGACAGCTTCTCAAGCGTAGGCACCACCACCGTCAACAACTGCAAAATGATGGACGATGTGATGTACGGCATGATGCCGAGGGCGAAAATGGTCAGACGGCGGAACATGCCGCCGCTAAACAAATCGAAGAAACCGAAGATGCCGCCCGCGTTTTGCTTGAAGTACTCTTCAAGACGATTGGCGTCAATCCCGGGGGTGGGAATGTGACCGCCCAGCCGGTAGACGGCGAGCATGGCAAGCGTGAACAGAACCCGATTGCGTAAATCGGGGATCCGGAACACGTTAGCGAAGGCTTCGAAAAACTTCATGGGGATTTAGGTCGATCCTTATAGGAACAGGTTCAACTGCAACTTACTTTTTCTTCGACGCTTTGCGCTCGAGAGCAGCATCGCGCTTGGGGTTCTTGATCGGCGCGGGAACAAACGGCGGAATCACTTCCACCGAGCCACCAGCGGCTTCAATCTTGGCCTTTGCGGCTTCTGAAAACTGATGGGCCTTGACGCTGATCTTGCGGGTGATTTCGCCGGCGCCGAGGATCTTCAGACCCTTTTCCAGCTTCTTCAACACGCCAGCAGCCTTCAGGCTCTCCGGCGAGAACTCAGAACCCTCGAGTTTGTCGAGACGGCTCAGGTTCAATACAACATATTCTTCACGGAACGGATTGGTAAAGCCGCGCTTCGGCATGCGGCGGTGCAACGGCATCTGGCCGCCTTCAAAGCCGCGCATCTTCGAGTAACCCGAGATCGAACGGGCACCCTTGGCGCCGCGACCGGAATACTTACCGCGGCGGGTACCCATACCCTGACCAACGCGTTGTTTCTTTTGCTTTTGCCCTGCAGGCGGATGGAGATCGCTTAAATTCATGGCTTGCCTATTTCTTAACGCCTATTCCTTCACAATTGCCAGCAAGTGCGGCACCTTCAACACCATGCCGCGAAAGGCCGGCGTGTCAGGACGCTCCACCACGCGGTTCATCTTTTTCAGGCCCAAGCTGCGCACAATCGACTTCTGCGTCTCGGGGCAGCAGATCGGACTGCCGATCAGCTTGATCTTGATCGTATTTTCAGCCATTACAGCTTCTCCAGACTGACCCCGCGCATATCAGCGGTGGCCTGCTTTTCGCGCAGTTGCTCGAGAGCGTTCACGGTCGCCTTGACGGCGTTATGCGGGTTGCGCGAACCCAGATTCTTGGTCAGGATGTTCGGGATGCCGACGCTTTCGATCACGGCGCGCACCGGGCCACCAGCGATCACGCCAGTACCTTCGGGAGCCGGCTTCAAAAGCACGGAACCAGCGCCAAACCGGCCCTGCACGGTGTGCAGGATCGTCGTCGGCAGGGTGTGAATCTGCCGCAGGTTGCGCTTGGCCGCCTCGATGCCCTTCTTGATGGCCGAAGGAACTTCCTTCGCCTTGCCGGTGCCGTAGCCGACAATCCGCTTTTCCGGATCGCCCACCACAACCAGAGCTGCGAAGCTCATGTTCTTACCGCCCTTGACTACTTTGGTGACGCGGTTAATCGACACAACTTGTTCTTTGAGGTTCAAGCCGCCCGCTTCCACTCGCTTAATGCCATTTGCTGCCATGCGTTTTTCCTTTTCGGCTTCCCTTCAACTAGAACTCAAGCCCGCCCTCGCGAGCGGCGTCTGCCAGGGCCTTCACCCGGCCGTGATACAAAAACCCGCCACGGTCGAATACGACCATGTTGATGCCAGCGGCCTTGGCGCGCTCGGCTACCAGTTTGCCAACCACCTTGGCTGCCTCGACGTTGCCGCCGGACTTGACCGAGGTGCTCTTTTCAGCGCTCGATGCCGCTGCCAGCGTCTTGCCGCTGCGGTCATCGATCACCTGTGCGTAAATGTGATTCAAGCTGCGGAACACAGCCAGGCGCGGACGCTCGGCGGTGCCACGAACACGCTTGCGAATACGAGTATGAATACGGCGGCGAACTGCGTCGCGATCTACCATGGATTTCATTGTGCTTTAGTACCTTTCCTGATGGGATCGGGGCTTATTTGCCCTTGCCGCCGGCGCCGCTCTTGCCGACCTTCTTACGCAATACTTCACCGGTGTAGCGGACACCCTTATTCTTGTACGGATCTGGCGGACGCAGGGCGCGCATGTTCGCTGCCACCTGGCCCAGCAACTGACGATCGTGACCCTTCAGAACGATGTGGGTCTGCTTGTCCACCGTCATTTCAACGCCCTTCGGCAACAGGAACTCGATCGAGTGGCTGTAGCCGAGCGTGAACACGGCAATGTTGCCCTTCACTTCGCAGCGGTAACCGATTCCGACGATGTCGAGTTCGCGGGTCCAACCGGCCGAAACGCCAACGATGGCGTTCGAGGCCAGGGCGCGAGTCAAACCGTGCGCCGCAGCCTGCCTGTCGCTTTCGCGGCTGATCTGCACCGTACCGTTTGCATTCTCGATCGTTACACCCTGCGGAATGGGAACCACCAATTTACCCTTGGGGCCTTCTACCACGAGCTCGCTGCCGATCTGGAGTTTCACACCAGACGGCAGAGCAATGGGCTTTTTACCTACACGTGACATAATTCGTTTCCTTCAATCGCTCTCGTTTTCTTAGTAGATCGTACAGAGCACTTCGCCGCCGACGTTCGCCTTACGCGCCGCCTGGCCGGTCATCACACCCTTGGGAGTCGTGAGGATGTTGATCCCCAAACCACCCAACACCTTCGGCACTTCGGCCGAGCCGACATAGATTCGGCAACCGGGGCGCGAAATGCGCTCCAGGTGCGAAATCACGCTGTCGTTGGTGGGCGTGTACTTCAAATAAACCTTGATGGTCTTCTTGGCGCCTTCTTCAGCCAGCTTGAAGTTGAGGATGTAGCCCTCTTCCTTCATGATGCGGGCGATTTCGAGCTTCAGCTTGGAGGCCGGGATATCCACTTTCGAGTGACGGGCCTTGATGGCGTTGCGCACTCGCGTCAGCATATCTGCGATGGGATCGGTCGTCATCCTGTTGTTCTCTCTCTCTTCGTTACCAGCTCGACTTCGTCACGCCAGGCACTTCTCCGGCCAGCGCAAGCTGACGGAAACAAATGCGGCACAGATTAAACTTGCGCATGTAAGCCCGCGGACGACCGCAGCGGCCGCAACGGTTGCGGTGCTGGGTTTCAAACTTGGGCTTCTTATTGTCCTTGGCGATTTTCGCAGTAGTTGCCATCGTGGTTCTCTGTTTCTTCCTCTTACTGGCGGCCTGTTATTGCCGGAACGGCATGCCCATGAACTTCAGGAGCGCCAACGCTTCGGTGTCGTTCGTGGCCGTGGTCGTGATGCAGATATTCATACCCCGGGCTTTGTCGACCTTGTTGTAGTCGATTTCCGGGAAGATCAACTGGTCCTTGATTCCGATCGTGTAGTTGCCACGGCCATCAAACGACTTCGGGTTGATCCCGCGGAAGTCGCGAACGCGCGGCAGCGCGATGTTCATAAAACGGTCGAGAAACTCATACATGGAATCGCCACGCAGAGTCACCATGCAGCCAATCGGCATGCCTTCGCGCAGCTTGAAGGCTGCGATCGACTTCTTCGCTTTGGTAACGACAGGCTTCTGGCCGCTGATCGCGCTCAGTTCCTGCACCGCCACGTCCATCAGCTTGGCGTTGCCGGTGGCTTCGCCGAGGCCAAGGTTGATCGATACCTTGTCGATTTTCGGGATCGCCATCGGGTTCTTGTAGCCGAACTCCGCCTGGAGTTTCGGAACTACCTGCTTGTTGTAGACTTCTCTTAACCGCGCTTTCATTTCTCTACCTCATTCGTGTTGGGAGGGACCTGGCTAAGTTCAACGCTTTCGCGAGACTTACTTGGAATCCAGCACCTCACCGGTTTTCCGCGCGATGCGCGTGCGGCGAGTTTTACCACCCACCGTCTCCACTTTGCTACCGATACGGGTTGCAATGCCGCCCGAGGTCAGGATCATCACGTTCGAGACGTGAATCGAAGCTTCCCGTTCCTGGAAGCCACCCTTGATGCCCTTGGCCGGGTTCGGCTTGGTCGCCCGCTTGATCATGTTGATGCCTTCGACAATCACACGGCCCAGATCACGGTCGACCGAAACGATCTTGCCCGTCTTGCCTTTGTCCTTGCCGGCGATGACCTTGACCATGTCATCTTTCTTCAAACGGATCCGCTTCGGAATCCCCGCCTTCTCAGAGGCGTTCATTTTGCTCAGGGATGCCATGTGACTACACGACCTCCGGAGCGAGCGAAACGATCTTCATGAACTTCTTGTCGCGCAATTCGCGAGCCACCGGTCCGAACACGCGCGTGCCCACCGGCTCGCCGAGTTCGTTGACCAACACAGCGGCATTGGAATCGAAACGGATGTAGGTGCCGTCCTTGCGACGGGCTTCCTTACGCATCCGAACGATGACTGCGCGCACAACCTTTCCCTTCTTCACTGAGGAGTCCGGAGCTGCTTCCTTAACGCTGGCCGTGATGATGTCGCCCAAACCGGCCGTGAGACCTTTATCGCCGCCGCGCGGCAGAATGCACTGGAGCTTACGCGCGCCGCTGTTATCGGCGACTTCCAGCATTGTTCTCATCCCAATCATGTCGTGTTCTCCGTACTCTCTTTACGCTTAATACTACTTTTGCTTCTTTTTGGCCGCCGCGGTCCTGGCGAGACGCTCAGGCGAAGACTCTTCGACGATCTGAATGCGAACCGCCTGGCGAAGCACTTCCTTCAACGTCCAGCGCTTCAGCTTGCTCAACGGCCGGCTCTCAATGATGCGAACCTGGTCGCCCAGCTTGGCCTTGCCTTCTTCGTCGTGAGCGTAAAACTTGTTGCGGCGGGTCAGAATTCGCTTATACAGCGGATGCTGCACCTTGCGCGTGACTTCGACGACAATCGTCTTGGCCATCTTGGTCGAGACGACTTCGCCGACCTTTTCCTGCTTGTTCGGTTGCTTGATTTCAGCTTCGCTCATGGCTTACTTGCCTTCCTTCGCGGCGTTGATTTCCGTCTCGCGCAAGATGGTCAGGATCCGGGCACGGTCCTTCTTGAGCTCGCGCAGCTTCTTGATGCCTTCCATCTGCCCCATCGACATCTGAAAGCGCAACCGGAACATGGTTTCGTCGCCTTCGGCCAATTGCTTTTTGAGTTCGGCCGCATCGAGGCCGCGCATTTGTTCTGCCTTCATTCTCGTATTCCTCGATTAAACCGCCGAGCGCAGCACAAGCTTCGTCTTGATCGGCAACTTCATGGCCGCCAGACGAAATGCTTCCTGCGCCGTTTCAAGCGGCACGCCTTCCATCTCAAACAAAATTTTGCCCGGGCGGATCACAGCCACCCAGCCATCCGGAGCACCCTTACCGGAGCCCATGCGGACTTCGGCCGGTTTCTTGGTCACTGGCTTGTCCGGGAAGATCCGGATCCAAACTTTACCGCCACGCTTGATGTAGCGGGTCATCGCGATACGTGCGGCTTCCAGCTGGCGGTTGGTGATGTAGCCGCAGCCCAAAGCCTTCAGCCCGTATTCGCCGAAGTCCACACTGGAGCCCCGATAAGCCATTCCGCGCATGCGGCCGCGTTGCTGCTTGCGGTATTTGACTTTCTTTGGCATCAACATAGGTCGTGTTCCTCTTTAGTAATTTCTTCTAGGGCTCTTTAACTCACTCAGCCAGTTACTCGGCGGCTGGAGTTTCGCCTTCTGCAGCCGGGCTCACCGGCGTTTCCGCCTCGCCTTCCGGCTTCATTTCCTGTTTCCAGGTCGGCGCGGGAGGAGCCATCGGCGGCAGAATCGGGCCACCGCTCTTGAGCGTGGACGGCACTTCCGGAGGCGTTACCACCACACCGGAATCAGCCACCGGCGGCACTGCCGCTTCCTGCTGACGGGGTCCGCGGCCATCGGCGCCACGACCTTCATAAGAAGGACGGTCGCCACGCGGACGATCGCCACCCGGACGGCGGTCACGATCGCGATTGTCGCGCTTCGGACGCGGTTGCGGATCGTTGTCGTTGCGCAACATCACGCGGCGCTGACCTTCGCCAATATCGCCCTTGTAGATCCAGCACTTCACACCAATCACGCCATAAGTCGTGTTGGCTTCAGCAAAACCGTAGTCGATGTCGGCGCGCAGGGTGTGCAGCGGCAACTGGCCATGCAGGTACCATTCGGTACGGGCAATTTCAGCACCGTTCAAGCGGCCGCTCACGCGAACCTTGATGCCCTTGCAGCCGAAGCGCTGCGCGCTGTCGACGGCCTTACGCATCGCGCGGCGGAACGCCACGCGCTTTTCGAGCTGCAGCGCGATCGATTCGGCCACCAGCTGCGCGTCGAGTTCCGGCTTGTGAACTTCCTGAATGTCGATAAAGACTTCGCGGTTCGTCTTCTTGGCCAGATCCTGCTTCAGCTTTTCGATCTCAGCGCCCTTGCGGCCGATGATGATACCGGGCCGGGAGGTGCGGATTGTGATGCGAAGCTTGTTGCCGGGACGGTCCACTTCAACCGAGCTCACGCCGGCGCTCTTCAGGCGGCTCCGCAGCGATTCCATCAGCTCCAGGTCTTCGAACAACAACTTGGCGTAGTCCTGCTTGGCGAACCAGCGGCTCTTCCAGGTTTTGGTGACCCCGAGACGGAATCCAAAGGGATGTACTTTTTGACCCATGTGTTATGCCTCAGCCTTTACTTCCGTGTCGGCTCCATCGGAGACCTTCACCACAATGTGCGCGATGCGCTTTTGATACCGGTAGGCGCGGCCCATCGGGGCGGGGCGGATGCGCTTCATGCGCGGCCCTTCGTTGACATAGCACTCGCTGACCGTCAGGTTGTCCACATCGATGTCGCTGTTTTTGTTTTCGGCGTTGGCGATGGCGCTGCGCAACAGTTTTTCCACCACGGGAGCCATGCGCTTGTTCGTCATCTTCAACACGTTGATCGCCTCGCCCGCGTTCAGGCCGCGGATCAGGTCGATCACCAGGCGGCACTTTTGCGGGCTGACGCGTACGTAACGGGCTTCTGCTTTCGCTGTCATATACAAGTCCTATTTGCCTTTTTCGTTCGACTTCGCCACGTGACCTTTGAACGTCCGGGTCGGTGCAAATTCGCCTAACTTGTGGCCCACCATGTTTTCCGTCAAATAGACCGGAATGAACTTCTTGCCATTGTGCACGGCAAAGGTGTGCCCGATGAAGGTCGGCATGATCGTCGACCGGCGAGACCAGGTCTTGATGACCTTCTTCTCGTTGCGGTCGTTCATCCCTTCCACTTTTTCGATCAGGTGACCGTCAGCAAACGGTCCTTTTTTGAGGGAACGGCTCATGGTAGTTAGCTCTTCTGCTTCCGGTTGATGATCATCTTGTCGGTGCGCTTGTTATTGCGGGTCTTGAATCCGCGAGTCGGCTGGCCCCAGGGCGTAACCGGGTGACGACCACCCGAAGTACGACCTTCACCACCACCGTGCGGGTGATCGACTGGGTTCATTGTCACGCCGCGGTTATGCGGACGCTTACCAACCCAGCGGCTACGACCGGCTTTGCCGAGCGTCTGGTTTTCGTGATCGAGGTTACCCACCTGGCCAACCGTTGCATAGCAATCGATCAGCACCTTGCGCACTTCGCCCGAAGGCAACTTGAGCAGGCAGTATTCGGTTTCCTTCGACACAACCTGGGCCTGGGCACCGGCGCTGCGCGCCATCTGTGCACCCTTACCAGGGCGGAGCTCAATTGCGTGGACCACCGTACCGGCTGGGATGTTCTTGAGCGGCAGAGCATTGCCCACCAGGATGTCGGCCTCAGGGCCGCTCATCACCTTGGCGCCGACCTTCAGGCCGACCGGGGCAACGATGTAGCGCTTTTCGCCATCCACGTAGTGCAGCAGTGCGATGCGGGCCGAACGGTTCGGATCGTATTCGATCGAGGCCACCGTGGCCGGGATGCCGGCTTTGTCACGCTTGAAGTCGATGTCGCGGTAGGCGGTCTTGTTACCACCGCCGCGGAAGCGCATCGTCGTGCGGCCAGTCGAGTTACGACCACCGGACTTGACTTTGCCCTTCGTCAGGCTCTTTTCGGGCGTCTGCTTGGTGATTTCCTCACGCGTCACAACCGTGCGGAAGCGGCGCGTGGGGGTAAACGGGCGATAAGACTTAATCGGCATTAGACGACCTCGGAGTATTCAGGGACCTTCTGGTCCTTTTTGAGTTTCACGTAGGCCTTCTTCCAATCCGAACCGTAGGCGGCGAACTTGCCACGACGGCGCAGCTTGCCTTCGTTGATCTCGGTGCGGACGTCTTCAACCTTCACCTTGAAGATCTTCTCGACGGCCTGTTTGATCTGGGTCTTGTTGGCTTGCGGATGCACTTCAAAGCACAGCGTACGTTCGCCGTCCTTTTTGATGACACCCTTCTCGGTCACGATGGGCCGGGTAATTACTTCGAATAGAGTCATTTACTTCAATGCCTCCGACAATTTCTCGGCGGCCGACTTGCTCACCAGAACGTTCTTGTACTTCAGCAGATCGTAAGTGGTGACATCCTTCGAGCTCACCAGCTTGACGCCAGGGATGTTGCGCGAACCGAGCGAAAGGTTGCGGTTGTCGCCGTTCTCAACGAGCAGCACCGTCTTCGATGCATCGAGCTTGCTGAGCTTGGCGGCGAGGTTCTTCGTCTTCGGATCGCTGAGCGTGAAACCATCCACCACACGCAGTTCGCCGTCACGCAGCTTTGCGGTCAAAGCCGAGCGGAGCGCACCGAGCACCATCTTCTTGTTCAGACGGTAGCTGTAGTCGCGGGGTTGAGGTCCGTGCACCGTGCCGCCGTGGCGCCACAGTGGCGAACGGATGCTGCCCATACGAGCGCGGCCAGTGCCCTTCTGCTTCCACAACTTCTTGCCAGAACCAGCCACTTCGTGACGGGTCTTGGTTGCTGCCAGGCCCTTGCGTTGGCCGGCCATGTAATGGCGGACCGACTCATAGAGCAGGTGCTCGTTCACTTCGGCGGCGAAGACTTCTTCAGCCAGTTCGAGCGAGCCCACCTTTTGATTTTCGAGATTGATAACATCTACGGTTGGCATCGTCTTAGCCCCTCGCCTTTGCACGACGGATCATGACGTAAGAGCCATTGGCCCCGGGCAGTGCACCCTTCACCATGATTACGTTCTCTTCGGTGTCCACTTCGACGATTTCCAGATTGCGCACCGTCACATGGTCGGAACCCATGTGGCCGCCCATGCGCATGCCAGGGAAGACACGCGACGGGAAGCTCGAGGCACCGATCGAACCAGGGGCGCGATGGAACATCGAACCGTGGCCGCCAGGACCGCCACGGAACCCGTGACGCTTAACGACGCCCTGAAAGCCGCGACCCTTGGAGATACCGATAACATCGATCTTCTCGTTGGGCTTGAAGTCTTCAGCGGTGATCTTGTCGCCAGCCTTGAAGTCGCCGTTGCCACGATTCAGACGAAACTCGCGGCTGTACTTCACGCCGTCGGCTCCCGCCTTCTTTAAATGGCCGGTTTCGGGCTTGTTGATGCGAGCCGGCTTGACGTACTCCATCAGACCAAGCTGAATGGCGTCGTAGCCGTCCGTGGCAGGCGTCTTGCGCTGCGTGACAACGCACGGACCCGCCTTCACCAATGTGACAGGTACTACCTGCCCATCGGCGCGGAAGATCTGCGTCATGCCGATTTTTTTACCTAAAATTCCTGGGCTCATGGCCAACCTCTCCAGGTCCTAAACTGTCCTAAAATCTGTTTTACTTCTTGCCGAAAGCTTTGATTTCGACATCGACGCCAGCCGGCAGATCGAGCTTCATCAGCGCATCCACCGTGTCCTGCGTGGGCTCGAGGATGTCGAGCAAACGCTTGTGCGTCCGGATTTCAAACTGTTCCCGTGACTTCTTATCCACGTGCGGCGAGCGATTCACCGTGTAGCGGTTCCGCACCGTGGGAAGCGGGATCGGCCCGGCAATCACCGCGCCCGTACGGCGAGCCGTGTCGACGATTTCCGTCGTCGATTGGTCCAGTACGCGGTGATCATAAGCCTTGAGGCGGATGCGGATTCGTTCTTTGTTCATCTGTCTTGTCCTGTTCGGATCTCTTGTCTTCCAGTACTACTCCATGATTTCCGACACCGTGCCGGCGCCGACCGTGCGGCCACCTTCACGGATCGCGAAGCGCAGACCCTTGTCCATGGCGACCGGCGTGATCAGCTCGATTTCCATCTGGACGTTGTCGCCCGGCATCACCATCTCGGTGCCAGCAGGCAGCTTCGCCACACCCGTCACGTCCGTCGTGCGGAAGTAGAACTGCGGGCGGTAGCCGTTGAAGAACGGAGTGTGACGTCCGCCTTCTTCCTTGCTGAGGACGTAAACTTCGCCCTTGAACTTCTTGAACGGCTTGATCGAGCCGGGCTTCGCGATAACCTGACCGCGCTCCACATCGTTCTTTTCGATGCCGCGCAGCAAGAGACCAACGTTGTCGCCAGCGCGACCTTCGTCAAGCAACTTCTTGAACATTTCGACGCCCGTGACGGTCGTCTTGCGGGTTGCCGCGAAGCCGACGATTTCAGCTTCTTCGCCAACCTTCACAATGCCCTGTTCAATACGACCGGTAACCACGGTACCGCGGCCCTGGATCGAGAAGATGTCTTCGATCGGCATAATGAACGGCTTGTCGATCGCGCGCTCCGGCATCGGGATGTAAGAATCCACGGCGGCCATCAGTTCGTCGATCTTGGCTTCCCACTGGGGTTCGCCGTTGAGAGCGCCGAGAGCGGCAACCTTCACCACCGGCAGATCGTCGCCAGGGAACTGGTAGCTCGAGAGCAACTCGCGAACTTCCATCTCGACCAGCTCGAGCAGTTCGGCGTCTTCCACCATGTCGGTCTTGTTCAGAGCGACGACGATGTAGGGCACGCCTACCTGACGGGCGAGCAGGATGTGCTCGCGGGTCTGGGGCATGGGGCCGTCGGTGGCGGCAACCACGAGGATCGCTCCGTCCATCTGGGCGGCGCCCGTGATCATGTTCTTGATGTAGTCGGCGTGGCCGGGGCAGTCGACGTGAGCGTAGTGGCGGTTCGCCGTCTCGTACTCAACGTGGGCGGCAGCAATTGTGATACCGCGTGCTTTTTCTTCAGGAGCGTTATCGATCGAATCGAAGCTCCGGAACGAATTCTTCGGGTTGTGCTTCGACAACACCTTCGTGATCGCGGCCGTCAGGGTCGTCTTGCCGTGGTCGATATGTCCAATCGTTCCCACGTTGACGTGCGGCTTACTACGGTCAAATTTCTCTTTCGCCATTTTGCTCGCGCCTTAAAAATATTTGGGGGAAAAATGTATGGAGCTGATGACCGGGATTGAACCGGTGACCTCGTCCTTACCAAGGACGCGCTCTACCATCTGAGCTACATCAGCCCGCCTCTACTACTGTATCAGGACACCGTACGCATTTGATGGTGGATAGGGAAGGATTTGAACCTTCGTAGGGTGCAAGACCCGACAGATTTACAGTCTGTTGCCATTGACCGCTCGGCCACCTATCCAAGTGCGCACGAACCCTCCCAAGAGAGGGTCTCCTGACAACTTTTTCATGGTAACACAGCGATGCGTTTGCGCAATAGTAGCGCGTCGAGAGGCCCGTCAGCGGCGTTTGGCAAAGGGAAAAGCTTCGTCTTTTCTATTGGCTGCGGACCATACAACTCCCTCGCCGCCGTGAGCAACTCCTGACGCAGCTGCGCCAATTGCGGCTGCGGCACTACCCTCGAAATCCGCACCTCAATGTCTCTCGGCTCGACCATCAATGCGAAGATCGCAAGTTCGTTCTTCGAACTGCCCGCATCCTTGCTGATCTGCTGCAGAAGTTCGTTCGAGGGACGTTTGCCTTCGAGCCCAAACTCCAGCATGGCCAGCTGCAACGTTGCGTTCGCTTTGCTCAGCAGTGCTTTGGCCTCAGCCCCTCGCTTGGTCCGGGCCAGCCACATCGCGCTTTGAAACGCCACAGCGTTGGGCGACACCTGCTTCAACCAGGAGTCAAAGTGCAGATCAGCCGCCTTTCCATCTCCGGCGTAGTAGCGGGCAAAGGCCGCTTTCCGTAGGCCAGCACCGTTCTGAAACGTCGGGTAGCGTCGAGCCTGCTCCTCAAAGTACCTGGCTGCCTCGGCGAACTTGCGGTTCGTATAGTTCACCTCGCCGAGCGAATCAATTGGATTGGCTTCGTTTGGCGCAAGCCTGCGGTACTCGTTCAAGGCCTCAACTGCCTTATCTAGCTTGCCCAGATTTGCCTCGGCGTAGCCAAGACTGTTCCACCAGTCCGGCTTTGTGGGTTCGATCCGCGCCAACTCGCGGTAGTAGGCCGCCGCCTGCGCCCAGTCTCCAATTCCCGCCGCCATCTGTGCCATTTCGAGCTGAAGCGCCGGATCACCTTTGCGAAACGAAGCCAATTCGCTCAAAGCCTTCAGCCGCTCTGGCCCGTTGCCAGCCACGGCAATCGACAACTGAGCTCTCGAGTAAGCGTCTCCGCTAGCCGGAAATTTCCCTACCAGCGCCAAGGCTTCTTCCCGCTTCCCCTGTTGAATCAACAGCCTGGAGAGAACCGGATAGGCCGGGGCGAAGCCCGGATGGCTCGAAACAAACGAAGCCAGTTCGTTTCCCGCAAGCGCCTTAGCGTATTCGACCCAGGCCTTGGCATCTGCTTCCGGCTTGGTCTTCACCCCCAGCAATGCCTCAAGCATTCGGCTTGTCGTTTGAGTCAGTTCCCCTTCAGATACCTCAGAATCAAACGAACCCAATATCGCCGTGGTCGTTGCATTCGCAATCCGAGCTTCGATCCTGATCCCCTTCGAAGTCTTTGAGAAGCGCCCGGTGATCACTCGCCCTACCCCGCTTTGCCTCACGCCTTCGGCGTCGTCGACCAGGATCAAATCCTGAACCTGATGAGACCCAAGCGCAGAAATGAATGAGCTCAGCCAAACTTCCAAAACACCGGCCTGATTGTCGAACTTCACCATGGCCACGCGCGAATTCACCGGGGCTATCGCCTTCGGTCCGCAACTAACGATCAGGATGAAAAGAAAGAAAAAAGAGTACAGTCTAGAGCGCACGAAATTCCGTTTTCAGAAGTGTCTGAAACTCTGGATTATCGCGCATCGCCTGGAAAGCATCTTCCTGAGCAATCTTGTCCCGCTCGTTGAAGCCTTCTTCCAGCGCCTTTCGCAAATACTGCATCGCCCGGTCGTTCTGCCCGTTCTTGGCGTAAATACGTGCCAGGTGGTAGTGGAATTTGGCCCGTTCTTCGATGGTCCGCTCCTGCAGAACAGTGCCTTGCGAGCCCCGATGCTCGAACACGTTCGCGTCGAGAGCCAGAGCCTTCTGGTACTCGAGGATTGCGTCTTCATACTTCTTGCGCGCAAACAGAGCAGTGCCCAGGTTCGAATGCATGCTGGCGGAGTCGGGCATGATCACAAGCGCCCTTTTGTAGTAGTTCGTCGCGCGGCGGTAGTTCTTCTGCGCATAGGCGACAGTGCCAAGGTTATTGATCGCCTCAGCGTAATCCTTGTTGATCTTCGCTGACTTCTCATAGCTTTTGCGCGCTTGGGTCATCTGGCCAAGCTGATGATAGGCAATCCCAAGCTTGTTCCACATGACGTGGGAATCCTGAGGCATACGCTGGTACATCTCTATGGCTTCGCGATACATCTTGCGAGCCATGTAAATGTCGCCTCGCATCTCTGGGCCCAGGTCGGGCTTGCTGGGCGTGGTCGTGGGTGGCACCGACGGCGGGGCAAATCTAGAGATAGCCGGTTGCGCGAAAGCAACAGCGCTAAGGGTCAATAAACCAAAAAGGGTCCGAGAACTCATGGAGCACCTCTACTCTGACGACATTCTAATCGAAAATGCGCTATTTGAAAATGGACCGGATCCGTCCCCAAATTCCAGTCTTTTCCTGCTGGGCATT
>Ga0194129_10003538_pt1 | contig 21650 bp, 17 predicted proteins | sample TA2KigCa35mmetaG_FD_150862 | JGI IMG/M metagenome (GOLD analysis project Ga0194129, IMG submission 150862) | Freshwater microbial communities from Lake Tanganyika, Tanzania - TA2015038 Kigoma Deep Cast 35m | ecosystem: Environmental > Aquatic > Freshwater > Lake | place: Tanzania: Lake...
AGTGTGGAATGCAGAAGTAAGGGATCGAGGTTCCTGCGGCACTCGCGGGAACGGTCCAGACGAAGTTCTGCGCCGAGCTGGTCAGCGGAGCGTTGAAGAGGGTGCCGTTGGTGCACCCTGAGCCGCTAGTCACGGAGTGATTGCCGCCCGTCCATTTCCACCTGATGGTGTCGCCTGGGTTGACGGTCACGACAGAGGGTGAGAAGGTGAGGTTGACCTGTTGCACGAGGACTTCGACGGCGAGAGCGGGGGTTGCAGCGGTGAGAGCGATGATGGCGGAGGTGATGCGCATGGGTGTGCCTTTGAAACAAACCTATCGCGCGTTCAGGCCCGCTGGATGCGCCGGGTCATGAATTGGCCGAACATCGGCGGTTCCCGGACTCCAAAGCCCTGACCCGCGCCCGTGGCGCTCAATGGGGCTGCGCCAGCGCCTCGATGGCCTCCCGCATGGGCATCGACGGGATCGCGCCGGCGACGGTGGCGGCAAGCGCGCCAGCGGCGTTGGCTCGGGTCAGCGCACCGGTCCAGGGCATGCCCTCGCTGCGCAGGGCAGCGAGCGCGCCCACGAACGCATCGCCGCAGCCGACCGTATCGATGGCCTCGACCGCGATCGCGCTCCCGCGCACGATCGCACCGTCCACGCGTGCGATCCAGCCCGCCGCACCCAACGTGACGACGATGTCCAGCACCGGCCACCGTCGCGCAAGCCGATCGACCGCAGCTTGCGGCTCATCGATCCCGCTCAGTGCCGCGAGCTCGTGTTCATTGACGAGAAGGCACGACAGGGTGCCAAGATCGATCGCACACACGGCCTCGCCCATCGGTGCGGCGTTCAGCCATGTCTTCAACCCGCGCTCATGCGCCCTTGCCACCGCGTGACCGAGACCGCTGCACTCGTTCTGCATGATGAGCAACTCCCCGCGCGCTGCACCAGCAAGGAACACATCGATGTCCGCATCGCCGATCCGGCCATTCGCCTCGGGCGCGATGACGATCGAGTTCATCCCGTGATCGTCCACCATGACGGCAGCGAAGCCGGCGACTGCATCCGTCGTTGCGATGTGCGCAGTATCTACACCAGCAGCGGCAAGGTCCCGCACGATGAACTCGCCCTCGCTGCCTGTGCGCCCGAGCATGCGGACACGCGCACCGCAGCGTGCCGCCGCAACCGCTTGGTTCGCGCCCTTGCCGCCTGCGTGCACCGTCGCCGTGGATGCCGTGATGGTCGAACCCGATGCGGGGAGTGACTTGACCCGCAGCACCCGATCGACCATCAGCGATCCGATGACATGGAGCGTTGAGCTCATGCGCTCAGGCTAGCGTCAGGGCGACGAGGGATCGCCGTCCGTCGTTCCCATTGGCCCATGCATGAGTCGCGGTTAGCCTGCGCGTATGCCCATCCCCGCCGTTGCCGCCGTGCTCCTGCTCCTGGTGCGATCGACCGACGACCCATCTGCCCCCCGCTCGATGCCGGCGCAGTCCAACGCACAGGACTCGTCATCCGCCTCGTCGGCTCGACCAAATCCAAGCATCCCCGGACTCTCCAAGCCAGCCACGATCACCTTCGATGCGGTCGATGTACCCACGATCGTCGCGGCCACCGAAGCCGATGCAGCACGCGCCCTCGGGTTTGCCCATGCGACCGATCGATTTGCGCAGATGGACATGATGCGCCGCTTTTCCGCAGGGGAGACCGCCGAGCTGCTTGGCGAGAAGGCGGTATCGGCCGACCGTGAGCGTCGCGCGCTCCGTGGCCGCGAGATGGCGCGAGCCTGCGTGGAACGCCTCGATGCCCGCAAGCGCGACATCCTCAATGCGTATGTCCAGGGCGTCAATGCAGGCATCGAAGCTCTCCCCGCCGTGCCGCTTGAGCACATGCTGCTGGGCATCACTCCGGCGCCGTGGAAGCCCGAGGACTGCGCGCTCGTCTACCTGTCGATGTTCCACTCGCTTTCACGCACTGGACGAGCCGATGCGCTCTACGCCGAGGCGCTTGAGCGTCTGCCTGCCCCCGTCTGTGACTTCATCGGTTCGCCGCTGTCGCGCATGGACTGCCCTGTGCTCTCCGAGACGGCGCCGCCTGTGCTGCCGGCGATCCCGGGCGCCGAGGTGATCGATCTCCGGAGCATCGAGCGCGCAATGATCGAACCAGCGGCGAAGCCCGACAAGGGGGAGCCCAAGAAGCAGAACAACGACAGGAAGAAGTCCAAGCGCCAGTCGACCACGCCGGTCTCATTGCATGGCTGGACCGATGCGCTTGCGGGGCTTTGGGACGAGCGCGCAGCGATGGCAGGCAGCAACGGCTGGGTTGTCGCCGGTTCACGCACGAAGGACGGCCGCGCGATCCTGGCGAACGATCCGCACCTGATGATCACCGCGCCGATCCTCTGGTACCGGTGCAGGATGGAGTGGCCCGGTGCCGAATGGACCGGCCTGTCCATTCCCGGCGTACCGGGCATCGTGATCGGCGGGAACGGCCATGTCGCCGTCGGCTTCACGAATACGACCGGTGACTTCGAGGACATCGCGCTGATCGACATCGATCCGAAGGACCCGGAACGCTATCTGGTGCCGGGCGGCGGGAGCGAAGCCTTCGGCACCGTGGAACACACCATCCTCGTCCGTGGCAAGGATCCCGAACGCATCGTGCAGCGCACCACGCGATGGGGAACGGTGACCGGTGAGATGCGCTGTACCGATGGCGTGACTCGACCCTTCGTCACGCAGTGGATCGGTGCGCGTCCCGATGCAATCAACTTCGAGATCCTCGACATGGTGCGCATGCGCACGGTCAGCGAGGCGGTAGACCTGCTATCCAACTGGTACGGGCCAAGCCAGAACGCCATGCTCGCCGATCGTGCCGGTGACATCGCTTGGGTGGTCACGGGCTGGATCCCCGATCGTCGCGGGCACGACCCGCGTCGTCCATGGCGGCCATCCATCGATGGCGATCCATGGCAGGGGCCGATCAAGCCCGCGCTTCGTCCCAAGCTGGTCCGTCCACCTTCCGGTGTGATCGTGACGGCCAACCACCGCACGGTCCCGATGGAGCAGTGTGCCGTGATGGGGTACTACTGGGCCAATCCCGAGCGCGGACATCGAATCCACGAGCTTCTGGCGCAGGGCGAGCCGCTGGATGAATCGCGCATGCTCGACATCCAGCTCGACACGGAACTGAAGGGGCTGGAGCCCTATCGCGCGATGGCGCTGGCTGCCCTCGATGGTGCAACCGATCCGGTCCTGATTGCCCAACGCGAGTCGATTGCGGCATGGAACGGACGCGCCGATGCAGACCAGCCTGCCGTGGCGATGCTCTCGGCACTGCAGCGGTCGATCGAGCGCCGTTTCGCGGCCATGCTGACGGCGTGGATCCGGGCGAAGTCCGGCGAACCCCTACCGGGCCTGGAAATCAGATCCGTGCATGACGAGCCCTGGCTCCGTGTGCTTGAGACACGGCCCGCGAACTGGCTCCCGTCGGGCTACACCGACTGGAACGACTTTCTCCGGGCCGCACTCGCCGAAGCTGCCTCCAAGGAGCCCGGCATCGAGCCATGGGGCGAGCGCAATCGTGCCCGGTTCGCAAGCCCCGTTGCCGATGCCGTCCCTGCCTTCATGAAGGCAACCGTCACGCTCGATGATGGACCGCAGCCCGGTCATTTCCGTGCGGTGCGTGTTCAGACGCCACGAGCGGCAGCGAGTGCGCGGTACATCGTGAGCCCAGGGCGCGAAGCTGAAGGCATCCTCGAAACGCCCGGGGGACAATCGGGTGATCCGCGCTCGCCGCACTACCGAAGCTTGCATCAAGCCTGGCGCAATGGCGAGCAGACGCCGCTGCTGCCCGGACCCGCGACGCGGTCGATCGTGCTCGATGCACCAAGGTGATGTCTGCGGGGTTGGCGTCCTTTGTGCATTCAACACTGGACCTCCTCGGGTCCATGAGCACGATCGAGGGGTCGGCGAGCTGTTTGCGCGACAATGTTGACCTCAAGTTGCAACAGGAGACCGAACATGACACCGATTCGCGGCCTCGTCGGGACGGTCCTCACCACCGTCGCCGGAGTGTTCGCTGTTGGCTTGGCGCCAGCGCACGCGCAAGTCGGCCCTCGCCGCTCTCGCCGGTGAAGCGGTTGCTTGAGTAGGGTGCGGACCTCAAGTTCGATCCATTCAGCGTGCTGGTGCGTTTCGACATTGCGGCTGACCCGGTGGCCATCGAACGAACCATCGCGATGGTTGGTGGTCGGGTCCTCGAGGTCTACGACCTTGTGCCGGGCCTCATGCTTCTGGAGATCGGTGTTCTGGTCGACCGCGCGCTGGCGGCCCTCAACCAAGCGAAGTGCATGCGTTATGCGGAGCCGGACTGGAGCTGCAAGGCCTCGAGCGCGCCCAACGATCCGAGCTTGGGCAACCTGTGGGGGATGCGCAACATCGGCCAGACCGTCAACAGCACTGGATCCTCGGCATGGACTGCTTGGGTCCAGGTCAACATCAACTGACCCCGTCGCCGACGGACTTGATGGACGGCCTGTTCAGTGGGTTGCACGCAGGCTACGAGGTTGAGCGCCTCGCACGAGCAGTCAGTTGCGACGGCGGCGCATGCCCACACCCGTCGCCAGTGCCACCAGCGCCAGGGCGCTGGGGGCCGGCACGTGGTTGAACGCCATGGTGATGGTGCCGCCGCCGTTGGCGAACGTGTTGCCGCTCATGCGCACGAGCAGGGTTCGTCCCTCGAACTGCAGGTCTTCCTGCGTGAAGCCATCCACGCGCAGCTCCGCGCAGGCGTCATCGCCCAGAACTGGCGACGTCTACATCATCCATGTCCGGGTGAGCCTCGTCGGACTCAATCGAGTCTTGCCACTCGTCGAGCAGGAAGTCAAGCTTGGCCAGCCCGAGCAATGCGAGTCCGCAGAAGATCGGCATCGGCGAGACGCGTGCGATCATGTACCCCTCGAAGATCGACCCAACCAGATACATGATGATCATGGCCACAAACAGGTCGACGAACGGATGTACCTCCGGAACGCTGTTCGTCCTCCTGATGAGCCTGACGCATCGTGACAGTGACCAGGCTGCGAAGGCCACCAGGAGTGCAGCGGCCAGAATTCCATACGACGCAGCCGCATACAGCAAGCTGTTCTCGCTCTTTTCCGAGGCTCCGGTTCCCACCCCGAGCAGGGGTGATGACACGAATTGGCCCAAGAGGATGCCCCACGCCTGCTGCCGAGTGTTGTCGCCGGACAGGAGTCGTGCGAAAGGGATGTCGATTCCCAGAGCATCTACAAGGAGATTGAGGACGACCATCGCGAGCAGCATTGCCGGCACCACGATCACGATCCGCCCGAAGCGTCGGATCGAAATCACGCCGACTCCAATCATCAGTAGAAGGAGCCCAGTCCTGCTGCCTGCCGCTGCGATGATTGCGATGCCAGTGATGGCGATCACGATCCAGAGCAGCCGAGCCGCCAGCGATCCGAAGTAGATCAGCCAGATTGCGCAGAGCACTTGGAACGCCGATAGACAGGCCATGAACTGGGGATTGGCCCCGACGCCGACGAAGCGATTGGTGTTTCCGATGAACGCTTTGGACGGGTTGACGAACAGCTGTACGCACGCGGCTGCGAGCGGCAGGAGTGCGGACAATGCGACCAGGCGTGGGAGAACGTCAAGATCCTCCCATGCATCGATTCTGCGCCCAGCGACCAGCATCACCGCGCCAAAGGTCAGCAGTGCGAGGAGGACCGACAGGATCGAGTCAGGAACCCCGGCATGGATCGCCCTCATGAGACCAATGAAGATGCCGATGAGCATCAGGAAGAGCAGTGCCCGCACGGCACCACCGACGCTTGAGGGGGGAACCAGCAGCCAGCCCGCCGCGAATGTGCCGAGGGCGACCCCCGCAAACACCGTATTGCGCTGTTCTTGGAGCGGGTAGAGCCATTGGATCCACGGCGCCCCGCGGTAATCGGTGGCCACGCCGATGCTCGACATGAACAACATGCCCAGCAGCCCCAGCATGGACCACCGCGAGTTGATGGCCGTTGCCAGCATGATGAGAAGTCCTAGGACCACTCCGAGGATCAGATACGTCGCATTGAGACCGGTCATGGCCGGCAGGCCTCGTCAATGAGCCCGGGGAGTGCTTCCCATGACTCGGCGTTCGATGATCCGGGATCGCTCCAGAGCAGCCCCTCTCGGATGCCTCGGGTTGCCAGCAGCTGGAACGCACCGAGAATGTATTCGCGGTCCGATGTGATCCGCTCACCGCCTACGGTCCGCGACTGGATGCCCTCAATCCACGGGCTGAATCGTTCCGGCGGCGTTCCGCCGAACGATCGGCACATCCTGTCGAGCATGATGCGGTGGTGCTCCAGTGCAGCCTGTGTCGGCGGCAGTCCACGCGCGGCAGCCCACGCTGGAGGGAAGGGGTAGACGTTCGGCGCTTGCATCGGCGAGTGCGACCTGTGAATGGTCTTGAGCCATGGATTTCGCGGGTCCACGTCGAATCGATCGTCCAACCCATCGAAGGAACTGGAAAGGACGTAGTTCGACCACAAGCACGATGGCCAGTGGCTCGCGAGGCTTCTGCCGACGCTCTGCTTGAGGGCCGCGCTGGACGCCGTGAACAAAAGGCCTTGGAACCATGACGCCCAAGCGCGGTTCTCTTCATGGAACCACGGCTGTCGGGCCGAGGGAAGCAGTCGTCCGCCTTCATCCCAGAGTCGCGCCATCGGGAGGTCGAATCCGCAGACGGGTTCCTCCTCCCACCGCACATCCTTCATCATGGCGAGGAACGCACCAACCCCGCCGCGGGCGTCAGCAACCACTTGCGGCCAATCCTCGGAGTCGAAATGGAAGCGCGATGGCATCGGCAGATTTGGCATGGTCGCGCAGGCTTTCGCCAACCGCTCCGAAAACCGGTCAAACCATGATGTGGTCTGCGCGATGCCATGGCTGAACCACGGTGTGATGAAGGGAGACTGGCAAGAGGAAGCGGGCAACGCGTCCGCTGCATGCGTGAACAGGGCGGTGGAAGCGGTCCGTTTCCACGCTGGACCGTCGCTGGGGCCTCCGCCCATGCCAAAGTTCTGCAGGAGCACTGCGACGTCGCCGGGGCCTAGGTACAACTGCAGCGCGCGAAGGCCTACGGCTCCGGCAGCTTGCTCCGGATCAAGCGGATCCACGGCAACTCGAACGAGGGGACGAATTCGTCGGTCCAAACGCGCTGCGCCAGACGGTTCGTTCCAGGTCCAAAGGCGGAAGGGCGTTGCAGCAGGCAATTCTTCCCGATCCGGAGCCGCGAAGGTGAGTCGGGCACCGACCGTCATGCCCAACGCTGCAAGTGCATCTCGACGGGACAGAGACCACTCGCCGCGTTGCATGCAAACATCCTATCGGCTGGATGGCGAGTGCTCGAGTGCGAGCCGGTACATGGACTCGAATCGTTCGGCCACACGATCCGTACAAAGGTGCTCCAGCACCCAAGCCCTGCCTGCCGCGCCGCGGGCCCGCAGTGCATCTCGATCTGCGAGGGCCCGTTCGATCGCGTCAGCGATGCTGCCGGCCTCTTGGCGGGTGATGAAACCACCGCCGCTCTCCTCGATCTCCTTCCACGTGTCAACCAGATCGGTCGTGATCACGGGAAGGCCAGCTGCGAGCGACTCGAAGAACACGAACCCGAAGTTCTCCTGGCTCGACGGCAGCACGAACACGTCGCTCGCTTCGAACAATGAGCACTTGAGCAGCCCACCGACATGGCCGACGAAGTGCACGGGCGTGCAGGAGTCAAGAGATGCAGCTTCACGTCGCAGCAGGTCAACGTAGGCGGGGCTGCCGGTCCCCGCGACCACGGTTCGCAGCCGATGTCCGCGAACCGCGAGCAGTTTCAGTGCGGCGAAGAGGTGCTCGAGGCCCTTCTTCTCGGACAGTCGGCTGAGGAAGAGGATGGTCGGGACACCATCGTTGGGGAGTTGAAACGCTACGCGTGCCTCGGTCGGACCCGGCATGGCGGCGTATGTGGTGAGGTCCATCAGGTTTGGCACGACCGTGGCGTGGCCTCGGGGGAACCACTTGAAGCTCTGCTCGCGTTCCGCCTCGGCGGTGCAGTGCACCGTCGCTGCCCTCTCAAGAACACGTCGGCCCCCGAGTTCGAGGAACAGGCGCTTTCGCCAGGGCCCGCGAGCCATGCACCAGTCATCGAGCATGCCGCGAAGACTGACGATGACGGGCACGCCAAGCCGATGGGCCAGTCCCGCGGCTTGGACGTTGGCGGGTTCCCAAACCCCATGAAGGTGCAGGAGATCCGCTTGTTCGAGCAGTCGCTCCAGCGATCGCCGTCCGGAGGGGCTGAGGAAGCGGGCTCCGAAGCATGGCAGGATGACGGCGGTCGGTGCAGGGGAGTCGTCGATCCACTCGGTTGGCAGATCCGGACCCGAAAGGCAGGCCAGCCGCGCGGTGTGACCCCTTGCGCGAAGGACCCGGACCAGCGTGGTCACGGCATTGGCCGGTCCGCCGCGGCGGAAGTCGACATGATCGAGGAAGTGGACGATTCGCATGGACGGGAGTGGGCCTTGGCGGTCAAAGTCCGGCGAGTAGGCTACGAGAGAATGTGTGGCTTTGCTGGAATCGCCGACCCAAGCGGCCTCTTCGATGATGCAGCTGCGGTGGTGCGTCGCATGGCCGCCATGCTGCTGCTGCGAGGACCGGATGATGAAGGGACGTGGAGCGATCCGTCGGCAGGGATTGCGCTTGGATTCCGGCGACTGGCGATCCAGGATCTCAGTGCAGCGGGCCATCAGCCGATGCAGTCGGCGTCACGCCGCTTCACCCTCGTGTTCAACGGGGAGGTCTACAACTTCCTCGAGCTGAGGCATCACCTTGAGCTGCAGGGCCATCGGTTCAAGGGTGGGTCCGACACGGAGGTCATGCTCGCCGCCTTCGAGGCATGGGGCGTCAGGCGTGCGATCGAGCGATTCAACGGCATGTTCGCGTTCGCCGTCTGGGATGCGGAGGCCGGGACCATGACGCTCGTCCGCGATCGGCTCGGTGTCAAGCCGCTGTACTGGGGCATGGTGGGACCACGGGCGGACATCCTTGCCTTCGGCAGCGAACTGAAGGCGATCGATGCCCTCCCTTTCCCAAGGGCTCCGATCGACCGTACTGCACTCACGATGTACGTCCGATTCGGTTACATCCCAAGTCCGTTCAGCATCCGCGAGGGGGTCCACAAGCTCCAACCGGGTCATGTGCTCACGTGGCACCGGGCCACGGGGCGGACCGACATCGAGCAATGGTGGAGTGCCAAGGAGGCCGTGGAACGAGGTGCACAGGATCAGATTCACGATCTGGCCGAAGCGCGCACCAGAGTCGAGGATTGCCTCCGTGATGCGGTCAGGTCGCGGCTCGTTGCGGATGTGCCGGTCGGGGCGTTCCTCTCGGGCGGCATCGACTCATCGTTGATGGTGGCTCTCGCGGCGCAGGAATCCCCAAGTCGATTGCGCACCTTCACGATCGGCTTTGAGGACCGCCAGTTCAACGAGGCCGAGCATGCTGCGCGCATCGCGAGGCACCTCGGGACTGACCACACCGAACTCTATGTCGCCCCACAAGACGGCCTCGATGTGCTGCCCATGCTGGCAGATGTCTTCGATGAGCCGTTCGCAGACAGCAGCGCGATCCCGACGTTCATCGTGTCACGGCTTGCGCGAAAGACGGTCAAGGTGGGTCTCAGCGGCGATGGAGGCGACGAACTCTTCGGTGGCTACGAGCGATACCGGATCTGTGCGGACTTGGAGCGGGCGTTTGGCTGGATGCCCTGGCGTGCGAGGCGCGGTGTCGCATCGGTCGTGCGCACCCGAGACGGGTTCGGTCGGATCGCGCAGGGTGTGCTTGCCTCGCTGGGGCGGGCTGCCGGCGCAGCGAGAGACAGCTCGGTCGCGGATCGCATGGGCAAGTTTGCGTCGATCATCGAGCAGCCGGCCGTGTCTGACTTCTACCCTGCGATGGCGTCGATCATCAAGGGTCCCCATGAGTTCGTCATCGATGCGCGCCAGTCGCCCACGCCCATGACCGATCCGATGTGGCGTCCTCATGTGAACTGTCGCTTGACGCGGATGATGCATGCCGACATCGTGAGCTACCTGCCGGAGGAGATTCTCACGAAGACGGATCGGCTGACGATGGCGAACAGCCTCGAGGGCCGAAATCCCTACTGCGACTACCGGCTGTGCGAGCTCGCGTTCAGGATCCCGGTGAGCATGAAGATCCATCATGGGGTGGGAAAGGTCATCCTCCGGGACATCCTCGCACGGCATGTGCCAAGGGAGTTCAACGTGGGGCGAAAGATGGGGTTCGGTATCCCGCTCGGCGATTGGCTCCGGGGGCCGCTCGAGGACTGGGTCGAGACGACTCTTTCCGAGCGTCGGCTCCGCGAAGACGGACTGTTCGATCCGCAGCGGGTCCGCGCCCTTTGGGCAGCGCATCGAGACGGCCGTCGTCAGGCCCAGTGGGAGCTCTGGGTGTTCCTCGCCTTCCATGCGTGGATGGATCGATGGAATGGCCCGACGACGCCGACCCATGAATGACCCCGCACCCAGCAGCGTGGGCTCCCACCTTGCGCGAGGGACCGCGTGGGGCATCGTGCAGGTCGGTGTGCAGAAGTGCTGCGGGATCGCCACATACCTGGCGATGGCTTTCTTGCTTGAACCCAGCCAGCTCGGCGCGGCCACTCTTGCGGTCAGCTTGACCGCGATGATGACCTTGATCTATCCGGGTGCAGCGGGCGACTTGGTGATCCAACGGCGAGGCGATGGGCCCTCGACGACGTCCGCGGCAACGCGTCTCGCGTTGCTTTCGGGCCTCAGCGTGGTGCTCCTCGCTGCCATCGCATCGCCTGCAATCGCCACGTGGAAGTCCGACACCACCCTGACGCTTCTCGTCTTGGTGGCGTCCACGCGGATGCTCTTCGAGGGCTTGGCCTCGGTCCCACTGGCGCAGGCGAGAGGCAGGCTGGAGTACGGATTCGTCTCAGTGATCGAGACCGCCACGGCCCTGCTGACGGTCGTCCTGACGGTCGGCTTTGCAGTGAGCGGACTTGGTGCTCTGTCGATCGTCTTGGCAGTGGCCATCGCCGGTGCCTCGCGGGTCATCGCGCTCACCGTGCTCCGCCCGTGGCCATGGCGCTCGCCAGACGGTTGGTTGGCCACGCGACGCCTGTGGCCGGACTTCCGGGCAGGTGGACTCCAGCACTCTCTCAACGGGGCGACGCAGAACATCGACTATGTCATGCTCGGTGCGTTCGCGTCGGAGGCGGTCCTGGGCGTCTATGCGATCGCCTACCAGCTTGCGAGCTTGGTGCAGGTCGTCTTCTCGTTCACGATTGGTCTCGCTGCGCAGCCGTTGTTCAGCCGAATGACCGCTGATCGGGAGTTGCAGCGATCGATGTACATCGAGACGCAGGCCGTTGGGCTGGCCGTATCGTCCCTCGTCGCACTCGTCACGGCCAGCCTCGCGCAAGTGACCTTGCCTTGGTTGCTCCCGCCGAAGTGGCACGCCGCCGGTGGGCTACTGACCATCCTCGCTTTCGGCTTCGGCCTCGGCTCGCTGCAGCCCATCGCCCAGTCGCTCCTTCGGGCGAACGGCGAGTACTCCAAGGCTCTCAGGCTGCAGATTGCAGCCACGGTGGTTCTTGGATGCGGGGTCTTGGCTGGGGCATGGCTCGATGGTGCGAGTGGTGTCGCGATCGCGGTGGCGGCAGCGACAGCCGTCATGGCCGTAGTGCACCTTGCGTCATCGCTGCCCGTACCGTTCCGTCGATCGGCCTGTTCCATGGCAATGCGAACATGGCTCTGTTCAGTGGTTAGTTTCGCTCCCGCGCTGATGGCCCTCGTCGCCCACTCCCGTGGCTGGCTACCTTGGGCACCGATCGGATCAGGCTCGGGCCTTGGTCTCCAGGTCCTTCTGGTCCTCCTGGGAACATGGCTGTGGTGGATGCTGATCGCGCGGTTTCAACCACAGGTCCAAGAACGGATCCTCGCAAAGCTCCGTTCCCTGGCAGATCGGCCGAGCCGCTCACCCTCCTGAGACCCCCGCTCAGTTCCTCGCCGGGCCTTGCGGATCGAAGATGAACTTCTCGGTGTTCCAGTCGCCGTCGGGCGTGAGCGGATCGCGGCTGCCCTGTGCGTTCGTGGTGACCTCGCGATTGAGCGCCAACTCCGTGTGGCCATCGGCAAAGAGCAAGTGACCGCCTTCGAAGTGCCTCGCCGCGAGCCGCTTCCAGCTGCACTGCGATCGATCGAGGTTACGAGTGAAGTGCGGGTCGTTCGGTGGCAGTTCCTGTGGCTTGCTGCGCAACTCCACCATGAAGATCGTTCGGTCCGCCTTGCCCACATGCGCGTGGCTCATCAAGGTGCGATGTGTGTCCGGAAGTCCGAGCTTTATCAAGAAGGAGTTGTTGAGCCGGATGTTCATGACATAGCTGAACCAGAACTGGCGCTTGACGCCGCTCTCGCCGCTCTCGCCGAACTCCCACGGCGTGCCTGATTCGCTCATCGCGGACGGATCGGCCCACACCGTGTTCGGGTCCGACCAGCTGGCCACATCGTGCTGCTCGCGATACGCGTCATCGACCAGATCGGCGTAGCGATCGGAATCCACCAACGGCCCGAGTGCATTCGCCCAGAAGTTCGGCTCGGCAAGGTTGTTCGCGATGCCAGCGATGTTCTTCTCGCCCTCCCACGGGATGCGATCCTTGCGCTGCGCAGCGAAGGTACCGAATGCCGCACCGAAGCTGCGCATGTTGGACATGCTTCGCGTGGCGCGCGCGCTGGCCGTCATCATGCCAATGGCAGGGATCAGCAGCCCCAGCAGGATGACCACGATCCCGATCACGACCAGGATTTCGATCAGCGTGAAGGCCGGGCTTCGGGATGAGGACCAAGTTCGATACATCGTCTGAATCAGGTACATCAAAGACGACGGCTGGTCAAAGGCGGGGCCCCAAAGAAAAAGTCTTGTGGACAGCCTCCGGCCCGAGGCCCTTTCGGCAGTTCAATCCATTTGGCCCCCAACGGGGTTGTGTGTCGGCGATCTTGGTTTACTCTTCCTGTATGAAGACCACCACCCTTGCGGGCGTCCTGACTGGTTCCGGGCTGGCCTTGGTGCTCGGCCAGATGCACTCCGAAGCCGTTCCGCTGTTCCTGATGCCTCCGTCGTTCACCTGTTCGACGGCCACCGTGCTGGCGCTGGGTGACAATGCGTTCAATACTACGAACGCCACGGTCACCCTGAGTGTGCCGAGCAGCGGCTGCTCCGGTGCCCACACGGTCTACAAGACTGCCTACTGGTCGTTCACGCCGACAACCACGGGTTCATATGTGTTCTCGACCTGCACTGGCACGACCTGGGACACCCGGCTGGTCATCCTCAACTCCTGCAACACGGCCAACGGGGTCGTGGCGTGCAACGACGATGCGTGCAACTACCAGAGCACGGTCACGGCCTCACTCACGGCTGGCACCAGCTACATCGTGGTCGTCGGCGGTTACGGCAGCGGCAACGCTGGCGCCGGCAGCCTCAATGTCGTGGCCGGCAGCTCGGGGGGCGGCGGCGGTGGTGGATCAGGAAGCCCCGATGTGATCGTTGGTGCGATCCCCGACATCTCGAAGTACGGCGCTGCCACGATCAATGGCGTGAGCCACATGGCCTACGCCATCGGAACCACCAGCTGCAACATCGGCAACGCACAACTGGAGTGGTTCGCCAGCCCGGACAACCGCCATCCGTTCATCCCGATGAACATGTACCGCCTGAAGGGTGGCAGGATCGAGCAGATCGGCATGAGTTGGGGCAAGCACGGTTTCACCGCGCTGCAGGGCACGCTCTGCGGAAGCTGCCAAGCCTCGAGCACCGGCAACTACCTCGGCATCGGCTGCTCCGACCCGTACTCGTCGGGCCTCAACGGCGGGCAATCGGGGCTCGGCACGCGCAGCGAGATCAACGCGCACAACGGAATCTTCCCCGGTAACTACAACGTCGGCATGCCACCCGCGCCGTCGACGTATGGCCGCCGCCTCACGGTGAAGGCATCCGACCTTGATCCAGCCCAGAACGCCGGCGCCGTCTACTTCGTCGAAGGCCATTACATCCACCCCCAGGATGCCGCCGCGAACAACGACAACAACAACGCGTCGTACCGGCAGATCACCGTCGGAGCGATCTCGAGCGGCGCGTACACGCTTACCCTCACCGGCGCCACGGTCCAGCAGAAGGCGGCGATCGAGGCCTGGAAGGCGAGCGACCCAACCGTCACGCAAGCCAATGCAGACGTTCAGGGCGATGGCCGATTCATCGTGTGCAGCAAGGCTCGCGACCTCGGTAACGGCCAGTGGCGCTACGAGTATGCGGTGCACAACCTCAACTCGCATCGTTCGGGTCGTTCGTTCTCGGTGCCCGTGCCCGCCGGCGCGACCATCTCGAATGTCGGCTTCAAGGACATCGACTACCACTCGGGCGATCCGTATGCGGCGACCGACTGGACCAACTCGACCTCCGGCGGCAGCGTGACCTGGACCGGCGGCGACTTCGCCACGAGCGCCAACGGCAACGCCCTGCGCTTTGCCACGCTCTACAACTTCTGGTTCGATGCCAACGTCGCACCGGCCAATGCGACCGCGAGCATTGGCCTCTTCCGTCCGGGTGCGGCAGGCGACCCCAGCACGGTCACGACATCGGTCCAGGGCCCCAGCGCACCCTCGAACCCCTCGGACCTCAACGACGACGGCGTCGTGGATGGCGCCGACCTCGGCATCCTGCTCGGTGCATGGGGCACGGCTGCCGCCGACATCAACGGCGACGGGATCACCGACGGCGCCGACTTGGGCATCCTGCTCGGTGCCTGGGGCTGATCCGAGCACCTCACCAGATTGCATCGTCCAGCGGGCGTGCCTCCGGGTGCGCCCGCTGTCGTGATGGAACTCCTCCAAAGGCTGCATGGCCGGCGTGTAGGATCGAATACCGGATGAAGGTCGTGTTGCTCAACCAGTGCTTTTGGCCCGACATCGTCTCGACTGCCCAGATTTCGCATGACCTTGGACGGGCCCTCGTGGCGGCGGGACATCGTGTCACTGTGGTGTCGGCGCGTTCGATCTATGGCGAGGCTGGTGACAGCCTTCCGCCACGCGAGTCGGTTGATGGCATCGAGATCTTCCGCGTGCGTGGCGCCATGTTCGGCAAGCGCGGCATCCTGCTGCGCCTGGTCGACTTTTCGGCTTTCTACATCCGTGCCTTGGTTGCGATCATGCGCCTTCCCCGGCAGGATGTGGTCATCTCGCTCACGACGCCGCCCTTCATCGCGCTCATCGGCGTCATCGCCGGTTGGGTGAAGGGCAGCAGGAGCGTCTACTGGGTCATGGACCTGTATCCGGACACGCCCGTCGCGTGCGGCGTGCTGCACCCACGCTCTCCCATCACCTGGATCACGGAGCGACTGAACCGCTTCTGCCTGCGCCACAGCGACGCGACGGTCGCCCTTGGTCGATGCATGAGGGATCTGATCGTGTCCAAAGGCATACCACCTTCGCGGATCCACACCATCCAGGTCTGGTCGGCCGAAGAGTCTCACCTTCCGCCAAGTGCGGCGCCGAACCCCTACCGTGCCGAGTGGGGCATTGGAGATCGCCTCTTGGTCATGTACTCGGGCAATTTCGGGCTCGGGCATGACGTGGACACGATGCTTCATGCCGCCGAGCGGCTCCGCAACGACGACCGGATCCGATTCGCCTTCGTCGGAGGCGGCAAGAAGAAGGTTCGGGTGGAGTCATTTGTGCGTGAGCGGGGGTTGGCCAACTGCATCCTTGCGCCCTACCAGCCGCGCGAGCGCCTCGAGCAGCTGCTCGCTGCGGCTGATGTGCACCTTGCATCGCTCTCGAACGGAGTCGAGGGGATCATGGTGCCGAGCAAGGTCTACGGCATGATGGCATCGGCCCGGCCGTCTGTCTTCATCGGGCCCGCCGCGAGCGAAGTGGCGCGTGCGATCGTCGAGTCGGGAGGCGGCTGCGTGATTCGCTGTGGAGATGTCGAGGAACTCGTCGCGTGCTTTGAAGGGTACGCGTCGGATCGCGCGCTGGTCGCCGAGCACGGCAGTCGTGCACGGGCGTCCTTGGAGCGCTTCTACGCCCGTGATCAACTCTGCCATCGTTGGGTCCAGTTGCTGGAATCGCTGGTGACTGGGGCCAGTCGCACGGCTTGAGGTCGCGACAGCCGGTTCGTGGCTTTGGACGCCGCAGCACGTGAGGCTAGCCTCTTTACATGTCGAGCGATCCATCGCGCTTCGCCGGAGCGACCGCCTTCAGCCGCATCTGGGAGGCTGGGAGACCAAGCCGGGATGGACCATCGTGAATGTCGAAGAACGTGATGGCGCCGACTTGGGCATCCTGCTCGGTGCCTGGGGCTGATCCAAGCACCTCACTAGATTGCATCGTCCAGCGGGTGTACCTTCGGGTGCGCCCGCTGTCGTGATGGAGGGTGCGTCGCGCGAACTCTTCATGGGTCCTCAATCATGCGCCGACTTGATTTTGGCGGTCGTGGGGTATAATTTGAAATTTTCTATGTTGTCCCTTCCCGTCACGACTCTGCTCGCCATGGTCACCGCCGCCTTCGCCCACGACGGCATCGAAGAGCACGGCCAACGCCATCGGCTGCCGTGGTTCCATATTCAGTCGCAGCAGGAGCGGGTGTACGGCCAAGGTGGCGAGGGCGGCCGCATGGACCAGCGATCGCTCGCAGGCTTCTCGCTGCTACAGGATGGCTTCACGGTCATCGGCCTGCCCGACACGCAGAACTACTCGAGCGACTTTCCGCAGATCTTCACGGCGCAGACCAATTGGGTCGTCGCCAATCGAGATGCGCTCGACATCCGATTCGTGTCGCACTACGGCGACATCGTCAACAACGCCGACCAGGTCCTGCAGTGGGATCGCGCAGACATGTCGATGCGCGTGCTGGATGACTCGGGGCTTGCCTACGGCGTGTGCCCGGGCAACCATGACCTGACGCCCGGCGGCATAGCGGGCCAGCCATTCATCCCGCAGGAGTACGTGGCGCGCTTTGGACCCGCGCGCTTCGCTGGCGATTCGTTCTTCAAGGGTTCGAGCGCCAGCGGATTGAGCAGCTACCAGTTCTTCACTGCTGGCGGCATGGACTTCCTTGCACTCCATCTCGCCTGCGATATGCCGATCGAGGAACTGGCCTGGGCGCAGGGCGTGCTCGATGCGAACAAGCGTCGATGCGTGATGGTCACCACGCACCGCTACCTCCAGGATGCAGAGGACTACACGGCGGGCGTACCGCTGGTGTCGTCGGGACGGTATCCCCCGATCTGGTACGGCGTTGAAGGCACGTACCACCCTCAAGGCATCCAGAGCGACGAGGCCTGGCAGTGGTTCCTGCGCAAGAACACGAACATCTTCCTCGTGAACTGCGGGCACTTCCACGAGGAGTTCCGTCAGGTCAGCCAGAACGTGGCGGGCAAGCCGGTGCACGAGGTGCTCGCCGACTTCCAGGAAGATCCCAACGGCGGCGACGGATGGCTGCGCATCATGAAGTTCGACACTGTCAGCGGCACGATCGACGTGGACACGTACTCACCGACCCTGCAGGCGATCCGCACCGCTGACGAAAGTGACTTCACGCTTGCGGTCAACTTCGCGGACTACCGGTTGCCGATCGACCGCGGCTTCAAGGCCTACCAGCAGGGCGTGAATGGCTATCAAGGCACGCAAGACACCTGGGTGAGCCAGCAGAATCCCAACACGAGCTACGGTAACAACGATACGCGTGTCTCCGACGACGACACCGCTAACTCGATCCTCACCGACTACCGTGGCCAGGCCCTCGTGCGGTTCGATGGCATCATCGGGCCGGGTCAAGTGCCCGCGGGGTCCACGATCACCAACGCGACCTTGGTGATCGATGTCCCGGATGACATCGACACGCCCTTCTACAACCCGTCGTTCTTCGTGTACGAGGTGATCCGCGACTGGAACGAGTCATCGACCTGGAATTCGCTGGGTGGCGGGCTCTCGCCGGGGGCTGACCTCGGAGCGCAGATCGGCTCGTTCCTCGGCGACAGCGTCCCTGACGGTGACTCGATGCGCCGCATCAACATCACGGCTGCCGTGCAGGCCTGGGCGAACGGTTCGCCGAACTTCGGGCTTGCGATCCTGCCGCAGATCATCAGCGGCAACGACGATGGCATCGAGATCCGCTCGAGCGAGAACGGCAACACGATCCTCCGTCCTCGACTTGAGATCACCTACGCCGTGACGCCGACCGGTCCTGACCTCGACGGCGATGGCGTGGTTGGCGGCTCGGATCTGGCGGTCCTCCTCGGTGCATGGGGGGGAAGCGGCGTGGCCGATCTCGACGGCAACGGCGTGGTCGACGGCGGAGACCTGGCGATCATGCTTGGCTCGTGGGGCTGACCGGATCGGCGTATTGCGTCGCGGGCCGATCCCGCGAATGATCACGAGATGCAGCGCCTCACGCACCTCGTGGCGGATGTCGTGGCCGGCACGATCAAGCCGCGGACGGTCACAGTGCGGTCGGATCGCATCGAGTCCGTGGATCGAGCCGATGGACCACTGGCGCCCGGCGTGGTCGACGCTTGTTCGCAGCGAGCGCGTGATCGCTCAGGGTACGGGGTTCCCCAGGCTCACGCTCATTCCCGGAGAATGCTTTGGCCGCGCGTTGGCCAACTTCGGTGATCTGCGCGGCGATGGCAGCGTGGTGCTGGGCGTTGGAGCGGGTGCTGGCGTGAATGGTGGCCGGCTGTGGATACTGGCGATCGGTGCGCTTCGCTCACCCGACATCAATCGTGATGGCGTGGTCGATGGTGCAGACCTCTCGCTGGTGCTTGCCTCGTGGGCGCAACCCGGCCCAACCGACCCGGACTGGAGTAGCTCGGCCTCGGGTGCCGACCTTGGTGTGCTGCTTGAGGCATGGTGAGCAATGCCTGCTGATGGAGGCGATCACTGGGCGCACGGCCCCCACGCTGACAGCAGCAATCCCAGATCTGCTCCGTTGACCGTGCCATCACCGTTGAGGTCGCCTGTGGTGGCCCCTTGCTGGCCAGAGCTCGCCCAGTTCGACAGTACGACCCCAAGGTCTGCACCATCGACCGATCCACTGCCGTTGAGATCGGCGACGCAATCGCACGGAGCGCTCGAACTCCCGGCGCTCGTCCACGACGGTGCGTGCACGATCTGCACCAGATCGAATTCCGCCGCCGACACGCCCATCGTGGTGATGCGCAGGGCGACTTCGCCGGACGGGGTAACCAACATCGGTGCATCGATGGGCCCGAGCCATGCGGTTGAGGGCATGCCCGCATCAGACGAGATCGTCCCGATGGTCTGCCACAAGCCGGCCCGGTCGCGCAAAGCGAGATGCGTTGTCGCGATGACCGGCGTGGTTGACTCAACCGCTACCCACAGCACGCCTCGATCGGTGCATTCATCTGGCTGCTGTGCCGTGGCGTGCACGATCAGGTCGATCCCACCGGCGTCCGATGTCAGGGCACACGGCAAACGGTCCGCGCGCGCGAGCCGCGCGATGGCATCGGAAGAGGCGGAGCCTGACAGCATCTCGACTGAAGTGAGCGTCGGCGACCAGGCCGCATCGATCGATTCGGCGGCACTGGTCCATGTCCCTGCCGGGGCTGAGGGCCAAACCATGAATTCATCGATCCCTCGGCTCTGGAAGAGCGCCATGATCCTGAGGAACTCCGCGTCCGAGAAGGCATGATTGGTTGGCGGGGCTTCGCCAAAGGGCAGCGCGATCCCCGGCAGCGTGACCCACGGGGTGATCGTGGCTGGATCAGCGCCGCCGAACGAGTGCAGGCAGGCATCGAGATTGGCACGGTGCAGCCGCATCTGTTCGTCCATGAATGGCTGCGCTGGATCGACGAAGGTCTCGCCGAAGACATAGAAGGCAGGCGCCTGCAGGTCGCCGCGACCGACCCACGATGAACGCATCCAGCCTTCGTTCCACCATTCGAAATCCGTGTACTCGCGTCGCGTGCCATCGGGTTCGAGCCCGCCGTCAAGGCGCATGGTCTGCGCGAATTCGCTTGATTTCACTGCGGGCCATGCGGCCCGGACGCGTGAGTAGAAGGCCTGGTCGAAGGCTCCCTCGACCGATTCGCGCATGATTGCATCCCACCAGGCACTCCACGCACGATTCGCGGGATGGTCACGTGGCACGGATGCATCATGAGCCGGCGAACCTGCCGCGGCGTAAAGCTCTGCCATCGTTCGCATCGTTGGCGCGCCTCCCGGGTTCATGGCGAGCGGCTCGGTTATCCAGCGGGGATCGGCCATCATGGCCTCGAAGACCTGCAGCGGGGCGGTGCCCCAGCAGTCGCCGATGTTCGGCAGGTAGCAGAGTGCGGGCAGTCGCAGCTCGCTGTCCATGTGGAACCGCGTTGGCGCAGGTATGCCATGCAGGGCCTGGCGCTGCTGGTAGCGGGTGATGAAAGCATCGGTCCAGCCAGTCATCACGGCGACGCCACTCGCTGTCCATGGGGTGCCGCGGTTGAGGTGGTCGGGCAGGCTTGTGCCCACCATGGCGTCAAGCGGGTTACCCACGAGCGTGCTGCGCCCGTAGTTCAGGATCGTGATCGCGACATCGCCCTCGCCGAGGCCTCGAGCCAGGATGTCGTTGCAAATCTGGTCGGCTGTGGATTGCGGATCTGCAGTCGGTGCGATCCAGATGTTGATGAGCGCGGTGAGCGATGGGTGAGCGGCGGCCGTCCCCTCGGGCGTGGACCAGCACCACACGCGTGGAGCATCGCCCTGGCAGGCCATGCTTGCGACCATTGAGCCCAATGTTCCGATGAGAGAGTGAAGTTGTTGGGCCCGGAACGGCATGTCTAACCAATCTCGACTGAACAAGTAAAGCAGATCGGAGCTTTCGGTGCAATGGTCGATGTTCAGGAATCGGTGCTTCGCGGCAGTCTGATGCAACCACCTGTGAGCGAGCCGACGTTGGGAATGGCCTGATGGCTGGAACCGCAGCGCCGCGGGCAGATGCTGTTTCGTGCGACCGCGTGCAGCAATGCAGAGCACCGTTGTTGCGGCGATGCGTCCATCGGTCAGCGCTCGACCGACCCATCAAGCGGGGTCATGCTGCCGAGTGGCCTCAGGCAGCCCAGCATGGCTCGCGCGCGAGCACGCTGGCCGGATGCAGACGGGTGGATGTCGTCACGAAACGGGGGCTCGCCGGCATCGGCTGTCGCCAGATTGCATCGTCCAGCGGGCGTACCTCCGGGTGCGTCCGCTGTGTGTCGGACGGTGCGCGGCGCTCACCCGACATCACGGGCTCTGGCCCGGTGGATGGCGCGGAGTTCTCTCCGCTGCTCGCAGCATGGGCGCAGCCTGGTCCAACCGACATGGACTGGAGTAGCTCGACCTCGGGTGCCGACCTTGGTGTGCTGCTTGGAGCGTGGTGAAGCGGCGTTGCTCAGCGCACAGCCGATCCAGGAATGGGCGATGGGGGACTCGAACCCTCGACCTCACGGGTGTGATCCGTGCGCTCTAGCCAGCTGAGCTAATCGCCCTTGCGGGCCTGAGAGCATACGCGACTCGGGCGGTGATGTCACG
>Ga0194129_10003539_pt1 | contig 21649 bp, 23 predicted proteins | sample TA2KigCa35mmetaG_FD_150862 | JGI IMG/M metagenome (GOLD analysis project Ga0194129, IMG submission 150862) | Freshwater microbial communities from Lake Tanganyika, Tanzania - TA2015038 Kigoma Deep Cast 35m | ecosystem: Environmental > Aquatic > Freshwater > Lake | place: Tanzania: Lake...
AACACCGGCTCGTCGGCGACCGTGAACGGCTCGGGGAGCACGCGGTTGACGACGACCGCACCGAGGGGCACGTCGGTCTCGGTCCGGGCCCGGGCCACGAGCTCGATCGTCTCGTTGACCGGCATCTCCTCCGGAGCGGTCACCACGTTCAGCGCGGTGATCGCCGGATCGGAGAGGATCGTCATCATCCACTCGGTCTGGTTGCGGATCGGTCCCGTCTGCACGAGGTCCCGGATCGTGCGCGGCGCGTCAAGCTGCGCGATCACGTGCCCGGTCGCGGCGGCGTCGACGATGACGAGGTCCCAGGGCGCCCGACCCTCGATCGACTCACGGACCTCCCAGCAGACCTTCCCGACCGTGAGGATCTCCTTGACCCCCGGCGCGGCGTTGGCCACGAAGTCGAAGATGCCGGCGATCGGCCCGATGCGACCGACCATCGGGATCCGCAGGTTCAGCTTGAGGTACTCGCGCAGCGAGGCCTCGGTCGTGAGCTGCATCGCAAAGACCCCGGGGGCGACCGCGACCGGGTCGAAGCCCACCGGGGGGTGCTCGAACAGGTTGGTGAGGTTGCCCTTGGCGTCGACCTCGACGAGGAGGACGCGCTTACCCTGCTCGGCGGCGAGGAGGGCCAGGGCCGCGGTGACCGTGCTCTTGCCCACGCCCCCCTTGCCGGTGACGAAGAGGAGGCGTCGGTCGAGGAGGTCGGTCACGCCACCGCTCCCCGGGTCAGCGGGGGCGCCCCTCGGTCAGGAGCGGGCGAAGCCGACGCGCTTCGAGGCACCCTCGGGCTCGACCTCGACGTAGGCCACCCGATCGGCGGGGATGCCGATCTCGCGCCCCTGCTTGTCGGTGAGCCAGAGGACACCGTCGTCGGTGGCCAGCGCCCGGGCGATCGACTGCTTCACGTCCTCGACCGAGCCCTCGACCTCGAGGTTGATCTCCTTGGGCGTGTGGACGACTCCGATCCTGATCTCCATGGCCCCCACCGTAGTGCCCGGGTCCGCCGTCATCCGCCGTCGAGGCGGGCGGCGATCGCCCGGAAGGCCCCGGCGGCCTCGTCGTCGGGGTGGGCGACCACGATCGGGTGGCCCTCGTCGCCGCCCTCGCGGAGCTCGGGCACGAGCGGGACCTGGCCGAGGAGCGGCACCCCGAGCCGCTCGGCGAGCTCGGCGCCCCCACCTGCGCCGAAGAGCTCGTACCGGGTGCCGTCGTCGCCGGTGAACCAGGCCATGTTCTCGATCACGCCGGTCACCTCGAGGTTGACCTTCTCGGCCATGGCCGCAGCCCGCTGGGCGACCCGCTGCGCCGCGGGCTGGGGCGTGGTCACGATCACCACCTCGGCGCGCGGAATGAACTGGGCCATCGAGAGCGCAACGTCGCCGGTGCCCGGGGGCATGTCGACCACGAGGTAGTCGGGGTCACCCCAGTACACGTCGGTGAGGAACTGCTCGAGCGCCTTGTGCAGCATCGGCCCCCGCCAGATGACGGCCTGCTCCTCGCTGGCGAAGAAGCCCATCGAGATGAGCCGCACCCCGTGCGCCTCGGGCGGGACGATCACGTCGTCGACGAGGTCGGGGGGCCGGCGGATGCCGAGCATCCTCGGCATCGAGAAGCCCCAGACGTCGGCGTCCACCGCCGCGACCCGGTGGCCCCGCTGGGCGAGGGCGATCGAGAGGTTGGTGGTCACCGACGACTTCCCGACCCCGCCCTTGCCCGAGGAGACCGCGATCACCCGGGTCCGGGCGTCGAGGAACGGGTTGGCCCGGGGCTCGGGACGGGCCGGCGCGTTGGCGTCGATGATCTTGAGCGGGTTGGGCGGCGGCTCGCCCTTGAGGACCCGGGCGACGGCGGCGAGCTCGGGGGGCTCCATCGCCCGGACGTCGACCTCCACCCGCCCAAGGTCGGTCGCCGCGAGCACGACGTCGGCGATCCGCCGGTGCAGCGCCTCGGCCCGGTCGTCGCCCACGAGGGGCAGCGCCAGCGCCACCACGGCGGTGTCGCCGTCGATGGCCACCCCCTTGACCATCCCGAGCTCGGTGACTGGGAGCCGCAGCTCGAGCTCCTCCACGCCGGCGAGGGCGGTGCGGACCTGGGTCTCGTCGGCCATCGGTGCTGCTCCCGCCTCCGCCGGGCCCGGGCCGCTCCGGACCGGGCCTGATTTCCACTACCGGGATAGGTAGAATACCGACCGTGGCGACACCGCCCCCCACCGCGCCCGGCCTCGCACCGGGCCCCGCACCCGGAACCGACCGGAACCTCACCGACGACGAGTTCACCGCAGCGGTCGCGGCCGTCACCAACGCCTTCGGCGATCCCACCCGACGCGACATCTACCTCTTCGCGCGCGAACGGGGCGGCGACGGCGCGACCGCCGCCGAGGTCGCCGAGCGCTTCGCGCTGCACCCCAACGTGGCCCGGCACCACCTCGAGAAGCTCACCGGCGGCGGCTACCTGGTGGTCGAGGTCGGACGCAAGGCGACCGACGCCGCCGCCCGGGCCGGCCGCCCGTCGAAGCGGTACTGCGCCGCGGCGCTCGAGGCACCGCTCGCGCTGCCGCTCAAGCACGGCGACGTGCTCGCCGACTTGCTCGCCGCCGCGCTCGACGCTCTGGGGCCCGACCACGCTGCGACGCTCGCCGACGGCGTCGGCTACGAGTACGGGCGCAGCCTCGCCGCCCGCATGGACCCCAACGCCGGGCAGCGGTCGGTGCGGTCGGCGGTCGCCGCGGTCGCCGACGCGCTCACCGCCCACGGCTTCGCCGCCCACGCCGAGGAGCAGGGGGGCTCGCTCACGATCGTGTCGGAGTCGTGCCCGTTCGGTGCGACCGCCCACAAGTACCCCCACGTGGTGTGCGCCCTCGACCGCGGGATGATCCGCGGGATGCTGGCCGGCCTGTACGGCGAGACGACCCCACACTTCGCGGCGAGCCGGCCGGGTGGCGACGACCACTGCGTCGCGCGCGTCTGAGCGGGCCCGTGCCCCGCGCCTACCTCGATCACGCCTCGGCATCGGTCCTGCGGCCGTCGGCCCAGGCCGCCATGATCCCATTCCTCGCCGCGAACCCGGGCGACCCCGGGCGACTGCACGCCGAGGGGCGCACGACCCGGGTCGCGGTGGAGCAGGCCCGGGAGCAGGTCGCGGCGTGCTTCGGGGCCCGGCCCCGCGAGGTCGTCTTCACCGCGACGGGTCCCGAGGCGGTCAACACCGCGATCTGGGGTGCGGTCGAGCGGGCCCGGGCCGACGGGGACCGGGCGCATCTGGTGACCACCGCCGTGGAGCAGTCGGCCGTCCTCGAGGCGTGCGCCCGCACGGGGCTCGCCGTCACCGTCGTCGGGGTCGACGGGCTCGGCCGGTGCGCGGCCGCGTCAGTCGTCGAGGCCCTGCAGCCCGACACTGCGCTGGTCAGCGTGCAGCTTGCGAACCACGAGGTCGGCACGGTCCAGACCGCAGTGCCCGAGATCGTCGCCGCCGCGCGCGCCCACGGCGTGCTGGTCCACGTCGACGCGAGCGCGGCCGCCGGCCACGTCCCCGTGGACTTCGGCGCGCTCGGTGCCGACCTGTGCTCGGTGGACGGCGCCTCGTGGGGCGCCCCGAGGGGGGCCGCGGCGCTGCTGGTCCGGCGGGGGCTGCGCCTGCCCCCGTTCGTGGTCGGCGGCGCCCAGGAGCGGGCCCGTCGGGCCGGGCTCGAGGACGTCCCCGCCATCGTCGGCTTCGGCGCCGCCGCGGCCGAGGTCGCCGAGGCGCTCCCCACCGAGGCGGCGGCGGCCCGGTCGCTCACGGACCTCGTCACCGCCGCCGCGACGGCGGTGCCCGGAGTGGTCCGCTACGGCGACCCCGAGGTCCGCCTGCCCCACCTCGTGTGCCTCGGCATCGCCGGGGTCGAGGCCGAGCCGGTGCTGCTGGGGCTCGACCAGCGCGGGGTCGCGGTCCACTCCGGGTCGTCCTGCTCGAGCGAGCTGCTCGAGCCCTCTCCTGTGCTCGCGGCCATGGGCGTGGACGCCGAGCGGTCGCTGCGGGTGAGCGTGGGCTGGTCGAGCACCCGTTCCGACGTCGAGCAGTTCGCCGTCGCGTTCCCCGAGGTCGTCGGGCGCCTGCGCGCCCTGCGCAACGAGGAGTCCCCGTGATCCCGGTCCGGCGCCTGAACCACGCCGTCCTGTACGTGCGCGACGCCGCCACCAGCGCCCGCTGGTACGCCGACGTCTTCGGCTTCGAGATCGTCACCGAGGTCCCCGGGACCGCGGCGTTCCTCCGGGCGCGCGCCACCGACAACCACCACGACCTCGGGCTGTTCACCGTGGGTGGACACGCCCCGGGACCCGAGCAGGGCCGGGTCGGGCTCTCCCACCTCGCCTTGCAGGTCGACACCGTCGACGACCTTGTCGCGGCCAAGGCGGAACTCGTCGCCCGGGGTGCGTACACCGGCGAGAGCGACCACGGGGCGAGCAAGTCCCTCGACGGCCTCGACCCCGACGGCAACGAGTTCGAGATCATGTGGGCGGTGCCGCCCGAGGCCTGGGGCGACGCCGCCCGCGCCGCGGTCGTGCGCCGCCTCGACCTCGACGCCGAGATGGCCCGATTCGGGGGCACGCCGGGGCGGCCCGATGCCGACCCCACCCCTTAGACTCCCCGCCGTGACTACCGACTGGACCGCCCTCGCCTCCGCCCTCACCGACGCGCTCAAGCTCAATGCGCCGCCGATCGCGATCACCTTCGCCGCCGAGCCCCCGGCCGGCGTCGCCGCGTTCGACGCACCCATGAGCGAGCCCGCCGACGACGGCCGCACCGGGCGGGTGCCGGCCGGCTGCGTGTTCTGGATGCGCGGCACCGAGCGCACGTTCTCGACCGTGGCCGCCGACCACGGCAACTGCAGCGTCGGCAGCGTCACCCACGGGTTCAAGACCCTCGACGAGGTCGCCGGCAACTCCGACGTCGCCGCGCTGCTCGGGAGCGGCTGGGTCACCATGGACGTCGTCCCGCAGATCCCGGTGGTGACCGAGCGCCCGGGCGCCGTGGTCTACGGGCCGCTCGCCGAGACCCCGGTCGACCCCGACGTCGTGCTGCTGCGCCTCAACGGCAAGCAGCTCATGACCGTCTCCGACGCCTGGCCCGGCCTGCGCGTCGAGGGCAAGCCCCAGTGCCACATCGTGGCCGTGGCCAAGGAGCACGGCGAGCCGATCGCGAGCGTCGGCTGCGCGCTGAGCCGCGTGCGCACCGGCATGAACGTCGCCGAGATGACCATTGCGATCCCGGGCCCGCGCCTCGCCGCGTTCACCGAGTCGCTCACGCAGACCGCCGCGGTCGACGGTGTCGTCGCCCGGTACGCCGCCGACGACGCCGCCCGCTTCGCCTGATCCCTGCGCCCACTCACCGCGGGCGCGCCGCTCCGGCTACTTCTTGGCCGACTCGAAGTACGGGTTGGTGCCCGATGCGTGGTCGGTGACGTCGCGCACCTCGGTGATCTCGGGCACCGCGTCGAGGATCGCGACCTCGATCCCCTGGCTCAGGGTCGCGGCCGCCATGCTGCAGCCCTGGCAGCCCCCGGACAGCCGCAGGTAGGCGATCGACTCCTCCACCGCGACGAGATCGGCCCGCCCGCCGTGGGAGGCGATCGCCGGGTTGATCTGGTCCTCGAGCACCTGGAGGATCGCCTGGGCCACCGGACCGCTGAGGTCGGCGGCCGGCCGCGGGGCGGCGACCCTGGGCGCCGGGCGGTTCGGGTTCTGCATCACCATCCCGGCGGCGGCGAAGTCGAGGGTGGCCCCGGCGAGGGCCTCGACGCTGTCGCCGTCGATCACCACCGGAAGGTCGTCGTGGTGCTGGACGACCTCGAGATCGCCGGCGTCGGCGAGCGCCCGGAACGACATGTCGTAGGTGTAGGCCCCGCCCGACTCACCGGTCACGGTGATCCACAGCGCCAGCGACCCGGCCTCGGGCTCGGCGGCCCGGACCTCCAGGATCTTCTCGCGGGCGGCATCGGTGATGCCCAGGACCGGTTCCACCACATCGCTCATGGCATGAATGATAGGGGGGTGCGCGTGGTCCTCCTGCTGCCGACGACGTCCTACCGGGCGACCGACTTCGTGGCGGCCGCCCGGGCGGTCGGGGCCGAGATCGTCCTCGCTGCACCCCAGGTCTCCCCGGCCGTGGCCCGTGACGGGCTCCGGGCGGTGGAGCTGCCCTTCGACGACCCCGACTGCGCCGCAGCGATCCTGGCCGACCTCGACGACCGCGGCCCCGTCGACGCCGTGCTCGCCGTCGATGACCAGGGCGTGGTCGTGGCCGCCCGGGCCGCCGCTGCGCTCGGCCTGCGCCACTGCGACCCCGAGGCGGCGGCCCGCACCCGCGACAAGCGGGCGCTGCGGACCGCGCTCGACGCGGCCGAGGTGCCCCAGCCCCGATGGGCGCCGGTCGACGATCCCGACGCGCTCCCCGACGTCGGGTTCCCCTGCGTGCTCAAGCCGGTCGGGCTGTCGGGGAGTCAGGGCGTGATCCGGGCCGACGACCCCGCGTCGGCGGAGGCGGCGGCCCGGCGGGCCGGGGCCATCGCCTGCGGCGACCCCGTGATGATCGAGGAGTTCGTCCCCGGCGCCGAGGTCGCGGTCGAGGGCCTTCTCGTGGACGGCGTCCTCACGGTGCTTGCGGTGTTCGACAAGCCCGACCCGCTCGACGGCCCCTACTTCGAGGAGACGATCTACGTCACCCCGTCGCGCCGACCCGAGGCCACCCAGGCGGCGCTCGCCCGCGTCACCCGCGACGCCGCCGCCGCCATCGGCCTCACCGAGGGGCCGGTCCACGCCGAGCTGCGCATCACCCCCGACCCGGCCGGCGACCGCATCCGGGTCATCGACGTCGCGGCCCGGTCGATCGGGGGGCTGTGCGCGCGGGCACTCCGGTTCGGGGCCGGGATCTCGCTCGAGGAGGTCATCGTGCGCCACGCCCTCGGCCTCCCGGTCGGCAGCCTGCACCGGGAGACCACGGCCAGCGGCGTGATGATGCTCCCGATCCCCGCCACTGGCACCCTGCGGGCCGTGCACGGCCAGGACACGGCCCGGGCCGTGCCCGGGGTGGTCGGCCTCGAGGTCACGATCGCCCGGGGTCGACCCGTGGTCGCGCTCCCCGAGGGGGACCGCTACCTCGGGTTCTGCTTCGCCCGGGGCGCCACGCCCGAGGCGGTGGAGGAGAGCCTGCGCCGGGCCCACGCCTGCCTCCGGGTCGAGATCGACTGACGCGCCCGGGCCGCCCCGGTCTCGCCGGGACCGGACCGGGGCGGTCGGCCCCTACCCTGTCGCCGATGCGCGTCCTGTTGATCGGCTGCTACGAGCTCGGCCACCAGCCGCTCCAGGTCGCCGGCCCGGCCGGGCGCCTCCGGGCCGCGGGCCACGAGGTGCGCACGCTCGACCTCGCGGTGGAGGCCTGGGACCCCGAGCCGGCGGCCTGGGCCGATCGGGTGGGCATCGCGGTCCCGATGCACACGGCGATGCGGATCGCCCGCCGGGTCGTCGACCTCGTGCGCGACGTCGCACCGGCCACCCCTGTGTGCGCCTACGGCCTCTACGCCCCCATGCTCGCGGACGTCGCCGACCGGGTCCTGGCCGGCGAGACCGACGCCACCCTCACCGACTGGGTCGACGGCGCCGACGACGCGAACGTCGTCGTCCTCGACCGCCGGGCCGCCGCCGGTGGCGGCCCGCTCCCCGCCCGCGACCTGCTCCCCGGCCTCGACCGCTACGCCCGGTTGGCGATCGCGGGCGAGGAGCGCCCGGTCGCCTACGTCGAGGCCAGCCACGGCTGTGCCCACCGCTGCCGGCACTGCCCGGTGCCGGTGGTCTACGACGGGCGGATCCGGGTGGTCGCGCTCGACGACGTGCTCCGTGACGTCGAGCAGCAGGTCGCCGCCGGCGCCCGCCACGTGACGTTCGGCGACCCCGACTTCTGCAACAGCGTGCACCACGCCCGCCGGGTCGTCGCCGCGGTCCACGAGCGCTTCCCCGATCTGACCTTCGACTGCACGGTCAAGGTCGAGCACGTCCTGCGCCACGCCGGGATCTGGCCCGAGTTCGCCGAGCGGGGCTGCCTCTTCGTGGTCTCGGCGTTCGAGTCCACCGACGACACCGTCCTCGCCCACCTCGACAAGGGCCACACCGTCGCCGACGAGGCCGCGGCCGTCGCGCTCCTGCGCCGTCACGGGATCGAGGTCCGTCCCACCTGGCTGCCCTTCACCCCGTGGACGACCACGAGCCACGTCGCCGACCTGCTCCGGTTCGTCGCCGACCAGGGCCTGATCGGCAACGTCGACCCGGTGCAGTACACGATCCGGCTGCTGATCCCGAAGGGCTCGCTGCTCCTCGACCTGCCCGACGTCGCGGCGCGGGTCGGGGCCTACGACGACACCCTCGGCGCCCACCCGTGGGCGGCGTCCGATCCGGTCGTCGATGCGCTGCAGGCGCGGCTGGCCGCGCTCGTCGAGGCGGAGCTGGCTGCGGGCGCACCGACCGGGGAGATCTTCGCGGCGGTCTGCGCCGCGTGCGGCGCGGACCCGGGCCCGGTGCCGGCCGACATCGACCGTCCCCGGCTCACCGAGCCGTGGTTCTGCTGCGCCGAGCCGACCGCCGGCCAGTTCGGGACGCTCGACCCGGTCTGAGCCCGGGCCGGCGCCCGGGGACTACTGGCTGCGCAGCACGTTGAGGGCCGAGCCCGCCCGGAACCACGCGATGTGCTCGTCGCTCATCGTGTGGGTGGTCTGGATCTCGGTCCGGGTGCCGTTGGCGTGGTTGAGCCGGACGGTGACCGGCTTCCCCGGGGCGAGGTCGGCGAGGCCCAGGATGTCGATGGTGTCGTCGACCAGGATCCGCTCGTAGTCGGCCGGGTTCGCGAAGGTGAGCGCCAGCACCCCCTGCTTCTTCAGGTTGGCCTCGTGGATGCGGGCGAACGAACGCACGAGGATCGCCTTGCCGCCCATGTACCGGGGCTCCATCGCGGCGTGCTCGCGCGACGACCCTTCTCCGTAGTTCTCGTCGCCGACCGCGATCCAGTCGATCCCGGCCTCTTTGTAGGCCCGGGCCAACTCGGGGAGCGACCGCACGGAGCCGTCCCGTCGGTCGATCCCGGTCCCGGCCTCGTCGAGCGAGAACGCGTTGTTCACCCCGATGAAGAGGTTCCCCGAGATGTTGGTCAGGTGACCGCGGTACGTGAGCCACTTCCCGGCCGGTGAGATGTGGTCGGTCGTGCACTTGCCCGTGGCCTTCATCAGGACGGTGAGCCCCGTGTAGTCGGCGCCGTCCCACGCCGGGAACGGCTCGAGCAGCTCGAGGCGGTCGGAGTCCGGTCGCACCACCACTTGGACGCTCGCGCCGTCGTCGGCGGGCGGGACGAACCCCGACTCGCCGGGATCGAAGCCCCGGTCCGGGAGCTCGTCGGCGGTGGGGGCCTCGAGCCGGACGGGACCACCGGGAGCCTCGATCGCCTCGTGGATGAAGTCCACGTCGAGCCGCCCGGTCAGCGCGTACCCGACCACGGTCTCCGGTGAGGCGATGAAGCTGAGGGTCGACGGGTTGCCGTCGTTGCGGGCGGGGAAGTTCCGGTTGAACGACGACACGATCGAGTTCACCGTGCCGGGGGCGAGGTCGTCACGCTGCCACTGCCCGATGCACGGACCGCAGGCGTTGGCGAGCACCGTGGCCCCGATGGCCTCGAGGTCGGCGAGGTAGCCGTCGCGCTCGATCGTGGCCCGGACCTGCTCCGAGCCCGGGGTGATCAGCAGCGGCGCCCGCACGGTGAGGCCGGCGGCCCGGGCCTGCCGGGCGACGTGGGCGGCCCGCCCGATGTCCTCGTACGACGAGTTCGTGCACGAGCCGACCAGGGCAGCCGAGACCTCGAGCGGGTAGCCCTCGTCCGCCGCGACCCGGGCCAGCTCCGACACCGGACGGTCGAGGTCGGGGGTGTGCGGCCCGACCACGTGGGGCTCGAGCGTGTCGAGGTCGATGTCGATCACGCGGTCGTAGAAGCGCTCGGGATCGGCCACGACCTCGGGGTCGGGCCGCAGGTGCTCGGCGTAACGGTCGGCCAGGGCGGCGAGGTCGGCCCGCTGCGTCGACACCAGGTAGGCAGCGCTGCGCGCGTCGTACGGGAACAGCGAGCAGGTGGCGCCGATCTCGGCGCCCATGTTGCAGATCGTCGCCTTGCCCGTGGCCGAGATCGACTCCGCCCCCGGGCCGAAGTACTCGACGATCGCCCCGGTGCCGCCCTTCACGGTGAGGATGCCGGCGACCTTGAGGATCACGTCCTTCGCCGACGTCCAACCGCTCAGGCGCCCGGTGAGCCGCACGCCGATGAGCTTGGGCACCCGCGTGTTGTACGGCCAGCCCGCCATGACGTCGACGGCGTCGGCGCCACCGACCCCGATCGCGATCATGCCGAGGCCACCGGCGTTGGGGGTGTGGCTGTCGGTCCCGATCATCATCCCGCCCGGGAAGGCGTACTGCTCGAGCACGACCTGGTGGATGATTCCCGATCCCGGCTTCCAGAACCCGATGCCGTACTTGGCCGACACCGTGCGCAGGAAGTCGTAGACCTCGGAGTTCACGTCGAGCGCGTGGGCCATGTCGGCATCGGCCCCCACCCGGGCCTGGATGAGGTGGTCGCAGTGCACGGTCGACGGCACCGCGACCTGGGGCAGCCCGGCGGTCATGAACTGCAGCAGCGCCATCTGCGCGGTGGCGTCCTGCATCGCGACCCGGTCGGGGCGGTAGTCGGCGTAGTCCACCCCACGCGCCACGCCGACCGTCTCGGGGTCGTCGGCGTGGGCGAAGAGGACCTTCTCGGCGAAGGTCAGCGGCCGGCCGAGGCGACGCCGCCCGACGGCGACGCGCTCGGGGTAGCGCGCGTAGACCGACTCGACCAGTTCGACGGGGGTGGTGGGACCAACGGTGGGCATGGGTGGGCTCCGCGTCTCGGGGCTCGGCGTTCGGGAGTGAGGCTAGGCGCCGGCGCCCCGGTCAGCCCCGAGGACGCTCCTCGACCACCACCGACTCCATCACGTCGCCGACCTGGGTGGCCTGGGCGACCTCGATGCCCTCGACCACGTGGCCGAACAGGTTGTAGTCCTTGGTCAGCTTGCGGGTGCAGTCGTCGATCGTGATGAAGAACTGCGAGCCGTTGGTGTTCCGACCGGCGTTGGCCATGGCCACGGCGCCGAGGGTGTACTCGGCGAGCACGGGCTCGTCCTCGAAGCGGTAGCCGGGGCCACCACGGCCCGACCCCTCGGGGCAGCCGCCCTGGATGACGAAGTCGGGGACCACGCGGTGGAAGGTCAACCGGTCGTAGTAGCCCTGGCGGGCCAGCCCGACGAAGTTGTTCACGGTGTTGGGTGCGAGCTGCGGGTCGAGGTCCATCACGATCTGGCCACGGTTGGTGGTGATGGTCACGCGGTAGATCGACTGCGCATCGGTCTGGGGTTCGGGCTGGTCGGGCATGGTGTCCTTTGCGGTCAGGACCCGGTCATCGTCGCGGCCGGGTCGTGGGGGTGGTGGGAGCGGTCGGGAGGGGGGTGCCGTCGAGCGCCGACGTCACCTGGGCCAGGAGCCCACGGGCCGATTCGGCGAACTGACCCTGCGGAGCGGCGATCAGGTACCGCTGGAGGTCGCCCTGAGCCCGGGCGAAGTCGCCGTACTCGTTGGCCACCACAATGGCACGGAAGTAGCGCGCGTCGGGATACTGGGGATCGATCTCGAGCGCCTGGTCGAGTCGGGACACCGCCCGGGCGACCAGGGCGTCGACGTCGGCCGGGCTGCGGTCGACCGCCGCCCGAGCCGTGAGGTAGAGGATCCGCCCCGCCTGGGCCTCGGCCTCGGCGCTGCGGGGGTTGCGGGCCAGGACCTCGTCGTACTGGCGCAGGGCGGCCACCAGGTCGCCGTCGGCCTCCAGGTAGCGGGCGAGCAGCAGGCGGCTGGCGAGGTCGTCGGGGTTGGCGGCGACGGCGTCCTCCAGGCGCTGGCGGCGGGCCTCGACCGAAAGGCCACCCTCGCTCCCGCTGCTGCCGGCGGCGGGTCCGGTGTTCCCCGAGGCGGTCTGGCCGGGCAGGCGGTCGGTGAGGGCGGCGGCCAGCACCACCGCGACGAGGGCGAGGAACGCCAGGATCCCGACGCCGGTGAGCACTCGGCGCCGGGTCGAGGTCCGGGGGGCCACTGGGGCGGCATCGGTCTCGGCGGCGACGCCGTCGGCGAGGGACCGCAGGACGGCAGCCGCCCGGGCGGTGTAGTCGTCCCGGAGGAGCGCGTAGGACTCGTCGTCGATCGCGCCCTTGGCCCGTTCGGCCTCGAGGTCGTCGAGCGACCGCAGCAGGAAGTCGCTTCGCGCTCGAGCCGGTCCCGTTCCTCGGGGCCGAACACCGGGTCCGTTTCGAGGTCCGTCTTCGGGTCGGTCACGGGGTCGGTCACAGGGTCGGTCCGTCCCGCCGGGCCTCGCGGACGATCGCCTCGTCGTCGGGCGTCGCGTGCCGGCGCTGGAGGCGCCGCCAGCGCCGGAAAGCCAGGGCGAGCCCCAGGGCACCGGCGCCGAGCATGACGACGGGCAGCCCCCACACGAGGAGCCCGAGGCCCCGCCGCTCAGGCTCGAGGACGATCGCCTCGCCGTACCGCTCGACGTAGGCCTGCCGGATGGTGGCGTCGCTCTGCCCCTCGGCCACCCGCGCGCGCAGATCGCGCCGGATCGCCCGTGCCGACGACGTCTGGGCGTCGGCCGCCGAGAGGCTCTCGCAGTCGGGACATCGCAACTGCGCGGCGAGCGCACGGGCCCGTTCGGCCGGGGTCGGGGCACCGCTCGGTTGCGCCGCCCACACGATCACGGCGAGCACCACGACCGCAAGCACGATCCACGGTGCCCACGAACGCCACGACGCAGTCCGCGCTGCGGGAACGCGGTCGTCGCTCACGGCGTCACCCGACCCCGCGCCGCCAGGAGCAGCGTCTCGAGGTCCTCGACCGAGGCGGGCCCGAACTGGTACCCGACGACGAGCCCGTCGGGACTGACCGCGAACGTCTCCGGCTGCCCACGCGTCCCGAACGCCAGCGCGGCGTTCCCCCCGGGATCCATGGCGATCGTCCACGCGTCCCCACGGTTGTCGACCCAGCGCTCCACCGCCCGGCGGGTGTCGTCGCGCACGATGCCGATCATCTGGAAGGTCGGGTCGTCGGCGTGGCGCTCGTGGAACTTCTGCAACGCCGGGGCCTCTTCGCGACAGGGGATGCACCAGGTGTTCCAGAAGTTCACGATGGTCGTCCGGCCGGCCAGGTCGGCCTCGGTGAGGCGGGTGCCGTCGAGGGTCGTGATGCGGAACTCGGGGACGTCGCGCCCGGCGAGCTCGCTCTGGCGGGCGTCGGCGCGGGGATCGCTCCCGACCTGGGTGGCGAACACCACCACGAGGGCCACCAGGAGCACGGCGACACCCACCGCGATCCACCGGGCGGTGTACTTCACGGCGACATCGTCGCGACGGCGTCGGTCGTGTCGGTCGCCGGTGGGGCCGAGCCCGCCCTCGGCGTCGGCGACGCCGGCCCCACGATCCGTCGACTCTTCGGGACCAGCGCGAGCGCGGTCCCCAACGCCATCAGCGCGCCGCCGATCCACAGCCACACCACCATCGGGTTGATCGCGATGCCGATGGTCACCCGGTCCCGGTCCGTGGGCGCGGAGATCAACGTGAGGTAGATGTCGCGCAGGATCCCCGTCCGGACCGAGGGGGTGCCGATGCCACTCATCCCCCCGGGGAAGATCGAGACGGCTGGCGCGTACGTGCCGAGATCCCGGTCACCCTGCTCGATCCGGATCTGCGCCTTCACCGAGCGCTTCTGCTCGGTCATGACGACGTCGCGGCGCACGTAGGTGAAGGAGTAGCCGCGCACCTCGGTCGACTGCCCGACCTCGAGCCGGGTCTCGGTCTTGGTCGAGAGGTTGGCCGACGCCGCGAGGGCGACGGCGATCGCCACGACCCCGAGGTGGACGACCAGACCCCCGTAGAGCCGCGGTCCACCCCGGACCGTGCGCCACGGCGCCGCCCACCACGACGTCCCGGTCGCCCGCTGCGCCCGCAGACCCAGCGCGAACTGCCGCACGATCCCACCGACGGCGAACGCCGCGAGCCCGAAGGTCACGAGGACCCAGAGGTCGCGGATCCCGGCGACGGCCGCCACGACCATCACCGCAACCCCGAGCCATGCGGGCACGAGCAGGCGACGGCGCAGGACCTCACCCGACGTCGCCCGCCACGGCAGCGCCGGGGCCGCGGCCATGAGGAAGAGCAACGCGATCCCGATCGGGGTCGTCATGCGGTCGAAGTAGGGCTCGCCCACCGACACCCGGCGGTCCTGGAGCGCCTCGGCGAGGAGGGGGTAGACGGTGCCGAGCAGCACCACCACGGCCAGCGCCGCGAAGAGGAGGTTGTTCACGAGGAACGCCGACTCCCGGGAGACGGGACTGTCGATGCGCCCGGGGGCACGCAACCGGTCACCCCGCCACGCGATCAGCAGGACGCTGCCGATCGTCACGACGGCGAGGAAGCCGAGCAGCCAACCCCCGATCGGTGACTCCGTGAAGCTGTGCACGGAGTCGATCACGCCCGATCGGGTGATGAACGTGCCGAGGATCGTGAGGCAGAACGTCGCGACGACGAGCGACAGGTTCCAGACCCGCAGCATCCCGCGCCGCTCCTGGACGATCACCGAGTGGATGAATGCGGTCGCCGTGAGCCACGGCAGCAGCGACGCGTTCTCGACCGGGTCCCAGGCCCAGTAGCCGCCCCAGCCGAGCACCTCGTAGCTCCACCACGCGCCGAGGATGATCCCGACGGTCAGGAAGCCCCACGCCACGAGCGTGGCCCGCCGGGTCTCGGCCAGCCATCCCTCGCCCAGTCGGCCGGTCACGAGCGCGGCGATGGCAAAGGCGAAGGGCACCGTCATCCCGACGTACCCGAGGTAGAGCATCGGGGGGTGGAACGCCATGAGCGGGTGGTTCTGGAGCAGTGGGTTGGGACCCCGCCCGTCGGCCGGGGGGTTGGCCAGGGTCTGGAACGGGTTCGCCGGGCCGAGCATCAGGGCGAAGAAGAACAGGGCGACGACGAACCCCACGATCATCGCCCACGCCACCATCGGATCGGTCGCCCGGTTCCGGAACCGGTGGGCCATCCACGCGAGGTAGCCACCGAGGACCAGACCCCAGAGCAGGATCGATCCCTCGAGCGCCGCCCAGAGCCCCGTGATCGTGAAGAGCAACGGCGTGGCCCGGGCGTTGTTCTCGGCCACGTAGCGGATGGAGAAGTCGTGGGTGATGAGCGCCCACTCCATCGCGAAGACCGAGAGGGCTGCCGCGCCGAGCAGGACGAACGCGTAGCGGCGACCAAGCCGGAGGAACCGTGGGTCGTTGCGGCGCAGGCCCCAGGCCAACACCACGATGCCGAGGAGCGCGCTGACCGAGCCCAGGGCGAGCCCGAGCACCCCCAGCGAGGCCCTCACGGCGCGCCGGCCCCCCCGGTACCCGCGGCCCGGTCGGCGCGCGGGCCGGGCGTCGCGAACCCGGAGTCGACGTCAGGAGCCTTGTACTCGTTGCCGTGGCGGATCATGATCCGGTCCGAGGCGAAGGCCGCCTTCGGGCCCCAGCGACCCTCGCACACGACCGGGGCGCCGTCCTCGAACAGGCTCGGCGGATCGCCGACGTGCACCACCCGCGCCGTCTTCTTGCCGTCGGTGATCTCGAACTCGACCCCGCGCCCGGTCTCGACCACGGATCCCGGGACCACCTCACCGGCGATCCGGAACCGACTCCCCGCGTCGGAGGCGCGCTCGGCGACCGCCTCCGACACCGTGCGGAAGTACACGACGTTGCTCGAGAGCACGACGGTGAGCACGATGATCGCGATCACGGCGACCCCGCACAGGGACAGCGCGATGATCGCCCGCCGCTTCGCCGTGGTCATCCGCCCGACCGCTCCCGGCGGCGCAGACGCATCGCGATCGAGGCCCAGTAGCCGACGAGCACGAGCGCGGTGATCACCCACCCGGCGACGACGAACCCGGCGTCGGTCACGACCCCACCCCCACGGTGCCGGCGCTCGGCACGGCGCCGTGCGCGCGCTCGGCGATCGCCGCCTCGAGGTCGCGCTCGTCGCGGTCCTCGTCGAGGACCTCGAGTCGGTACCGGAGGTCGAGGAGGTACACGTACAGCAGCGTGAAGGAGAGCACGCCGAGCCAGAGTGCGAGCGCCATGGTGCCCTCGATCTGGACGTCGAGGTCGGGGTTGAACACCGTGGCCTCCTGGTGCAGGGTGCGCCACCAGGTCACCGAGAAGTGGACGATCGGGACGTCGACGAACGCGATCAGCGCCGCCACGCCACAGCGCTTGGCCCGGACGTCGAGGGCGGCGGGAATCCGGCGGAGCGCGAGGTAGCCGAGGTAGAGGAAGAACAGCACGGCGGTGGTGACCAACCGGGCGTCCCAGGCCCACCAGACCCCCCAGATCGGGCGGCCCCACAGGGACCCGAGCAGCAGCGTCAGCCCGGTGAACACCACCCCGAGCTCGGCCGACGCCCCGGCGATGCGGTCCCACACGAGCGACCGGGTCCGGCCCCACAGGTAGAGCGCAGAGCAGACGGCGGTGACCCCGAAGGCGAGGTAGGCGAGCCAGGCGGCGGGGACGTGGAGGTACATGAGCCGCTGGGCGTCGCCCTGGAGCGCGTCGGGCGGGGCCACGAACAGGCCGACGACGACGAGGGCGACCAGGGTCACGACCGCAAGGCCGCCCACGACGCGTCGCGCCACGGGAGCCATGAGACGGTCGCTGCGCAGGGCCGACCCGTCGTCGATCACGATTCCTCCAACAGCGGGCCGAAGGCCAGCATCCCGATTCCGACGAACAAGGTGGCGAAGATCACGAGCAGCCCCACCCAGGGCCACGCGTCGCCCGGGACCCCGTCGATCGAGGCCTCCCACGCCCGTGTGGCACCCAGGAGCACCGGCGCCACCACGGGGAGCAGCAGCATCGGCACCAGGGTCTCCCGCGCCCGGATTCCCGCCGCGAGAACGCCGTAGAGGGTACCGGCGGCAGCCAGCCCCACGGTCGCCGCGGCGCTGGCCAGGATCAGGGGCGGCAGCGACGCGAGGCGGACGTCGAAGAGGACGACGACCCCGAGCGTCAGCAGCGCCTCGAAGGCGAGGAGCTCCACGGCGAGGGCCCCCGCCTTGCCGAGGAAGATCGAGCTCCCGTCCAGCCCCGACATCCGCAGCGCGTCCCGGGCCCCGTTGTCCGCCTCCAGGGCGAAGGCCCGGGAGACCCCGAGGAGGACGGCGAGGAGCACCGTGACCCAGAACAGGCCGGGGGCGACCCGGGTGAGGACGCCACGGTCGGGGTCGAGGGCGAAGGCGAAGAGCAGCAGCACGATCAACCCGAAGGGAACGACCTGCTGGCCGACGACCCGGGCCCGGGCCTCGATCCGCAGGTCCTTGCCGGCGATGAGCGCCGCCTCCCGGAGCAGGCTCACGTCGACCGCCCCGGGGGCTCGGGGATCCCCGGGGTCTCCGGGGTCTCCGTCGGCTGCGATGGCTGCGATGGCTGCGATGCCGCCGGCGCCTGCGGGGAACCCTCGGGGAGGACCCCGGCCGCCTGGCCGTTCACGAGGACGACCTCACGGTCCGCGACGGGGCGGACCAGGTCCAGCTCGTGGGACGCGATCAGGACGGCACGCCCGTCGGCGGCCGTCTCCCGCAGCACCCGGTCGAGCTGGGACCGGGCCGGCGCGTCGAGCCCGGCGTGCGGCTCGTCGAGGAGGAAGAGCTCCGGACGCCGGGCCAGGGCCGCAGCCAGGGCGAGGCGCCGACGCTGACCGGTCGAGAGCCGCCCGTGGCGGACGTCGGCGAGACGACCGAGGTCGAAGGCCGCCATCGACTCGTCGACCGCGTCGGCACCGACCCCGGCGGCCCGACTCGCGAACTCGAGGTTCTCGCGCACTGTGAGGTCGTCGTAGCACCCCGTCTCGGGCCCGACGAGGCCGATCCGGCGGCGGTGACTGCGTCGGTCCGCACCGAGGTCCACGCCCAGCACCGTCCCCTCCCCCCGCTCCAGCGGGATCAGCCCGGCCAGGAGGCGCAGGAGGGTGGTCTTCCCGGCCCCGTTGCCCCCCGAGAGCAGCACGGTCTCACCCGCCGCGACGTCGAGATCGACGCCGGCGAGGGCCGGGAACCGGCCGAGGAGGCAGACCGCGGAGCGGAGACGAACGACGAGGGACACTTCGCCTCCGGGGTGGGGCGGGCCCCTTGAGTGTACGGACGGTGGGAACGGACCGGCGAACCCGCCCCGGTCCCCCCGGAGCGCCCCGGGTGGAGGGACGGCCCCCGCTCGGGTTCGTAGGATCGGAAGGGTGCGACGGGCCGTTTCCGGACTGGGCCGGGTCCTCGTGACCGGCGGACTCCTGGTCCTGCTCTTCGCCTCGTACCAGCTGTGGGGAACCGGGGTGTACACGGCCCGGGCCCAGGACTCCCTCGAGCGCCAGTTCGCCGCGGCCCGCGCGTCGGCCGGTCGCCCCACCACCCCGACGACCCCGAAGCCCGGCGCGACCACTGCGACGACCGGTGCGCCGACCTACACGACCCCCACGACGACCACGACGACCACGACCCCGGCACCGGAGCCACCGCCGGCGAACAGCGACGTCGTGGCCCACCTGGTGATCCCCAAGATCGGCGTCGACACCTACGTGGTCCAGGGGACCGCGACCGCCGATCTGCGCCGCGGCCCCGGGCACTACGCCGCCACTCCGCGCCCGGGTCAGATCGGCAACGCGGCGATCGCCGGACACCGCACCACCTACGGGGCGCCGTTCGGGGAGCTCGATGTGCTCGTGCCCGGTGACCAGATCCGGGTGACCACCCTGCAGGGCAGCTTCGAGTACCGGGTGTTCGAGAAGATCGTCGTATCGCCCGACGCATCCGAGGTGCTCGACCCCGACCCCGCGCGCAACGCGATCCTGACCCTGACGACGTGCCACCCCAAGTACTCGGCCGCCGAGCGGCTGATCGTGAAGGGCGAGCTGGTGGTGGCCCCCGGCACGACCGCCTTGCCCCCCACCATCGACACCAGCGCGACCGCCGACCTCGACCCCCGCGACGTGCTGACCGGCGAGGCACAACGCCTCCGACCCACGGTGCTCGCCGGGATCCTCGCCGCCCTCGTCGGTGGGCTCTGGTGGCTCCTGTTCCACCGACACCCCCGGTGGACGACCTGGGTGCTCGGCGGCGTGCCCTTCGCCGTGGCCCTGGGCTACTTCTTCGTCCTGCTCGAGCGGGCGCTCCCGGCCAACTACTGACCGGCCCCACGTGCGACCGGACCGGGGAAGGACCGGACCGGCCGGACCGTGTGCCCCCATCGTCGGGAACCGCACCGTCACGCCCCGTCGTTCACTTTGTCCAGGCCCGTACCGGTCAGCGCACGGGCCGGATCACCCCGGGAGAAATCCGGGGACCAGCGAGGACGCGGTACCGGGGGTACCGCAGCACCGGGGGTGGCAGGACGAAGTGGGGCTTCCGATCCAGACCTCGGGCGCCGAGCCGCCCGACGACGACATCCGGGCGCTGATCGCCAGCTTCCGTCCCGATGCCGTCCGTGTCGCCCGGCGCCTCGTGCGCACACAGGCCGAGGCCGAGGACCTCGCGCAGACCGCGTTGATGAACGTGATCGCACGTTCCCACGCGATCTCCGATCGGGAACTGGTCAGGCCCTACCTGATGACCGCAGTGCGCAATCTCTGGCGCAACCAGTTACGGGCGGGCCGACGGATCGAACCCGCTCGCGACGAGACCCTCTTCGACCGGCTCCCCGAGCCCGAGCCCGACACGCCGAGCATGACGGGGGTCGACACCGCCACCCTCGAACTTGCGATGAAGACGCTCTCCGAGGCCAACGCCGCACTGCTGGCCCTCCGGTTCGTCGAGCTGCTCGACTACGAGGCGATCGGCAAGCGTCTCGGCATCACGGCACCCACCGCCCGTCAGCGGGTGCACCGGGCGATGGAGCAACTGCGCAATGCGTGCTTCGCCGTCGAGCCGGAGACTCAGAGCAGCCGCGTCTGCCACCTCACCATGGTCCGCCTCGGCCGTTACGCCCGGGGCGCGCTCGCCGCCCGTATCGCCTCCCGGGTGACCATGCATCTCATCGACTGCGACCAGTGCCGGAGCTCGTACATGCATCTCACCGAAGTGCTCGGTCTCGTCCCGAACCCCGAGGTGCTCCCCGACCCCGGTCCGGAGGCCTGACATGGATCGCAACAACATCATCCCGATCGCTCGCGACGCCCAGGAGACGACTGCATCGCAACGCCGGCACTTCCGCGTGCTGGTCGCCGTCCTGGTCATCGCCTGGGCCGCAGTCCTGGCCGCAGCGGTCGTACTGACCCCGCTGCCTCCGCTCGTCCCGTTCGCATTTCTCGCCGTGCTCGTGATTCTCGCCGAGCATCGCTTCGTGCTCTTCGGGGACGAGACCTCGATGAGTGGGAGCATGATCGTCATCGTCGCTTCGGTGTTCGTGTTCGCGGACACCTCTCCCCTGGCCGGCCCCGTCCTGATCGCTTCGCTCGGCGGGATCTACTTCCCCCATCTCCGCGCCCGCGCGTGGAACCTCGTCGCCGCGAACTCAGCCATTTTTGGCCTCTCGGCAGGCGCTGCTGCGCTTGCCGCGTCTTGGTTGCAGTCGACTTCGAGCAACACCCTGAACCTTGCCGCAGCGGTTTCAGGCGTCGTTTCGTATTGGGTTACAAACAGTTTCCTGACGGGAATCGCTTCTGCGATTCGCAATGGCGACTCAGTAGTGATGTCCACGTGGCGGCAGATCATCTCTGAATGGCAAATTCTCTTTCTTTCTGCTGCAGCTGCCTTCTTGGGGATGTGGCTTGCCACGAACTACAGGTCTACGCCCCTCACCTTCGCATTGCTTCCTGTGGTTGCAGCGCTACCGCTCCACCGCCCTTGGCGCGCGGGGCCAAGTTCCTACCTCTTCTCACGAATCTTCTTGATCGCCGGAAGTTGGGTAGTGCTTGTCGCCTCCTTTAACGGATCTCTTCTGTCTGGCGCTCTACTTGCCCTTGGCATCTATCTCGTGAGTTCGGACGTCATTGCTTCGACTAGCCGATATCCCCTCGTGGCACTCATCTTCGTCGGCACCTCGTCAAGCCTCACCTTCACAATCCTCGGACTACCGCGAGCCATTAACTACCCACTCGCCGTTGGACTCGCAGTCGCAGCGGCGATGGCCGCCTACTGCTACCCATCTCAAGGAGCGGACCCCGCTCGCAGACTCAGGGTTCCCCTCATTGCGCGTATTGGCCTACTGGCACCGGCAATTCCCGAACTGTGCCTGCTCACGCTTGTGGTCACGCTCTTGGCACTGGATCAGCGGCGCATCGACCTCCTCCTCGCAGTCGCTGCGCTTCCGATACTCAGCACGTCGGGACCCCTACGGCGGGGCCTACAAGTTGCGAGAAAACAAGCCTGAACTCAGGGCTCAACCCCCACGGAACCGCGGTGACCGCTTCTCGCTGAAGGCAGCGAGGCCCTCTTGGAAGTCGGCACTCAGGAACGCCTGGGCTTCGAGCTCGTCGAGCACCTCGAGATCCTCG
>Ga0194129_10003540_pt1 | contig 21633 bp, 12 predicted proteins | sample TA2KigCa35mmetaG_FD_150862 | JGI IMG/M metagenome (GOLD analysis project Ga0194129, IMG submission 150862) | Freshwater microbial communities from Lake Tanganyika, Tanzania - TA2015038 Kigoma Deep Cast 35m | ecosystem: Environmental > Aquatic > Freshwater > Lake | place: Tanzania: Lake...
CATGCCGTCCGGGTCGATCAGTCGCATGACGAGGCCCTCAGGCCCGTCTTCGATCATGCGCCAGCGAGCGTCGACGACCATCGTGTAGCGACCGCGCGTGTGGCGGTGCCAGAGTCGTGCGGCCGAGCCCGTCCCGCGCGGACGGTCGACGGCGGCCGCCGCGAGGCGGCCGGTGGCCGCGACGGCGGACGACATCGCATCGCGCGTGGTGCGGTGCATCGTCACGGTGGCACGGACGTCGATCCCGGGTGACACCCAGCCGGGCTCGCGTCGTTCCTCGATCGAGGCCTCGAGCCGCGAGAGAGGACCGGCGATCAGCCAGTCGCCCTCCTCCTGGCCGGGCGTGGCGGCTGCGGTGGCGGTGCCCTCGACCGTCAGTCGTGACGTCGTGCTGTCGACCCGGCCGACGACGGTTCCGGAGAATCGTAGTCGGGCGCGGCCATCCTCCACGGACTCAAGCTTCGCCTCCAGGCCGCCCGAGTCGACGGCGTCGAGGCCGGCAAGCCCGGCCACGACGTCGTCAGGGAGTTCCCAGGATTCCGCCATGCCAACCGCGGCGTCGGGGCGAAGCCGCTCAGCGAGCAGCGGGTCGAACGGCGTGTCGAGAAGTTCAGCTTCCTCGTGGGACAGAAAACCGTCTGCCAGCCAGGCCCGGGGAGAGGCACCGGCGAGGGTGACGAGCACCTCGCCCGCATCATCGGCGAGGGTTTTTCGGACTGCCGTCTCGCCCCGCGAGATCAGCGCCGATGCCTGTTCGTATTCCCGCCGCACGCCCCCGGTCATGGGCGTCTCCCGGAAGACGAACCGGGCCGTGACCTCGATAGGATGCTCGGCCCCCCCCGGCCCCGCGGCGAACAGCCGTCCGCTGGCAGCGACGTCGAACTGCACCTGGCTCGTCGCGGCGTCGGGCGTGATCGTCGCGGCCTGCGTACGGCCTCCGGAGCCGGCCAAGAAACCACTCGCCAAAAGCGCGGTGGCGTGGAGGGACGACCGCACAAGCCGAGGCCAAGGGGTGGTGTCCTCGTGGATCCCGGGGCTCTCTCGGGTGGACTCGAGTTGCCCAGCCATGCCCGTCCCCCTTTTTTCGGTGGCCACGGGCCCCGGCTCGGCCCGGCAGGTCTCACGAGTTGTTCCGAGATATGGATGTCGGCCTGCAAGCAGCCGGCGGTCCGGTTTTCCCGCCCAGCACGAAAAGAAAAGCCAAAAGAAAGGCTTATGTACCAAGTGTCCATTATCAGAAGATGTCTTTTTCATGGTTTTTTCTGGTTGCGGTGCAAAAAAATGAGACACGGCAAGGCGGGGCTGAAAGGCATGGAAAGAACTGCTTTCTTGGGCGGTTTCTGGCGGTTTAGCCCGGTTTTTCAGGTGGTGTGCGGTGCGGGTGGTGGGGTGTGCCGGACATTTTGTCCAGAAATGTCACCCGGCCGAAGAACCTTTTCCTGGCCAGCGACGTATAACTAGAACGCTCTCGACACCGGAACGACGGGGTCAGGATGGCCCCGGACGCGTGAGCTGGTTGATTGCGATTCGGCTCCGAGGAAACCGATCGGCGGGACGCGTCAGGGCGTTTTGTCGCTTCGGCCCTCGACAACTGCCGGCACGGATGCGCCGGCTACGGAGGATCACCATGCGTTCCCATCCCAGTGAGTTTGTGCGCCTTTACGTCGGTGCCGGAGACCCGGCCAGCACGCTCCCCGGTGAGCAGGCTCTGCCCCTGGGCGGTGACGTGATCATGGCGGGCCCTCCGCCGGCGGGAGAACAGGTTCTGTCGATCGAGGATTTGGCCCGCCGATTCAACGTCTCCACCAAGACGATCTCGCGGTGGCGGGATCATGGGCTCGTCGCCCAGCGGCATCTCGTCGATGGCCGCCGCCGGGTCGGTTTCCTGTCCAGCACGGTGGAGCGGTTCATCCACGACAACCCCTTGCGGATCGAGCGGGGTAGCCGCTTCAGTCAGCTCTCCAACGACGAGCACGACAAGATCATCCTCTGGGCCAGGCGGCTGGCCACGGCGGGCGCCTGCCCGGCCGACGTGCACCGAAGGATTGCCGCCCGGCTCGATCGGAGCGTCGAGACGATCCGCTACACCATCAAGCGGCACGACCAGGAGCACCCCGACACCGCCGTCTTTTCAGCCTCGGACGGGCGGCTGCGTCCGGAGGCCTGCGGTCGCATCTACCAGCAGTATCTGCGGGGCGAGTCGGTCGACTCGATCGCCCACCGCTATCACCGCTCCAAGGCCAGCATCTACCGTGTGATCCTCTCGCAACGGGCGGAGCGTGTGAAGGAGCTGCCACTGGACCTTATCCCGAACGCCCTGTTCGCACGAGCCAGCGCGGAAAAGGTGGTCAACCAACCCTTTCCCGGCGAGCACGAGCCGGCCAAGCGGGTGCGGCGTCCGGCCGGGCTGCCGGCTTACCTGGCCAGCCTCTACGAGGTGCCGCTGCTCACGCGGGAGCAGGAAGTGTGGCTGTTCAGGAAGTTCAACTACCTGAAGTTCAGGGCCGAGAAGCTCCGCGACCAGCTCGATCCGGAGAAGCCGAGCACGCGGCTGATGGATCAGATCGAGAAGCTCTACGAGGAGATCGTCGAGCTGAAGAACCGGATCGTCAGGGCCAACCTCCGGCTGGTCGTATCGATCGCCAAGCGGCGGGTGTCCGCGGGCGACAGCTTCTTCGACCTCGTCAGCGACGGCAACATGTCGCTGATCCGCGCCGTCGAGAAGTTCGACTACGCCCGGGGCAACAAGTTCAGCACCTACGCGTCCTGGGCGATCATGAAGAACTTCGCCCGCACGATTCCCGACGAGCATCGTCGCCGTGACCGTTTCCGGGCGACCGACACGGAGTTCCTCCAGTCGGCGGCCGACCGGCGCGAAGACGAGTACCAGGTGCGGCTGGCCGCCAATGACCGGCTCCAGCAGGTGGAGCGATTCCTCGACCGGCTCGACTCCCGCGAACAGACGATCATCATCCGCCGGTACGGTCTCGATCACGAGCACGAGCCACAGACGCTCAAGGAGGTCGGCTCGGCACTGGGTGTGACGAAGGAGCGGGTCCGGCAGATCGAGGCCAAGGCGCTCGAGAAGCTGCGGGAGGCCGCGGCCGCCGAGTCACTGCAGCCGGAACTCGAGTGAGGCCGGGTGACGGCGTGGGACGGTCGTGGCGGCGCCGGTGCAACGCGGGTATCCTCGTCGCCATGTGCCTAGTCAAGCCCGCCTCGTTCGCCCGTCTCGGCCCGTGGTCGGCGGTCAAGGTCGTGATGCTCGTGGCTGCGGGGACGTCGGCCGCCTTCGGATTCGAGGGCTGGCAGGGGATGCGGGTGATCCAGCTCGACGGCCGGGCCGAGCGGCTGCTCGTGGCCGACCTCGGCGGTGACGGCCGCGACGACGTCGTCGTCGTGAACCCCCGCCAGGCCCGGCTCGACCTCTACCGCTGGCTGTCGCGTGAGGAGCGGACCCGGGCCGACGCCGGAGACCCCGAGCGGCCCAACGAGCTCCCGCTGGCCGCCGACTGGGCGCGGGGCGAGGTGGCGATCGACGAGTTACCGATCGACGCGGTGGCACACGACGTGGAGGACGACGGCCGGCCGGAGTTGCTCGTGCTCACCAACCCGTCCAACCGTGTCTCGGTCTATCGTCAGGCGGCGAACACGGCCGTCGACGCCCGCGGTGCCTGGCAGAAGACCGGCGGCTGGAACCTGCTCGCCGGGAAGCCGACGGGCCGCCGCGGCAGCCTGCTCGTCCGAGATCTTCCCGGCGGGCGTCATGAACTGCTCGTCAGCTGCGAGGAGGGCATTCAGCGGCTGCCGCTCGCGGCAGGCGGCCGCGCGGAGTGGCTCGCCCCCCGCGAAGCCCGTGGACGTCTCGATTGGCGGCTCGCCGATCTCGACGGTGACGGGGACCAGGATCTCGTCGAATGGACGAATGTCGCCCGTCAGGTGATTCGCTGGCATGCATGCGATGCCGACGGCCGCCTGCTGCCGGCCCAGACGCTGCACGATCGCCCGATCGAGGGCTTCGACACGGCGTCGGGGCCGAAGGGGCCCGCCGACGTGCTGCTCCTCGGGGGCAGTGACAAGGGCGCGCTGCGGCAGTATCGGCTCGATCGGGGTGATGCGACCGACGTCGGCCGGCAGGAGGCACTGCCGATGGCCGCCTCGGGGAGCCGGACCTGGTCGGGCATCATGCTCGGTGATCAGCCGGCGATCGTGGCTGCCGACGGCGATCAAGCGCGGCTGCGGGTGCACCGCCTAGCGCCGACCGGCTGGTCGGTGGAGGAGACGTTTCCGGCCGTGGGAGGCATCCGTGGCGTGGCCGCGCCGCCGGCCGCGGCCCGCGAAGGTCTGCTGCTCGTCTGGACCAAGGATGCCGCTGACCTCCACCGCTGTCGCTGGGAGAACGGCCGCCTCGGCTATCCGCAGCCCTGGTCCCAGGAGGACAAGGATCGGCGGATCCTGGCCCTCGAATCGGTTGGCGCGACCGTCTGGTGGGCCCAGCGGGTGGGGGAAGACGTGAATCTGTTCGTGTGGCCCCCCGACGCCGCCGAGCCGACGCAAACGCGGTTCGTGGGCCTCGGACCCAAGGTCGAGAGCGTGGTCTGGCTGGGTGACGACACGCTGCTCGTCAAGGATGCCTACGCCAGCGGCGCGAAGCTCGTCCGGCTCGTCGACGGCAAGACCGTCGTCTCCAGCCCGCCCCTCTTGGCGAAGGTCGAGCTCGACGAGTATCGACTCCTCGACGTCGCCGGCACGCGGCGCCGGGCGCGGATCACCGACGGCGTCCTGCAATGGCTCGGTGACGACCTGCATCCGGTCGACCAGGTGATGCTCGGTGACGGCCAACGCATCGCCTCGTACCTGCCGTCGCCCGAGGCCGGCGGTCAGGCCTGGGCCCTGGAGCGGGGAGGGGCGTTCCTGCACAGGCTCGATGCCGACGAGTCGGGCGTGATGCGGCCGGTCGAGACGGTCAAGCCGCCGGTGGGCTCGAGCCTGGAATCCGACCCCGTGCTCGGCGTCGTGCTCGTCGACAAGGAGCGGATCGTGCGGCTCTCTCGTGGCGAGCCTTGGGAGCTGGAACTGATCGAGAGCATCGACGGCCGGATCGGCCGTCGCAGCGGGGTCAGCGAGTCGACGATCCATCGGATTCTCGTCACCGACGTCGACGGCGACGGTCAGCAGGACGTGCTGCTCTGCGACGACCGACGTCACCAACTCTCCGCCGTGCTCCGGCGTCCCGCCGCCACCGGCGGGCCCGCTAAGCTTGAGCGGTCGGTCATGTGGCAGGTGTTCGAGGACCGGAAGTACCCCTACGACGGCGGTGACTCGCAGGAGCTGGTCGCCGAGCCGTCGACCGTCGCCGCGCTCGACGCCGACGCCGACGGCCATCGCGACCTGGCGCTCGTCAGCCAGGACCGGCTGGTGATCTACCTGGGCCGGGATCCCGAGGAGAAGCGGCCATGATCACCGTACGCGGGATCTCCGCCGCGATTCGGGCCGGTCTCGCCGCCGTGGCGTGCCTGTTCGGTGGTGTGGCCGGGGAGTCGGCGGATCTCGTCACCGTGACGCTCGTCGGGGGCGGCCGGGTGACGGCACCGCTGCTCCGGCAGTCCGACGAGGGCGTGGTGCTCGACCTTGGCTACGAGGTCCTGCAGATCCCCGCCAAGCGGGTCCTCGACGTGCGCCGCGAGGATCAGGCCGCCGACCCGGCCCGCAGCACCGACCGCGGCATCTTCCAGAGCGGCCGCCTCGAGGCCCGCGACGTGCCGGAACTCGTGAGGCGGTTCGGCGAGGCCGTGGTGCTGGTCCGCAACCCCGGGGGGCTCGGCACCGGCTTCCTGATCAGCCGCGAGGGCCATCTCGTCACCAACTACCACGTGGTCGAGAAACACACCCGGCTGCAGGTGACGCTGTTTCGACGCGTGGCTGGGGAGCCGAAGGCAGGGGCCGGATTCGAAAAGGTCGAGTTCCGTCGCGTGAAGATCATCGCCCTGCAGCCGCTTCGCGATCTGGCGATCCTCAAGCTTGATCCCGCCGAGGCCGACAGCCGCCTTCCCGAGCCGGTGGTGATCAACGACCGGGACGACCTGCGCGTGGGCGACATGGTGTTCGCGATCGGCAATCCGCTGGGCATGGAGCGGAGCGTGACCCAGGGCATCGTCAGCAGCACCACGCGTATGATCGACCAGTTAAGGCTCATCCAGACCGACGCCGCGATCAACCCCGGCAACAGCGGCGGACCGATCTTCAACGCGCGCGGCGAGGTGGTGGCGGTCGCTTGCGCCGGTGCCGCCGTGTTCGACGGCCTGGCCTTCGGGATTCCGGCCTCGGACCTGATCGACTTCCTCATCCACCGGGACACGTATTTGTTTGACGAATCTCAGCCCCAAAACGGCGTCACCTATCTGCCGCCCCCCTGGCAACCAGCCGGGGCCGGCGGACCGGCGACGCCGAAGTAGGGTGGACGCAGGCACCACGAGACGCGAATCGCAGGAGGCAGGATGCCCGACAACGCAAGGGGTTGGGTGAGGATCACATCGGTGCTGCCGCTCGCGGCAGCCGTCACGCTCGCCGCGGCGGCCGATGTCCCGCGGCCTTCCTGGGAATGCCTGCCCGCTGACACGGCCGCGATGGTCAGGGTGCCCCATGGCGACGCCTTCGCCGCCGCGGTGCGTGGGTCGACGAGATTCGGGGCGGTGGCCCTGGCCCCCGATCGCCTCGAACGGTTGTGGCCGCTGCTGATCGAGCTGTCGGAACGCGGCACTGCCGGCGACGACCAGGCCGAATCCCTGGCCGGCTGGCGGAAGTCGCTCGCCAAGTATGGCCTGACGCCTGCGGATTTCGTGGCGGCTCTTCGGGCCGACCTGGGCGCCGGCCTCGTCGTCAGCCGCCGGGAAGGCCTGCCGCCACTGGCCATGCTGCTGGCCTGGGCCGAGCCCGGCGAGGCCGTCGCCCAGAAAATGCTGGCGGCCGCGAAACAGAGGCTCGAAGAACTGGCCGATGTCGCCGACCAGCCTGCCGCCAAGCGAATCGATCTCGAGTTGGCAGGCCACGAGGTGATCTCGGCCGTCGTGCCCGTGATGGACATCGACATGAGCCAGGTCGACCTAGCAGGGCTTCCGGCGGAGGATGCGGCCGGTGCCGAGGGCCCCCCCGGACCGGCACGGCTGGAAGCGATTCGCGAACGCCTCCGCGCGGCCCGCCCCGTGCAGACTGGGCTGACGCATGTCTTTCACGCCGTGCTCGGGGGACGGTTCCTCTATGGGACGACGCTGCCCGCGGTCGCCCGCGGCGGCGTCGGTGCCGGTGATCTCGAAGCCGTCGCCGGAGGGGAGGAAGCCCGCGAGATCTTCGCCTCGTTCCTGGCCGCCCATGGCGACGAGGGTGAGTCGTGGCTCGGGCGAGTGCTGCGCGAGCCGGCGCTGGCCTCCGCGCTGCCGGTGGGCCTGCCACTGGTGGAGGCGGTCGTGGTGCCGCGCACCGTGCTGGCGGCCGTCGGGGCCACCGAGGCCGAGGCCGGGAAGCACCTGTCGAAATTCGGGCTCGACGACATCGGCGGCGTGGCGTGGCGACAGACCCTCGACGAGGGACGCTGGCGGTCCACGATCGCCGCCACCCTCCCTGCTCCCCGGCACGGCCTGCTCGCGATGCTCGACCAGCGGTGCGATGACTGCGAGGTGCCCGTCTTCGTGACCCGTGAGGCGGTCGATTTCGCGCAGGTCTCACTCGACCTCGGCAAGGCATTCGCCGGGATCCGGGAGGTGCTGTCGGCCGGTGGGGAATCAGACCAGCTGACCAACATGTTCGCCGTGGCCGACGTGCAGAGCACCACTTGGCTGGGCGTTGACGTCGCGACGGTGCTCTCGGGCCTGGGCAGCCGCCACTGGTTCATCTCCTTTCCGCCGCGGATCGGGCAGGCGGTGGCGGACGCCCGTGAGGCCGTGGCCGCGGGGCAGCCGCGGGTCAATCTGCCCGGGACCGACAATCTGGCGCTGGTCTGGCAGGTGGCCGACGAGGCGCCGATCCTGAAACTGCTCGGGAGGCTCGCGCCCGTCGCTGGCGGCCAGTTACGGGAGGAGCAGGGCTTCCGCGGTCTGCGACTGCCCGGCGGCGCCGCGGCCTACGTCGGCCGTGGCCACCTCGTCCTGGCCGTGGGCGAGGGCACGCTCGACAAGGTGCTCGCCGCGATCCGCAATCCGCCGGGCGGTGACCTGTCGTGGCGGGAGAGTGACGCCCTGCGGCGGGTGTGGACCCTGGTGGAGATGCCGCCGGCGAGGATGTTCGGCGTCAGCGACGCCTCGGGAACGGGCGGTGGCCTGGGAGCGCTGCGGGAGTTCCTCGCCGCCCTCCAGCCCGAGGACGTTCCCGCCGAATCACGCGACCTGCTGGCGGCCGGACAACAGCTGCTGCCGACCGCCGAGGAGATGCAGGGCATGTTCGGCGTCGGCGGAACCGTGGTGCGGATGACCGACGATGGCCTGGTCCTGGAGTCGGCCTGGGAGATGCCGGCGCCCTGACCGCAGCGGCGGGTCGGCCCTGTGGGTGATCCCGCCCGGTCAGCGGGATGCGGGAGCGGGGGCCGTGTGGGTGGCCGGAATCACGCCCGTCGTCCGCCGGCTGCCGGCCCGGGGCTGCGCATCCTGGCCCTCGTGACTCGCCTTGGAGAGCGTGGTGCTCGCGGCCGCCTTCCCGCCGGCCAGACCGCGGGCGTTCGGCGCCTGGCCCGTGCCAGTGACGAAGTTGTCGATGGCCGCCGACTCCCGGAGGTGGGAGAAGTGGCGAGCCAGTTCCACCCGCTGCTTCTTCTCGAAGATGTCGTCGTAGAGTTCGTCCCGGACCTCATCGAAGGAGACGTTGGTCGGCTCCGTGAAGCCCTCGCAGAAAATCACCATGAAGCGGTCGGCGATCTGCACGACGCCCGACAGTTCGCCCGGCGAGAGCGCGAACACCTCGCGCTCCAGGGTCGGCTGGCCGCCGAACCGCTGGATGGGCGGCACTTCCCCGCGCAGGGCCCGCGAGGTCGGATCGACGGAGTAGGTTTCGGCGAGGGCGCCGATCGCCTCGGCGGTCGGGTTGGTGCGGGCCAGCTGCCAGACCTCCTGGGCCCGCCGCTGGTTGTCGAGCACGATGATCCGGCACTTGGCACGGGGGCCGAACGTGGCGGCGAAGGCCTTGTCGAGATCCTCCTTCAGCACCGGCACGCCGCCGACGAGCTTCTTGAGGGCGACGCTCGGCCAGACTACGTCCTCCATGTAGTGGCGGAGGGGAATCCGCTCCTCGTGACCCACCCGGGCGAGCCAGGCTTCGACGTCCGGTGTACCGTCACCGCGCTTGAAGCCCATCGCGAGGGCGGCGCGGGCCACCTCGGCGTCGAGATCCGCCTGCACGATCGCCTGCTGCTGCCGGGCCAGGGCCTGCCCGATGAGCGTGCGGGTGATGAGGATCTCGATCACCTCGCGGCCGTGGCGGGTGACCACGGTGTCGCGGACCTTCGCGAGGCTGATCGGCTCGCCGTTGACCAGCGCCGCCACGTCGGGCATGACGCGGGTGCGGTCGTTGAGGACGTTCTCGATCCGGCTCGCCTCCTGGAGGCGACGGAAGACGTCGGTCGCGGCCTGCCGGCTCTTGCCCTCCCGCAACTCGGCGGCGAGCTGCGGCCGGGCCTTCTCCAGCGGCACGTCGGCGGCCGGCAGACGGCCCTCACACTTGATCACGATGAACTGGTCGGCAACCTGCACGACCGGGGAGATTTCACCCGGCTCCAGTCTGAAGGCGGCGGCGTCGAAGGCGGGGTCGCCCGAGTGCAGGCGGATCGGCTGAACCCAGCCATTAGCGCTGGCGCTGCCGACATCGACCGAGTACTGGCGGGCTAGGCCGCCGAAGTCGGCGGGCGCCGCGACCGCCTTGGTCCGCAACGACTCTGCCTCGGGCCGGCTGCGGGCGGCGATGATCCTGGCCTTCACGGCCGGACCGAACCGGTTCTCGTAGGCCCGGCAGATCTCGTCCTCGGTCGGTTCGCCGGAGTCGCGGGCCAGGCCACGGAGTGCCAGCATCGGCCAGACGATGTCGTCGGCGTAACGATCGGGCGAAATGCCACGTTCCTGTTCGATCAGGGTGAGCCACTTGTCGTGAGGCACGTTGAAGCGTTTTGCCATCGACTCGATTTCGGCCGACACGTCGGCCGGGGTGACCGTGATGCCGGCCCGCCGGCACGCCTGCTCGATGATGGCACGATTGACGAGGGTCTCGAGGACGGACTCGCCGTGCCGGGCCAGGCATTCGGCGGCCAGTTGGTCGGCCGTGATCTCGGCGCCGTTGACCAAGGCCACGGGGCGACTGCCGGGGGGTGTGGCGTCGGGGGCCGGTGGCCTGGCATCGGCGGCCGGCCCCCCGGTCCAGGACCGCCAGACAGCCGCGAAGGCGATGATGATCGCCGCGGCGACCATCTCCCGGACATATCTCCTGCCGATACCGCTGCGGTTGGTCATGGTGGCCCTCCTGGAGCCGGGGAATAGGGAATCCGGAGCTGTGGGGCAAGGGCAGCGCGACGTCGGGACGCCGCATTCTGCGCCAGCAGACCCGTTCCACGGTCTGCTAGGATTCGCGTCCCTTCGTCAGGTCGTTGTCGAGGCTCCAGCCACATGTCCCAGCCTGCCCCGTCCGCCCAGCCCGCCGGCCAACGGCCCGAATGTCTCGTGGTGCTCGGCCTCATACCTCCGGTCACGCTCGATGACGTCAAACAGGCCTACCTCGTGCGGGCCCGCGAGGCCCACCCCGACCGGGGTGGCAGCCAGGAGGCGTTCGTGCGACTCCAGCAGGCCTTCGAGGACGCCAGCGACTTCGTGAAGTTCAAGGCCAGCAAGCTCGAGTGGCTGGCGTCTAAGATCGACGCCTATGCCCAGCAGCAGGAAGTCGTCACCGAGACGATCGAACGCGGCGGCAGCGCGGAGATGGAGGAGACCGACTGGTTGCGAAAGTCGTTCGGCGACGACTTCGGCCACGTGGCCGACAAGTTGGTCACCGTGCGGCTCGCCAACGAGCGGGCCGACGACGTGTTCTGCATCCTGCTGGGGTTTCGTACCGACTCGCTCAAGGATCTCGCTACGCTCGACCTGGCAGGCGGTACGCTCACCGACGAGGGCCTGCACCAACTCAAGGGCCTCGCCCACCTGAGGCACCTCGACCTGCGGGGCACACGGGTGGGAAAAATCGCCGCCGAGATCCCGGGCTGGTTCGAGCGGCTGGAGTTCCTCGGCCTGCCGAAGAACGCGCTCGGCATGTTGGCGCGGCTGGCCATGCCGCGACGCATCCGCCTTGAGCTCGGCGATCGCCCCTGATTGCGGCTACTCGGGAAACAGCCGCGTCGAGAGGTAGCGTTCGCCCAGGTCTGGCAGCACCACGACGACGAGCTGTCCGGCATGTGCCGGGCGGCGGGCCACCTGCAGGGCGGCCCAGGCGGCGGCCCCGCAGCTGATGCCGCACATCAGGCCCTCCCGCTTGGCCATCTGCCGGGCGGTCTCCATGGCGTCTTCGTCGTCCACCTTCACCACCTCGTCGATCACGTCGAGGTTGAGGATGTCGGGGATGAAGCCGGCGCCGATTCCCTGGATCGTGTGACGTCCCGGCTTGATCGGTTCCCCGGCCAGCTTCTGGGAGATCACCGGACTGTTGGCAGGCTCGACCGCCACGACCTTGACCGCCGGCTTGCGGCCCTTGAGCACCTCGCCCACGCCGGTGATCGTCCCGCCGGTGCCCACGCCGCAGACGACGACGTCGACCTGCCCCTCGGTGTCCTGCCAGATCTCCTCCGCGGTGGTGCGGCGGTGCACCTCGGGATTGGCTGGGTTCTTGAACTGTTGCGGCATGAAGAACTGACTGCCGGATCCGGAGATCTCCTCGGCGTGCCGCACGGCACCTGGCATCCCTTCGGCGGCCGGCGTGAGCACGAGTTCGGCGCCGAGCGCCTTGAGCATGCGCCGCCGCTCCAGGCTCATGCTCTCGGGCATGGTGACACGCAGCCGGTAGCCGCGGGCCGCGCAGACATAGGCCAGCCCGATGCCGGTGTTGCCACTGGTCGGCTCGATCACGATCGTGTCGGGCCCGAGGTGTCCGTCCCGCTCGGCGGCGTCGATCATCGCACAGGCGATCCGATCCTTGACGCTCCAGAGCGGGTTCATGTTCTCGATCTTGCCCGCCACGGTGGCCAGGCAGCCCTCGGTGACCCGCCGAAGCCGGACCAGCGGCGTGCGACCGATGCACTGCGTGATGTCGTTGCGGATGCCGGCCGGCAGTTTCGTCGCGATCATGGTCGCCTCCTGTTCCCGTCCTCCCGTGGCGTCACTCCCGCGTCACCCGCGGTGCAACCCTGGCACAATCGGCATTATCGGCAGATTCGGCCGCCGAGTTGAAGCAGGGGCGAGACGGGTGCCGCCCGGAGCCTGGGAACGGGGTGGCGGCACGACTCCGGGCGGCCGCGACGGCCTGCCAGCGTCACCCGCTATAGGATGGCCAGGGGATCGCGGCGGGGCTCCAGCGTGCCCCGTGTCACGCCCACGCGGTTGACCGCCTTGAGCGTCCGCCAGACATCGCGGCCGGTCGTCCGGCCCGCGAGTAGGTCACGGTAGGCCCGCACGACGCGGCCGATCTCGGCGGCCGTCTCGGCGAGGAACTCGATGCGGAAGTGGCATCCGCCCGCGGCCCGCAGGACCGGCAGGGCCTCGGCCGCGCTCTGCGGCACGGCGCTCCAGAGGGTGTTGCGGCATCCGACGTCGGCCGTCAGGGGATGCTCGATGCCGATCCGGTCGCGCAGGGTGACGACGTGGTCGTCGCAGGGGCGGCCGCAGTTGGTCTTGTCGGTGCCCGGCGAAAGCACCGCACAGAAGACGCAGTGCTCCATGTGGAACATCGGCATGTGCTGATGCACCACCAGCTCGAGTCGTCCGACGGGCACGGCTGCCACCAGCGGCCCGAGCTGGTCGCGATTGAGATCGTAGGAGGCCGTTACCCGGCGGCAGCCAGCGGCCAGGAAGAAGTCGGCCGTCAGGCGGTTGGCGACATTGAGCGAGAAGTCTGCCACCACGGGCACGCCCCGCTCGCGGAAGAAGGTGATCGCGGCCCAGTTTCGGGCGAGCACGCCGTCGGGCCGGTGTTTCTCGAGCGCGGCGAAGACGCCGAGTTCCCCCGGCTTCTGGATACGGGGCGTGGCGAGTTGGATCGTCGCGCCGGCGGACCGGCAGGCCACGACGGCCTCGCGGAAGAGCCGGATGTCCGCAAACTCGGCCACCAGGGACCGTTCCCCGAGCTCCAGGGCGGCGGTCAGCTGGTCGAGCGACCGGACGAGCACGTGGAGCGTCGGCGCGGCGGCCGGCTCGGCGGCGGCCGCCGCCGGTCGCGGCACCGCCGTCGTCACCACGGCCGGCGGCCACTCGGGTGGCCGTTTGAGCAGACCCTCGAGCGCCGCGACCAGGTCGCGGCGCAACCGGCCGAGCAGGCTGAGGGGCAGCATCGACTGGCCGGCGAGATTCGTGGTCAGCCCGCGCACGGCGAAGGGCGTGCCGCCCAGCCGACCGAGTTGGTCGCGAAGCACGGCCTCGTCCAGCGGATGCTTCGTCGCCGCACGGGCCGGCTCGACCGAGGCCACCTCCGTCCGGGCCCCCGACGCGAGCGTGGCCGTGACGCGGACTGGTGCTCCGACCACCGCGACGACGTGCAGGTCGATCGGCTGCCGCCGCCGCGGAGGGCCGCCGGCGAACGACCTGCGCAGCCGTGCGGTCAGTTCCGGGTCGTCGGTCTTCCAGACCGCTTGGCCGGGACGCACCCGCGCGGGATCGAACGAGTCGTGGGCGAAGCCGAGTTCCACCACGCCGGCGCAGACGGCGTCGGTTCGCGACGAGCCCGCCACGATGACCTCGTAGACGCGGCCGCCCACCGCGTCGTCCGCCGTCGCGCCACAGTCGAAGGCCACCCCGTCGCCCCGCTTCACGCCGCCGGCAAGGCCGTCCGCCAACCGCACCAGGATCCGGCCGCGGTGGATCTCCACGACCGTGCCGAGACGGACTCCCCGCTTCGCGCTCGACGTCGCCGGCACGAGCTGCTTGTGGTCGCAGCCGCGGAGCCAGCCCGGCGAGAAGCCCCGCGAGAAGGAGAGCTCCATCTCCTCGACGTCACGGGGCGTGAAGCCGGCGGCCTCGCCGGCCACCGCGGCGTCGATCGCGTGGCGGTAGTGACGCGTGATGTTGGCCACGTATTCGGCCGTCTTCAGCCGGCCCTCGATCTTGAGGGCTGCCACGCCGACGGCGATCAGATCCGGAGTCAGGGCGTAGGCGGCGAGGTCCCGAGGCGACAGCAGGTAGCGACGGTCACCGAGGTCGACATCAAGGCCGTCGCAGACCAGCTCATAGGGCAGCCGGCACGCCTGGGCGCACTGACCACGATTGGCGCTGCGTCCGCCGAGCGACTCACTCGTCAGGCACTGGCCGGAGTAGGCGACGCAGAGCGCGCCGTGCACGAACACCTCGAGCGGCATGGTCGTCTCGTGGCGGATCGCCCGGATCTCCTCGATCGAGAGTTCCCTGGCCACGACGACCCGTTCGAGACTGAGCGCCTCCGCTAGTCGGATCGTCTCGGCGCTCGTGAGCGTCATCTGGGTCGAGCCGTGGATGGCCAGCCGCGGGGCCACGTCGCGAACGATGAGCGCGCCGCCGACGTCCTGCACGAGCACGGCGTCCACCCCCGAGCCGGCCACCCGGCGCACCGTCTCGGTGAAGGCCGGCAGCTCCTCCTCGAAGACAAGCGTGTTGAGCGTGGCGTAGCCCCTGAGGCCGTGGCGGTGCAGCAGGTTCATCACCGCCGGCAGTTCGGCCAGAGGAAAGTTGGCCGCCCGGGCACGGGCGTTGAAGCCCGCGTCGAGTCCGAAGTAGACGGCGTCGGCGCCGTTCTCGATCGCCGCCCTCAGGCAGTCGTGATCGCCGGCGGGGGCGAGCAGTTCGGGGGGTTGGACGGGCATGATCGCAGGGACGGGCATCTGGTCGAGTATAGGAAGGCCCTGCGCGACCCGTGCCGGTCGAGCAGGGGCGCCTGCCGCGTCGCCGCCAGCGGGCTCACCACGTGAGGCCGAATCGCGCTCCGTCGGACGAGCTGCTCAGGCCGCCCTTGAGTGGCGTCTTCCGCGGCTTGCGAGATGCCGGCTGCTCGGCGTCGCTTGCAACCTCGGCGTCGGCGTCGTTCCGAGTCTTAGCGCCGGTCGCCTCGCCGCCCGCCCAGCCTGCCGCCGGCGGGGGCGCTAAGGCCTTGATCGAGAGCGCGAGTTTCTGTCCCTCCGGGTCGATCGAGAGCACGCGGCAGTCCACCGGCTCCCCTTCCTTGAGGACGTCGGCCACGCTCCGGATGCGCCGGGTCGCCACCTCGGACACGTGCACGAGCCCCTCGATGCCGGGCTCCAGTCTCACGAAGGCGCCAAACTGCGCGATCCGGCTCACCGTGCCGCGGACGGTGGCGCCGACGTGATATTTCTCAGCCGCCCGCTTCCAGGGGCTCTCCACGAGGTCGCGTGCCGAGAGGCCGATTTTGCCGGTCTGTCGGTCGACCTTCTTCACCACGACGCGAAGCCGCTGCCCTGTCTGGAGCACGTCCGCCGGACTGGCGACGCGATCCCATGACAGTTCGCTGACGTGCACGAGGCCCTCGACCCCGTTGCCGATGTCGACGAAAGCGCCGAAGTCGCGCACGGACCTGACGATCCCGTCGAGTTCGGTGCCCGGTTCGAGCGTCTCCAGCATCTTCGTGCGGGCCTCGGACGCCTGCTTCTCGATCACGGCCCGACGCGAGAGCACCAGCCGACGGGCGGCCGGCACGATCTCGGTGACCAGACTCTCCAGGGTCTGGCCCACCATCTCCTCGAGGTTCTCGACCCGCCATGGGCTCACCAGGCTGGCGGGCATGAAGCCCCGCAGGCCGGCCACGTCGCACTCCAGACCTCCCTTGTTGGCCGCGGTCACCCTCGCCTCGACCACCAGGCCGGCCTCGAGGTGGGACCAATCTTCGACGGCGACGGCTCGATTCGCGGGGGCGACGTCGTAGAGCCCGTCTTCCTGGTTCCGTCTCCCGACGCTGACGTCGATCGTCTGGCCGACGGCGGGAATCTCGAGATCGCGTTGGAGAAAGCCGGCAAGTTTCATCGCGCCTTGCCGCCGGCCGCCCAGGTCGATGAAGGCGGTGTCGGCTCCGACCGCCAGCACCACGCCGGTGATGCGAGCGCCCGGGTCGAGCGGCACTTCGGCCCGCAAGGCCGCCGGTGAGTCGAGCAGCTCGTCGATGGCGAGACCCTCGACGGCCGCCGCAAAATCGGCTTCGAGTTCGTCGTCTAGCCCCGCCCGGCGATTCGGCACGGGCACGCGCGGACCAGTCCGCGGGGCTTCGAACGGAGTCTTTCGCGCGGCGTCGCGACCGCGGCCGCCGCGGGCTGGCCGCTGGGCCGCCCCCGGCTGCGCCGGGGGCAGTGAGGCGGCTGGTACTGGGACCGAGGCCGTTGGGACCGAGGTTGGGGGAGCCGGGGGCGGTCCGCTGGCAGCCGGGGGCGAGCGATCCACGTCCGTGGCTGCGCCCTCGGCCGGCTCCAGCGGAGGCAGGGCGGCATCGGCCGGCGCGGAAGCCGCCGGTCCGACGTAGCGATAACGGGGCGCGAGCGACGGCGGCGCCACGCCCGGCCGCTGCGTGCCGATCGCGATCCGCCCCGGCTTGGAACCTTCCTCGGACGGATCAGTCATCGCACTGGCCGAAGCGCAGAGAGCTTGGACGGGCGGCGTTCATGCCACGAACTCCGCCGAGCGGGAATCGAATGCGGGAAACAGGACTTGAACCTGCACGGTATTACTACCACCAGGCCCTCAACCTGGCGCGTCTGCCAATTCCGCCATTCCCGCAGCGGTGTCTTCGGAACGGCCGGAGCAGCCCCGCAACAGAATCATTCTCGACCCCGAACGACGACAGTCAAGCGGCTGTCGTCTGGTCTGGCTCGCGGCGGACCCGGGCGGACACAAGCCGACGTGCGGCCAGGGCGTCACCGGTCACGGCGATGCTCGCCAAGGACCCGAACACCAGCAGGCTCCAGACCACATCGCCCACGGGCATCCAGCGGTGGAAGGGGAGAGCCGCGACTAGGCAGGCCAGCAGCCCCGCCGGTGACCGCGGGTAGGTGTCGGTCAGGAGCCAGAAGGTGATGTTCGTGGCGAAGAAGAAGACCAGCGAAGCCGCGAGGGCTCCGGCCAGGACGTTCAGCCAGCGGGTGTCGCGGCCCGGTCCGCCGAGCAGGCCGAGCCGGCCGAGCACGACCGGCCAGGCCAGTGCGGCGTAGACGACCACCGCCATCGTGACGCTGCCGTAGGCAGGCAGAAAGAGATTGCCCAGCGCTAACGCGACGAGCGGCACACTGGCCGCGACCGCCACGGAGGGAAACACCACGCCGGCGGCGAGGGAGACGGCGGCCAGCGGAGTCACGTGGGCCGCTGGCTGCCAGGCGCGGCCGACCACGGCCAAGGCGACCAGCGACAACCAGGCCACGACCAGGACGGCGGGCGGCAGCGTTGCTGCCCGCTCCGCAACTGGACCAATAGCCATCTCGCTGCGGCGGTGTTGTGCGTTCATCTTCGGCTCCGCGACCTCCCTGTCGATGGATGCCCTGTGGCGGGCGCAACCAGCCGATACACTACCGGTTTTCCGGCCCCAGGCAAGCGAAATCCGCGGTTTCAGCCATGTCCGCCAACGCTCGGGAACTTCCCACCCTCGCGATCGAGCGGCCGGCCGACGGGATCGCCCTGGTTTCGTTCGCCGACCCGGACCACCGCCACAACGTCCTCACCGGCCAGGTGCTCGAGGATCTGGCCGAGGCATGCCGCGAACTTTCCCGCGGGCCGCGGCCGCGGGGCGTGATTTTGCGGTCGACGCGGGAGGGGTCGTTCTTCGCCGGCGCAGACCTCGACCGCCTCGAGCGGCTCTCCACGACGCCCCCGGCCGAGATCGAACGGTTCTGCGACGCCGGCAAGGAGATATTCGCCCGACTGTCGGCCGAGTGGCCCACCGTGGCGGTGATCGACGGCGTTTGCTTGGGCGGCGGGCTGGAACTAGCGCTCGCCTGCGACCTGCGGGTGGCGACGACGGCGGCCCACACCCTGCTGGGGCTGCCCGAGGTGAAGCTCGGGCTGATGCCTGGGTGGGGAGGGACCGTCCGCCTGCCACGGCTGATCGGTCCCGGGCCGGCCGTGGAACTGGCCGCGTCTGGAGAATCGCTCACCGGGCCCGCCGCGGAGCGACTGGGACTCGTCGATGCCTGCGTGCCGCCCGCGGTGGCGATCGAATCGGCCCGGCGGCTGCTCGAGATCCGGTCGACCACCGACCTGATCGCCCGCCGCAGGCGGCAGCTTGCGGAGCCACGGCCGCTCGATGCCGACGAGCGGACGTTTCTTGAGGCCACGGCCGCCGCCGTGATGCTCGGCCGCACGCGGGGACGGTATCCGGCTCCGCCCGCGATCATGGCCACGATCCTCGCCGGCTGCGAAGTCGATGCCGCAGCAGCGGGTCGCCTGGAGTCGGCCGCCTTCGCGACGCTGGCCGCGACGCCGGTGGCCGCCAGCCTGGTGCGGGTTTTTCGGATCGGTGAGCGGAATCGTCGCGATCCGGGGACGGGAGACGACGCGGGGGTCGTCCCCCGCGTCGTCTCCGCCCCGGCCGTCGTAGGCGCGGGCATCATGGGGGCCGGCATCGCCGCCAGCCACCTGCGGGCGGAGTTGACCGTGTCACTGATCGATTCGAATCCGGCGGCGCTGGCCGCCGCCGTGCCCGGCATCCTCGACGAGGCCGCCTGGGACCGGGGCACGAAGCGGAGCGATACCGTGATGGCGGCTGGCCTCGCCGGCCGCCTGCGGACCGCCACCGGCCTGGCGGCGTTGGCCGGCAGCGACCTGATCGTCGAGAGCGTGCTCGAGCGGACCGATCTCAAACAGCAGGTGCTGGCCGACATCGAGCGGGCTGTCGGCGAGGAGGCGGTGATCGCCACCAACACCTCGACCAATCCGATCGCGAAGCTGGCCGAAGCGCTCCGCGACCCCGGGCGGTTCTGCGGCATGCACTTCTTCAATCCGGTCCGGCGTATGGTGCTCGTCGAGGTGATCCGTGGTCCTGCCACGAGCGAGGCCACGGTGGCCACGGTCGTGGCCCACGCCAAGCGGCTCGGCAAGTGTCCGGTCGTGGTTCGCGACAGCCCGGGCTTCCTGGTGAACCGCATCCTGATGCCCTACCTGCACGAGGCGGTCGAGATGGTCCGGGAGGGCGTCGAGCCGGCGCGGATCGACGGCGTGGCCCGCGAGTTCGGCATGCCGATGGGACCCCTCGAGCTCTACGACATGATCGGTCTCGATACCGCCTTTTACGCCGGCCTCGTGCTGTCGGCGGCCTACGGCGACCGGATCGAGGCCTCGCCGCTGATTCCGGCGTTCGTGAAGGCCGGCCGCCTCGGTCGCAAGAGCGGCGCGGGGTTCTACCGCTTCCAGGGCACGGGACCGAAGGCCAGGCTGCTGGGCAGTGACGACGAGGCGACCCGCATCGTGGCCCGCTACCAGCTGCCACCCCGCCAGATGTCCAACGGCACGATCGCCGATCGCCTGTTCCTGCCGATGCTGCTCGAAGCACTGCGGGTGCTCGACGAGGGCCTCGTTCGCGACAGCCGCGACGTCGACCTGGCGGTGATCCATGCCCTAGGCTTCCCGCCGTTCCGGGGCGGCCTGCTCGCCTGGGCCGATGCGATCGGCGCTGCCGAGATCGTCCACCGCTTGGCGCCGCTCACCGAGCTGGGCTCGCGGATGCGACCCACCAAGCGGTTGCTCGCCATCGCCCGGGGCGATGAACGATTCACCGCCTGACACAGGCCGCACAGCCGGGGGTCTCCTTCGCCATGCCAGCACCAGCCCCCGCCGATCCAGCCACGACGCCGGTAGTGGTGACCGGCTGCCGGACGGCGATCGGCCGCGGCCACGCCGAGAAGGGAATCTTCCGCCATGTCCGCGGCGACGAGCTCGCCGCCGCCGTGGTGCGGGCGGCCGTCGACCGCAGCGGTGTCGACCCCGACTCGATCGAGGACGTCATCCTCGGCGCGACGCAACAGCGTGGCGAGTTGGGTGGCAACGTAGCGCGTGCGGTGGGGTTGATGGCCGGCCTGCCGCTGGCCGCCGCCGCCACGACGGTCAATCGGCTCTGCGGCTCGTCGCTGGAGGCGTTGGCCCGGGCCTGCCACGCCATCACCGCGGGGGCGGCCGATGTCCAGGTGGTCGGTGGCGTGGAGCACATGCTCCATCTGCCGATGGAGTCGGCGATCGACTTCCATCCTCGTGCGGTCGCCCGTTCCAGCCGGGGTGTGCTCTCGATGGGGCTGACGGCCGAGCAGTTGGCAGCGACACACGGCATCACGCGGAGGCAACAGGAGGAGTACGCGGTCGAGAGCCATCGGCGGGCGGCGGCGGCGACCGCGGCCGGCCTGTTCGAGGACGAGATCGTGCCCGTGCTGGGTCACGACGAGCAGGGCGCCGTCGTTGAGGCCTGGACCGACCAGTCGATCCGTCCCGACACGACTCTCGAGGCGATGGCCGCCCTCGAGCCGGCCTTCCTGCCGCGGTTCGGCACGGTGACGGCCGCGACCAGCGCGCCGATCAGCGACGGGGCGGCGGCGCTGGTGGTGATGTCGTGGGCCGAGGCAGTGCGGCAAGGACTCGCGCCGCTGGCCAGGGTGGTGGCGACCGCGGTGGTGGGCGTGCCGCCGGCGGCCATGGGGACCGGGCCGATCGCCGCCGTGCACAAGCTGCTGGCGCGTCCGGCCGCGGCCGGGATCAGGCCGTGCGACATCGATCTGATCGAGCTCAACGAGGCTTTCGCCGCGCAGGCGATCTACTGCATCGGTGAACTCGGGCTCGATCCGGCCCGCGTGAATGTCCGCGGCGGCTCGCTGGCGATCGGCCATCCCCTCGGGGCCAGTGGTGCGAGGATCTCGACCACGCTGCTCCACACGCTGCGGGATTCCGGGGGGCGTCTCGGGCTGGCGGCGATGTGCATCGGCCTGGGCCAGGGAATCGCCCTGTTGTTCGAGCGGCTGGAGTAGCGTGCCATGCACCCGTCGCCGGCCTGTGAATCGAGTCCCGCCCACACCGCGTCAGCACCGGCGGCCGTCGCGTCGCTGGTCGGCCTGCTCGCCGCACGGGTCGCGGCCACGCCCGACCAGTTGGCCGTGGTGGTCACCGGCCAGGATGGCCTGACCGGCAGCTGGTCCTGGGCGGAACTCGCGGCAGCGGCCCTGCGGGCCGCGGACGACCTGGAATCGAGCGGGCTCTCGCGTGGGGATCGCGTGGTCCACCTCGGGGGCCACGGTCCTGACTGGCTGGTCGTCGACCTGGCCTGCCTGCTCACCGGGATCGTGCACGTCGCCCTGCACGCCGATGCAGCGCCGGCCGAGCACCGTGGGCAGATCGAGTGGCTCGTGCCGCGGGGCGTCGTCGTGACCGGTGGCCACCGGGGGCCCCCGACCGGCCGCGGGACGGAGCATGGGCCCGTGCTCCGTCCGCCGGCCGGTGGCTGGCTTGGTGCGGGGCCGTTGCCAGG
>Ga0194129_10003545_pt1 | contig 21610 bp, 16 predicted proteins | sample TA2KigCa35mmetaG_FD_150862 | JGI IMG/M metagenome (GOLD analysis project Ga0194129, IMG submission 150862) | Freshwater microbial communities from Lake Tanganyika, Tanzania - TA2015038 Kigoma Deep Cast 35m | ecosystem: Environmental > Aquatic > Freshwater > Lake | place: Tanzania: Lake...
GCCCGAGGCCGCCCCGGCCGGCGTCGTCGTCGAGTCTCCCGTCGAGAGCGCCCCACGCGGCGGGACCGGGACACGCGCCAAGGTTGACGAGGGATCGATGGGTGCCGTGAACTCGCGAGAGCACGGCCTCCGCTACAACGTCGCCGGCGACTCGGCGAACCAGGACCCGCACCTCGCGCGTCAGGCGGCCCTTCGCGACGCGGCCGACTTCGGCATGATCGGGCTGCTCCAGAACGGCACCGGTGGCGACCCCGATGCACCGACCGCTCCGTGGGGCCGCGACGACTCGCTCGGCAACGATCCGATGAGCGCGCGGGGTGGCATGTGGGGCGACGCGGTCGGCGAGTCGTCCGGGCTTGGCGGCCTCGGCCTCATGGGGATCGGCGAGGGCGGCGGCGGCCGCGGCGAGGGCCTAGGGCTCGGCGGCATCGGCACCATCGGGCACGGCGCAGGGCTCGGCAAGGGCGATGGGATCGGCTTCGCCGGCGGCTTCGGTGTCGGGCGCGCCCACCGCGCGAAGGCGCCTCAGGTCCACATGGGGGCCACCGCGTTTCATGGCGGGCGACTGCCTCCCGAGACCATCCAGGCGATCGTGAGGCAGAATTTTGGTCGGTTCCGCGCGTGCTACGAGAGCGGCCTGCGCACCAACCCAGCCTTGCAAGGGACGGTCGCGGTCCAGTTCGTGATCGGTCGCGACGGCGCGGTCGTCACGGCGTCCGGTGGCGGGACGCTGCCCGACTCGGGCGTGACGGGCTGCGTCGCGAGCGCCTTCCGGGGGCTGCAATTCCCCGCGCCGGACGGGGGCGTCGTGCGGGTGACGTACCCGATCGCCTTCTCGAACGATTGACGATGGTCAAGTCGTGGCTCACCGTCGCCCGCCGACTCGCAGGGCCTGGACCTTGCTCCGGGCGACGGTGACCGCAACCGCGAGGGACCCGCGCTGCACGTCCGCGAGTCGCTCGAGGAGCGAGGCGAGACCACCGGCCTCGAGCGTCAGCTCGGCGTGCTCGACGTCCGGGCGCCCACCGATCCCGAGCGCGGCGTACCAGCCGTCACTCGGGCGAGTGAGGACCAAGAGCGGGAGCGCGGCTGGACGAGGCGTCCCCGGGTTTACCCGTGGGACACCGCGAAGGACGGGCGCCGCGTCGCGCGGCAAGCGAACCTCGAGCTCGGGCACGAGGACACCTTCGGGGTCTGGGCTCCACGCGAGCGCCGCCACCGTCCCGTGCACGTCGGCGGCGACGAGCGCTTCGGCCGTGCGGTGATCGCTGCGGCGCGCTCCGTCGCCGGGGCGCGTGCTCGAGGTCGTGCCCTGAAACGACGGCAGGGCCGCACCGGTGCCGTCGGCGAGCGTGAGCAGAGGAGCGCGCTCGTCCGAGGGAAGAGGATCGGCGAGGTCGTCTTCGACGAGCGTGCCTCCGGCCGTCGGCCCTGCGGCGAGCAGCAGCGCGCGGGACACGTCCCCCTGCTGCAGCGCGCGGGCACCGCGCTCACCGATCAGCGTGAGCAGCCGACCGCGGCCTTCGGCGCCGCGCTTGCGGGCGACCGCGCTCGCCGCCTTCGCGAGGCTCGACAGTGGCCTCGCCGCCCCGTGCGTGTGCGCGAGCGCGAGCACTCCGAGGCTACGGGGGACGGCTGCAAACGCGGCGTCGGGGGTCGGCTGCCCAGGCGCGAAGCCGCGCGGACGGCGCGTCCCGAGGCCCGGCTGGATCGCGCGGCCGTCGATGCACCGCGCGCCGCGACCGACCCCAGCGACCAGCATCGTCATCGGCGCGAGCAGCGCGCCCGGATCGATGGCGGCTGCCGACAGGAAGCCGCCGATCACCGCGTCGACGCTCGTCGCCCCCTCGTCGAGGAGCAGCGCCGCGGCGGCCTCCGCGTCGGCGTGCGTGCTCGCGGCTTTTCCGGCGCTCATGACGCGTCGTCCTCGTCGTCGTCGTCGTCGTCGTCGTCGTCGTCGAGCGAGTCCTCGTCCTCGTCCTCGTCCTCGTCGTCGAGCGAGCCCGCGTCCTCGCCCTCGTCGTCGTCGAGCGAGCCCTCGTCCTCTCCCTCGTCGTCGAAGAGTCCACCCTCGAGGTCCTCGTCCTCCGCCCCGGCAGGGAGAAAGACCCGCGCCGCCAGCGGCTCTGCAGCGACGTGCTCGATCGCGGCTTGGAGCGTGGCAAGGAGCTTCGGCCCGAGCGAGGCGTCGGCGATCACGTACGCCTCCTCGCGCTCGGCGAGCTGTGCGGCGAGCCGCTGAAGGCGTTGTGGCCCGAGCCGCGTCGCCTTCCCAATGGCCCGAAGCCGTGTGTACACGCGCTCTCCCTCGGGGATCTCGTGCTCGGCCCCATCGACGACGGGCAGCCAGCCGGTCGTCGCGACGACCCTGCGGACCTCCTCGGGACTCCAGATCCCGCTTGGCTCCCAGGCGACGGCTCGGCCGTCCTCGCGGAGGACCGCGGCGAGATCGACGAGCCGCTCGATGTTCTCGCGCGTCGGTCGAACGCTCGGCGGCGTGGCGAGTACGAGGACCTTCGCGTCGAGCGTGAAGGCTGCAGCCCGCGCTCGTCGGAGCACATCGTCACGGGCCCCACCCTTCGCGAGCGTCGCGACTGCGCTTGGCAAGAGGATCGCGAAGACGAAGTCCTTTGAGACCTGTCGTCGCCACTTGCGGAGCGCGTTCGAGGGGGGAAGCTCGTCCCCGTCGAGCTCGAGCAGGCCGTAGCGCTTCGCGTAGTTTGCGAGCTTGCCGTTCCAGCGATTCAGACCGATGTGGACGCGGGTCACGCGGCGCACGCTACAAGCTTCACGTCCTCGGCAAAAGCCTGGTGAGCGTCAACGTCGATCGTCCCAGGTGTCGGTCAGCGAGGGCGCGGACGAGGCGGCCGAGGGCGCCTCCGTTGGCGCATGATGGACGTCAATTGAGCGAGCCCGAGTCCAGTGCCGCCCGGCGAGCAGCTGGAACGCGCCGACCGCAGCCGCGCCCGCGGCCGAACCGAAGGCGAGCGTGCTCGCCACGACCGAGAGCCACTCCGTCGCCGACGAGAGGCCGAGCCTTGCGCCCGCGTGCGCCGGGATGGGGCAGAGCATCGCGGTCACGACGACGGTCGCGAGCCAGCCCGCAGGCAGCGGGGTCTGTGCGCCCGTGAACCCGAGGAGCCCGGCCCCGAGCGAGGCGAGGGCTACCGCGCTCGTGAGCTCGACCCACAGCGTGGCGGTTCCATCGAACGCGCGCGCGGTCGCGACAGCAAACGGGAGCGAGAGTACGAGCGCCGCGGCGACGAGCGGGCGAGCGATGGGATAAGCCCGGTAGTGACAGCGGAAGAGCAGCGCGCACGGAAGGACGAGCGCTGCGAGCAGGTGCACGACGCCCCACTCTCCGAGCGCGTACGCCGCCACGCTCGCGCCACCGAGGCCCAGGACACCCGCGAGCCCGCTGGCGAGGCCAGCGCCGAGGAGCAGGGCGGCGCGCCAGGAATAGCGCAGGGGAAACGAGCCCGCCGCGAGGAGGACGGCGCTCGTTGCCACCTCGACCCATGGCCACCCCGAGGGTCGCCAGGCCGGCGCGAGCGCCATCGCGCCGAAGAGCATGCCAGCTCCGAGCGCGAGGCGGCGTCCCTCCCGGGCGAATGGCTCGAACGGCGCGAGATCATCCTTCAGCGCCTCGGAGGCGAGCAGTGGGCGCGACGGCGGCAGGGCGCTCGCGCGCGTTCGGCGCGCCTCGGGGCTAGGGCCGTCCTCAGGTAGCGCATCCTCCTGCGGCGGTTCGGACGAGCTCATGGTTGCGACGAGGCCTCCGTCCCGCGAGCCGCCGTGCGCGCTTCGGTGACGAGCCGCGTCACCAGCGAGCGCACGAACTGAAGCAGTCGCTCTGCGCCCTTTGGGTCGAGGGCGAGCGATTCTTCGTCCATGTAGAGGCGCCGGGCGAGCTCGACCTGCACCGCGTGTACGCCGAGGTCGGGGCGACCGTAGTGTCCCGTGCTGTAGCCGCCGCGGTACGGAACGTCGTGCTCGACCGAGAGGCCATGCGCTCGGGCGGTGGTGTCGACGAGGTCGATCCAGCGCTCGGCCGACGATGTGCGACCACGCGTTCCGGGGACGACGTCGGCGAGGAACGGCGGCACCAGCGTCCGAAGCCCACGCGCGCGCGGGCTCGGCATCGAGTGCGCGCAGAGGAGCAAGGCGAACCCGAAGCGCTCACGCTTGCGCTCGAGCACGCTCGCGAGCGTGCGGTGGTACGGCCGCCACACGGCATCGAGTCGACGCTCGAGCTCGTCCCGCGGGAGGCGCTCGCGTAGCACCGCGTAGCCCTCCGAGGTGAGGCGCCACACCACGCCGCGTGGCCTGTCGCCGGTCGAGCCTCCCTCCACGGTCTGGCCGTCATAGTCATCCGCCGAGCGATTGAGGTCGACGACGTAGCGGCTCGTATGGGCCCGAAGGAGGCTTGCGCCGAGCGCGGGAGCGTCGGCGAAGAGCGAGTCCACGTACAGGTCTGCGTCCCTCGCGACCGAGCGCGTGGGCGCGACGGTCCAGCTCATCGAGGGCGGATCGAGCGCCAGGCCAGCGTGCGGCACCTCGACGAGCACGGGTGAGTCGTCCTCTGGTTCGATGAGCAGAAAAGGCTCCACGCCTTCACTCGTCGGTCTTGATCGCGAGCCCGATGTGCTTGCGCAGGTTCAGGTACTCGTCGCTGATGCTGAAGAGCATGAGCTCCTTCATGCGCTCAGGTGGCGTCAGATCGCCTGGGATCGCGGGCTCGGCAACGAGCACCTTCTGCGCCACCGCGAGATCGCCCGAGAGCAAGAGGCCCGCTCGCGCGGCGGTGGTGTCGACCGCGCGCGCCCAGCGCTTGATGTTCGTCCGCCCGCCGGCCTCGACGAAGTCGTTGACGGCTCGCTTCAGCGCCTCGCGCTCGATGGGCTCGATGAACTTGCCGAGAGCCTGCGTCGTACTCTGCACCTGCGCGGCGTACTCGGGCGGCGCCGGGAGCTGCGAGACGAGCCGCAGCGCACCGAACAAGAGCACGGTGAGCTCGGTCACCGTGGGGAAGAACAGCTTCGCGAGGTGGTCGCCGCGGTACATCGCGAGGTGACGGCCGCACAGGAACGTGCGCTCCGAGAGCGACAACCCCGTGAGCACGTTCTGACCCGCCGCGCAGGCGAGCGGGATGCTCGGGACCGCCGCGAAGAGCCCCGCCTGTCCCGGCACCGCGTAGAGCTGTGGCGACGGGAGACCGAGGGCATTGGCGGACCACCAGAACGCCTTCGGCAGCGGTCCCGTCGCGCTCGCCGGATCCTGGCGGAGGTTCTCGGGCAGCGTCGGGCGCTGGTTGCGCGCGGTGAGGTCGGCGAGCTTCGCCTTGAGCGCCGAGGGGAACACCGCCTCCAGAATGGTGCTGATGTGCGGGTCTTGCGTATCGTGGACGAGCTGGCTCGCCCACAGCCCTGCGTCCAGGCCGCTCGAGAGCGACGCGAGCTGTTCGGCGCGCCAGTCCGCGTAGAACTGCGCCTCCTCTTCGGTCGCCGCGCCCAGGTAAGCGAGGACGCTGGCCACGCACCATGCCGCGTCGTACGCCTCCTCTTGCACGTGCAGCGTGTAGATCGAGCGGTAGGCGTCGACGTTGAGCGGGTCTTGCGCGAGGACGCTGCGGTACTGCTCGAGCGCGTTCGCGGCGTCGCCGGTGTTGACGGCGAGCTCGGCGAGGAGGCGGCGCTCCTCGAGGTCGTCGGGCTTGCGCGCGATCGCCTCGCGGAACGCGTCTGCGGCGCGGTTCGAGTCGCCTAGCTGATCGCGGTAGAGGATGCCGAGCTCGTGGTGCAGCGTGTACTCGAGGTCGGTCTTTCCCTGGTCCGAGACGCGCCCAAGCATGCGGAGATAGGCGGCCTCGAGGCGCTCCCACTCCTCGGCTGCGGAGAGCATCTTCACGAGCCGCTCGAACGCCTCCGCGTACTCGGCGTCGAGGTCGAGGGCCTTGTCGAAGAGGTCGGCCGCGCGCGTGACGTCGAGCAGCTTCTCGCGCACCACCTGGGCCGTCGTGAACGTGTAGCGCGCGCGACGGCGCGGGCTCGGATCGCCGTCGGCGAGCTCGCCGATCGTGCGGACCACGTCGGGCCAGCGCTCGGTCTTTTGGTAGAGCGCGAGGAGGCGATGCCGGAGCTGGTTGTCGTCGGGGCGAAGGCGGCTCGTCGCCTCGAGCGCTCCGATGGCGCGCGCGCTGTCGTCGAGCTTTTTCTCCGCGACCTCGGCAAGCTCGAGCAGCAATTTCAGCCGCTCGTCCTCGTCCTGGACGGCATCGATGATCGTATGGCGGTAGTTGCAGGACGCGACCCACTCCCCGGCCTCGGCGTGGAGGTCGGCGAGGGCCTCGAGGGTCGGACGACGAGTCGGGACGAGCTGGAGCGCCTTCTCGAAGGTGTAGATCGCCTGCTTCGGCTGACCTTGCTCGCGCTTCACGCAGGCGACCCGGTGGAGGACCTCGGCCCGCACCGCGCTTTCGTCGTCGTTCAGCGACGTGAGGACCTTCTGGTAGCTCGAGAGCGCGCCGGCCCAGTCCTTCACGAAGAAGTTCGCGTCGCCGAGGCCGCGGTTCGCCTCGCGGCTCATCAGGTCGGCCCGGGTGGCGGCGGAGAAGGCCCGCACCGCCTCGGCGCCGTTGCCGAGCTCGAGCTGGACTCGACCGAAGAGCAGGTAGCTCTCGACCTTCAGCGCGCGCTCCTTCGCCGGGGCCTTCTTCTCGAGGAGCACCGTGAACGGCTCGGCCTCGGCAAACGCCCCGCGGGAGACGTGCCAGCGCGCGAGCTCGAGGGCCGCGTCTTCGTTGTCGGAGTCTAAGGTGTACGCGAGGTCGAACGCGCGTCGCGCCTCTTCGGGCTCGCCGAGGCGGTCCTTGCGGAGGTTGCCGAGGTCGACGAGCAGCTTTCCGCGGAGGCGGGGCGAGTTGGTGTGCTGCTGCTCGGTGTCGAGATAGCGCGCGGCTTGGTAGTAGTCGCCCTCGTCGGTGACGATCGCGCGGAGGGCCGCGAGGGAGGGCAGGTGGTGCGGGTCGAGATCGAGCGCTTGCTCGTAGCGGGCGCGCGCCTCGGAGCGGTCGGCCTTCTTCTCCTCGAGCTGCTTGCCGATCCGGTAGAGCGACTCGACGCGCTGCGCGCCGTCCGATGCGAGTTCGGCGACGCGGCTCGCGAACTCGATCGCACGCTGCGGCTGACCCATTCGGTCGTGGAGCTTCGCGAGCGCGCCGAGCGCGCCGACATGATCGCCATCAATTGCGACGACCGTCAGGTAGGCGTCGACCGCGCGCGCGTCGCTGGCGAGCTCGTCGGCGAGGACCTCGCCCTTCCACATGAGCACGTCGAGCTTCTTCGCGCGGTCGTCGACCGCGGTGGCGTAGCGGTCGAGGCATCCGACGAGGGCCTCCCAGCGCTTTTGCTTCTGGTAGCAGCGTGCCAGTGGCTCGAAGATCCTTGGGTTGGAGGCGTCGAGGTTTGCGGCTTGCTCGAGGCGCTCGGCGGCTTGGTCCGGCTTGCGAAACTCCTCCTCGTGGAGCGCCGCGATGCGGAGGAGCAGGGCCACGCGGTCACCGTCGGTCGATGCGGCTCCGAGCCTGCGCTCGAGCAGCTCGACCTGCTCCTTCCAACGTCCGTGCGTCTCGTAGATTCGCTCGAGGCCGCGCGTCGCGGGCAGGCTCTTCGCGTCGTGCTCGAGCACGCCGAGGTAGAGCGCGACGACCTTGTTGACGGGGGCCCCGAGGCTCTCGAGCAGCGTACCGAGCTTCACGCGCAGCTCGTTCGCGCGGAGCGGCTCCTTCACCACGGCCAGCTTGCGCTCGAGGATGGCGGCAAGCTCGCTCGTCTGGCCCTTGGTCTCGTGGATCTTCTCGAGCGCGTCGAGGGCGGGCAGGTACGTCGGGTCGGCCTCGATGGCCCGCTGATAGCGCACGAGGCTCTGTTCGGGTTCGCCCGCGAAGCGCTCGAGCAAGTCGCCGATGTCGGTGAGGATCGCTGCGCGTTCGGCGGGGCGCGTCGCGAAGGCGAGGGCCTCCTCGAGCCGCTGCCCGGCGCCGCGCCAGTCTCCCTGATCGTAGAGGTAGGTCGCGGCCTTGCGGCGTGCGAGCACGTTGTTCGGCTCGAGTTCGAGCACGCGCGCGTAGAGCGGCAGCGCGTAGTCCTTCCGGCCGAGATCGGCCTCGTACCACTTGGCGAGGCGCAGGCAGAGCGCGATTTGGGAGCGCGGCTCCGAGGCCTCGTCGAGCATCGCGTTGGCGGTCCGGAGCAGCTGGTTCCAGCCCTGGGTGTGCGCGGTGACGAGCTCGAGGTCGGCCACCGTTTCATCGTCGGTTGGGTCGAGCGTGAAGGCCGTCTCGAGGGTCTCGAACGCCTGCGCGACGTCCGTCAGCTCGTCGCGGAACAGCCGCGCGACCTCGCGGAGCAGGCTCGTCTGCTCGTGCACATCCTCGCGCGTCTCGACGCGCGCGACGTGAAGCTCGACGAGCGCGTCCCAGCTCTCGGCGGCGGTCAGCTCGGCGACCCGGTCGGCGTAGGCGTCATCGTCGGCCGCGAACGCGGCGAGCTCGGCGTTCGCCTCGTCCTCGGGGTCTCCGCCATCGACCGTCGTCCTGCGGAGGGGAGGCAGCGCCACGCCCTCGGCCTTCATCGCGGCGGCGAACCAGCCCGGGAGCGCGTCGCGGCTCGCGTCGACGGGCAGACGTACGAGCCCGTAGGTGCGCACGAGCTCACCGGCTTCGCTCCGCGAGATGCACGCCTGAAGGCGCGCGGCCTCGAGCGACTCGAGCGACTCTTCGTCGAGCTGACCGAGCCCCTCCGTATCGGCAAGCGATTCCTCGAAATCGTCGAACGCGCGGTAAAAAGCGTCGGCGACCGTCTGCGCATCGGCCTCGTCGAGCCCGAGGGAGACGCGGCGCTCCTCGAGCCACGCGCTCGAGAGTCGGCCGGGCGTGCCCGCGCCCCGAACGAGGCGCCAGTAATCGTCGCGCCACGCGTCGAGCTCCGGCGTTTCCGACCCTTCGTGCGCCGCCGCGCCGCCTTCCGTCCTCGTCATGAGTCGGGAAGCATACCTCAGCCGCTCCAGACCGGAACCGGGTACCGAGTCGCGCGCGCCTCCTTCCCGGTTCCAGCGGCGTCGACCCGTGGCCGGAGGCTCGCGGGAACCGGGGCATTCGGACTTGGCCGGACGAGGGCAGGTCGCCCATCATCCTCGTCGCCGTGGGAGACGCCATCGACCGTCGCATCGACGAGTACCTCGACCACGTGCGCGTGGAGCGCGGCCTCGCCGACAACAGCCTCGCGGCGTACGCGCGCGATCTCGCGAAGTTCGCCGGGCACCTCGAGGAGTCCGGCCTCGCAGACGTGACCGAGATCACAACGAGCGCCGTCTCGAGCTTTCTCGTTCGACTCGGGCGAGAGGGCCTCGGGGCGCGCTCTTCGGCGCGGCACCTCTCGGCCGTGCGGGGTCTCTGTCGTCACCTCGTCGCCGAGCGCGTGCTGAGCCAGGACCCGTGCGAGCTCGTCGACAGGCCGCGCCTCGGACGCCGCCTCCCGTCCTTTCTCACCGTCGAGGAGGTGTGGCGCCTGCTCGAGGCGCCGGACCCCACCCACCCTCGCGGGCGGCGCGACCGCGCGATGTTGCAGATGATGTACGCGGCGGGCCTGCGCGTGAGCGAGCTCGTTCGGCTCGGCGTCGCCGACGTCGACCGACGCCGCGGTGTCGTCACGGCCTTCGGAAAAGGTCGGAAGCGGCGCCTCGTCCCGGTCGGCGAGATGGCGCTCGCCTCGCTCGAAGCCTACCTCACGGATCGCGCGCTGCATCCGCGCGCCGCCTCGAGCCGCGTCCTGTTCCTCGCGCCTTCGGGCAAGGCGTTGACCCGCCAGGCGTTCTGGAAGCGCGTCGTCCTCCACGCGCGCGCGGCGGGGATTCAGAAGCCGACGTCGCCGCACAAGCTGCGCCACAGCTTCGCGACGCACCTTCTCGAGCACGGGGCCGACCTGCGCAGCGTGCAGACGATGCTCGGTCACGCCGACATCGCGACGACCGAGGTCTACACCCACGTCGTCACCGATCACGTCCGGCGGCAGTACCGGCGCGCCCACCCACGCGCTTGACGATGGTCAATCGCGCGTCGTCGGCTCGCAGGGCGTCACTTCGTCCGCTTGATGACGTGGAACCCGTAGCGCGTCTCGACCACGTCGCTCAGCTCGCCAACCGTCAGCTTGAACGCCGCGTCGCTGAATGGCTTCACCATGGCGTTGCGTGGGAACACCCCGAGATCTCCGCCGCGCTCCGCGGCTCCCGGCTCGTCGCTGTAGGCGTCGACGAGCGCTGCGAAGTCGGCCCCCGCCTTCAGCTTCCCGAGTACCTCGCGAGCCCTCGCGAGCGCCTCGTCGCGTGAGCGCACGACGCTCTCGGGGCGCGCCTGCGAGCCCAGGTGCATGACGAGGATGTGGCGCGCGCCGATGGTCTCACCGGTGTCCTCCGCGACCTCGTCGACGGGGACGTCTGGCTCGAACCGTGGCACGCCGACGGGGCCGGTCACAGACATGCCCCCGCCGGCCCAGCTCGGTGAGGTCGCGAGCGGCGCACAGCCGAGGGCCAGCGCGGAGGTGGAGACGAGCGTGCAGACGGCGAGCCAGCGCATCGCGCGGACGCTGCCTCACTCGCCGCGCGCCTGCAAGCCGAGGGCGTGCGAGACACGAGCGACCCAGCGCGCGAGCAGGGGCGCTCCGTCTCGAGAGAGGTGCGACTCGGGGTGGAACTGCACGCCCTCCATCGCGAGGCGCGGGTGGCGCAACGCCATCAGCTCACCCTGTTCGTCGCTCGCGGTCGCCTCGAGGTCGGGCCCGAGCTTCGTGACGGTGAGCGAGTTGTAACGCGCGAAGGGCGATGGGTTCGGCAGGCCTTCGAAGACCCCACGGCCGTCGTGCGTTACCATCGCGACGCGTCCGTGGAGCGGCGAGCGGCTTCGGCCGACCTTACCGCCGAGCGCTTCCGCGATGCACTGGTGGCCGAGGCAGACGCCGAGGAGCGGAGGCCCTGGCTGCGCGGCGAGGGCGCGGATCACGGGAAGCGTGACGGCGGTCTCGCGTGGGGAACAAGGGCCCGCGGAGAGGACGACGCCGTCGTAAGCGAGGACCTCCGCGACGGTCGCGCGGTCGTGCAGCAGCACGGTGCAGTCGGCTCCCGCGCGGGCGAGCGCGTGCACCAGGTTGTGGGTGAACGAGTCGTAGTGGTCGACGAGCGCGACCCTCGGCCTGCGAGCGGTCATCCGCGCGGCTCCTCGTGCCCCAGCGGCGCGATTGACAGCGCGACCGGCCCGCCGCTAACGTCCCCGCTCCCCAGCTTCATCCTGGCGGCTCATTACTCGAAGTGGAGACCAATGTCTGACGCAGAATCCGCCGGTGGCTCGGACGACGGCCAGAAGCCGAAGAAGACGAAGATCGACCTGAAGTCGCGCCTCAGCAGCGTGCGCGCCACGAGCTCGATGGCGGCCGTTCCGCGCGCGTCGGAGGATCCGCTCTCCTTCCCGCCGCCAGCGGTGCATGGCAGCGTACCGCCTCCGAAGATGCTCTCGCAGGCCGGCGCGGCGTTCGTGCCCGCGCCGGTGTCGTCGGCGTTCGCGCCGCCGCCGCCGCCGCCCGAGCCCGTGAAGGTCGCTCCCGTCCAGCAGACGATCAAGGTCGACGAGAACGAGATCATCGAGGAGCGCAACCGCGTCGCGAAGCAGTGGCGCTTGTACGTCGCGCTCGCCGCGCTCGTCTGCCTCGTGCTCGGCGGTCTGCTCGGCAAGGTGTACGAGGGCGGCCAGCAGTCGAAGAAGGCCGTCGCGGGCGCGGGCGCGCTGTCGAAGGACGTCGGCGACGCCGTCACCAAGATGAAGGACCTCGGGGACCAGCTGATGCGCGGTCAAGAGGGCTTCGGCAACGAGGCGTTCCCCGAGGACCTCGCGACCTTCGTCCGCCAGAACAAGGTCGCCTTCGATGCGTCGAAGTTCGAGGGGCGCGGCGTCGGGGCGTACCCGAAGGAGCTGTTCGTCGCGCTCATCAAGTTCACGAAGGGCGTCGAGGATCTCAACAAGAAGATCGATCGTCTCTCGGGCCAGCTCAACAACAACAACGTCAAGGTCGCCATCACGAAGTACTGGGCGGTAAAGAAAGATCCCGTCGTGAACTTCTCGATCGTCCTCGACAAGCGCGGCGAGGACTATTTCGCGCTGCTCGTGCCGAACAAGGAGCCGTTCCCGATGAAGGGCGCTCCGCCCGCGGAGTACACCGTGACCAAGCCGCCCTCGGGGCAGGACAAGGCCGGCAAGGAGTTCAAGGCCAAGCGCCTCACCGCCGCGATCGCCAAGCTTGAAGATGGGCCGCTCGTCCCGGTCGACGAGACCAGCGTCAGGGGCTTCACGTCGCAGCAGTTCGTCGCCCAGCTCGCGCTTGCGCTCGCCGAGACGCGCGGCCTCGTCGAGGGGCAGCCCGCGGCGGATGGCTCGGGGGACAGCGAGCCCGGCCTCATCAAGCAGGGCGAGGACATCGCGAGCGCGCTCGCGAAAATCGGCCGCTGAGCCGAGCCCGCGTCGGAGAGGGCTCGTCCTCGTCGCGAGGGCGTGCGCGCGACGTGCGAGGGCAACGCGCCTGAGCGCGGCCTCCGAGCGGTTGTTGTCGGGCAGAAGCGCGGCGACGGAGAGGAACCGAGTGAGCGCCCTGCGGTTGCGCACGATGTAGCCCGCGGCTGTTCCCACCGGGGACTTCGGCGTGGCCGTGCGCCTTTGGCGGCGGGCCCAGGACAGGAGACGGGCCATCAGCGGGCGAGTGCGCTCGCGACGCATCTGCAGATGCTTGTCCGTTCGCTCGCACCCTGCTGCGCACGCATCGTGCTCGACCACGTAGATGTCGCGGATGATGTCGAGCGCGAGCAGTGCGTCCGGGTTCTCTTTCGCCTCGAAGACCTTGCGGCGGCGGGTGCGCGAGGCAGCCGGCGCGGCGGCGTCGCCCGGGCGTGGTGACCTGGTTGTAGCCGGTGTAGAGATCGACCATCCGCTCGCCCGTGCTGTCGCCGAGGACGCGCTTGGGGAGTCTCCCGCGCTTCCTGCCGGAGCCGGCTTCGCCACCACCGCAGCTTCACCGCGCGCACCCCGTGCCGCCGAGCAAGAGTATCGACGACGGCCCGCTCCAAGTGCGAGCCCGAGCGGACCCAGGCCGAGGTCGACCCGAACGAGCCTGCCGCGAAGGCGCAGCCCTACGCGAGCGACACTCTCGCGCGCGTCGACCCGCAGGACGATCTCGACGGGTTCACGCTCGTCGTGCCGCCCGGCAAGTCGCGCATCGCCGCCTGGGTGCTCCCGGTGTTCGGCGGCTCCTGCGACGGCGCCAAGAAGAGTGAGACGATGCTCGGCTCGGTCTTGGCGGAGGTCGAGCTCTACCAGGATGACGGGTCGACCAAGGTCAAGACCTCGGACCTCTACGACCCGTGCCCGGTCCTCGAGGGGAAGGGGCTCGACCCAGGCGCGTATCGCCTCAAGGTTCGCGGCAACTCGATGTTCTGTCCGAAGTGCCGCTTCGAAGACCGCCTGCACGTCGACCTGCAAGACTGACTGAGGCGGCCCAACTGTGCGCGCTGTAGAAGCACGGTGGCATCGTGTGTAGCGTGGAACGTGCTGAACACGTGATTCGTGAACGGCTGCCGGATGACTTGGGCCTCGTTCGGAGGACGACTGACAACGAGAGCGCCATCGACATCGACGACCTGGACTTCTACACCGGCAGGAAGTGCCTCGACGAGGTCCTGAAACGCGAGGACGATCAGTGTTTCTACTGCCTCCGCAGGATCGAGACCGCAGAACTCTGTAGACTCCACCGCGTCGTTCCACAGGTCAAAGGCTGCGACCATTTGTATCGCAACGTCGTCGCGTCCTGTCATCATTGCAATTCTCGTAAGCAGGGGAAGGACGCCACCGATTTCTTACGCGATTTGTATCGGCGTTCGGTGATTTCGCAGGATGAGCTTGAGGTCCGAAGTGCTGCTCTTCGTGAGCTTAAGGAGGGAAGGCTGCGACCGGCCGTTGCGGGATAAGGCGTCTGACAAGCGTTGCACCAGACGACCGCTGGTGAACGCTTGCCGTTGGTGCGCCCCGTGCGGGCGCGAGCGGCGTCGGTCCGGCTGAGGCCCTGTCGCGAGGGCGTCCGCGCGGCGCGCTCAAAGGTTGAAGAGGTACCCGTCGCCTCCGACCGGCTTGCGTTTGCCGGGCGGGCTCGACGGGGCCGCCGAGCTCACCGGCGGAGCGGATGGTGGCGCGGCCGAAGCGGAGCTCACGCTCGCGGAGCCCGTCGTCGTGGCGTCTCGGGGCGAGGACGACGAGGTCGGGTCCGCCGAGCTTGAAGCGACCTTCTTGTCCTCGAGCCCCGTGGACTCCGGGGCCGCCGATGCCGTCATGGGCGGTTGCTCCTTGGAGGGCGCTGCGGCGCTCAGCTCCGCGGTCGCCGCCCCGCTCTCGGTCGCCTCCGTGGTGGTGGCGTTCGAGCGCTCTGCTACCGCCTGCGAGGACCTTCGTGAGGCGATGACGACACCGCCGAGGACGAGCAGCCCAACGGCGACGGCGACGGCGACCCGCGCTCGGACGGGCTCCCGTTCGGTCGACGAGGTGAAGTCCGAACGGTGGATGGGGCGAGTCGGCATTTCGGCGCGGGTCGTCGACGCGTCGCCGCTGAGCGAGATGTGCCCGACCTGGCGGGTGGTCGTCGCGTCGCTCGAGGTGCCGGCTGGCGCCGGCGCGGGACCGGAAGGAGCGAAGCGGAAGGACTCCGTGAACGGCTGCAGAGCCACGCCGAACTCTGCGATCGATGCGTAGCGACGGTCTGCCCTCTTCGCGAGGGCCTTCATCACCACGGCAGAGAGCGCCTCTGGAATGTCGGGCTCGACCTCGTGAGGAGGCATCGGGTCGTCCGCCGTGATGGCGGCGATCACCGAGGCCGCCGACGCTCCGTCGAACGGTGGCCGACCCGTCAGCGACTCGTAGAGCACGACGCCGAGCGACCAGATGTCGCTGCGGTGATCGACCGTCCTCGACGAGCGGATCTGCTCAGGCGACATGTACATCGGGGTCCCGAGCGCGAGCCCCGTTTGCGTCACGCGCTTGTCGTCTCCATCCACCAGCTTCGAGATACCGAAGTCGAGGACCTTGATCACCGGGTCGCCGCCCTCGCTTGCGACGAACAGGTTCGCCGGTTTGATGTCGCGGTGGACGATGTTCGCGAGGTGCGCCTCTTGGAGCGCGGAGCACGCGTGAAGGACGAACTCGACCGCCTCGCTGGCCTCGAGCCTTCCCCGCTCATCGAGCACGGCGTCGAGCGAGCGCCCCTCGAGCAGCTCCATCACCATGTACGGCGTCCCGTCGGCCAGCGTGTCGACGTCCTCGACGGACGCGACGTAGCGGCTCTTCAAGGATGCGGCGGCGCGCGCCTCACGCTCGAACCGAAGGCAGGCGTCGGGATCGACCAACGTGTCCGTCTTCAGCGTCTTGATGGCGACGCGGCGGCCGAGCTTCAGGTGGCGTCCGGCGTAGACGACACCCATGCCGCCCTGCCCGAGCAGTCCGAGGAGCTCGTACTTGCCCGAGAGCACCGTTCCGGGCTCGAGAGAGGGGGTCGACGCGGCCAATGCGGTGGACGCTACCGCAGTTCGGCCTCTCCGTCATGGGCGGAGGCGCTCGCGAGGACCCGGTCGAGGCGAAGGCGTGGTAGCGTCGAGCCGCAATGTCCGAACGGGGGTCCGTGGGGTCAAGGGGGGCGGCGGCCCTGCTGATCGTTGGCGCGCTGGTGGTTGGGGTCGGGGCACCCTCACTGGCGAGCGCGGCCGACCCTGCGAAGCCGACCGCGGCGGGGGCGGGTACGTTGGCGACTCTCGAGCGCAAGAAAAAGGCGTTCGACGCGAAGGCGCGCGGCGACGCGGCCATGCAGGCGCTGCGTTTCTCGGAGGCCCTCGAAGCATACGACGCAGCGTACGCCCTCGAGCCTGGTCCCGCGCTGCTCTACAACCGCGGACGCGCGCTCCAGCTGCTCGACCGGATGCCCGAGGCGCTCGAAGCCTTCGAGCAGTTTCAACGCGAGGCGCCTCCCGACCTCCTGCAGAAAGTGGCGAAGCTCGATGAGCTCCTCGCAGAGGTGCGCAGCAAGGTGGCCACGCTGAACCTCTCGCTCGCTCCCGAAGGCGTCGAGGTGCTCGTCGATGGACGGGCGGCCGGCACCGGGCCGCTCGCGAGCCCTCTCAGACTCAACCGCAAGGACGGCGTCGTCCTCGCGCTTCGCAAGGAGGGGTACCACTCGGTCGAGCGGCGCCTCGATTTCTCGAAGCGGCCCGAGCAAGAGCTCTCGGTGACGCTGCAGCCGAAGGACACCACCGCCGTGCTCGTCGCGACCTCGCCGGTCGCTGGCGCGTTCGTCCGCATCGACGGTCGGAGCGTCGGGAACGCGCCGTCGGAGAGCTATCTCCAGCCCGGCGGGCACCGCGTCGTCGTCGGCGGGGAGGGTTACGAGGACGCGGAGGTCGCGGTCACGCTCGCGAAGGGTGAGCGAAAGACCGTCGACGTTCCACTCAAGCCCACGACGCCACTCTACAAGCGCTGGTGGCTCTGGAGCGCAGTCGGCGCGGCCGTCGTCACGGGGGTCACGCTCGGTGTCGTGCTGACGACCGAGCGAGCGGCGGACAGCGGTACGATCGAGCCCGGCCAGATTTCCGCTCCGCTCGTCACCTTTTGAGTTCGCGAGGTGCTCTGATGCTCACGCCACGAAGAAAACTCGTCATCGCTGCAGCGGGCCTGACGGCGCTGCTCGCATGCCAGCCACCGACCCAGTTCGAGGTCGTGATGTCGACGGACATCGAGTGCTCGAAGCTCCGCGGCGTCGCCATCGTTGCCGGGTCGCCCGGGGAGGTCTCGACGAAGGATCCCGCGACAGTCAACGCGTTCTGCGAGATGGGCGGTCAGGTCGCGACGGAGGCATCCCTCGGGTCGGTCATGATCGTCCCGAGCGGCGAGCGCGACGCGAAGGTGGGCGTGAGGTTGGTCGCCGGCGTCGACGAGAAGGACGCCGAGACGTGCGTCAAGGACCTCCAGGCGGGCGCGACCGACGCGGCCGTGGATTGCGTCATCGCGCGCCGCTCGATCGCCTTTCTGCCGCAGCGGCCCTTCGCCCTGCCGATCGCATTGACCGAGCGGTGCGTCGGCAAGGTGTGCGCCACCGGTGAGACATGCATCGAAGGGGAGTGCCGCTCCGAGGAGGTCGACCCCGAGCAGTGCCTGACGAGCGAGGGCTGCGGTGACGAAGTCTTGTACTTGCACGGCGCGACGACGAAGCGTCGGGTATTCGTGACGAGCAAGACGATGTTCGGAGCATCGATCGGTGGCTTGACCAAGGCCGACGCGCTCTGCCAAAAGCTCGCAGACGACGCCGGGCTTCGCGGGACGTACCTCGCGTGGCTCAGCACCGACAAGGCGTCGCCGGCGTCGCGCTTCAAGAAGGATGGACCTGGCTGGGCCCTCGTGGACGGGACGCTCGTCGCGAACGATTGGGCCGATCTGACCGACGGTTCGCTCCAGCACGCGATCGACCAGACGGAAAAAGGCGCGTCTGCGCCCACCACGAGTGCGTGCTCTGAGACGATGACCCCCGTGTGGTCTCAGACGACGGCCGACGGCACGTTCGCGTACGCTGGCGAACCTACCGCCTCCGATCCGAAGTGGGACTGTGGCGATTGGACCTCGGTGCCTGGGACAAGTCAGAACAACTGGGGCGACGCGGGGGCTTCGGACGGCGGGTGGACTCGCCTCGGGAACTGCAACACCTTCGGCGTCGCCTGCACGAACAACCTCGCCGCGCTCTACTGTTTCGAGCAGTGAGGCTCTCTCAAAGGCCGCTCGGGATTGGCATCGGCCACACCGAGGTCGGCGCGCCGCCATCGACCGCGAGCACCTGGCCCGTCACGTAGCCGCTCGCCGGTGACGCGAGGTAGAGCACCGCGGCCGCGATGTCCTCCGCTTCGCCGAGGCGCGCGAGCGGCGTGCGCGCGATCATGCCGTGTTCGAGCTCGGGCAGCGCGGTCACGAAGGACAGCGCCTCGGTCCTCGTCGCTCCCGCGGCGACCGCGTTGACGCGGATCTTCGGCGCCCACTCGTGGGCGAGCAGCCGGGTGAGGTGATCGAGGGCGGCCTTCGCCGTTCCGTATGCGACGAAGCCTGCGTCGACGCGGTGGGACATCGCGCTCGAGATGTTGACGATCGCGCCGCTGCGTGCGGCGAGGCTCGGCGCGAGCGCACGGCACAGGTGAAAGGCGGAGGTGACGTTGAAGTGGAACGCCGCCTCGAGATCGGCGTCGCTCGTCGCGAGCGCGACCGTCGGCGGGGTACCACCCGCGACGTTGACGAGCACGTCGACGCCTCCGAGGTCGAGGGCGCGGGCGACGAGCGCGTCGAGGGAGGCGGAATCCGTGACGTCGGTCGGGACGACGAGCGCCTCGGCTCTGCTCGCCCGAAGTTCGGCCGCGACCGCCTCGAGTCGCTCCTGGCCACGCGCCGCGAGGACGACGCGCGCTCCCGACTCGGCGAGGGCCAGCGCCGAGGCGCGACCGATGCCGCTCGAGGCGCCCGTCACCACCGCGAGCTTCCCATCGAGCCTGAAGCGTCCGAGCACCATGGGCGTGACGCTACACGAGCCCAGGTCCGGCACGAAACGCCCGCGATCCGCCCCTTCTTCGGGGGGCCCTGTTGCGCTAGGCTCGCGCCGCCATGAAGCGCTGGTTTTCGACGCTGTCCCTCGTGCTCGCTCTCTTCCCCGCCGGCCTCGCGTCCGGCTCGGAGATCAAGCAGGCGAATCCGAAGTGCCAGAACGCCTTCGCCGTCCTCGGCTGGTCGAAGTTCGACGTCCAGGAGGAGGAGGCGCTCGACAAGCTCGCCCACGCACGCCTCAAGATGGGTGAGGTGCAGGAAAAGATGGCCGATCCGTGCGCGGCTTTCGCGTCCTACCAGAGCGTCGTCGAGCTCGAGAAGCGCGGCATCGCGGCCGCGAAGGTGGCGCAGGCGCGTGCGCGTCTGACCGCCCTTGCGCCCGAGCTGCGCTCGACGATCGTGCTCAAGGTGACGGCCCGCCCGAGCGAAGGTGCGAACCCCGAGGAGGTCAAGACCGCCGACCTCGAAGTCTCGCTCGATGGTGCGCGCGTTCCCGGCGGGAGACTCGACGTCGCCGTGGGCAGTCACAAGCTGACGGTCGGTCGGCAGGGGTACGCGACGTACGAGGAGTCGTTCGCGATCTGCAAGGAAAACCGGGAGATTTCGGTCGAGCTGCAACGGCCCGCGCCGCTCGCGCCCTCGACGACCGCGACTCCCGCGGGGAGCACCGCGCCGAGCAGCAGCGCTCCCGCCCTCGGTGCGCCTGCCTCGGCCTCGGTGACTCCCGCGAAGCCGGCGGCCTCCAAGGACGACGACGACGACGACGATGAGGATGGCGAGGGTGACAAGGGTTCGAAGCCGAGCTCCGCGACCTCGCCCTCGTCGGGTGTCCCCGCGCCTGCGGCGCCGTCCACGCCTGCAGTGCCGTCCACGCCTGCAGTGCCGTCCACGCCTGCAGTGCCGTCCACGCCTGCATCGAGCTCGGCGTCCGTGCCGGCCTCCACCGCCACGTCGGGCGCGGTCATCGATGCGACGCCGTCCGTCCTCTACAAGGGAACGATGGCGCAGCGTCGCGAGCTCGCGAAGTGGCGCATCGCCGCGAGTGACTGGCAGAAGGCCGCCGACTTCTGGCTCGCTTCGAAGAAGCTGCCCTGGAACAAGGTGGGCTGGATCCTCGGGCGCCGCCGTTACCTCCAACGCGTCGAGGCGATCGAGCCCGGGATCGCGCGTCAGGTCAGCTTCCGCCAATACGGCGTTCGCGGCCAGGATCGCACCTACGCCTACGTCGCGAACTGCGGCACGGGCGGCACCTGCAACGAGATCGCGAAGGTCTTTCACTACATGTACAAGGGCATCGGCGTCCCGCACGTCGAGTGCGGTGCGCTGAACGAGATCCTCGAAAATCCGGTCTCGCCCGAGATCGTCCTGCCAACCCCGGAGGAAATCGCGCAGCGGGATGCCGAGTTCCTCGCGGCGAATGGCAGCGACGACGACGACGACAAGGACGACGAGAAGAGCGACGACAAGGGTGCCAAGAAGGGCGCGGATGGCGGCGACGATGACGATGACGACGACGACTGATCCGAGGCCTCTCACTCCCCGCGGTCTCGCGCTGGCGGCACTGCTCCTCTCCACGCTGTCGCCCGGCGGCTCGGCTCACGCGGCGAAGCCTGTCTGCAAGGGAGGCAAGGTCGTCGTCGACGAGGGGTGTTGCTGGCCCGGTCAGCGCTGGTCGAGCGGACGCTGCGAGGGGACGCCGCGCTGCACGGGGGGGACGATCGCGTCGAAGGGCGAGTGCGTCACGCGTGCCGAATACGCGGCGTCGCTCGGTCGAAGCTGCGCGTCGATGCCGGTGGGCCTGACCGCGGTCGCCGACGACAACCCGGGTCGGCGCGCTTGTGACGAGCTCGCGTCGATGGTCGGCGATGGCGAGGCCGGGTGGCGCGCGGGGTGCGAGCGCGACGACGCGGCGAGCTGCCTGCTCCTCGGCGCGGCGAAGCTCGGGTATCGCACCGCCGGCGCGCGCGTCGAGCTGTGGGTGGCGCGTTGCCGCTCGAACGACTGCAATGGCCATCGTCGAAGCCAGGAGCGCCTCGGTTTTGCCGGCGGAAGCCTCGACGCGTCGGGGGCCCGGGCCGCCTTCGAGCGCGGCTGCAAGGCCGGTTCGGGCCCGGCCTGCGTGGAGCTCGCGGCGCTCGGTTCCTCGGCGGCGAAGCAGGTGCAACGCGAGGCATGCGTCGCGCACGCCGAGGTCTCCGCGTGCTCGGACGCCGGGTACCAGATCGGCATCGTCGGGCGGGTGACCGACGCCGAGTTGTTCGGTGCGATCGAGCGTACGCTCGGTGGGAGCTGCGACGCGGGCTCGGGGCTCGCGTGCAACAACCTCGGCTTCTTCGAAGAGCGCAAATTGCTCGGTGGTCGCAGCGCGAAGGCGGCGGCCGACCGCTACCAGCAGGCCTGCGCGAAGGGGAGCTCACTCGGCTGCGCGAACCTCGCGATGGTCGCCGCGCGGAACGCGTCGCTCGTGCGGGGGATTGCCTGGGGAGACGCTCGCAAGACGCTCGAGGCCGCGTGCGACGAGAGCCGGGAGGCGACGCACCACGACTGCCTCGCGCTCGCGACGGCGCTGCAGCGCGGCTTCGGCGGCAAGGCGGAGCCGCGGCAGGGGCAAGCCCTCGCGAAGCGGCTCTGCAAGGCCGGGTTTCCGGACGCGTGCCTCCCGTGAGCGACGAGGGTTTGGCCTCGGCCGAGCGGGCGAACCCCGACGCGGTGCCGAGGTGGGCGCGGCCTCGGGAGGCGGGTGAGTCCGCGATCGTCGCGCTCGGCACGATGAATTTCGGCAAGCGCACCCCGGCCCTCGAAGCCGAGCGGATCGTGAAGCGTGCGCTCGAGCGCGGCGTCCGGGTGTTCGATACCGCGAACGCTTACGTCGAAGGCGAGAGCGAACGGATCGTCGGACGAGCACTC